>JAAUXU010027013.1_pt1 | contig 14499 bp, 12 predicted proteins | sample 7278151 | NCBI WGS metagenome assembly JAAUXU01 (sample SAMN14350113, study PRJNA611818) | marine sediment metagenome | isolation source: surface marine sediment (1.8m) | place: French Polynesia: Moorea | collected 2018-08 | reverse complement strand
GTAAGAGGTGCGACTCTTTTGCAGCAGGTTCTTCTGATACAGCGGTTCTGCCGTGCATTTCCTGCCAAGGCTGACCCAGACTTAAAGTGAGGACACCCGATTGATCCTTTGCTGTGATCAGGATCGGAATCACGATGAGAGCACCATAAAGAGCTAAAAGAAACGTTCCTGGAGCCACAACCGCAACTCTTGGCAATGGGAAAACAAATTCTAGTGAAATTGACGCAACCAAACGCCACGAGGAGAAAAAAAGTGTCAGTTGTGAGGTGACCAGAGAGAAAGAAAAAAAGTGGTTTAGTCACTCTTTCCACTTCTGACTGAATTTCAGGTCAGCATTTGCCAAAAAAAAAAAACACTATCTTCATTCCAGTCGTTGGGGAAGTTTAAGCGGGACAAAGTGCAATTTTTGAGTCCAATCTCATGAACGTCAGGGTTAAATTCTCACTTCATCTTCATTTCGAGTCTGTTGAACCCATGAGAAAAGTTGAGCGGCAAAGATCGTTTTCTTTTCTTTCTACAGCGTGAGTCGCCAAGAACACGAACCGTTTCACTTTTTTTTGGCTCACACGATTGCTCTCAAAGGAAGCTGTGCAAGGCCCTGGCAATTAATTTTTACCTTGCCACGCTCAGGAGGAAGGGGGGGGGGAATAGAGGAGGGGATTTAATTGACGGCGGCCTCAATTTGGCGCAATTTTCAGCTGTTTTTTTATTTATTTTTTTTATGTGAAAAAAAAACAGGTCAAGTTCTTGAATTCGAGTTGATTCATTAGTTTATTCATTCAGAGTTGCTGTTGCCCCTTTCTTGATACATCTCGTCTTGCCTTCATCCAGACAACATTCCAAAAGCTCCGTCCAAGCTTGAACAACAACAACCTTTTTTGGTTCATGACCGGGAAAATTTGACCACAAGAGGAGAAGAAAAAAAATCTGCTGCTCGAGAAATGATCGAAAATCCTCGCGAGTGAAAAGGGAGTCAATCCAGGTTATTTTTACTCTTTTACTTTTTTTTTACTGTGGTTTTTAGAGGGGGGAAAATTGTTTGGAAGCCGCAATTTTCAGGCTGTTCGATCAACTCCAAACACGTACGCATTTTGCGTTTTAGCCCTGGAGAAAACGAGGGTTTCATAGAAAATTGCTTTACAATCTCGATTGGAGGCCAAACTGGGCCTATTTCACTTCTTTTTCCAAGCCACTGTTGTAGCGACGATGTCAACACTGGATTTGGCCCCGGATGCAGTCGAAGCTCGATTTGGCAGAAACCGATTCCGGTCGGGGAAAACTCACCGGGTGCAGCAAAAGTGCAACAATGAGGGGAAAACGCGATTCTGTTGGCGTCTTCCTTACTGAATTCTCTCCCCAAGGTTGAACTTTTTGGTTTTTGCAGTCTTCAGAGCCTTCGCAGTCAGTGCAAGAAATTGGCAAATCTGGTTGTTGAGATTTGCTCAATATGTGTGACTCACATGTCAACACTGGTCTTGAGTAGCACCGACGTCTGCATATACTAAATATACCTAAAACAATAAAAGAGTCTGTTGCTGACCTTGAATTGGAGACACCCTGTGAGATGCCAACTTGCAGCCATCACTGATCAAGATGTAGAATTCGCAGATTTGGGTCCAACATTGATTTGAAAGGACTCTGATTGAGTCAAGTCCTTCCAACATCTTTGAGTTTGCAATGTTGCAGAAACAGCTGTCGCATTGGACGTCAGCAGAAAAGCCAGGATACGTAAAAAATAAGGTGAATTGTCTAAAAAAAATCCTCTTCCTGAGCTTTGTTCCCCTCCTGTAAGAGCAATGATGAAGTCCTGTGAGCAAAGGAATTCTGTGAAGACATCACTTTGGTGACTTCCAGATTCGTTGCAAATCACCGCCAAAAAAAACAACTTGCCACACATTGTCAGCGTCAGTGAATAACGCAGTGTGAAGCCGAAAAACCATGCTGCATCTGTATCGTATGTGCAGGCAAAAAACGGAGCCCAGATCTGCTGAGGCAGCTTCACTCATATGTTTTGCACGTTGTTTCCTTGGTTCTTCAGCAAGCAAAAGTTGAGCAACGTCGTAAAAGATGTTCGAGACCTCCCAGGGTCTCATTCACAGGGGAGTTTTCGACCCTCGCACTCAGGAAGAAAAAGGCTTGAGGAGAAACTGAAGGATTTAAAAACCTGCAATGGAATTTGTTTGGCTTCACTGCAACAAAAGGGGGGGGGGGGGGGAACTGGCAAAAATTAAGAGGGGGGGGGAGACGGAACTCCAGCCTTTGTCCCTTTTTCTTGGGAAATCTTGCTTTCAGCACAAGATCTCAGGGTTGCCACGGTGAGGATCTGAAAATGCGTCAGTTTTTCCTCAAGTGGTGCTCTGAGTCTCCGTCACTCAGGGTTGCTACGATGCTCTGAAAACACTTCAATTTCGCTCGCCTCAGCTACCTCAACTTGGACTCAGACTCTGTCACTCAGGGTTCCCACGAGACTCTGAGCCAGAGGAAAAAAAATCAATTACTTTCTTTCCTGAGTGGTTGTTAGAGCCTGACTGATGCAGAACAGGGTTAAATTGTCTGCTTTTGGCTCCGTAAAAATTACTGGGAAATGCCCAGAGAACATTTTTAGACAAGAGAAAAAAAAGATGGGTGTGACCCTCCAAAAGAAGTTGGTTATCTTGTCCAAAGATCTCATTCACATTGCAAAATTCCCGTTCGCTTATAAGGCATTCACTCACTCACTTCCAATGGCAGGATGAGCATGAAGAAATGCTCACGTGAGCGTGTGAGGCAGAAAAAACCACTGGCCCTCAACGTGATGTGCTGAAGCATTACGAGCTCCAACCATCTAAAGGTGAAAATCAAACTCCTAGAGTGATGCCACCGAGAGACACTAAAGAGTATCTCACTTTTGAATGCTTGGTGTAATTACTTCATTTCCGTGTAATTGCCTCATCTTCAAGCTTGCTCTGGATTTCTCCCTTTGGCCCCTGCAGACAGTTCAGCTCATGTCTTTGCTTCATTTCAACTTGAGTGGTTCTCTTTTTTGAGCAGTGCAAAGTAACAGACAAGTTGGACAAATGAAAACTTTCAGCTACTCTGGCCGCAACTCTGTTCACTCCCAATTTCAGAGGCTGAACGTCAATTGCGCCCTGTTGTCCAGAGTCCACTGCCATAGTTAAAGTGCAATATGGGAGCAACCATATTGTCACACATGCAGAACAGGTGCCCGCAAAAGCCGTGCCAGTGCCAAATATGGCACTCCTCAAGGAATCATTCCTACACTTGCGTCGACAGCAATGATGACTCAAGCCCACAATGTCTGCTTCTTGACCCATTGATGCAATGCATTTTCTCTCGAACGATGCGGGGACACTTGGAGGCAATGATTCCTGTGACTGCTGCAGAACACAGTGCCAAAGAGCTCTGTCACAGGCTGCTTCACCGAGCTGCAGCAGGTTTGCCAGCCCCCTTTGACTGTTCTTCTCCACTCACACTGTAGTGTCAGTGTCTGCAGCATCCACAGACGATGCTTTTGGAGGGGAGACACCTCTCAATAGCCAATTAGTGGTCCTAATTCGTGACATCAGCACACAGATGCTGCCATAATTCACCACACCAAAGAGACTTGAGGTCGGATTCATCCATTGTCATCGTGCCATCTTTATGCTGATTGTCCCAGTTGACCCTTTTTTTGCCCTATCTCCACTCATTAGCCAGACGTTGTGAATTGCCAAATTATATACACACATTTCTTTAATATCTCTTTCTTAAAGGGAAGTTGTTTGTCATCAGTCTGCCAAGCTGATGACATCACTTTGGTACTGCTTTTTGCCTAAAAATTTCCGCCACGCGTGGACGCGCCTTAAGTGTGCGATGATTGAGACCTCGGAACTTTAGGTGAAGGCCTCAAAATAGTTTTTGAACCATCTTAATATTTGATATGGGATTGGAATTTCGCGACGTCAACTAAAATTAAGGCGGTGGAATCACGGCACTTGAATGAAACATGAATAAAACACTAAAATGAGTGTACTTAAATTTAAGTGAAACACCAAAATTGGAGTACTGAAAGCACGCACATTAAACTGTTAGAAACTCGCTGAAAGTCCTGATCTAAAATTCCGCCCAAGTCCAGGGTGAAGAAGAACACACTCGATCGATCTCAGAGGACAACTCTTTTTTTTGTTGCCCTCGCATTTCTGCATGTGTAATGCGAGGAGAGAAAAAAAGGACCAAAGAAAGGGCCAAAACTTTTTGGTCTCTCTGTGCTCGTGCCAACGGTGCCAACATGGATCGAATTAGCAGCCCCACAACAGCAACAACGGGAGAGAAGTTTTTGGCGTGGCGAATTCAGTCGGAGAATTTTCAATGCTTCGCTGCAGGGGGGAGAAAGAGGGGTAAAAGGCACAAAAGTCTCTCTGCCCGAATCAAAAAGAATGAGAAGGGTGCGTGAAGAAAAAAAAATACTTACAGATTTTTGGGGTGCTTGAGTCAAGTGGTCACGATTTCCCATCCTCCTCCTCCTCAGCGTGAGTCATCACTGGGGGCAAGAATTTTAGTTGGTCCACTCTAAATGTGACCTTGACGGCAAAGAGATGTGGGGAGAAGAAAAAAATCTCATATTCAAGCAAGTTTCGACTTTATTTGAGCGCACATTCATTGACTCTATGCAGATAAAACATGTTTTTATTATTTATTTTTGAGTCTATTTCGTATGGAAACAGGACTGGGAGAGTGCCAGACGTCCTCTCAGGACTCGTTCTGCTAGACGCACCTAAAAAATTGGTCAACACTGAATGATACGTAAAATATGCCCAAGAATCTGTTCAGAGTAAGTGAGGCCTCAGCTCTTCCACCTGCAGCCATCCTGAGCGGCAGCAACAGGGGGTTGGGGTGAAGGGTGAAGCAACATGTGTGTGTCTGTGGGGTGAATTGTTGGGGAAAAGGGGGGTGGGGGGAGAGGGGAGAGGGGGAGAAAGATGTTGTCAAGATTCACCCCCCACCCTTGACTTTATTGCCCGACCACGACAAAAAGGAGAAGGCAACAACCTCAGATGTGAAGGAGACAAGCACATATGGAGACTCCACACAAAAAAGTACAGAATATAAATGGGTCTTTTTCTCCGTAGTTGTCACGAGGTCTCATAGAGTCTTCCTTTCAGGATCACGCTCGCACACGCTCGTTGGTTGGGAAGTTGTGACTCTGGGTTTAGTCAGATCTGCTCATTTCCTGCTCGTCAATGATGGTTACGTAAGCACTTCCACGGTTGTCACTGGGGGAAAAAGTTCACTGCAGTAACTATTTCTTTTACTCTTGTCGAATCTTCAGTGACACAGCTCTTTGGCACTGAGTTCTGCAGCAATCACAGGGCATTTTGCCTCCAAGTGTCCTGGCATCAGTCGAGAGAAAATGCATTGCATCAATGGGTCAAGATGCTCACATTGTGGGCTTGAGTCATCATTGCCATCGACTCAAGTGTAGGAATGATTCCCCGAGGAGTGCCATATTTGGCACTGGCACGGTTTTTGCGGGCACCTGTTCTGCACTTGTGACAATATGGTTGCTCCCATATTGCACTTTAACTATGGCAGTGGACTCTGGACAACAGGGCACAATTGACATTCAGCCTCTGAAATTGGGAGTGAACAGAGTTGCGGCCAAAGGAGCTGAATGTTTTCATTTGTCCAACTTGTCCTTTTCTTTGCACTGCTCAAATAGGCACCTCTTAAAAAATGAGAACCCTTCAAACTGAAATGAGACGAGGACTGAACTGTCTATAGGGGCCAGGGCAAGGAAACCAGAGCAAGCTTGGAGATGAAGTAAGACGTAGTTGACTCAAGTGAGACACTTTTGACGCGGACATTTCTCCTCATATTCCTTGGTGGAGCAAATACAGCTGGCTGGGCCTGTTTAGGGTGGGCCCCAAGTGGACCAGGCCTCTCTCTCTCTCTCTCTGTCAACAAGCAATCTTCTTCCTCCTCCACCCGGGCCACACTGGACTGTGCCATTTGCACTTCATGTGCGTGACAAATTGAGGTCGTGCGACCAGGTGAAAAGTGGCCTCGAGTGACCAGAGCAGTCAGTTCTGCCAAAATTTGTCTTTTGTCTGTGACGTCATCGAGGACAGGACGAGCTCAGAAAAGTATCTGTGAGATGCCATCAATGAAGCGATCGTGCAATTTGCAACTTGAACAGGAGGGACGAGTAAACAGATACTCTTTGCAACCACCAAATGTCCCACTTATTAGATGACTTCGTTGCAAATGCGTTTTTTTGCGGGTTGGCACAAAGAGCTGTTATATAAAGTCCGGGTCGTCAGCAAAAAAAGCGTCCTTTTTTCTTACTCACACTGTAAAATAACACCGTTCCCTAAAGCTGTGTGGTGAAGGCAAAATTGTTTAAGGCCGTTTTTCATTCAATAATACCTGGTTCTTCGTATCGGAATCGTAAACAAGGCTTAGTTTTAGAGTGTTAGCATCTTGAGACTAGTAAGTTTAAGTTCTTCACTGTTTTTCTCTATTAAATAACATGTATTTTATCAGTGGGCTTAAGATGGGCTCTTGTCACATTACTAGAATTCCTGACGTTTTTCCTGGAAGTTGCTGTTTTCGCCCACCCTGTACTTCACGACGTATCAGCAAAAAAATCATTGCCGTTCGCTCAGAGTCTTTGCATTACCCCGCGCAAATTAAGTTTTCAGAGGATGGTTGCGTTTTTTGCCCACCCTGTACTGCATGATGTACGTATGCACTCAGATGCTGCTGTTGGGCCAGGTTCTGAGTCATGGATTGAAAGTGAGAATTGTTCGTTATCTGCGCCCACCCTGTATTAAGAGAGAGGGAGCTCAGGTTATCTTTTGACAAGGACATCCTTTGTCTCTTCTTTCTGTGCCCACCCTGTAGATGTGTATAGAGGCTCTCTTCAGCGGAATCCCAGAATGTGCCTTTTTCCCCCCCTCCTCATCTCTCTGGTGCTCATTTCTCCGTCCACCTCGTCCAGTCAGACATTTTTATCATGAGGCCAACCCCTGGTGGGCATTAACACACCTCTCAGGGCAGGAGAACATTCCAGACAGAGGAGAAATTGCGAAACTCAGCAGAGGAGGGGGAAAATTGCTTCGCATTCCTTCCTCAGGAAGGATTTCTGAGGTGTCAATGGACCAAAGGGGGGGGTCATTTGTCCGTCTTGTCAGGCACTTGAGTCACCAGCTGTTTTTTTAAGTGATTTATGCCAGTGTCACTTGATAGGGCAGGCCAGGGCTGGATGGGCATGTGTGGCTATCAGATAACTGGTTAACCAGCTGGCTGTTTTGCTCTTCTTTCAGCTATCTAAATCAAATGTTCAGATTAATCAGATAATGACCGCAGATTAACAGAGGGAAAACTGGCCCGCCGTTGAAGGCCACATATGATTAACCAGCTACCGGGAAAGGACTTGAGAAGACGAGACTGTTTTTTTTCATTTCGGAACTCCACATTTCTGCCAGTGGCCAAAAAAAAAAAAGAAGACAACTTTTTCAGCTGTGAATCAGCCTAAGCTGGACGTCGAGAGTCGTTTATTTTCTGCTCCACTTGTTAAAAAAAGCCAGGGGACATCCCTAAACAGCAGCTGTAACTCATTCACCTTGCTTGGTTTGGCCGAGGAGAGGCAAAAATTGCTGGTTCTTTTTTTTTCCTTCTGAAGACTTTGCCTGTATCCACTTAACCAAAATGCATCCGGATGCCATTTTTTTAGAGCTGCCATTTGCCATTTTAATGCAAGGTCTTGCCACAAGTCTTTTTAACAAATTTTCCCTCTTCTAATCAGTCCCGTTGACTGCAGTTTCCCCCAGAGAGCTTCTTCCACTCTTCTTGATTACATGGGTGTCACACACTTTTTTCTTCTTCACTCAAGCTTCTGTCATAGCTCAGAAATGTGCAGAAAACAGCAGCAGAACTGACTGAATGTGTCTGATGTTGTGGGCTTTGTCTTCTTTTCTCTCTCTCTCTGGTTTCTGCTGCCATTCTCTTGATCTCTACAGGGTGAAACGTGAGAAATTGCATCTGCCAGCCCAAATATCTGGGTGCATTTTCCCCATCTTTAGATGTCGTGGGGCCCATTCGTGAATTCCTCTCATGCACGAAGCCCCCACTGTCATTGTGCCTCCGTGGCATTGTCTGGGTAGCTTATTTGTTGCTGCAAACGTCTACTTTTCACTTCATTTTTGTTCTTTCCTTTCAGGTATGTTGACAGAGGAAGAAACCACACTCAAGAAAAATATTTCATATTTGTTGCTCTACGGGGGGGAGAAGAGTCGTCGTCAAGTGTTTGTCTGTGCACATCCAGTGACCCACAACTCACTGTCCTGCACAACTGCTACATACAGGGTGGTCAGAAGCACTGGGACAACCATTATAGATACTGGCGTAGCATGCCGCCAAGGACAACGTACAGGGTGGGCGCAAACGCTAAAACAGCTCTAAGTCCAACCGTAGTGCTCAATTGCGCATGGTACAGGGTGGGGAAAAGCACCGAAATTTCACCCTGCGTATGACTCAGAAATCACGGTCTGTTGAAGGGCAGGCAATTCCAGTTTGCTGGCCGTTGCTACAATAGCAATTGCACATACCCTATGCACTACAGTGTGTCTCAAAAGCGTCCCTTAGACTACGTACACGCCGACCTCCTCGTCAGTGCAAAGGGGTGATTGGAGCGGCACAGTGTGGTTGAAAACACCCTGTCGACTTCACGATTGCATAGGATGCTTGAAGCCATCCTGTGCAGCTCAGTTGCAAAGCTCCCTATGCAAGAGCAAGATGCGTTTGGAGTTACCCTATGCGGTACAGGGTGGCTCCCAATGATCTCTCGATTGCACACGAGCTCCCTCGCAAGATGCATTTGGAGCCACCCAGTCGGGTACAGAGTGGCTCAAAGCGACCCTTTGACCGGCCAAAAGACCGGGATGCCCCGTACCGCACGGTTCACCCTCCGGAAGGGTTGGGGACGCCTGGACGAGCCACCCTGTACCGACAGTGTCTGCCTCCGGTGAGAGCAGGACAAGTCTTCTTGCACAGCCGAGGAACTCTCAGCTCCGTCATTCGCTCACCCACTTTCTAGCTGGCACACACAGGTGTGCCCATCAAGGTATGAAGACGGAGGCCACGACCCATTTCGACCCATTCGAACCCATTCTCAGGTTGCGTTTTTTGTTGCCGCCCATTTTTTTGGGCCGCCCAATTCTTGATGAGGCCGTTGAACACAGGGGAAGGGGAGAGATTTGTCCGATAAACAAATAAGGTGCTCCAGGCTGGAATTTCACCCCTGGAGGAGGAGGCGCGAATGGAATTCAATCAATTAGTCTGGGTAATGCAGCGTTTCACAATTCAAAGTGGCGGCCGGAGTGACAGAGCAAAGGGGTTAGAATTACAGTGAAGCTGGGATTTCACACACAGTTTGATCTTTTGAAACGTTCGGCAAGTGTTTTAAGCTCTCAGACCTGGACTCAACTTGTCTCCCAGTCACAGGGTTCAGCACCGAGAGGGAAATGTAGTCGGGCTCAAAGGAATGCGCCTTGAAAACTCTTAGGAAAATAAACATATGAGGTCATCCCATAAGTGATGTCAGCTTGCTTGGACGGTAAAACATCTTTGCTTGCGTCGAGACAGGTGTTAGCAATAGCAAATTCGTCAAGAGCTTAGACAAAACAAGACTGAGGCTGCAAGTTGAAGGATTCGTGTCAAGATTCCTCGTCAGTCGAATTCTGTCAGCCCTTAAGAGCCCATGCTGAAAGTACTATCCTTATATTTAATAATCCTTGGCAAATGGATGTTTCACAAGATGGCCAAAGGCACGTCAGGAATTCAAACAAAGGCGCAATGCTAATAAAGCATTAAAAAGCATAAAAGCAGCAGTTGGGAAGAGCATTTTGTACATTCCAAAGCGTCGTCAACAATGATTTTGATCAGGAGACTTTAGCTTGGAAGGTGCCCATTGTGGCCACCCTGTCTCTCTCTCCCTTTCCAGGCACATAGGCTGAAAGCTGCTGAAAGGTGCATTTGCACTTTATTTGGTCATTGTGTCACTTCTCAGTCTGTACGAAGAGTGACCTCGAAAGACGTTACTGTAGGACGACCCGATGACAGTGATGACAGCGTTGGAGCTTCTGAAAACACTTGCAATCTATGCACAATATCCTTGCTCAAAGCCTGAAAAAGAAAGTTTTTCAAGCACGCTGAGATGGGTGGCCAGATACCGTTCGCAAAAGACCGCTCATGAAGGGTGATCACTCACCAACACTTCTGACTTTAGCACTCGACGTCCCTGAAATTGTGTTTTAAAGTCATCTAGGGGAAAAAGTTTCATAAAACAAGTGTTGTGAAGGGCGCTCGTAGCTTTCCAACGCCACATTGGAATGCCTGCAGAGTCAAGAGACGTTCGTTCATGTCCATGGGTCAGGCTTTCCTCATACGGGGAAGCCACTGTAGTAGAAGCCAGCAAACATGGCAATATCAGTGGCGATAGCTGCATAAATAAGCACAGGAATGAGAGTATAAGTAACAATGATGGTGGCAGCAGAAGTAATGCACATGCTAGTTTTGCTAGGAATGATGTCAGTATAGTGTGACTTACGCATAGGCAGTGCATACGCAATACTAGCATGAGCTTGAAGTCGGTAAGTACAGAGGTAACAAAAGTAGGACTGCAGCAGCAGTGCAACCTCTCTGAAAGAATCAGCGTTGGACGTTTGATTCTTACAAGGACCTATTTTAGCTGGAAAGAAGTGAATCAGCAATTCTCTGCTCTGCTGCTACGAAGCTTCCACTGCCTTGGGGTAAAATGTCTTAACATTTCATTTATGATAAGTGCTGTTCGGTAGGACTGTTTTAACATTTCAAGAGTCTCCACTCTCCCATTGATGAAGATCGTGTTATCACCGATCTGAGCCAGAACGCTGAATGGAGAGGAATCGTTGGCAATTGGGCTGGAATGCTACACATTGGACGTTCAATTTAGCTGACACTTGAACAATGGCTTCCTAAACACACTTCCCGGCAAAAAGATGCAACTCACGGTCTTGTGGCCCTCACATTCATCCTCAAGCCAGGTAAAATTTCCACTTTCATTGTCTCGTAAAGTTCGAACCTCAAGAATCACACCAGAGCACACAGAGAGCCTTGGAAGATGCTCTTTTCAACCTCTTTTTTTTAGGAGGGGATTCATTTACCTGCCAACGTGAGTGCACAAAGTTCCTGGATCTGGCTGAATAGGATTTCTACCAAGGCTGCTGCATTTCCACGTGCTGCAGATATAAGGATGACTAATAGTGCTGCGTGGCTGATAAAAATGCAGCGTGCAGCTGTTTTTCTTTATAAAGTATGCACAGTGGAAGTCTTATGCGAGGCTTAAAGAGACACTTGACCATATGGTCATGGGGCTGGGGGACGAGATCATGCCCCAGTTGATGATGCTCGAACAGGGCTGCAACAGTCGTCACATGTCAGGGATCAACATGGGCGCCAAGCTGGCCGACGTCAACCTCAACATGAGTAGTTCGTTTACTGACTCTTGCCAGAGATGATTTTTCATCGGGGAAAACAGTTTTCCCCAGATTTGTGAGTCTCGACTGGAGCCACAGGAAACTAATAACTTCGTCATTGAATGATTGAGGAAAAGAAACTCTGGCCATAATCAAGTTCCACTGTCTCCACGAGCCTTTTTGTCGGGCTTTTTCCCCCACACGAAAAAAGAACCATGAAGAATTGACTGCTCGACTTGGCTCTGAAATTAGCCAATGAAGAGGAGAAAAGCTTGTTATTCTTATATCAAATCACGTCTGATGTTGGTCTGCTCATACATACCTCAGCGTACCCCCTTACCAGGAAAAAACTCCTCGACGAAGAAGTTACGTAACGTGATCAGAATCTCTCCCCTCCCTCCAAGGATGGACCAAGGGAGGGGCTCCAACAACCTCACAAGCTTAACGATCATCTTTGCTTGATTTGGCTAATAAATGGTGGCTTCTTCCTTTCTTCTCCGCCGCCAGATTCTTCTTTTGGAGTGACGTCCCCGACGAGAGGGAACCGTAATACGTCACCCTGTGGGTGACCCCTGGGGGGAGGGGGGGTAACAATCCCCCTCCCACCCCTTGACCTAACTAGACGAATAATTCGCCCAGCTACAGACAATTGGGTGTCCGACATCTGTTGAATTGGGGAAATGACTTTGTTGCTACCTCCATCTTCCTCTGCATCGACAGGTGCAATGGCTTAAACACACACACACACCACATTTCTTGGTCCCACTAAAAAGAACCACTACCGTGTGAGACAAAAGAAGCCACGCACGCACACACTACTTAGCTGCATTAAATGGCAAAATGAAGAAGAAGCAGAAACCAATGCAATTTCTTTGCAAAAAAAACTCACAGGTGCTTTAAACAAGACAAGAGAGAACAGAAAAAAACCGCTGGCCTTAAGGGGGGAAGGAGAAAAGATATTTGCTCGACTCCTTCTAATCGCTGGTGCTCGACTTTCACCAGAAGCGTTTGTTCTGCCCTCAGCTCGGAAAAAGAGAGGTAAAAATCGGGGAAAGGTGCGAAGTTCGCAATTGCTGCGCTAAATTATCACCTCCTGCTGAGCTGTCGACGTTTTTTAAGCCTTTTAAACTTTCCTTTTCTTTCACAGGACCTTTTTTTCCCAAATCATTGAGGGCAGGCAAAAGTAAAAAAAGAAAACAAGGTAGTTTGAAGCTCCTGCGCCTATAAATGCCCATAATGAGGCTGAAAGAGTCACTTCTGCGAACAGGTTTCCTTTTCTGCCAGGTGTGAGTCTGCAAAAATCCGTTTTCGCCCTGCCAAAAGGTGCCAACCCAGTTGTTGGAGTGAGCAGAAAAATCTGCTTATTTATTTCTTACTCTGAAGTAGTAATACAGGGGCGGGGTTTTTTTTCAATAACTCTCTTTGCATGAGAAATTCCGTCGTCACGCTTGAGTAGACTTCGGAATTTTAGGCAAGGACCTAATGAATAAACATTCTTCGCACAGGAAGGAGAAAAGATTGGGCAGTGAAAAGGATGAGAATTTTCCAAGATATTTGTTCATAAAAATGCAAATTGATTTGCGGCCTAAACAGATAAAAGTCTTCGCCTAAAATTCCTCTCGTCTGGAGTTTCCTTTATTCCAAGTACAATGACTCGAATTATGCAGAGAATCTGCAGATCGCAGATTTTTCCCCCGAAAACCTTAATACTTCAGCCATGCCTGAATGATAAAGAAGACTCATAACGAATAGAATGTTCAAGAGTCCAACCGTTGCAGCAGCATCAAAAGTGTCGCTTCTTGCTCCAAGTGGCCCGGATCAAACACATTTTTTACGTCGATCACAACAGTGGATTCATTGCTAATTTATGCAGATCTGAGGTTTGATCGAGTCCGGGTTAGATTGGGACAGCCCAGGGGATCTTGGAGGCGTTATGGGGTGCCCATTTACATTTGTGCCCGTCTGTATGTCTTGGCCCACATCTGTAGGCAGCCCAAAAGTGTGATAATTGCCCACTTTATGGCGTTGGCTCCATCTAAATGCAAATTGCTCTCTTGTTGTGAAGAAGCCTCCTCCAGAGCCTCTCCACCAGGTTGAGGAGGAGGTGATGACACATATCTGTGTCACTTGTGGTGTCCACACGTCTCAAGTGTGGATGGAGGTGACACAATTCTTGACATATTTGGGCACTGCCAAAGAAGAAATGAGACAGTGACACCTTTCAAAGGACGTCTCAGCTGTCAATGTCAAGGGATAGCTCATGTTTCCAATGCACGATAGACGCTGGGAGTGACAGGACGAGCCTCCACACATCCAGAGTCAGTCATAATCATTTTAATAAAGGTGTGCACTTCGAGTGACCTTGAAGCTTTGGCTGCTGGCACCCACGCAGCTCAACGTCAGTGAAGGGTTGGTGGGGGAAAAATAGCTCCTTGCCTCAATAGGACACCGTCTTGTCCCACTGCTCGACGACGGTGATGACTTGGTCACAGCTGGCCCTTTTTACTCAGTATGGACTTGCCTGGGAAGACATACAAATGAAGGAAATGCATAAATGGCTGTTCTCGTATGGCTGATTCCAGCTGGCACAAGTGTGTATGGGCAGCCTGCCAAACTTTATACACTTTCGGGTTCAGCAAGACCCAGCAGATGTTGTAAGCACTTCTCACACTTTGGGTAAGGGTTGTTGGAAAAAAGTTGGGCACCTAACATTGAGCACAATCAGGGTGCTCAATGGTAGAAAGTTTGGCAGTCGTCCCTGTCGTTCACTTGTGTCAGTTGGAATCAGACGTACAAGATGACTGCCAGTTATTTACATTTCTTTTATGTGCATGTCGTATGTACAAAGATTAGTGTGCACGGTAATTGCATAAATCCCCAGCCGAGGTGGACACAGTGCCCTCTATGTATCTGTACAGCGGGTGCACTGGGGGGGGGGGGGGGGGGGGGGGGGGGGGGGGGGGGGGGGGGGGGGGGGGGGGGGGGGGGGGGGGGGGGGGGGGGG
>JAAUXU010071747.1_pt1 | contig 14507 bp, 16 predicted proteins | sample 7278151 | NCBI WGS metagenome assembly JAAUXU01 (sample SAMN14350113, study PRJNA611818) | marine sediment metagenome | isolation source: surface marine sediment (1.8m) | place: French Polynesia: Moorea | collected 2018-08 | reverse complement strand
GTCACGGAGCGGCAAACGGCTCCGTTCATCTTAATTTTAGCAACGAGGAGAAAACTGTGCTGCAAAGGCAAAAAGTGCAATTGATCCACTGACCTTTGGATCCGTCAGCTTGAAACTTTCATCACCGGGGGACGGCTCCCTTTTCGCCATAGCATCATACATACGTATATCGGTCAATCAGAAAGAGTGAAACATGGCAGACAAGGAGGAACCTCCCCGCCCGGGGGGTGGCGATGACGAAAACCGAGAGGAGGAGATCCGCACCCGCGAAGAGGAGCAGGAGGAAGAGTCCCGCGTGGTGGACGTTCCGGACGTGGAGCACCTCGTCCCGCAGCAGTCGGTCGACGGAGAGGACGATGACCATGAGGCCGCTGTCGGGGGCGGAGGAGGGCAGCAGCAGCCAGCTCCAGTGCAGATCCACGTCTACAAGAAGAGGTGGTACATCCTTTTCGTCTTCTCTTTCCTCGGCATATACCAGGTGAGACACTGTAGAACAATTCTTGCTGGTGTTTTTACAGCTGTTGCTGCTTTTGGAGATGTTGCTGTAGCTTTAGGAGATGTTGTTGCTTTTGGAGTTGTTGCTGTAGTTTTTGGAGTTGTTGCTGTAGCTTTTGGAGCTGTTGTTGCTTTTGGAGTTGTTGCTGTAGCTTTTGGAGAGCTGCTGTAGCTTTTGGAGTTGTTGCCGTAGCTTTTGGAGCTGTTGCTGTGGCTTTTGGAGCTGTTGCTGTAGCTTTTGGAGCTGTTGCTGTGGCTTTTGGAGCTCTTGCTGTAGCTTTTGGAGCTGTTGTTGTAGCTTTTAGAGCTTTTGTTGCTTTGGAAATTGTTGCTTTTGGAGTTGTTCTTGCAGCTCTTGAATTTGTTGAAGATTCCTTTCACGTGCGCCTGACTGCTACTCTTTTCTTTTACTGCAGTTCTTTTGTTGTAGCGGCTATATGGATGCTCCTAGATAGCCACTATTGGTTTCTGTCTCCTATAATTTTTGTTCAAAGTGACGAAAAACGAATTTCCATCCAGGGCATGGTATGGAACAGCTTCGGTCCCATCTCAGCCTCTGTCTTGGCGATCTTCTGTCCCACCTGGACCCCAGCTACCATCGCCCTGCTGGGGAACTGGGGCAACATCATGTACATCATACCTCTCATCCCCGTGCTGTGGTACTTCGAGGAGAAGGGTCTGAGAAAGTCAATGATCTTGACAGCGGGTCTCATGGCGGTGGGGACCATGCTGCGGTGCTTGCCCTTTAAAGTGGGCGCTTTCACATGGTTAGTTATAAAGTTGTCAAATCGTTTATCCTTGAATTCTGAATCCTGTGTGTTGTCCTGGTAGGATGTGCCACATCTGCGCCATACTGAACGGCATTGCCGGGATCATCGTTTTTTCCGCTCCATCCGCCGTGTCCGCTACCTGGTTCCCCCCGGAGGAGAGGACCACCGCCACCGGCATCGCCCTGGTGCTCAACAACCTCGGCAACGCCGTCAGCTTCCTTGCTGCGCCCGCCATCGTTCCCGATCCTCCCAGCTCTTCTCCCAACGACGATTTCGGCGGCCTGGCGGATCCTAGTTTGAGAGCGCCTTCTCCGTGGAACTCCTTCGGAGCCTCGAACGACTCAAACTCGTCTTGTCCCCACATCGACCCCGACGTCAAGCACATGATCAACAACAGGCTGGACAAGCTTATGTATTTAGGTAATATGCGATGATTCTCCTTTAATTGAGCCTTTACTCATCTGCTTTTTATCTTTGTTAAGAATTTGGACTGATAGCCTCCTGCTTCCTCGCCATTCTCGTATACTTCCCGTCCAAGCCAAAGAGACCCCCTAGCATCAGTTCTTCCGTCGAGCGGATGGACTTCATACCTGGGCTGAAAAAGATTTGCAGGTGGGATTCCTGGGAAAGTAAGTTCAGACATGGTGTATTTAATCAAGACTTTTTTTAGGAACCGAAATGCCCTGCTCATGACTTTGTGCTTCAGCCTATTCAATGGGCTGATCGCATCGTGGTACTCCGTCATGAACATCACTTTTAATCCGCTTCCAATCGGTCCTGAAGAGGACAAGGTAAGCAAATTTTACCGTTAATGGGTGTCAACGAAGCACTTCTAATAAAGACGATACGTTTGTCTGAACAGGACAAAATTATCGGCTACATCGGGATCTGGGCCATCGTGGGCAACAGCGTCGCTGCCATTCTCGTCTCTCGCTTCGTGGACAGCCTCAGAGGCAAAATGAAAAGGACGCTGCTCGTGCTCATGGTGTCTGCCACCGCCTGCTGGATCTGGCTCGGCCTCCTGTGCCTTCGGGTCATACCGTTCTCCCTACGTAAGTAAAGATATGGAAACTGCTAAAACTGAAGTAGGAAATATGCTTCGTTTATTTCAACCTGAAGCTCAGCAGCTTACCGACTGTACAGAAAGATCTGCTAAAAGGGACTTCTTGACTTCTTCCAGCAAGTCACCAGACTCCTTGACCTCTTTGACTTGGTTCTCGAGAGATATGTCCTTCCACTTGGCTCTGGCGTTGCACACCTCCTGGTGGAATTTCGTCACCACCTTCTCCTCTGTGTTTATGAAGAACGACTCCACTTTGGTGAACGGGCCCGACTTGTTCGACTCGCTCTTGATGAGCTTGTAGATAGTCATGAGGTCCTTTCCCGGGGCCCCTTCCTTCTCCGTGAGGTCGTGCACCTCGAGGTCCCTTTCCCGCAGCTCCTCCGGGGTCAGGTCGAAGATGTTGTCCTGTCTGGCGATGTCGTCGGCGACGTACACGGACTCGACGGTCAGGGTGAAGGCAGCAGCCGCAGAGTCCCCGTATGTGTAGACGGCCCTGGAGAAGGGGAAAGCGCTCCACACCTCCTCCCTCACCTGGTCTGTGACACCGGGGAACATCTTGTTGATCAGGGTCATCATCGGCTCTGGGATCAACCTCTTCTTCTCGACGTACTGGCCCTCGGGTATGTTGGCTGCCCCCTTTTGCACAAATAATTTTTCCGGATTGAAGGACTGGGTCCGGACGACGGAAAATCTTGCATCTTCCTTTGTCGACCGCTTGCTGCACAGGGAGTAGAATCTGCCTCTTTTGTATTCTTCTGGATTCATTGGAAGAATAATTCTCAGCTCCTTGAGAATCATGACGGACTTTCACTTTTTCTGTTTCAAAAAGTTAGAAGCACTCTCCTGTCCCCCCAAAAAATACACGCGTGAAAATTGAAAAATTCTTGTAGCGTAGCATAAATCTGTTTTGCAAATCTGAGCTAGGCAAGAAAATAGTTTGTAGAAAGTAGTTTGTACTTTAAACTTTTTTTGCAGTCCAGCTGTACGTTTCGACCATCTTCGCCAGCGCCCTGACCTACGCTAGTGGCCCCATCTTCTTCGAGTTTACGGTGGAACTGGTGTACCCCGTCTCGGAGGGCATCGTGGGGGGCTTCCTCACCTGCATCTACAACACGGTGGGGATGGTCTTCCTCTTCTCCTTCTACGTGCCGGCCGTGGCAGACAACCCCGACTTTATCCCCTACGCCATCATGGCCTCCACCTCGCTCTCCATCCCGCTCCTCCTGCTCGTCAAGGAGCAGTACAACAGATCCGTGGTCGACCATTTCCAGGAACCAGCGTAAGACGAGCGAACAAGACAGGACCAATCCTGGCTATTTCTTAATCTATTTTTATCTTCGTGCAGAACACCTGCGAATGGCCACAGCAGCTACCCTCCCATCGAGTGAGAAAAAATACTGCTGAGGAGAAAATGTGCGCGTGATAATGCCAATACTTATAAAATGCAAACTTCTTATGTGGAGACAATGCATGCTTCTGAAAGACATGTCGTGATAAATTATTTGATTTTTGATCTGAGCTCTTAAATATACCAAGAATCTCTCGCAGTTCTTTATGCGCAAACTTGCCGCTACTTCATTCACGGGCAAGGGAAAATGAGTTTTGCGTCGTATAGCGACGCTGTATCCCACTTGATAAATAGAGCAGGGGAAGACGACAACGGAAGAGTGGAATGATGGTGGCGATGAAGGGAATGGTTGTATGTGCATGCTTCGCACGGTACAGCCCACACGTAACGAAAGCATCTTGAGAAGAAGGCCCAAAGGAAAGGAGGTAGGAAGGCCCTTTAATCTTTCAACAAACGGACGAGCGAGAGAGGCTTGAAAGTAGGCAAAGAAGAGACAAAAGGGTTGGTCTCTTCCGCCCACGTCAACAGCCTCCCCCCCCCCTTCCCTACAGTACCAAGGATGAGGCCCCTTTTAGTTTCCGCTGGAATTACGTACGCGTGAGAAAAGTGGGCAAAGGGGGAACAAAAAAAGAAGAGAAGCGGGCATTCGGAGATGAAAGCCGAATTAGGGGAATGCAGTCGTCGCAGAGGCTCCTCTTTTTGTTTCTTGGCGATGCTGTCACGATGTGTCCTCCATCCAGGCCTCCTCCTTTTTTGCCCGCGAAAGGAGGGGGAAGGAGAAGGGGGATTCTGTCTCTCAACTGTGAATGTTCAAGGACGACACCGCCGCGAGGACGCAAGCCAAGAAAGGCCGGCCGCGGGGACGCTCGCTCGTTCTTTCCGACCGTTTCCGAAACAAAAGCGGGGTCCCCTTTCGTGGGAAGCGCAAATACGCTCACGAGGCCGCAGCGCCCAAAAATAGAAACAACAGGGAGAAGGACATAACCGTATGTGGTGGTAACTACTAGCGTAGAACTAGAGTGTAAGCCCCGAGGTAGGAAAAGAAGAAAGAATGAGCGCTGCGGAGGAATCTATCGAGGCGGAGGAGGAGGATGCTCAGAAAGGCCCCCGCCTCATCCTTCCTTTCCCCTTTTCCTCGGTTTTCTGTTGGGTGCGTGCGTCGGCCATTCGTCCCCCGAAAAGTGGGGAGAGCGAGGGACGGACGAGGGAACGGGAGGGATCCGTTCAGTCGCTCTTGGAAGCCTCGATCGAGGAGGCAGAGGAGGAGGAAGAGGAGGCAGGTCTCTTGTACGTCCCTCGCTGCAAGGCATCACCGGCGCATCCCGACTCCGAGACACGAGGAAGGCCGCATAGCTCACATACACCGGCGGTGCCTTCTCCGCTCTCCCGCCCGTCGGCCATCAATCACGCCGCCACCAGCTAAGGGGTGGGAGGGAAGAGAAGAGGAGGCCTTTTCCCCCCGTGCCGCATCTCCCTCCCTCCGGCTATTAGCCCCTCTTCCTCCCTCCGCCGAAGCCCTCGTCTGCATCATCGGTCGGTTATCGCCATGGGGCCCTAGAGGGGGGAAAGAAAACGCATCCTCACTGTCTCTGGTTAAGCGCGAGATCGGAGGCGTCGGCACGCCCGGAAGAGGGCACAAGGGGATCCAGGAGGCGTCGTCGGAAATGGATTCGCGGCGCTGGGAGAGGTGGGCGTCGGTGGGGGAAGAGGAGGGTCGGAGGAAATCGCATTCTTCGCGCGGCGACGGAAAGAAAAGGTGATTAGATCAATGCTGTATTTCATTACTTGCATCAATTGTTTCCATGGCAGATAAAAATCCATTCCGTCTTTTTCCAAAAAGTAATTAGAGGCTGTACAAAAAGGGCTTCTAGGAAAATCAGGTAAACTCTTCTCAGGAAAGCAGAATTGTTGTACCTTAGCCGAAATTTTGCACATGAGGGGAAACTTTCGAGTGCTCTTCATCTCAACCTTGGCTAGGCTCCGCGCAGCGAAACGACTCCACCTTCTCTCTCAAGTACAGTACCTTCTTCGCGCTCCATTCATCCCCCCGTGAGATGAGCACTTTGGGGCATTTCCGCCTCGAAACCGTCCTTTTTTCCACAGAGGAACGCACGAGGGGAAATCTCCCCAAAAGTGCACCGTCCCGTGCACACAGACTTTTCCCTCTTAGTGCATCCGCCCCGCCCCTCAGTGCAAGACAAAAAGACAGGGGAGGAGGAAGGTCATTAAGTCTTCCTCTAATGCTCTCTGATGGAGGGAGAAAGAGGAGGAGGATCCCCCATTTTATGGGGCAGGTTTATCCTCAATGGCTTAACCCTCCTTCGGCCTTGACTGCAGGAAAGTTTTGCACCGGAGCCCCTCCTCCCACGATAGCATCCCGCCCTTCCTGAAATGGGGCGGCGAAATGCGACCCCGCATTTTTTTATCTCCCCTCCCGAGGGTAGTCTCGTAAATTTTTCTTGGTCCCTTCCCCTCCAGCCTCCTATGTACCTTTACTTTAGTTGTTTCGCAGGATTTGGGATTGGGAAGAGATCAGCACCAATAAGCAATAAAAATACTTGAGCGTTGCCTGGAGAGAAAGGCACTTCATTGGTGGGCGGCGCTTGGGAAAGTCTAGGAGTCTAGGCCATATCCCATTTTCATCCTCCAGGGAAAAGGGGAAGAATCGCGGGACAATGGAAAAAAACGCGGAGAAAGGCCGTTATTGCTACATCTTCTCCAGTCATGGTGTTAGCCAAACCCTTTTTTCTCTTATCTACTACTCCCTTCTATTGTGCGTCTGTCTGGAGCGGAAAGGCGAGAAGAAAGGGAGGGATGTGCCGACGGCGTTATGGTCCCAAGTCCAACCCATTACCAAAAGCACCTCACACCGTATCAGCACTTTTTTCTACCTTCCAGGCTTTTTCCTCTGCTCACAAAGGCCCTGGATGAAATCGAGACAGATGAAATTCTGTGAGGAAGCGGGATTCTTTCACATACATCCCTTCAACAAAAGTTTTCACGAGACAGTTCTTCCTGGGGAAAGAATCGGCTTTCGTCTTGGAATCTTCTTCATCTCCTCCCCCCTCTCCTTTCTCATCCTTCCGTATCCCTCTAGGATAACTTTTTTTGCCGTTCACCCCTACCAGCCCGCGCCCACCCTCAGACATGCTTGAGAAACTCCGCCTCCTCCTCCCTCCTCCGACGGACGTCGGACGTCCCTTGCTCTGGGGTGGTGCACGGATGAGGATGAGGATGAGGATGATCCCGCTGGAGGAGAACTGAAGGGAAGCCCCGATCCCCCACCCGCCACCACGATGAAAAATGAGCGAAGGATCGTTGGCCACAATTGTGCCCCTCCACGGACAGCCGGCAGAAAAGAAGGGCCCCTTTAAAAAAGAGAGGCCCGATCCGCTCTACGTACGTACGTACGGAGTATGGGATGGCTGCCGGTTTCGGAAATCGAAGTGGACGGGTGGGCGATCGTTCTCGGGCCACTGGCGACCACGGGAGAGGACAAATGTAGTGGAAGTGTAGTTGCGCCCCCATGTAATAGAGAGATGGCCGAGCTCATTTGGCCAAGCTAAGCGGCAACGGGGAAAGGGAGCTGCGGGTCCCCTGAACCCAAGATCCCTCCATCTCTTTGCCGGTGATTTCTCGCTTGGGTGATCAAAAGGGGGAGGGAGGAAGACGAGGAAGACGTCTGCGCTCGGGGGGCTTGCGTCATTTCCTTACCCGTGCCTTTGGCCTTGGGCACAGGAGGGCATTTCTCCTGCATTGGGAAAGAAAGTCCACAAAATTTTTCCCCCCGCACTCAGTCCAATTGCCATTGAAAGAAGGGAAAAAGGAAAGAATTGATGGAGATGACATGCAGAAAAAGAATTCACCTCTATATAACCTACAACAGTTTTGACGACGGGGCAGTAGGCTGAAAAGGGTCTCTGCAACGGAAAAATTAACGGACATACCTTTCCAACTTTCAAGGAGGAAGGAAAGCACAGGGAAATAAATACATTATGTTTTGCAGATCTTCCAACTCTGTCAAATTCTCCTCCGCCTCCGTCGCGGCCTTCCTCTTTCCCGCCTTCGGCCTTCTACTCCTGCTCTTTTCACCCTTCGCCTCCGCCTCGGGGGAGACCTCCGTCTCGTTCGACCTGGCGGCCGGGAAGGCCGGGAGGGGAGCAGAGACGCTCACGTGCATTAGCTGCCTGCAGTGCAAGGTCTACGAGGCCTCCAGCCAGACCGCGGCTTGCAACGAGGAGCAGAACATGTGCCTGGTGAGAAGCTCAAAGTACTCATACGGTCAGCATCTAAAATATGTTCCTATCGCAGAGGGCAGATATGGCGTCGGGGGAGGTAGAGCGAAGATGCGCAACAGAGAGGGATTGTTTGAGTGGTTAGTACCACCAATTGTTTTTGAAGCAAAAAGTGCTGGACCTATTTATATACTATTCTTATTATTGCAGCTAAAGATGGAAGCACTTACGAGAGGGTGTCGTGCTGCAACTGGAGTAACTGCAACGGAGCTTCGTCATCAATGGTGGCGCACGGGATGGGATATTTGTTCCCTTTTGCTTACAAACTTATTTCTGCACACTTTTTCTCGTACTAAATCGAGCCGTAATTGTGGGTAAAAGTCTACTACACAATGAAGTATTTGTAAACAAATGTCACAATTCTTTGTCAATAAAGTATGCAAAATTAAGTCTTCTTACTGATTGCTGCACTATTTGTGCACTTCAGCACTTGTGTCTATTTACCAAACAGGTCAAAGCAATAAAAGGAAAAAATATTTGAATTTTTTTAAAACATATTTTGTTTGTACGAAACGACTTGACCTCTCGCAAAAACAAATCATTTTCCCGCACAAACTTTATTAAAGTGTAATATTTGAATTTGAATTTTGAATTTTCACTTTTAAAAGTATTAAAATTTTGCGCAATCGTCAGTTTTTGTCATCTCGAAAAAAGAAAAGACGTGTTCAAAATGTCTGGTCGTCAGAAATCCGGAAATCCGTCAGCATTTGGCGATTGCATAGTCAGAGGAAGTTCTCCACCTCTTCCAAGCAAAGGCGAGAAAAGGTCCCAGCAACTGGAGCCACCCAGGGCAAAAAGTGTGGACCACCGCCAAGTTGGCCATCAAGGAAGAGAAATTGCACTGGCATCGAACCACTTCGAGATGAAAATCAATCTGCCGAACAGTGGAAGAGTACATCACTACGATGCAACTTTCACCTCTAGCAACAAGAAAGAGTTCAAAAAGGGGGACAGACCTATCTTGGTGCAAGCGATGGAAGCAGTAAAGAAGAAGTACGCCACTGTTTTCCCAAAGCCTTTTGAAGTAGTCTTTGACGGTCAGAAGAATGTCTATACTCTGAACGAGCTACCTCTGGGTGATGCTGGAAACTTTGTTGGCAAAGTGAAACTCAAGGAATCAGAAGAACTGGCGAGCGACACCACTCTTATCGTCACACTGAACAAGGTTGGAATGGTGGAGATCAGGGGCCTTGTCGAAGACTACCTCAAGCGGGGATCAACTCCAAACAAACCCAACAATGCAGTGCAGGTACTGAACGTCATTATGGGCATGACTGCACAGCTTCACTACGAAACTGTTGGCAGATGCTACTTCAATGATAGGAGCGGACAAGTAATTCAGATCGGCAACGGAAAGTCTCTCTGGGTAGGCACCTTTCAATCAGTTAGGCTTGGATGGAAGCCGATGCTAAATTTGGACATAGCAAACAAACCAGCCTACTTTTCCGTTCCGGTGGTGCAATTCGTAAGTGATGTGCTGAAACGTCACGTGAATGACATTGCACGTGGCCTGGAAAAGAGGGATTGCGAAAGAATTCAAAGGGAGCTCTCTGGATTGAAAGTTCGATTCGTTCGCCCGAACGGGCAGAAAAGAGATTACAGGGTCAACAAGTTGATGGCACCAGCCAACAGGCTCATGATGGCTATGGACAAAGAAAACAAAAGAAGAAAGATAACCATTGAGCAGTACTTCAACCAAGAGTACGGATACCATCTGAAGTACCCAGATCTACCCTGCATACACGTGGGAAGCCCAAGCGGGACTGTCTACCTGCCAATGGAATTAACTCACCTGAAGAAGCAAGTGCTTCCGAGAAACAAGAAGCTGTCCGACGAAGAAGTTGCTAGCATGATCAGACAGACAGCAGTACCTCCAATGGAAAGGCAACAGCGCATAAAGGATAATCTTAAAAAGATGAACAAATCCTTCAAAGCAGACCCATATGCGAAAGCCTTCGGAATCAAGATAAAAGAAGAGTGCGTCGCTGTAACTGGACGTGTTCTGGAGCCACCTGTTCTGGGTTACAGCAAGAATGGAACAATGGAAGAACAGCCCGTCATCAATGGCAGATGGGACAGGAGTAAGACAAAGTTGAGTTTCGTCATGGGTATGCACCTGAAATCGTGGGGACTGTTTGATCTAGCCAACGTAAGGTTTGATGATAGGAAAGCCTTCATCGAGACACTCTACGAGGTGGGAAAAGAGAGGAATCTCTCCATGGACTATCCTGCTTTTCAGTCTTCACAGCAGAAAAACTACGATCACATGGTCAAAGACTTCAGGATGTTCGTGCAGACAATGGAAAGGGAGCAAGGATACAAACCCCAGCTGGTGATGGTAATTTCTCAATGCAAAGGCCCTATATACAGTCTCATCAAACACATGGGCGATGTCCTGTTGGGCATTCCGACTCAGTTCGTTCTGGTGAAAAACGTCACCAATCCCAAAGTGCAAGTTCTTCATAACATATGCATGAAGCTCAATGCTAAACTGGGAGGAATCAACCAGGTGATTCACGAAGTATCGAGGCCAAGCCTCCTGACAAGACCTGTAATGTTCATGGGAGCGGATGTTACGCACCCAACTCCTGATCAGGCTAAATTCAAGCCGTCAATTGCAGCTGTAGTTGCCTCAACAGATCCGAATGCTTCGAACTACAACTGTGAAATCAGGCTACAATCAGGTGATGGAGCAGTGGAGATAATTCAGAAAATGGAAGATATGACAAAGAAGTTGCTGTGGAAGTTTTACGAGCAGTCTGGGTTCAAGTACAGACCAGAGAAAATATTCTACTTCCGAGATGGAGTAAGCGAGGGACAGTTTATGCAGGTTCTCAAGAGCGAACTGCTGGCAATTCGAAGGGCATGCCATCAGCTCAACAAGAACTACGAACCTCAGATTACTTTCTTGGTTGCCCAGAAGAGACACAATACAAGATTCTTCACGAAGAATGCGTCGGATGGAATCGGGAAGATGGGGAATATCCCACCAGGAACTGTCGTTGACACCATAGTTACCCATCCAACAGAGCAAAGCTTCTTCCTGGCATCCCATGAAGGCATTCAAGGGACAACAAAACCGACCAACTATCACGTGCTCTGGGACGATAGTGGACTAATGCCTGATGAGATCCAGAGCCTCACCTACTATCTCTGCCATCTGTATCCCAGATGCGAAAGAACCGTTAGCTACCCAGCTCCTACATACTTTGCCCATCTAGCAGCATTCCGTGGAAGGGAACACCACAATGCAATCTGCAACAAGGGACAAGGAGGAGACATGAAAGAAACAAGGAAGCTGGAGAATATTTCCTTCCAAAACTACTTCCTATAGATGTCATCTAACAGTTCTAGAATTATTTGTAACCTCATTGAAATTGTAAGTGATGAAATAAAAAGAAAATTACAAGGATAAGTCTACAGAACGCCGGAGATAGTGTAGTCATTCATAAGAACATCGTTATTCGGTGTGAAAAAATATATGTATTCTGTTTTCTGACGGTTGTCTTTTCCATCAAAGTAAATCGGTTCAACATGAGTAGAATCCCGCTCAAATGAGGAGGAATAAGACGACATGGAGTATTACTTTTTATGCCACCTGGTTTCTATCAAAGCTGTAAAGTCTTCTTCCGATTGTGTCGTACTAAGTCCCAGTGTAAAACCTGTAGAGATTAAAAGTCTTCTGGAACAGAAAAGCAAGGCCTTTGTTAGCACTTCCGGGAACGATGGTAGCTTGTATGGTTATCCCTTGGCCTACTGCAGCTCACCGCCTGATGATTCCTCCTTCCGTCAAGTCTTCGTTTACCTTGAGAAGCATGAGCTCCATGCATGTGACAGCGTCTTCCCTGCTGTCGTGCCCGTATTCAGATGTCTGGATGTTTTTACCCAACCGCACCTTGGCCAAATGCTTCAGTGAGTGCCTCATGTTGTAGCCTCCTTCTTCCATGAATACGACGGAAGTGTCGATGACGGTCATGTGCACTAACCGGAGCACCCGCAGATCGTTTTCGAGTCCGTGGCCTATGAGAATGGATTTGGCAGTGAGAAATCCCATTATGTCGTTTTGCACCTCTTTCAAGGTCTTGTTGGCGAGGCGGCCAAGTTCTCGAGCAGAAAGTCCAGAGTACCGAGTATTGTAATCGACAATCTCGTGCTCCGGCTTGACGTAGGCCTCGTACACGAGTCTCCCGTCCACGCCCACCACTGTCAGGCGTACCAGCTCGAGGCCGAAGGCGGTGAAGGCCATTTCAGCGTCCATGGCGTACACCCCGGGAAAGTTTGGTAAGAAAGCACCAGTGCCATTGCTCGAAGAGTAGACCCGTTTCGGCATCTTGGTGACAACAAAGTTCTCGAAGTACTGAATACCGTCGGTTCCGTCCAGGCCTTTCCAGACGTGAACCGTCGCTTGCTCACAGCCTCTCTCTCTCTTATTTTTTCCGCAGCATTGGTATACCTGTAGTTTTGTACCGGCCACCCACTTAAGCTTGCCCCAGTGGTACAAACACTTCTCGGGCCGAAGGTAGACGCCATCCTGCACGTAGAAGAGTCTGCAGCACCGCATGCATTTCTTGGGCACAGGCTTGGACACAGCACCATCCTTGTCGACAGCGAAAGAATCGCTCGCAACTCTTCTAATGATCACTTCGTCTTCGGAGGTCTTGCGTTGTTGGCTCCCGTTGGCCGCGACCGATTTTGAGGACCCGGAAAGCGAAAAGCCCGCATCACCCATCTGTTGTTTGAGATCTTGAGGAACTTGAGAGTATTTCTTGCTTTTCGGAACGAATTCTTCCGCCGTTGGGCTAAGGGCATGGCTGGATGCAGATGTACGCAAAGGACCTTCTTCGTTGCCTTCCACACTCCTCTTTCCGTTGCTCCTCTTGCTTAGATTGGGAGACTGGGGCTGGCTCCGGGGATGGAACTCACGTGCGTTCGGATTTAGGAGTTTTTCTGGTCCTTGTTCGTCTAGCTCGCAGACATAGTCCTCTTGCAGCTTGCTGTTCGCTCCGTAGCCCGACAGATTTGACATGATGAACGCCCAGCCTGGGTTAAGCTCCGACTCCATGGGAAACCCCAAACTCCGCAGGGCCTCTGGCATAAGAAGATACCTCTCCAAGGCCTCGTAGATCTTTTCGTCCGACGTGCTCAATGCTGTGTATAGGGAGAGGGCGTTGCTTCTCTTCTTTGCCTTGCTGTTGCCGTTTCCAGCATGACCGTTGTTGTTGACGCTGCCGCCCGTCGTCCCAGTGGCCTCTGCCTGGGCCTTGCCATCGACGCCCTGCTTCCTATTCTTTCGCTGTCTCCTGGACAAATGCATGGACCCTCCCATGCCAATCTGGCTCTGCGCTGATCCGCTGAGGAGACCCTTTTTGGCATCTTTGCGGACGGAAGGTGTGCTGGCGGGGGTCACGTCCGTAGCTGTCATCTCGTCTTCATCATCAGCAACTTGAGAATCAGAATCTAAGACAAAAAGAAGCAAACGAAAACACTGCGTAAAACAGTTTGCTACGAATTACTCTTGATAACCGAAAATCATACCTCTCACATTGCTGACAAGATTTCTCTTCCAGATGCCGGCAGCCAGGTACTCGTCCGTGTCTGTCGTCTCCGCGTCCGACGGAGAAGACTTGGACTTTCTCCTGATCCTGCGCTTCTCCGCCGACCCCGGGGAGGCCGCCGCGGCGGAGGATGTCGACGTTTCGTAGCCGAAGAGAGCCCTGACGCGACGCACTAGCGTTCCCTTGGCGCCGAAGAGGAGCACGAGGATGACGCCAGCCGCCACGCTGACGGCCACGGACGCAGGGGTGCCGGACATGAGGAAGTCGAAGAATCGGGCGGCCCACTCGAGGGGGCCCCCGCCAGGGAGGGACGGCGACGGCAGGGAGGCTGAGGCCGCCGCGGAGGCGAACAGCACCGCGTAGGAGGCTACTGCGGCGGCGGCGGAGACGGCCCCGCTCGGCTCGGGGGGCATCGCTCGCGGCACACACCAGGGACACCATATGGGAAGAGCGAGCTGTTGGGGAGGGCCTCGGCTGGGATGGCGCAGTTCAAGGCATCGCTTCCAGAGGTTTCTTGCGGCGATCGGCGAGCGCCATTGGCGCCACAATGAGGGCCACCAGGGAGGTCAGTGCCCCCTACTCCATGCCTGTCCACCTGTGGGCGTGGACGCTGGCCGGCGCCGGGCCCAAACCGTCCAAGGACACCGCGATCCAAGTGTCGCCACCCTTGCCTAAATGACCTCCTAGAACGGTTTCTGAGTGAGCCGTTCGTAGGCGGTGTTGCCCCACTCCCCGGCGTAGCTCTCGTGGTGGCGGTCGTCCACGTTGGCGCACTTTTCGGCGTTGTTTCCGGCGTCGGCGCACCCCTCCGCGCGCCACACACCGCACAGGCACACACTTTTCAACGACAGAGTTCTCAAATGGTCACATTAAGGGTCGGCGCGAGTTGAGCTCGACTCGTAAATTTGCGAGCCGAGCCGAGCCGAGCTCGACTCGAGCTCGACTCGGGCCAGAAAATTCGAGCTCGTAAACTCAGCTCGC
>JAAUXU010172530.1_pt1 | contig 14509 bp, 19 predicted proteins | sample 7278151 | NCBI WGS metagenome assembly JAAUXU01 (sample SAMN14350113, study PRJNA611818) | marine sediment metagenome | isolation source: surface marine sediment (1.8m) | place: French Polynesia: Moorea | collected 2018-08 | reverse complement strand
CTCGAAATTGACGTTTTCGAACCAGCCTCGTGCACTTGTTACAGGACCCTGACGTTCTACTTCAACTCCGAATCGGTCTTCCCGTACGGCGTGCGAGCGAGGACATTCAAGTTGCCCCCTTTGGGAGCGGATCAGGACTGTTTTGACACCGCCAACTCGCCCACAGGACTGCTTGACTTGACCAACTGCAAGACTCGTTCCCCCACCATCCTCTCTATGCCTCACTTCTACTTGGCTGACGACCGTCAGTGCCTCAGTCAGTTCCAAGGAGGCAGCCTGACACCGGATGCCAGTCAACACGAGTCCAGGATATCTTTAGAGCCAGTAAGGGGTCCGGCTGATTTTGATGCATCCCAATGAGTACAGCGAGTCCCGAAGGAACCTCATTCATGGACAGGGTGTCCTTAAAGTCTGGTCCAAGCTGTAAACTGATATATCTCTGAAACTATTGCTCCTGGCAGTGTACTTGTGGCCTCATTTGAAGGAGGACATTCATGAGATTCAGAGATTCCATTATGGCAGAGAAGCCATGATGGATTGCTGCCTTGTTTTCCAACTACAACTTTCTCTTACGACTTTCGGGTGTGAAACTGGAATCGGGTGCGCACTCACACCCAAACCAACTTTGAGGGGATTTTGCCCCATTTTGGCTTCTCTGAATCTCATGAATGTCCTCCTTCAAATGAGACCAAAGGTACACTGCCAGGAGCAATAGTTTCAGAGACATATCAGTTTAAAGCTTGGACCTGACTTTAGGGACACCCTGTACATACATATGCCTAAATTCCTTCTCCACTTCCAGATGACGAGCATTCCAATGGAGGTCGTTATTCGCCTACAGCTGAATGTTCTCTTGAACCCAACCAAGGATGTCTGGTATGCTTTTTTACGTCTATGTGTCAGTTACTGCACAGTGTCATTCATGGGTGTCCCTTTTATCCGTAAAAATGCACTGGAACGATGCCTCTATTATAACTTTATTACATTGCCACAAACCACATGACATCCATTGACAACCAGGAAAGTGCATTTAGCAATTCATAGGCCAGCTCTGTTCACTAGGGTGCTGAAAGATCTCCCAACCAACTTCTACTTTCCCGTCTTGTGGTTTGAGTCTTCAGCGACGATGCCGCCCTCCACGGCCTTGACGGTGCGCATGCTGACGGTCATGCCCAAGATCTTGCCAGTCGTCGGCCTCTGCTTGATCGGACTCGGCGCTCTGGTCCTAGTGTGGATAATGTGTCAACGACGATGCAAGTTCTCCTACTTAACCTTTGCTGCAGACGTTGCAGAAGAGGAAGGTGATTCACCCCTGAATGAAGAGACGGGACACTCGTGATGCACCTTAATACTCTGGCGCATGAAGCTTTGATTTGTCAGGCCCTTTAGAGCAGTTGACTGAAGCTCCAACTCAATCTATTGGCGACAGTGACTGCAAAATGTACTCATGACGTTTTTGACGAGGTTTATAACTTTATCACAATAGACAACTAACAATAAAAAGCGCCGAGGCTCACACATGGAGGTCACGACTGCCCTGAAGCAGCTGACATTCCCTCCTCGACGGCGAACGTCACAGTGCGATTGGACGAGCGCTTTGACCTCGGGGTCACGATACTGCACCTATACAAATTCTATTGACATCCTTGAAAAGCTTGAAGCCTCGGCAGTTAAACCTACGTCCTTTACTTTGGATGAAAATGAATATTTCAGGCAGCGCTAGCAAATAACTTGCGCAAGTTCTCCACTTCAATAATCAATGGCATGGTTTCTATTCTCCATCACTGCAACAAGCAGTGCAAGACTTGCTCTCCCAGGATCATTCCCTTGGTGAGATCATCTGGTCCAAAACATATTGGCCACATAGCTGAGGTCTCAAGCATTCCAAGGATGTCAATAGAATTTGTGGACGTAGGTGCAGTGTTAAGGAAGTTGTAGATGATTCATGTTAGTAGATAACACAAGAAAAATGGAGGGACAAAATGACCAGCATGCCCTAAATATGCATTTTCATCAAAAACGAAGTAAACAAGTTTAATTGCAAAGGTTTCAAGCTTTCCAACAATGTCAGTAGATCCTGTATTGCTGCAGTATTAAGGAAGTTATGATATTCGAAAAGGGGGGGGGGGGGGCGCTCACTTTTGCACCCCACTGTGTGTGGTTGTTCAAGTCATTTTCTTCCTTGAACATGTTGACTCTCGAGCTGGACTCAAGAGATTCATCACCAAGGTGAGGCCAGAGATTGAGACTCCGTGACACTTTTTTGTTACATTTGGAAGGAATAACGGCATAAACTAGCGGCATAAACATACGTAGAGCGCTCACCTTAAAGTAAGGAAAGACATCCTTACTTTATGGCGCTCACCGGCAAAAGCTGAACTGACGAACATACTCGGAGGGACGTAAACACAGCCGTGGCGCTGTACATATTAGATCTACAATGGGCTCTACCCGCTAGTGTATGCAGTAGCTGCCTATGTAGCGATGAGTGCGTATGTAGCATCATAGGCCTTCCCGTTGGAAAGTGGGCATCGCAGACCACGGGACTGCACAGGACAGATGGACTTCTTGCTTTATTTATTAGCTTGCATCTTTGTGCAGTGCTAACTTTTCTGCCTAAGAAGAGCGAAGATCCCTTGAAGATCTTTTGCGCCAGGATCTCTTCCATCATTCAGTGACGCACAGTGTTTAAAAGACAACAAGTCTTAAAACACAAGCTGTGAGGATCCCAACGACGACCTTGTATTTTGATGCGTACAAGAGAAGCGTAGAAAAATGCTTCAAAATTCCTGTCAGTTGGGTCCACAAGTTGTCTGACAGGCAAGAATCTTGGACTTGACTCTTTGACATGGTAGAGAAATAGTCAACAATTGTAGCCTTGGTCAAGTTTTTCCCGTCGAGGACTAAGAAGATGTGTTGTAAGTACAAGGATCGGATGAGGAAAAGTCCAGGACCAAGAGCAGCTGAGGCCACGAAATCAACCGGTGCAATGAGAGTTTGAGGTGGAGTGGACCAAGCTGAGATTGCAAGTGATGAAAAGAATCACGGACGGTCAGAAGCAGCTTGGGGACTGACAGTAGAAAACTCAGAGTTTCTTTCGACAATAGATGGGAAAGACACAAGTTGTTTATTGAGAGAACTGGAGAAGTCAATGACAACAAGCTTGCATCAAACGTCGAAACTCAGTTCCTTGAGCGCATCTCCTGATCAGAGATCACATGGATCTTTTTGGCAGCTCCTCTATCGAAAGTACTCAAATCTGACGCACCTCCAGCGGCGGTACTTGACGCAGTACCTCCTCTTCCGGCAAGTTCTGCAGCCCTTGGAGTTGGCAAAGCCAGCCTGAAGGAGTCAACAGAGCCTTATATGCAAGTGGGTTAGAGATTAACGCTTTCTGAGCAGCTGCACTTGTCGCACATCAAGTGGACGCCAAAAGAATCTAAATTTTCAGTTCTTGTACAGAAAATAACAATTCATGAGCGAACTCATTGGGGGAGAACTTCTCCTGGTGGCGCTAACTGCATTGTCTGTGACAATTCACAATCTCTGTAAACTTGTACTAAATTTTAGTTTTTGCTATGTAAGGTCTTACGAGAGCACTGGCTGTGGAAGAGGTGTGACCCGCGAAATTTCTCGTCTCATGGTAATTGGCTAAAAGTTTGTTTACCAAGAGTTCAGCATTAAGAAATCCTCCTCCATCGTGTCTGTAAAGAGAACAATGATGACTTCTCATATGTTCATTTGCTTTTTGGACTCACTTTTGGGCTTCTGCTCCTGCAGATGAGACCTCCAGAGTGAGGACGACCAAGAGCAGAACCTTGATCGACAACATTCTCCCTTCAACTGCAGAATCGACTGAAACACTTTTGCCCCTTCAGCCACAGCTTGAACACATTTCATTGGCATCTGCGGCCAAACTCTTTTCAACCTCGCTAGATACAGCTTCAACTGCAATTGTTGGTGTTGTTATTGTTATTCCCAGAGATATTCAGCCCATGCTGTTTCCACCTGTGGGGAGAAACTCGAAAACTTCCAAATTTTGGCTGCTCTTTGGGCAACAAAACGTTGTCTTTATTGAGAAATGCATATTGACACAGAATAGAGCAATGGGGTCATGTTGAGGGTCCTTTTAATAGCGTCTGGTGCAGACCAATCCTCTCCTTGTATATCTCCATTGTCGACAGCGACGACGACGACGGGAGATGAACGGAGTCCGAAGTTGCGTATACCTGAAGCCGGCCTAGAAGTAAAAGACACTTGAAAAGTTCCCCGGAGATTTGCATGCAATCTCGGGTGTCGCCAGGTACCACAGCCCTGTACAGGGTGTGTCAGAATTGGTGCCGTCAAAGTGGATGAAGCACGACCAAACCTTCAACAGGGGCGATCGAATTGGTCGACTGGAGAATGTGATGACCGATACACAATGAGGTCCAAACTGCACTTGATCATATAGTAACTGGGGGTCCAGAGGCTGTCAGTAAACAAACACATACTCGTGTCTGTAAACATTGGGCCTCTTCAAACAGGATGTTTCATATACCAATAGCAAAGCCGGTGACACCGGGTCATTTCATGACATTCACAGTCATATGGTGTGAAAACAAAGTCAAAAGACGTCGATTTCACTTGAACTGAGTTGGTTTTTCTTACCAGCGATGATCTCCTACTGGGATTGCCACCCGCTGCCTGTGCCTGGACAACTCTCTGAGCCGATCTCTTTTGCAAGTGTCTGGCCGAGTTCATTGGGACTCGACATTGCCTAGAAGTCGTAGATATAACAATTCACGTTCGCAACAACTCAAAAGCTGTACATGATTGACACTCACGCGATGACGGCCAAGGAGACCACGATGAGGCAGAGCGCTAAAAGTGGTTGAAGCTTCATAGCTAGAACGACCCTCACTGGGTGTTCCTATCTTCCTCTATGCATCCGACTTCATCTCGGGGAAGTTCTTTATACCTCCCTTTTTTTGAAGACGCCACAGGGGTTCCCCGGCACACAGGGCAGGTTACATAACGACCCCGACCATCGACCCTACTATAACTAGGGCTGGCACAAGTCTTCAGACTCGGGCTCGAGGGCTCGACTCGCCTCTCTGGATGACTGGGGAGTCCACTTTTCCAAAACGTTCGACTCCGACTCAAGTGCAGACTTGCTGAGTTCTGAACAGTTTGTTGAACGCCTCGAGTCCGGAGGAGTCCGACGTTTGTCGAACTTGTGCCAGCCTTACCGTCCAGTCCGGTTCCTTCTTGACGTCAGCTTTTATGCCGGAGAGCATTCAAACTGAGATCAGTTACCACCGCAGGTGACTCACCTGGTTCCTCCTGTCAGGGTTGTCGATGAGCCGAAACTCTGCATAGCATTCATCTGCTATGAGTTGGATGCCCAGGGTGCGCCACTTTTACACCTATAGCTCGAGACATGAGAACTACATATAGAAATGTAGGGGGCACCCTGTACGCATCCTTGAGTACAAAGTTAAATCACCGCGTGGTATCACTTCAGTGACTAGGAGAGGTCTGTGCAGTCTGTGATTCATGTCTTAGTGAGCAGAGCAAGTGAATTCTGTCTCAGCCCAAATTGTCAGAGATTTCAAGCACTTCGAACGTTCAACACTTTTGACCAAATCCCGAAAAGCAAATTCGAAGATTTTTCAGCAATTCACTTTGTTAAGTTATCCGACTGATCCAGAACTTCAGTGTTTGTGGATCAGGTCGAAGAACCCGGGCAAGAAGGACTCGATCTCAAGGGTCTTAGAGCTGTCGGACTCATCAACCACTGTCGATCCAGGCCGAATCACGCTTAAGCTTATGAATGGCCCGAAGTTGTCCTCCTCAGTGAGAGGTGAAGTGACGGTTTGAGCCCTCCAACCATGAGGCGCAACCGGTTCAGTCACAGAGATGCGAGAAAGCTGGTTGCGCTTCACAGAAACCTGCTGTGAGTGATGTTGAAAGATTTGTTAATAAAACGTCCACTACCCAATGTTTCCTGGCTCTGGACATCGACCACGTTCGAGAACTGTTCGATATCTGTGACTTAGAGCGATAGATACTCGAGGTCGACATTTCTCTGTTCAGATACTCGAGAAGTGGTCGCCGGACCGGAAAAAGGAACCAAACGCGTTACATCGAAATTGAGAGAATGCGACTAGTTTTGCCAGAGCATCGAAACTGGGCATACAGAGCAGGCGTCAAGAAAGTCGCGGTCGTCACCTTCACTGAGGAGAAGTCGTTGGTCAATGCCAGTCGGCCTCTCAGACTTTCAGGCTCGGACTCAGCCCTATGAAAACGAATCTATCTTAGTGCTGGGTCGAGCTCAGAATTTTTCGAGGTCAGCCCCAGAAAGTTCGAGCTTAAGAAAAAGCTCGAAAAAAGCTTGATTTCTGCGTCTGAAAAAGCTTGGAAAAGGCCCCAAAACAAGGGCACAACGTTGTTGCAGGTATTTACATGTAATGCATGTTTTATACGAAGTAGCTTTTACAAGTTGGCATTAAGAATAATAGAACAGTTAGGTTTCTATTCTAGCAGTATCTATTGGCAACATCATGAACATGATGCATGTAAACGCTTGATTTCCGAGGCTGTGAAAAAGCTTGACAATAGCTCAAAAATTGTTCGAGCTTTGAGAAAAAAAAGCTCAAAAATTGTTCGAGCTTTGAGAATAAAAAAGCTCAAAAATTGTTCGAGCTTTGAGAAAAAAAAAGCTCAAAAATTGTTCGAGCTTTGAGAAAAAAAAGCTCAAACATCCTCGAGCCGACAAAACATCGAGCTAAGCTACATATTTCTCGACTCGATCAACAGCTCGATCCAGCCCTAGTCCAAGTGAGTCATTTCCCGCCGCCAGTGCTTTGGTCGGTGCGTTCGAACTCCGAAGGTAGCATCTTCTCGAGGGCCGGCTTTTCCTTGGACCTGGGCTTTGCCATGGCCGAGTCGCGGGACTGGAGTGAAGAGTTCAACGTGCTTGTGGACGAATGCTCATTGCCCTTCAAGGGTAGAGTCAAGGAAGGATTCAACGTCCTGCACGCCCGGGCCAAGAGTAAGCTGGAGAACAGCCAGACAGGTCCAAAGTTTTTAAAGGTGGGATCAAGAATGGTTTCCTGTAACATGTATAGAGTGGCGAATCAGTTCAGTTTCAGCTTCATTTGGTCGTAGTTGTGAACATGACGTTGTTGCAGTCCCTACGAACTTACACGTGCGCAGCTGCACCTCTGGCTGGAGGCCGTAAAGACCTCCATAACGGTGGAGTTGTAGAAGTCCTTTTAAACATGATTTCAATAATGCCTCTCATTCTGTTTGGGCAGAAGTTCTCGCGGGTGATGTCCATTTGCCAGGAGAATCGACGAAAGCGTGACCTCACGGATGCCGAGGTGGAAGATGCTACGTCTGTGACGACCGTGAACAAGCTGCTGACTGAGTTAATGTGCCCAGACGACATGGACATGACTCACGATGATGCCGACAGTATCACCCGTGACAATGCTAGTGGCGTCTGGGGGCGCACCTTGCGCCAAGCGATTCGAGGGCGCCACACGCCGATGCTCCTCATCAAGCGCTGCGAAATTCTGCTTAAGTGCCCTCAGGAGCACTTCAACCTTGATCTCATCTACAGGGACCTGAACCTTGCTCATCAATGGCTAGACGACCTACATGAGGAGAAGCACCATCACTTCTGGTACCTCAAGACCCTGACTGAAATCAAGTTGAGGCAGTATGAAAGCGCCAACACATCACTCACACAAGCAAAACTGGCCTTGGACTACAGTGACCTATCCCCAGAAACCAGGAAGACGAGGAGGAAGAAGTTGGCCCGTGGCGAGGTCACCATCAAGAATGGAGGGGGCAAAAATCTGGAGAAGCCAGAACCTCCTGGAATGCCACCCGAGGTGCCCAAATTGGCAGGTGGCCATTCCGAGGCTATTCCAAATGTTTCCTCCAAACTGGAGCTGGAGGAGCGCTTTCTCGTAGCACGAGAGGATATCAAAGTTGGTGAAGTTTTGATGGTGGAGGCGCCAACATTCACTGCCCCATGTCCATCAACAGAAAGTCAAACTGTCTACCAGTGCAGCCACTGCCTGGTGCCGACCAAGCTTCTTCTGCCCTGTCCAGACTGCCGCTACGCCATGTTCTGCTCAGTCGAGTGCAAGTCGGAGGCCCTGAAGGGCTACCACGGACGTGGGGAGTGCCGTTCAGGAATCTTGGGAGTCGGGAGACTGATCAATTTGGGACACGAACCAATAGAGACCACCATGGTGCTGTCTCTCCGACAATTGTTCAGCAAGTAAGTTTTCTCCTGTACGGTGTGGAAGGTTCTGTAGCCTGTTTATACTTTTACCTGTTCCACAAAAGTAGAGCATATTTTTGAGCCAAAAATATCATATGACTTTCACTTTTCTTTCAAAACTTTCCATTATACCCATCAAATAATTCTTTACCAGCTCTACTGTATTTGGTTTGCACCAAAGCCTCTTAGGGTCATGATTAGTGAAGGTGTCTTCAGTTCTGTGGAGAAAAGTCCACCAAAAGGATTACATCTATGAGGTTTCAAAAGAGAGACCAAGAAGAACCTCTGTTTTGTGAGTAACTGGCAGGCGGGATTTCGTAACACATGTGTATCTCTCTCACAGACCCCTGAGTCAGTTCCTCAAGAACAAGAAGCCCAGCATGAGTGGCACGGACGATGAAGAACAGCACGAAGGGGAAATACGTGAAGTGATCACAAGTCCTCGTCTCGGCGGGAAGACTGTGCTGATGGTGGAAATGCTGATGAGAGTGCTACGCAGCTGCAAGTGCTGGATCGCCGAGGTCACGTGTCACACACTCTAAGCACTGAAGTATTCTTTTTAGAACCAATTCTGACTGCTCTGCTAAAGTGCCCCTATTGAACCACCACTGGTGGGTGGGGTTTACTGACTAGGTCTAGTGATCCTGCTCATTTTACACAATTGTACCGTGCCAGCTCTCACCTTGAAGCAGATATGAAGCCGAGGTTTTACGATTTATGCAGTTGATATCTGGTTGGCAGCACAATGAAGATGGTTAGGTTGTAGCGGTTGGAGTCGACACTTCTAGGTTCAGTGCTTCGAACTTTTGAGGCCCTCAAGGACAAGTGCGACATCGAGAATATGGTTGACGTGCTGTGGAGGCTCGTGTCATCCTCAAAGATCAGTGCACTAGATGCGGTGTACCCGAAGGAAAGGGCCAGGCCAAAGATGATGGCCAACCAGGACCTAACGAGATCCCCTCACCTACCTGAATGTTGGGTGTTCGGTCAGGCGCTGTGTAAGGTGAGATCGTCTGTGTTTAACGTTGGATACAAACCAGACGTTGACACGCCGTTCGCGCACGTGATCCCACTCCTCAGACATGCGCATCTGAGTGATGGGATCGAATGCGAGCTGAAGCATCGGGGATCGCCCGCCTTACTTCACGGTGTCTTTCCAGGTCTCCTCAATGCTTTGCCCAACGCCAGATGCCAACTGCCTGTTGATGTTCAGCGGACCCAAGGTTGTCCTCGTCTGCTTTCGGCCGGTCGGCAACGGCGACCCGGTCTCGGTTAACTTGAACATCAAAGGAAATGTGCGGGAAAAACTGTTGGTGCCCAAGGATGGAAAAGATGTGAGCTGGTATAAAACAGACACCTTGTGGGTTCCCTCACAAGACTTGTTATCCTTGTTCTCCTTCACTCTGTTCTATTTCAGTTGCTGGGTGGCTTCTACGCCAAGGTGCGCGAAGGCGTCGACCGTCCAGGGATAGTAGCCGCCTTGGCGGCCTTTGGCGGCAGCTTGGACGTGTTGTATTCGATTTATCGACATCTGCCCCGGCCTGTCATGTTGGACTTTTTTCTACCCCACTACTCCGCAGCGCGCATCGCGTTTCTCTCCATGTTCAACCAGACCATCCTGGACTAGGACCAAAATTCATTCCAGGATTGCATCACTGGCTGTTATGGTCATTTTCTTTAGACCAAAACGAAGAGTAACATGTTATTTAATAAAAATATCATTCGGCTTATAAGGATCACTTTGTTTTTTCGGCACGCTGTGAATCGCGAAATGTAAGAAAATGCAGAAAACACTATGTTCATAATGAACGAGAGTAAGAATTTGGCCCCGCACATGGGGACCGACTGTAGCATAAGACCGCCATCAAGTGAACAAGCAGCTGGCATTATCGTGAGTGGCTGCAAAAATGCCCTAAAACACATCTAACCTTCAACATCTCCACTTTACCCTTTAAGTTAAACATCAAATTGTAGTTGTAATAACAATGGGACAGGTAAACGAGGGCGCCGCACAGCATGTACAAGCATCCATTTGCTCCGCTCCTGTGTCAGTTGTAGCAGAAGACAACCTGGTACAACTACAAGGAATTCTGCGTCACAGTCAGGAAATGCAAACTTAAATCATTCACGCGGTAAACATAGGATTCAAGCAGGAAAGCGATTGGGTTTTTTAGAGGCGGTTCTATCGATATGGTGATGCGTCTCCATGGCTTATAAGGAGGCGAGGCCTTAAAGCTTGCATTCGAGTCCATGTTGTACTCAGGGAACTCGCTCAGACTCAAGTGGGAACTTAAGCAGATGAGCGCAGTTTGCACAAATGAATCTTCAAACTGCTCGTCTGGTCAGGAGACCCTGAACATAAACTGTCGGACACTTGCCAGGATCCTGGATCCAGCCACAAAGTCGGAGATTCAAAACTTGAGTGTCTGCATGCCTTTCCGAAGTGAGAGGCGATCGCGTCTTTGCCAAGGTCAATCAGGATCAGTCTGGATTCCCAGGAAGGTGTGACAAGAGTTACTCCATAACGCTAAAACAAGAAGTGGACGCTGCAAGAGCTGCTTCCGGATGGAGGAGTCACTGCAGTTCGAGGTGGGCGAGTTGTCCGAGGAGTCTGGACACATGTCGGACCCCAGCTGCGACGACATTTGTCTGTCCGACTAAGAGCAGCGCTCGGTGTAGATATATCTTTCTCTGGCACCTGGGACTACTGTAAGAGTCAGGGTAGATTTGCTCCAGTTGGATCTGCAAGGTGCTCAAGTCTGCTTTGGGAACATAAAAAGGATCTCTAAAAATACAGGGTCTAAAAATACAAATACAGAGTGCTTAACTAAAATTGATCATATATTCTCTCCGTCTTTGGGTGGATATTACTACAGGAACCGTTTCATATCTTCTTCTTGATCTCTTGAACAAGCGGTTCCAGCAACGACTCTGGACACTTCATGCCGTCATTGTGAAGTACAAAGTCAAAGTGGTCAATGTGATCCATGCCACATTCACTGACGGCGTCGTCCACCCCCTCCTGATAGACCCAACCGCGTTGTTTCCTGACATTCTCGTTGGCGACAATCCTCACTCGGTGGCACTTGAACCGCTCTTCAAAGAATACCAAGTCCGTAGGCCAGCGACAATCACTCACAATCCAAATGGGATGATCTTCAGCGCCTGCAGCCTCTATTGCAGCTCGACAAAAGTATCCATAGTCGACATTTCTGAAAAGATATTTAGACATGGCTATTCCAGCTGTTGGCGGTGATGAAGTCTGCTCACCTTTTTGTCTCTGACCACTCTATCATGTCTCTTCTATACTGCTCCTTGTACGGGCCAGAACTCATCAGCTCCTCAAAGTTGAGCCCATGATCTTGAGCAAAAGTCTTCTTTATCGGTCCAGCCAACCGGATTATGACAGAGGTGTAGGGTCGGACTTTTTCCTGGAGCAAAATGTGCAATTTTTCCGCAATGAAATCCTTCCCGGACTTTCTCTTCCCGCTAAAGAGGAGCACGATTCTTGACTGTTCACCGCTCATTTGTCAGGTCGAGAGCAGTCCTGAGGTACTTTAGGATGACTGTAAGAAAAAGGTTGGAGGCGTGACGAATGGAGCGACTGCAGACAGGATTGTTCTATTTATTGTGGAGGAAAATGATTCGTTACAAAAGTCAGGATTGTGCAAACAATTCTTCATGAAAACAAATGCAGCCGTTGTCTCAACTACTACATCATGCTCTCGATTAGGGAGGATCTCATCTGCTGCGTGATGGCTGATGGCTGCCCGTCGTTCAGCTTGAACACAGATTCGATGACGGAAATCTCCGTAGATGTGGTGTCCTATGAGAAAATCAATGAGTTTGACCTTGTCCATGTACGACAATGGTGCCATTACGTACCTGTCCGCAGAAAGCGCTCCAGTCGTTGACGACCATGCCCGCCCCGATCACGTCAGATCCACGATTCACCGTTCCGGCCACCAAGGGAATCTGCAACAGCGAGGACAACTCATCCTGTTCCGTGGCCGAAGTCCTCGGATGCACCAGTCCTCCCTGGTTGGACAAAGCGCAGTTCGACCCCACCAACACGTTGCCGGCAACGGTCTGTCGGAAGACTTCCACCTACAACGAAACACAGAAGATTCCCAAGTGAACAGTTGAAGGTGGGAGAGATAATGGGGCTGACCTTGAGCACGTCCGCCAGAATCTCCTCTGTCTCCCTGTCTAGATCCGGATGCACCAGGGCGACATAGTCGTTGCAGGCCACGACGTTCCCGAGGGCTGAAAGCCTCTCCTCCACTCGCTGGATCCTCACTGAATCGGGCAGAGAGTTGCGAATCTGCTGCAATTCCTGATCCGTCGTAGAGGACGGTACCAGGAGGCCGTGTCTGTTGCCAACCTGAATGCCACGAGTACAGCAAAGTTGAACCTCAACCGACCCCCGAACGAGCAAGAATCTATACCGTCATTCGTCCGATGATCCTGCATCCGGCAACTGAGGTGTGGATCACTGGTACGACCTCGTCCAGCTCCGCCTCGAACGTAGAGTAGAAGTTCTCCGAGCCGCCGATGGCGACGAGGCAGAACGAGTTGGTCAGTTTGGAGAAGACACCGACTTCGTTGTTGTTCTCGAAGTGCGTGCGAACAACAGCCATGGTGCAAGTCAAAGGTGGTTGGAAATGGGCAAAGTGAGGCCTGAACTCGACTCTCTCTTCTGAGGACACCGTCCACGAACGATACGGCTCAGGTAATGTTAGATACAAAGTCAGCTGTTATGTTTTTTCCTCCCTGTTGCTTGGGATTTCACAACGTGACGAATTCAGCGTTGCCACTTGACTTGGGACAGACAGCCAGAAATTCCCCTGTTTGGTCCGTCGATGACGCAGTTGCTGAAATTTGCTCATAAATTCAACCGCAAGAGTATTTCTCGATTGATTTTGCACCCATTTATTCTACAAATGTGTACTTTTATATGTACTCTTTGCATGAGTATAGATACGACGGCAAGCACAACCTGGTGGAAAATCAAGACTGTCTGTGAGGATATTTGCCTCCAAAACTTTGTATCGAAAACAATTCCATCAGCCTTGAAGAGCTGGAGGCTTGACAAGCCACCCAGGAGTCCTTCACATTGCTTCCTCATCAAATCATCTTCATGCAGGTGCAATGTACAAGCTGATTTGGCAAGGTTATCCAGTCTCGATTGTGGGGATTTCTGATGCAGGTTAGAAGTTTTATCCCCCATGCTTGCAGGTGTCCTCCTCAGAGGATGACTTCAAGTTTCTCTTTACTTCCTTGGCCAAAGCAGTTTCATCATTGGGAGGATTACTGTCACCGACTTCTCTCAGTTCTGATGCCCCAAGTGCTATGCAGAATGAATTCAAGGCTCCTTTTGTCCCTCATGTGAAGAAAGTTATGTGCTGAGCCCATGTTGTCATGAACATGGACAAGCAGCTTGCAGAAGTAAAGGTCGAGATGATTCGTGCTCAGATCAGAGAAGACATTGTAACGTTACAGTGTTGCTTTGATCAGGATTCTTTCATAGCAGCCAAGAAAGTGTTCCAGCAAGTGGGAATCTGTTGAAGAACGTGGAATATTACTTCAGATAATCCTGGCTGGACAACATCAATAGTACATGGAATGAACGTTATGTTTTGGAGTTGTCTCTCGCCAACAATGAATATTCAAGGCTCAATGGCCTCATCCAAGACTTTAACTGTGAAGAATGGGGACACAAGTACACAATTCACTTTTGACACTGTGTAACTGGTCTTGATGAGCAGTTGTTCTCCTGACACTGCTCTAGTTTTTTGGTGGAGGTATCAGGTGACTTAAACCATCGTAGCGCAGGTCATTAGGATGAAGATGATCGGTTGATCCTTGTTTCCCTCAACCATCACTAAGCTGGGGAGGGAGTGAAGAGTGTCCGGATCAGTCAGTTTCAAAAGTGAAAACAAAATGGATCCGATCTGGGTGCAAAGTGAGTGTCAAGTGCGACATCACCTTCGAGGGCCAGATCAGCTTCGAGGAGAGGCGAGACCAGCATCATGTTAAGCGCGAAGCACGTGTTGAGCTATGGTCGAGTCTACTGGTGGGCGGGATTGCAGCGATTCTTATAATATCCCGAGCAACGCTGGGCTCCTCTCCTGGTATGCAGTCCTGGCTGTAAGTAATTGCGTCGGGCATGACGGCACCTTCTACGCTGTACTGAAACATGTTGAAGTGGAATTTTGATGTGGAACG
>JAAUXU010031910.1_pt1 | contig 14510 bp, 17 predicted proteins | sample 7278151 | NCBI WGS metagenome assembly JAAUXU01 (sample SAMN14350113, study PRJNA611818) | marine sediment metagenome | isolation source: surface marine sediment (1.8m) | place: French Polynesia: Moorea | collected 2018-08 | reverse complement strand
AGTCCTTAGCTGTTGGATGTGTGGGTGGGTGGCTGGGTCTTGTCTGTTGGTTAAGGGTGGTGGGAAAAGGGAGAACCCCACACTGACAACACTCCTCTTCTACCTTTTTCCCTCCTTCTCCCTTTTCCCAATTCCGGCCGGTGACTAAACACAATTTGGGGAAAAAAGAGTGGGGAAAACGGAAAAGTTTTTTTACGTAGGGAAAGAGGAAGGGGAGGATCCGGCGGTGTTGAGAGGAAGCGGACATGCAAAAGCCGCTCCGATGCTCTAGTGAACTTTCCCGGCTAGACCAAAATGGAATTTACATTGCAACAAGTGTTTTGAAAAAGGATCGACAACTGGGGTCTAAAGAGCTCAAAGTTCATTTTTTTGTGGAAGTGCGATTTTTGGCACCGTCGGGTAAAAAAGGGAGGAAGAGGAAGAGGCCCTTTTGTGTCTGCTCCTCCTCCTCCCCCTCCTATTCTTACTCTTCCCTCTCTTCTCTCGTCGGACGGACTTTGGCTGAGCCTCCTCCTCCTCCTTTGATGGAAACTTGTGGTTTCCCACTCTGTCCTCCTAATCCTTCCTTCCTTCTCCCATGGCCGGGCGGCGGTTCATATGCGAATGTGGTGGCGGCTCTCCTTCAGCCTTGGGGAAAGGAGCCGCGTGAGTGGAGGAGTTTGTTTTCCGTTCCGGTAGAGGAAGGACAAGATAGCGGTGGGCGGACGGTTACGCCATACGTGTGCAAAAATGAACCTATGATCGAATAGTAATTTTTGTGAGAAAGTGTTACTGTTATGCTCATCTCATCAGTATTTTTTAGCATTTGGAGCAGCATTATCCAGCTGGCCTTTACAAAGTTACAAAACAGTTACAACGTCTCTTTGTCTGAGTGTTTTTAGCTCCTACGTAAGATGGGTGTGTGGGCTAGGTTCGACCGTGTCTGCAAGAGATGACGGATCCTCCAGGTCCTAAATTTCGCACCGTTGTCAGGAGGAGAACGAAGCGGAGGAGGAAGAGGAGGAGTAGGAGGAGAAACTTCATTCAAATGCAGTTCCTCTTCCTCTTCTTCCTAACTCCTCTTCCAGCTCCCCATCCACCCTCAACGAGTGAGAAAGAGAACTTTGGATGAGGGACTCTCCTCATCCCTTTCTTGGAAGAGGAGGAGGAGGAAGAGTTTATCTCCTCCTCCTCCTCCCATTTCCAGGGTTGGTCATTGTGTGTGTGTGTTGTGCAATGTGGAAGAGGGGAAGATACGGTGGCCTCCGCCCGCAACCGCGGATGGTTGCAGAGGGAGGCCTTTCTCTTTCGCGAGATACGAGGACAGGGGAGGAGGCAATGCCAGGAAATAAATGGTGGTCTAGTAGACACGCTCGGGGTCACGCAAAAGGCCCAAAAGTATTAATTGAACTTACGGGGAAAACATAATTATGGAGAAAAAGAGACTTGGGTTAAGTCGCAAGTCATCGCCGTCAACTTGCAAAAATGGACACTCATCAATCATGTTGATTTTATTTGACAAGGGTGATAATAGGTTCATCCCAGAATAAAGCTACTGAAAGCAGACAAATCTTCAACGTTTTACTGCAAATGTTTAGCATAAGAATTGGAAAAAAAGATTTTTTTCGGTGAGGGGGAGGGAATACTGCGGGTACATTAAGCGAAAAAGGATGAACTTTAACAAGATCGCCAGTCATGCCCGCGGCACACAACTGAGCTCCCGAGGTATGTTAGGTTCTTCTTCAATCGTCCCTTGCCGCGGTTCGAGCTCTGGCGAGACAAGAGTCACGAGAGATCGAGTTGTTTTCTCATCGGAGGCGGGGGGGTTGGGCGGATGGGAAAATGACGCTGGGAAAAAAGGGGGCAGCAGGTTGTCCTTTCCGGAGAAAGAGAAGACCTGGCTTACGTCCGTTTCCCATGAAAGTTCCCCCTCCTCGCAAAGAACGGGAAAGTGTCCAAAACTTGTTTTAACATTTTCCTTTTGCTCCAGCAAAAGGAGAGACATTTGAATATTTCATGTAAGGTACATACAAATACAGTAAACTGCACTAGGTTACAGAACACGAGAATAAAGCTTTTACCATGATTCAGCCTTCGCCAATGATTGGAGGCAGGGAGACCCTTTCTTGTGCTTGAGTTGACCAAGGATTCAGCAAAACAGAAAAAATCAGAATATCGATTTCCCTCTCCCTTGGTGTCAAGAAACACCATAGATATCCATGTTAAATTTTTCTTTGACATAATTATTTGTCAAATTCAAAGCCACCTCCGGTCCATGCCCTGCTCCCGTGACCCCGGCCCCCGTTCCGCCAGGAGGACGATATCTGGCCTCCTCTTCCTCCTTCTCTTCCTCCTTTCCTTATCGCCGTTTTCGTGTTATTTTGCCAAAGCCCCTTCCTTCCTTCCTTCCTTCGTTCCGCCGTTTTTTTCGTGCTGTTTCACCTTTCAAGGAGAAGGAGACGATTTTTTTGGGACCAAAAAAGGAGGAAAAGAGGAGGCCGATAATTCGAGTCGCGGCCGAGGGAGGAAAAGCAAGGAGTTGGAAGGGGTGGAGGAGGAAGAGGCGCCTTTATCGGGTTTCTGTCTCGTCCTTCAGGTCTCGCAACGGGGAAGGGATTTCTCAAAAAAAGGAAAAGGGAAAGTAGAAAAACTTAATTTTCCTGGGATTTCCCAAAGTTTTTCTTGTCATGGCATATGATGCATAAAGAGAGTTTCGTTCGAAATTCGCTTTCCTGTTTTACGAATCTGGCTTGAATTGTACAACAGAAAAAGACAAGGCTAAAAGACAAGGAAGGATGGTCGGTCGACTTTCTGTCACTCATGACTGTCTCTTCTCCAATGCGCATCCGTCCGTCTAGCGCTTTTCATCTTATGTCATGATTCCAGGACAGTTGAGGGGGGAAGGAGGGGTCACTCAGCCTTTCCTTTTTCTTTTTTGCGGCCGCCGAAAGTTGATTACGTCATTTTACGAGAAACGGAGGGGGAAAGGGGAGTAGTAGAAAGGGAGGGATTCGCAAGCGACTTTAATCTTTCGGCAAAAAAAGCAATTCTTCTGCGGTGACAATTGTGGTGTCACCGTCTTGGGTTCCTCTCTTTTGAAGTCGCAAAAAAATTGCTGGATATTTCGTTTAGTGGATTCTAGATTGACGTCTCCTTTTCTCGGCGAAGGAACCTTCCCCCCTTCTGCCCTAAGGCGGTTTTTTTGACCACGTGTTTGATAACATTGCTTCGGGGGAAGAGGAAGGATAAGAGGCACACGGTCCTCGGACGCACTAAAAGGAAAGGAGCCCCTCAGGCGAAAAAGCAAAAAGGGGTGAGCCAAAAAAAGTCTGCCACTATAAGTTGTTTTTTGGTTTCTTTTTTGGATAAGCGAAACAACCTTTTTTACCACCTCAAAATCAATTCCTTTTCAGAGAAGAAACCAAAAGAATTAAAAGCCACTTTGTGCGTAGCCGCCGAAGCCTCCCATTCTTTTCCATCTTTGAGGGAGGGATCGAGCGGCGGGGCAATTTCCGTTGAATAATTCTCGCATTAGCAAGACGAAAAGAGAAGGCTTCTTCTCACGATCCCTCGTCTCAAAACCCTCTCCCACTGCTCAAGTAGAGGCAATTGTTCTCTAAGTGGTGAGGCGGCGGAGGCGGTATCGCTTAAGCCACTCTTGAAGGGGAATGGTAGGGGCCGAACACAGGACAATTCAGAAAATATCTTTGTACCTATCATCCTTAAACTATTGGTAGGAGAACAATAATACTATAGCCATTCTCTGTGTGCTCGCATTCATTGTTTAGTATTATAAAACTTCGGGATTTTCGAAAGGCCCCTTTTACGTAATAACTCTGTCCCCACCTACATCCCAATTCCAGACACCTGCAAGGAAGGGCGGGAATTCCCTAATAGCTCGTCTCTCGAGACAAAATCGGAGGAGAAGGAGGAGGGATCGGCCCTTGGGACCGTGATTAAGTGCCGCCTATTTCGGGCCCGCCTCCTCCTCCTCCTTCACTCCTCCTCCCGCCTTGCCAGATACGTAAGAAGAGAGTTTGTCAATCTCTTCCGCTTCTAGTTCTGGGAAAGCATTGGTTTCAAGGAAACCGTTTTGTGTCAGAATATGGTTTGGGAAATACACTCTTTTGTCCAATCTCAGGAGTTTTCCTTCCTATTAGCAATTCTCAAGGATCTCAAACCATGTTGGCAAAATCCACGCACACTTGAGTCTAGTTTTCAGGGAAAGTTTGGGGCCTCCTTCTTTACGGTATGCGAGACGGAGGAGGAGGAAGGGGTAAAGAGATGCGTCGTCCCGAAATACCCAAAGTCCTTATATTTTCCCAGGGATCCCTTCCTCTCATCCTCCTCCTTCCTCATCCACAGCCGCCCAAACACACACTCACAAGACCAAGTTGGTTTATGGCTCAACTTCTTACGAAAGGAGAAGAAGGGGCGGCGACGGTTTGGGCTGATTTACGTGAGAAACTTTCTTCCCCCCCCCTTGGAGGAGGAGGAGGAGAGGGGGCGAAATCGGCGATCGAGTCTCTACTGCTCTTGTCTGGGAGGAGGAAGACAGAAGAGGATCGAGGATACGCGCGCGAGGTTATTACTGGGGGTGCTCACTTGCGGTGATGGCTGAGAGGAAGTAAGACAGAGAGAGCTACTCTTACAGAGATACTTTTCAGTTCCCCCCCCACGTGTTATGAAGCAAATAGACGAACTCAACTAGGTGCTTTATTCGGGTAAATTTCGACTGACTCGTGGCAGTTCCCACTGTGCGAAAGATGGCCCCTTGGGAATGGCTTTTAAAAACTTTCATTTCGATGTACTCAACGGCGTCGGGGTACCAAGGCCAACTCCCGAAGGAATGTTAACGCTTTCAAAAAGTCAAAGAAATAGCTGCTTCGCTCGAAAATTGTGTCCATTCGTACTTTCCCGTCAGCACCCGCTGCATGGTTTCCCCCTCAAACCTTACTCGGATAATCGGAGGAAAAGAGAACCCTGTTTATGGAGGAAGAAAGGAATGCACAGTACGGAGGAACCGGTGTACGGAACATGAACGGTGTATGGGCGTAGCGTGTCCGGTAAAGATTGGTCCCATCGTTCTTTTTCTTTCCTTCCTCCGTCCGCGCTCTGGCGTTTGTACACAGTGCCCTGTATAGACGTCGAGTGTTTGGACGTCTGGACTCTCTTTGGCTGTTGTGGTCCATACAACGCACGACAAGAACATACAGTGTACACCCCCACTCCACTCCACTCCACTCAGACCCTCCCTTCCCGAGGTATGTGTGTGTGTGTGTGCCCATATCCCCCCGCCCATTCTGTGCCCCAAAAGAAGCATCCCTCCCCCTCCCCTATACACCCACTTGAGCGCCGCCGCCGCCGGAAAAAGGCCCTGAATATGGCTTAGCGTGTCTTCACAAGGAGGAGTAAGTGTACGTGGGTACAGTGGGTGAGAATGGCTGCGAAGGGAGTGCGTCTTACGGCGGGCTCACAGTAGTTTAGTACCCTTTCTCCCCCCACTCCAGAATTCCTCAAAATTCCTTTCCTCTCTACTCTCTTCCTGTTTCTGTTCTGTATATAAAGCACCACCAGGAAGGGAAGTTCCTTCGTACTGTACTACCATAGTGGAGGGAGCCGGGAGAGTGCGAGCCGTAGCGAAAAAAGCCATTTTGTTCCTCCTTCCTCCTTTCTTATTCCTTTTGGGACCTTTCTCCCCCCTTCTTTCACCTACCTTGCTTGCTTTTGCTCCATGCCTTCACAGTGCTGCTACTCAAGAACGGACGTCCTAAATTGGGCATATCTAGCCTTCTTCTTGTTTTCGTTGTCCTTACATTTCTCCACACCTGGCCGAGCTGAAAAAATACTAAAACATCGCATAGCAATTTTTTCTCGAAGCAAAAAAATATTTGAACACATTTCTGTTCTTGTTCCCTTCCTGTCCCGAGTTAATGGAGACACTTTCTGGCGCGAAGAAGCAGAAGAAAAACCTAGTTTATAAGCAAACCCCCCTCCCCTCGTTTCTCCGCCGTCGACGCTGAATATAAAGCCAGCAGCATTTGCCCCGCCCGGCGCCACCGCAAAAAGGGGAGGGAGGGAGGGGAAAGAGGAAAACTGCATTACCCGCATTTGCCGCTCTCAAGGAAGGAAGAAAGAGGCAGAAGAATAAGAGAATGTCTCCGGAAGAAAAGTTTTTCCTCCTCCTTTTCCATTCTACATAGCTTCCTCCCCCACTTCCCTGAAGAAAAAAAGGAGAAAAGTAAGGGGCTCCTCCTCCTCCTGTTTCTCCTGTTTCTGCGGGGCGGTTCGGGTTACTTGGGCGAAGAGGGAAGAAGCTGCTCTGCCCATTAGTACCCTGAGTACGTACGCTCCCCTTAATTTATGTTTTTTATATCCACGGAAAGAGTCGCTTTCGGTACCAAAGTACGAAAATATGGAGTGGTAGCTTTAGGTCCCAAAAGGTACATGCTCAGGCATTTAGTTCTGAGTTCGAGAGATCGGCTGAAGTTATTCAAAACTGTTTTCTCCTTTCCTGTTCTCTAAATCTCGAGAGAATCCATCAAAGTGGCTTACTGCAATTATGAATCTGGCGAATGCAAGACAGGGAGAAAAACGTACTTTAGCGCTCTTTGGGCCATCCCTTGATATGAAAATCTCCGACTTGTGAAAGATCCAGACAGAAAGAACGAACGAATTCCTGATTTCCCCTGACATTGCACCAGAAATAACCTCGTGTGTGGAACCGCTGATAAAACGGGGGGCGCCCGACGGGTCGGGGAAAGGGGGGGACCTTTGCTCTTCCTAATTTTTTGCGACAGGAAAAAAAACCGGGAGTGTGTGTGTCGAGGGAGGAAAAAGCCAGCGTGGAAAAAGAGAAGTGGGCCCTGGGGGAGTGCTGAAAGGGGAAGGGGGGGGGGAGTGAAGGGGAGGAGGGAAAGGGGAGTCTGGAAAAAAACCTCAGCTCAAAGAGGAGAGGGGAGAGAGCAGGCTGCTTGTATGCTGAAAGGCACCTCTGTCTGTCCCTACGAGACCAAAAAGGAATCTTTCCTCCTTTTGAACATTTTGACGTAAATGTTAAACGAAATATGCTTTAAAATTTCTGGTGCTTTTCTACAAAAGAGTTATTGTAGGGCTTGTATACGGGGAAAGGAGCGTGGCTGGTGTACGGAAGGAGGCATCCAAATTAGGAAGGCGAGAGAGAGGAGCGGAAAGGGGCGAAAGGGGGGACACGGCAGACGAGGGGAGTGAATTAGAGGACGTTAACTTTGGATCCTTTTTCCGCCTCCGCCGAAAGGAAGGGGTAGAAATGGGAAAGAGGGGAAGGGGCGCGGAATGCGTAAGAGGGCGGAATGAGGGAGGCGGAGGAGAAGGTTTTAAATACCATGAGGACGAAAAAGTAGCAGTCCAAGGTCGACAAAAAAGACTTTTTGGGTTCTCTATAAAGTTAGGAGAAATGTTTTCCCGCTTCCATCATATCACGTGGGAGAAAAGCTTACACGTACACACTGTGACTGTCCGTGTTTTCCCCTTCATTTTTTATCCCCTAGGAATCCCCAGCAGAGGATCCTGCCCGCCCACACACGTCTTCAACGTCAAGTCAGACAACCACTGACGCCACCACAACCGTACGTTGTACATAACGCTGCACGCACAGTACACAGTCGACTGCGGCCGAGGGGAAGGAGGAGGAGGCGCGAAATTCACTTTCCCGAAAACTTTCAAAACTTTCCAAAGCCCCTACCTCCGCCCCCCCCCCCCTGTTCGGGCCGCGACCACCAACAAACCTCCTCTTTAGTCTTCATTCCCCCTGAGCTGACTTTTCTCCCTTTCCGGTCGGCCGAACAGGAAAGGTTGGTGGTGGGTGCGGCGCCGGAGATGCATTTCTGTCCATCTCAACCAAGTACCGTACTACTCCCTCCCCCTCTCATCCACGCCCGTCTCACCCTCTCGGTGCACAGGAGCAATGATAATGGGGGGCTTGCCATCACCGTCGCTGGCGGAAAAATTGTCACCTTTGGTACGAGAAAATGGTAGTTGTGGTTGTAGAACATTCTCAGCTGGTCAAGTGTACCTCTTATACCTAGGACAGTAAAACAAATCGAGGCCCTGCGCCCATGTCTGCCTGATCTTGCCACAGGCGGCGGCGAGAGATGGGGAGAGGGGAGCATGGATTTTGCATACCTTCACCTTTCCTCAGTGCAATGCACCTCTTTCTCGCTCGCCCTGTACTATGGTCCCTACATCGTCTCTCAGCCCTTCTTGCCATTTGCAGATTAAGTCTTCCCGCCGCTCGCCGGTCCGTTCTTTGGCGAAGGAAGGTCCGATGCAAAGTGGCCGAATACCTCCTCTCACCCCGCCACGGTCCCAGCTACTGTAGATCTCACCTTCAGTCTCTGGAGGCAGGGTTGCCATTTTCAGTCGTCTAAGTTGGCCAATATTTCGTTAGCGTTGCATAAAATACCTTTTGGACTTTGGTTTTTTTCTATCCAGTTACACACACATATATGTGATATGTAGTATGGTGCAGTATTGCAGTTGCAGTCTCGACTCTGGGACTATTCCTTTCGACGGAGGAATTAATGATAATGCCAGCAATGTCAACCGTACGTACTGCCTACGGTACGTATTCCGATCTGGGATTGAGCTTGGATGGGCACTTTCTGAAAGAGGGAGGAGGAAGAGGACAGTGTACCCGGTATGTGCTTCCGTGCAGTGAAAGGGGTTTTCCGTCGTCCGATGTAAAGGAGGAGAAGGAGGAGTCTGACACTCTGATGCATCTTCATCAGGGAAAGAAATAGGAGGAGAGAGGGTCTTTTGGGACGAAACGGAGGAGAGGCCCAACAGCGCAGAAAAAGGGGAGAAGAACGCAAAGAGGCAAAACAAAAATGGAGAAATAAACACTCAAATAACGGATATAAACACCAACTGGTCCATGATCTTCAGCAACGAGATATGGCCAACGGCATCAACAAGAACTTTTCCTTTAATCGACCTCCTACATCGCATTCTTTTTTCCCTCGCGTCGTCGCGCGGCGTCCTCTGTGCCCAATGATGCCTCAATAAACGGGGCAGCGACCTCTCGATCGGGAGTCGCTCAGAAAAGGAAGAGACCGAGGACGAAAGAGAGGGTTAAGGCCGTCGGTATTTCGTGCGATGCAGCTCCTCCTCCTCCTAAGCAGCACTTTCAAGCTCCCCTCTTCCATCAGCTGGCAACGAGGATATTGTCAAAGTTGGAGGGGACCCTTCCTCTTTTTCCCGTTCGTTTCAGTGGCGTTCCCCCTCTGTATGTCACTCTGTAATGGCCGAGAGAGAGAGAGAGAGAGAGCAGTTCTGTGAAAAGTTCATCTCCATGGCTTTTTGCTCCCTTTGCCGCTAGAGGCGCGGCTTTTGAAAGGAGGGGACTTTTCTTTGGCGTTGAGGAAGCTCGGAATCTGCTGCGGGAAAGCGAGTGAAGTACGTCGAGATTTTTGTTTAAAAATCAAATGTGTAGTGTCATCATTTGTTCTTCAGCCTTGGAGCTTTTCACTCTACTCTTCCTCCGGCTGTCGTTCACTCGTTTCAGTCGTTTGTAAGATGGAGCAGAACTGAATTCATGATGCCAAGGGTGGGCGCAGTACGTAAAGCGAAATTAAACCGAGGCAAACACGAGGAAAATATCGATTAATCTGACATTGAAACTTGTTTCCTGCCCTCTTATTTCCTGCCGTCACAGACAACTTGGCTCACCTATTTTCTCTAGGAAAAAAGTTGCCTATCCACTTGTTTCGCTCTGGGTCCCTTTTCTCATTTCTTTCCTCTCCTCTTTTTTTCTGTCGGGCTCCATTTCCATTTTTCTCCCCTTTTGTCCCAAGGGAAAAGAGAAAAGAAAGGAAAAGAGAAAAAGAAAAAGGCAGCGCGGTCCCTCCCCTCCCCCGGCAAAAGTGCCTCCTTCAGAAACGCTTAGCATAAATTGCCGGGTGTCCCACGGGATGCAAAAAAGGGCTTTTGGTAAAGAATTTGTAACTTGCTTTGGGCTGTCTTCAGTCACAATATAATTTTCTCGGCATATGTGCACTTCCTTTTTAATGTTCTGAATGTCTGGTGGGGTTCCCCTTCGTTTGGGCCTTGAGGGGCCGGGGGTGAGGGTCGACTGCGGAAGAGTTGGAAGAAGGAAGGCAAATGGCTGTTGAAAAAAAAGCCAAGTGGAGAGGAAGGAGGGGGGGTTGGAGGGAGGTCGCCACCCACTAGTTTTCACCCCTTTTCCTTTTCTCGCTACTGTGTGCCAATTGCCCGCTTCCTCCTTCCTCCTCTCCCCTCTTCGGTACTTGGCAATTAGGATGAAGAGTAAGAAAGGGAGAGAAAACCTTGCCGAGGAAAGAGGGGGAAACGGCAGAAATCTTTTTTATTCGAGAAGGAAATTGCACGGTTTTTGCTGTTTGCTAGAGATTATCTTCCTACTTGTGCATGGTACTTTCAGTTCCAAAGCTGTACTTCTGCCGATGAAGCTTCCTACTTTTGCGGAGACGAAAAGGAACTTTTCAGATCATTCAAGTTTCTTCTCCCCCTAGCTTCTCCTTTCTCTCCTCCTCCGCCCTTCCCAAATCTTCGCCGAAGATCGTCCGCGGCGTCCCTCTTCTCTTCTTAAAAAGTTTTGTCTCGGTCGCCGCCCTTAGAAGCAGTTTTCTTTTTCTTTCCCTTTTCCGACAAGGATAGCGGGAAAAGCGCTTTCCAGCATAGTTGGGAGAGTATACTTTGAGATTTGTATGCGGCAAAAAAGTTTTATTGGGTACTCCACGTAGGATGCATCTACCAGGAGGCAAACATTTTTTGCGAAAGAATGGTTTCTCACAAAATAGCAAAGTTGCTATATATTTACCACAAAATTAAAGCTATGAAGCAACACTCTTGGGCGCATGAGCATTTGCTTGCCACATGGGCCCACTTCTGGCCTCCGCCGCTTTTGCAGCAAGAGCGGGGCCTCTCTCGCCCATTTCTTGGGTGGTGGGTCGTTGGGTGGGTGAGCAGAGTGCAAGCTAGATGACATCTCAGTCGTAGGAGGAAGAGGAGGAGAAAAGATAAGTTTGCCTCTCTCTTCCTTCCACCCCCTTCTGCCTCTTTTTTTCCTCGTTTTGCCTCGTTTTTCTCAACGCAACCTCTACCATAACAACACGCACCAAAAGTGATCTCCGTGAAGTCGGTGCTCACCGAGGCCTTCGTGGCCCTCGTGGGCGTCCGCTAACACGTGGTTGCACGGGCTGGGGGTCCCCTACACCCCACTAGAGGCCAAGTAGAGGCCAGGAGGCTTCCACAGCGGCCTCTAACTGCGGCGCCCGCACCTCCTCGATCTCCCGCCAAAATTTCGATGACCGCCACTGGGGGTATTGACAAGGAAGGGCGTCATCGGCGGCATCGGCGGCCTCATCAACGGTAGGATCGACATGGCCACCAAATATGGCCTCGCCATCGCGGCCCCTTTCGTGAAGGGCACCGCTGGGTCCACCATGGAGACCCTCAGGAGGAACCACAACAAGGACAACCTTATCCAGGTGGCCAGCAGCCTCGGCTGGCTCGTGCGAGATACCCTGGGCATAGACGTGTTCAAGGCCTGCCTGAACCTTGTCGAGTCCTCCCCTGGGTGTGGGGGTGGCATGGAGCGGCTGGCCAAGGCGTACAAGCTAAACAGGCTCGGCCCCTACAGGGAAGGCGCCCTGAACGCGGCCAAGATCACCTCCGAGGAGTTCATCGCCCACATGGCCAAGTACGGCCTGAACTCGTACGGGGAGCCCTTGGAGGACGAGGAGGAAGCGGCTGCAGCAGCAGCAGATCTGGCGGCTAGTTCGCAGCAGCAGCAGCTCATCACCCAGCAGCAGCAGCGGCAGCAGCAGGGGGACTCGGAGCTGTTCTCCAGGGATCTCCCAGTGATGTCCCTGTTCGACTCCGGTGAGACCAGCATGGTCGGCGGCAGCGGCGGTGGCGGCGCCGACGGCGACGACGATGGAGGAAGGGTGAGTGCTCCTATTGCTAACGATGATCCTGCTCGAGTAGATGGCGTAGACGATCCGCATCATGTAAATGATACTGGAAACGTACGTGCACCTGCTGCGACTGATCCGCTCTTAGCCGGGGGTACTGTGGGTAGGCATGGGGGTGCGGATCAGTCCCAGGCTCAGGCTGGGTCCCAGGTGCAGGGCCTGGCCCCAGCTGACAAGAAGAAGCTCTGCAAGACCGTCTGGAGGGACGACGTGTGCACGGACTGGACCTGCGACAGGGCCCACCCACCCAGATGCGGGGATCCCATGTGCTACCCCAAACGCAGGAAGGGCTGCCAGCACTGGCACCGGGGAGCAGGGAAGCTGCAGCAGCAGCAGATGCTCTCCCAGCAGTCATCGCAACAGCCCTCGCAGCAGCTACAGCGGCAGCAGCAGCGACAGCACCGACGGCAGCAGCAGCAGCGGCAACAAACCCGCCAGGGAAACGGCCATGGCGCGGGCCCTGGACGCGCAGGATGGCGGCAAGCCCAGGGGAGGAAGAGCTCGTCCGCACCACAAGTATGGCAGCACCAACAACAGGGAGGACAACGCCACCACCTAGGGCTACATCGGCAGCCCCAACCACAGGTCCCACTGCCGGCGGCTCCCCCTCCTCCCCCTCCTCCTCCACCACTTTTCCAGCACCCGGGATGGCAGCAGCAGCAACAACTGGCCTCCTACCGCGATGTGGCAGCCCGCGGCACCTCCCACGTCCCCCCCGGCAGGGAGCCTCTCAATGGCGCGGGCTTCGTCCCCGCCCAGCCCGACCAGGCTCTGCTCAACGCGGTGGTGGCGGCAGTGATGGCGGTGCTGTCGAGGAGCGGGCAGCAACACTCATAGGACTCAACGTCAACAGCTTGACCAGGGCCGGCAGGGAGCTCGAGGTCCAGCTGCTCTTAGACAAATTTAAACCCGCCATTGTAGCTCTTTCAGAGACAGAAATCCCCCAGGAAGACACCGTCGTCTTCAGGGACTACGTCGTCTTCTACCCCCTCCCCACCCCGAAAGGGTACAGGCTCGTCCTGCTCCTCAGGAAGGACTACGCCGCCAAGTACAACCCGAAGGTCATCAGGTCCTCCACCATGGACATCTGGCTCCGGCTGGAACTCCCCATCGGGCCAGTAGTAGTGAGCTCCATTTACCGTCAATGGACGGGCTCCAAGGAGGAGGAGGACTTGGGCAACCTCCACAACACGATCAGGGCGATCTCCACCGAGTACTCCCGCATCGTGATCATCGGCGACATGAACCTGGATGCCGCGAGGTCGAGCGACCACACCTACTACCGCCGCCGCCTTCTTAAACTCCACCAAGACTGCCTCAATGAAACCGGCCTTATCCTAGCAAACGAGCTAGACATGAGCCCTACCTTCGTCTCCTACGGCACTTTCGAAGACAATGACGGGTTCAGTGCCAGGAGGAGCAGCATCCTGGACCACGTCTACTACCGTGGCCTCCCCACCCCCCTCTTCTCCGTTCTCCCCACTGCAATCACGGACCACAGGCCCACCATTAGCAGGTTCAACCTCCTCCACGAGAACCACGGCCTCGTCAGCACCCTTTGCCGCAACTTTAAGTCCATTGACACTGCCACCATATGCTGCGCCATCAACGCCGAGGCCCTGAGCAAAGTCTTCGCCTTGGACAACGTCGACAGGATTCATGCCGTCATAGTCGACGAAATAATTGCTGCCCTGGACCTCGTAGCCCCTGCCAAACAGGTTCAAACAAAGGAGAGGAGGAGCCCCCTCTATCTCACCCCGGAGACCCGGAACGCCATCCTGGAGAGGGACCGTGCCGCCGCGCTCAACGACCACCACAACTATCGCCGCCTTAGGAACAGGGCCGCCCGATTGGTGAGGAAGGACAAGCTGGAGTCCAACCTGAGGCACTTACAGGAGAGGGGATTTGACCCAAAGGCAGTCTGGAACCTGGCGAACACAGTGTCAGGCAGGTCCACCAGGTGCGCCCTGCCAGCGGAGCTGGTGGATGGAGACGGAGTCAAAGTGAGGGGGGATGCCCACCTGGCCGACTGTGTCAACAAATTCTACGTCGACAAGATCGACAAGATCCGCAGGGGGATAGATGAAAACCTCAGCCGTCAAGGGGGACGTGCCCAACAACAGCAACAGGCTCAACAGGTCCAGCAGCCGCAGTCGCACCGCTTCCGTTTTAGGGCTCCTACGGAGAAGGAGGTGCTGTCGGTCATCATGAGCCTCAACAATACCCCTGCCACAGGCATCGACGGCATACCTGTTGCCGTCCTGAAGCACCTGGCCCCTGTCATTGCCGCCCCAATAGCCCACCTAATCCGGGTCTCCTTCGAGTCCTCGGTGGTCCCAGTCGCGTTCAAGCGAGCCTCCGTCATCCCACTACACAAAAAGAACAAGCCGCCCCAGGAAGCATCCTCCTACCGACCTGTTGCGATACTGGACGCCCTCTCCAAAGTCCTGGAGAAGGTGGCCCTCCAGCAGGTATCCCGGCACCTGGCGCCTCTTCTCCCCCCCTCCCAATTTGGCTTCCGCCCAAAAAGGAGCACCT
>JAAUXU010110375.1_pt1 | contig 14517 bp, 7 predicted proteins | sample 7278151 | NCBI WGS metagenome assembly JAAUXU01 (sample SAMN14350113, study PRJNA611818) | marine sediment metagenome | isolation source: surface marine sediment (1.8m) | place: French Polynesia: Moorea | collected 2018-08 | reverse complement strand
ATACTCGATGAGGCAAGACGGAAAATTATTCAGGTGCTGACCAAAACATACGCAAAAACAACCTCCATGTGTGTGTGTGACAGCACTGTGGTGCTTACTCTTGGGGTCTCTTCTTTCGTCGGCATTGTCTGACTGCTTGGACATGCCAAGCATGCTCCCGTGCGACAGGCGCAAGTACTCGGACACGCAGCTCAGCAACGACACCGACCGTAAATGCAAGCGGGAACTAACAATACATTCCTTCCCGGTCAAGGACTTCTTTGACACCCCCGAGGTGGAGCTCAGTGGCACGAGGGCAGTTTTGATTTGCCGAGGCGCAGCCGAGAAATAATCGAACTGCCCGAGGACCATCAAGCCTATCGAGGGACAATTAAGTTTATCCTACAGGAGGGAATTTGTAGTCTGACGAAGACTTTTTGCTTTCAGTTGATCTCATGATTTCATGTGCTTCACGCATTCTATTGATGTTGAGCTGCAAAAATTCCCGCTAAGCACTGGAATGGTCTTGCCTTGACGGATGCAAGTGCTGCCTTGCTGTGGTCACAGCAGAGTGACCGCAGCAATGCGATCATAGCACATTGGTATTGGGACATGGTCACGCTCGGCTGGCAAGGGTCACACAGACCACTGACGAGCTCCGGGAGATGTCAAATGTCAGTGAGAACATGAAGACAAAGCAAAAAGTCTGCGTCAAAAAAGACCTCCAGCTGGAGCAGAGCATACATTAAATGCTTTTTTGGGGGGGAGGGGGAGGGGGGAGTAATTTTGCAAAAAAAGAAAGAAAAAAAAACAACGTTTAAAACGTTAAGAAGTACTAAAAAATCATGTCGAATAGGGATCTTGAGCATTCACAAAGGGGGTGGTGGATGAAGAGTGGATAAGTTTCGAGGCGACCGCTCCTTGGTCTGCTGGTGGAGAGCAATTGAGAAACGGGTCGAAAACAAGTGTTACTTTTAGTTACATGCATGACTGAAGAGCTGTGGGGGTTTCGTTTGTATACCTTAAGAGATAAAAGGTACAAGTTCTACGTAGCGAATCTTGTGCCGAATCCTTCCACTCAACTGTGCGAGAGGACTTTGGTTTGCGCATTATTGGAGCTGATGGTCATCAGAAGTACGTTGATGGGGAGGGGGAAACTGACATTGATGTCTCTTAACACCACGTTTCTTCTTCTTCACACGGAGATTGGAAATGCTCTTTCACGCCTAATCCGCTGTTCCACGCATGGTTATTCTTAATACTAGATCGCCCTTACGTCTTCTACTCGATGATACTGCACAGTTCACACTCACTCACTCACACAGACCCACACACGGAGGCAGAGACGAGGAGGAAGTCACTCTCTTCTTCGTTTCTTCTTCTTCCTCCCCGCATTGCCTCGGGACAACTTTTGAGGGGGGGGGGGAGTAAATAACTTGCGGTGATTTTGGTCTTTGTTTTTTAAGAGGCTGCGGCCTCGCCTCCTGCGGCCGCGGTCGCGTTTTCCAGATCTTCCACCTTCTCCTTCTTCTCTCCGTCGCCGCCGCCTTCGCCACCTTCTGTGGAGACAAGTGATGCATCGTGAGAAACGGCACGCCCCACGACAGGACCAGCCCACTTACCTTCGGCTTGCATGTCTGATGTCCAGAGAGTCAGGTTGTCCCTCAGCAGCTGCATGATGAGGGTGGAGTCCTTGTAACTCTCCTCGGAAAGAGTATCCAGCTCTGCAATGGCGTCATCAAAAGCGGCCTTGGCTAGGCGACAGGCGCGATCGGGCGAGTTCAGGATCTCATAGTAGAACACAGAGAAGTTGAGTGCCAGTCCCAGCCTGGTAAGAGATGGATGGATGGATCGATCGATCGATAGGTGGATGGACATAGCATGTGGACGTCGTTTTATAGATACATCAAGGATTTCTGTTTTCCCTTTTTGTCCGTTGTCTTACCTGATGGGGTGTGTGGTCGCCAGGTCGTTCATCGCAATGTCGCTGGCCGCCTTATAGGCGGTGAGGGAGTTCTCGGCGGCATCCTTTCGCTCGTTGCCGGTGGCGAACTCTGCCAGGTAGCGGTGGTAGTCTCCCTTCATCTTGTAATAGAAGACCTTAGACTCGCCAGTGTCGGAGCAAGGGATCAGGTGTTTGTCGAGGACAGTCAAGATGTCGCTGCAAATGTCCTTTAGCTCCTTCTCAACCTGGAAACCGTGCCAATGCCACTAACCATTCGAAAGACTTCTTAGGGAAAAGTCACAACTCTCACCCTCTCCCTGTAACTCCTGATCATCTTGAGCTTCTCGTCGGCGGCTTTGTTCTCCTCCTTCTGCTCGATAGAAGAAATGATCCTCCAGGACGCCCTTCTGGCGCCGATGACGTTCTTGTAGGCCACGGACAAGAGATTGCGCTCCTCTACCGTCAGCTCTATGTCCATGGAGGCGACAGCCTTCATCGATGAGACCATTTCTGAGGAGAAAGAGAAACCACTGACAAGCACGCTCTTTGCACGCAGGTAGTCACCAGACTACATGGAAGTCTACCAATGCTGAGGGTGGCCGACAGCATGACTGGAAGTATCCTTTGATACTCTCAAGATTAAGACGGACTGAGACAAAATTAAAACAATCCCTTGAGATCGTCGCTCCTTTCTTGTTTGGAAAAGTCAAGCACATAGGGATGAGTGTCTTGTCTGAGATTGGATTGGCGCATCAATGTATCATCCATCAGCCAAGATTAGGCGGCCAGCATAGGCGGCAAATTGCCTGTGAAGCCCCCCCCCCCTCGTTGTCGAGAGCAACAGAGACGACGACGACGACGACGGCGGCGGCAGCAACAGCAACAACCTCAACGAAAATCAATATCTCACCTTCTCTCTCTCTCTCTCGCTCGCTCGCTCTGAACGTCAAGCCGCTACTACCAACCAAGTGGTACGCGTTGCAGAAGAAACTATCGCGACAGCTCTAGGTCATGCTTACTAAGGCTCTTATGGACGTCCTTGTTGGCACGTTTCTACTCTCCAGTCGTACCTATCGTCTTCCTCCGGATAACATACTTCTCCAGCTTCTTCCTCCTGAAGCAGAAAGGACGTCCTACCTTGCACAGTATGAGTCATCAAATGACGAGGTGGGCGTGGAGGAGACTCTTTTCGCCTCACACGCAAGTTTTCTGCATTGTAACGATGTGCAGGGTCCTTAAGTGCATGAATATAGACACACACACACAATCTCATTAAATGTCTTCATCATCCATGTGGGATGTCGACACGCACATATGCACAAGCAACAGCAGCTTCAAGCAAAAGTACGACTATATACTGGAGTGCAACGACACCAGCGAAATGAAAGTTCTTAAGAGAGAGAAGGAAAGTCTTTGAATTAACAATGCTCGGCCAAGCCGCTGCAGCCGCTGCCGCCCATGACGACGACGACCCCGTTAAATTGACGCAGAACATGATCCATGTGGAGTAAAAGTGTCACCTGCTTACTTTCTCTCGGTAGCAGGTGAAAAACCTGTCCGAGGTCATGATCGTTGATCGATATGGGACAACGAAGCGAAAAAAGGAAGAGATCTTCGAGGCCCTCACACGGCAGATCATAACTGGAGAGTCCTGCGACGTCGCGATCGCGAGCATGACCGACAGCAACGGGTGCAACTGGCTGGAAAGCATTAACAGCAGCAGCGAAGGGGGGAAAGAGGGCAGGGGGAATCTGTACAGTAAGAGAGAGACAAGCGCCAGAAGGAGGCCTTCGACATCTGGACAGACAGATTGAACCGTATGCCTCGGATCAGGCGACAAAAGCTGCGTTGGCGTGGTCGATGTGGCACGCACGGACCAAGTTTTCCGACCGAGTGCGTCCGACGGCGGTAGCGAGAGCCAAACTGGCCAGGTTCGGTTGTGCTTCGGCGTGTGCGCGGTTGCGCCCGCTTCATGTCCGCGGAAATAGAAGGGAATGCCGATGACTCATGCCGGCATGGAGAAGGAGTCCACGGGACACAAAAGGGTTCAACTTCTGCTTGGCCACGGCCAGGGACGGGTGGGCAATGAAAAAGGTCTTATGGCAAAAGGAATTAGACCTCAGTGGCAATACCACTGGAGCAAGAGAGTCCGGGCGGAATCTGCGCGGGCAAATATCCCTTCTCCCTTCCCTCCGGAAGGAGGATGCGAGGAGCGGCCCACGCATCATGCGGACGACGATCTGGACGACGGCCAGGATTGAAACGACGTCCACATCGACGGAAGCGAGCTCAGGGAGTGCGGGAATTGGAAGGGGGCCTCAAGAATGGGGTCGGCCGAGGCCGGGCTGAGCACTTTCCCCGGGGAGCCGAGGAACGCGAACGAGATGCACTCACCATCGTATCTCTCAGCCTGCTCGGCCAGCTTGGCCTTGTAGACGTTGTCCTCTCGCTCGCCCATGGCTGGACTCTGCGCGGTCGTTCCGGTCGACGGGGCTGAGATCTTCTTCTGGCCTGGGGTCCTCTGACTGGGGTCCTCTCGGTCGCTCGCTGGTGGAGTGGCTCTCTCTCGTCGTCGTCCTTCTCTAGCCGGGATCGAGCGTCGTCGGTCGCCAAGCTTTTTCGACGCCGCCCAGGCCGCGGAGGTGGCCGATCCGGCGGAGGCGACCAAGTCGGAGGGAACGAAGATGGTGGAGGAGGAGGAAAAGAGTGAGGGGAAGAAAGGAGAGAAAGGTAAAAAGGCGCGGCCGGCGCTTGGTTCGGCTGCGGCCGCGGCGGCTGCTGCGGCTGCTGCGGCTGCTGCGGCTGCTGCGGCTGCTGGGGTGGCAACGCTGTGACAACGGCCGAAAAGGCGAGCGCGGCGAGGGCGTCCAACCACGAGTGCGGCGGCTGGGAGAGCGCAGAGAAAGAAGCCCCCTTCTTCTCCTCCGCCTTGTCCCCCCCCCCCCCCCCGGCGGGTTGGTCCCATCCCAAGCCGGAAAGCCTCTTCTGCCTTTTCCTCCCTGTCTCCCTCCTTCTTCCTGTCCCTCCTCCTCCCCTCCATCCCCTCCATCCCCTTCGTTGCGATAAGGCCGCCGCCACGCCCCGAGTGCACGAATGCGGCGCACACGGCGAGCGCGCGCGCAAGCCGCTCGCCCGCTCGCTCTCTGGCGTCGACCAACCACAGCCCCACTGCCAACTACCTGTCGCCGCCGCGCATCATGGTATTGGCACCTCACCTCACCTCTCTCCACTGACGATCATTTAAAGTCTCTGCTCTGTAAACAAAAAAGCCCTGGATTTTCTCGACTCATTCAAGAATTCTCTTCTTTTGCTTCCCCCAAGAGTCCTTCGAGTCCTCGATTTAGATAAAACGTGTCCACAATTTTGGAAAGTCTGAAGTGAACTTTAGAGCGAGCATAAATCCCTCCACAGGTACTATTTTTTTGTATTTTTAAACAGAAAAAGCATTTATCATCCTGTTTTATTTCTTTTGATCCAGCATAATGCGTCTTTCGGTTACTCGGTGATCGTCTTCCTCCTCGCCCGGTCGTTCCACCATGAATCCGTCGGTGTTGCTGTCGGGGGCCGCGTGCCTCTTCTTGGCCACACCTGGCGCCGGTGAGGAAAGCGGTGTACTGAGGTTCCAGGAGCCCTTCTACGAGGCTTTCGTTGAGGAGGAATCCACGGAGGGACTTCAAGACATCCTCCGAGTTCGGGCCATAGTCCCCAAGGGCGTCGCCGGTCGCGTCAGATACGAGATGTCCTCACTGGTGGATTCTCGGTCGCAAGACTTCTTTTCCATCGACGCGGGGACCGGCGCCATCTCGGCCAACGGGAAGCTAGACCGCGAGTTCATGGCATCACATTACTTCAAAGTGACAGCACGCGTGGGTGATGCCGCCACAGCCACGACTACCGTCAAAGTCGTGGTCGTGGATATCAACGATAACTCTCCAACCTTTGAAAAAGCCCAATACAACATCAGTGTGCACGAGAGCTCGCCGATCGGGACCGCATTGCTGACCGTCCGGGCCAGCGATGCCGACGAGAAGGAAAATGGCCTCGTCTCCTATTCCCTGTCAGCAGGCGGCAGCGGCGGCATCTTCTCCATAGACTCGTCGAGCGGCGTCATCAGTCTTCAGATGCCTTTGGACAGGGAGATGGTTGCTGTTCACAACTTACAGGTGATAGCGATCGACAACGCCGCCCAAAACTTGGCCAAATCAGCCAAAGTCCCCATCACAATCCAAGTTCTGGACGACAACGATAACTATCCTCAATTCGAACGAAGTACGTACCACTTCTTCGTCTCGGAATCCCACCTCTGGCAAGACAAGCCAAGCTTCGGCCAGGTGTGCGCCACGGACAAGGACTCCGGCACCAATGCTCTCATTCGCTACTCCATCATTGGTGGCAACACCGCGGGCACCTTTGACATTGGTAAGGACACGGGAGAGATCAGATTGGTGCGACCCTTGGATAGAGAGGCCCAGGATAGTTTTCTGCTCATCGTGAGAGCTTTTGACCTGGGCAATCCGCCAAAGAGCAACACCACGAAGGTCACTGTTACAGTGACTGACGTCAATGACAACGCGCCTCAGTTTCCCAATGCTAGGTACCATCAGACTGTGTCTGAGAACGTGGCGCGAGGCTACTCCATACTGCAGATCAAGGCGTATGACTTGGATGCCGATCAAAATGCCAAGCTGACTTATCGCATCAAAAGAGACGAAGGAGCTGCTCCAGGACCATTTGCTATTGAGGGAGAGTCTGGTTGGATCAAGACTACTACCAACTTGGACAGAGAAGTTTCGGAGACTTTCACCTTTTCCGTGGAGGCGAACGACGGTGGAAATCCGTCCCAGAAGTCCGTGGTTCCTGTCACAATTGAAATCTTGGATGCCAACGACAACGACCCCAGCTTCACCCAGAGCGAGTACACGGTCACGGTGTCTGAACTGTCGCCTCTGGGAGCCACGGTGACCACTGTGAGAGCGTTTGATGGCGACAAAGGTGGTTACCTGAGATACGAAATATCTGGAGGAAACTCGAGAAATCGCTTCACCATTTCTTCGCAAGATGGCCAGGGTATCATCAGACTGGCCCAGCCGCTCAACTTCAAGCAAGAATCCAGCTTCACTCTCACCGTCAATGCCATCGATGAAGGAGGTCGATTTGGGTCCTGTTCTGTGGTCATCAAAGTGGTGGACGCCAATGATCATCCGCCCAGGTTTCAAAACACCCCTTATTTTGCGGACATCTTTGAAGACGTCATGATTGGTCACACAGTGCTCATGCTGTATGCTTCCGACGAGGACTCGCTCGACAACGGAAAGATCAGCTACAAGTTGATCAGTGCCAGCCGGGAGTTCTCAGTGGAGTCAAGCACCGGTGCGCTCGTCGTAACTGGTAGTCTGGACAGAGAGTCGGTCTCCACCTACATCCTCTCGGTCAGAGCAAGCGACAATGGAAATCCTCAGCTCAGTGACGAGACCGACGTGGAAATTTCTGTCCTCGACGTCAATGACAACAAGCCCAGGTTTTCCAAGAGTGTGTACTCGGGCCACCTGAGCGAAAACGCTGCTGTTGGAACCAAGGTGCTTAGGGTGACTGCCAATGATTTAGACCAAAGAGACAACGGAAAGATAACCTTCGAGCTGGGGGAAGGCAGCGACGTTGGGTTCGCTTTTGTCATCGACAAGATATCCGGCGATATCCGCTCAAACGTTACATTGGACAGGGAGGCCAAGGCTGACTACGAATTTACAGTGTTGGCCAGGGATGGCGGCAATCCTCCTCTCTATGGTCAAGCCATGGTCAAGATTGACGTACTGGATGTTAATGATAATCCGCCCAAGTTTGTGGAAAAGACAGTTTCTTTCTCTCTCAAAGAGAACTCCCCCTATGGGACGAAGGTGGGCAAAGTGGAAGCAGTGGATCCGGACATTGGGGACAACGCTCAAATTACTTTTGTCTTGCTCAACTCGACTGACAGCAAGCACTTTTATCTCGGTGAGTACGACGAACAGGGCGGGATCTTCCTCTTTGTGTCAAGAGAGTTCGATTACGAGAAGGACAAGAGGAGATATGATCTGGTGATTCGGGCAGAGTCTCCACCCTTGAGGACAGACACGGACATCGTGGTGACCCTGGAAGACGTCAATGACAACCAGCCCGTGCTAAGTGACTTTAGGATTCTGCACAACATCGGTCCAGACGAGGCCGTGCCCACCATCATTGGCCAAGTACCCGCCTTTGACGCTGATCCGACCAGTCGCCTGACCTACAACTTCACCCACGGCAACAGCGCCGGCTTGTTGAGCATTGGACCGACGGGCGAGATTCAGCTGTCGCAGTACGTGGAATCCAACGTGAATATCTGGGCTACGTTCGGAATCCTTGTCTCGGATGGGCAGAATAACGCCCGCGCCCAGCTCTCATTGCAACTCAATCACGTGACTAAGAAGATGCTTCTCAACTCAGTGACCCTGAGGCTCGCCAATGCCACGAAGGAGACATTTCTCGATCCATTCCTGCTCTTTTTGGAAGAAGCGCTGGCCGTTGTCGTCCCCTGCGCAGTGGAGGAAATTACCATTTTTGGGGTCAAGGCCAACTACGACGAGATCAACTCTATGAATATGACTTTCAGCATTGCGAGGCGTGGTGGCAACAGCCACGAGGATTATTTGGCCCCCTCTTACATTAAGCAGCGCATCTACCTATTTAAAGAGACTCTCGAGAGCATCTCGTCTCTCACCCTGCTGCCCTTCTCCGACGACATTTGCGTTAAAGAACCCTGTCTCAACTTTGAGCGGTGCGTCACTGTTCCCAGGTTTGGCAACAACCGCAGTAAGCATGTGCAGGGATCGGTGACGTTTGTCTCCATCGAGACCCTGCTCACGTACTCCTGCTCTTGCCCGAGCGGCTTCACCGGACTTACCACTCGCTACACGTGCGACACCAAGATCGACCTGTGCTATTCCAGCCCCTGCGCCAACAACGGAACCTGCGTGTCCGCCGAAGAGAACGTGCGCTGCATCTGCCCAGCTGGATTTGCGGGCAAGTTTTGCGAGCTGACCCAGGAAAAGTGTCAGTTGGAGTGCGAGCGTTGCGACTGTAAGGAGTGCGACGATGCTTGCCACTCGGACTTTGCAACCAGGAGTTTCTTCTCTGGCGCTTACATGGCGTTCCCCGAGCTGAAGCAACGAGTTAGCCTGAAGGTGTCCCTCGAGTTCGCGACTCGAGAGAGGAACGGGCTTCTCTTCTTTAATGGTCGCTTGGACGATCAGAACGACTTCGTGGCTCTCGAGCTCCGCGACAGCGACCTCTTGTTTCACTACTCCACCGGCACTTCCTACCAAGAGGTTCGTCTGTCACATCCCAAGGGCTTCGCTGACGGCAACTTTCACACTGCAGAAGTCTTCTACGACAACGGTGCGGTGACTTTGTCGGCAGACGAGTGCGACAAAAGATTGGCTCTGGTCTCCAGAGACATCACCTTAGCCGAAGAGTTGAGATGCGCCAACGCCACCTCAGCCTCAAATACCATGAACAGAAAGGGATGCGGCTCATTCCTCAATCAGTGTTCAAAATTCCTCGACCTTACCGGGCCTTTTCTGATCGGGGCTATGTCACCCCAGATCAGGAGGGACGAGATAACCCAGCGGAGCTTCACTGGCTGCATCCGCAACGTGTTCGTCGACGGCTCTGCTCTCAGGTGGACCGACGTCGTATTCAATAATGGCTCCGCCGAGGGCTGTCCTGCAAAGGGTGACTTCTGCGCCAACGCTCCTTGCCAGAATGGAGGCACCTGCCAGAATAACTGGGGAACTTATTTCTGTCGCTGTCCGGGTGGATGGAAAGGCAAGGACTGCGAGGAGAACACTTTCAGCCCCGCCAAGTTGTTGAGTCCATCCTCAGAAATCTTGTTTCGCAACCAGTTGGTGCCCATCCGCTTTCCCTGGGTGCAAGCAATTTCATTCAAGACGTCTCTGCGCGACGCCCCATTATTGGAGGTCGGGCTGGAGAACGATGCCGTCTCGGTCATAATGGTTGAAGATGGCGCGGTCCATTACATTCTGGATGACTTGCACATGACCCTGCAGGGCATCGACACTTCCGACAACGAGTGGCATCACATCCAGGTCAAGTGGATGTTGAACGAGACCTGGATTAGCCTGGATTACGGGTTGTTAGAGAAGACAAAGCCTTACTACAACTACAAGGGAGGAACACTGGTCTCGCGTGTTCAAGTCGGAGGAGACCACTTTCTCGGCTGCGTTCAGGTCTGTACTTGGACTTTCTCTTGCACCCGGTGACACCGCACGACTGAGTATTGTATTGTATATTTTCAGGACGTTGAGGCTGGAAACGAAGGCCAGTCCGAGTTGGAGATCCTTTCTGAGACCAATGTGAAGCCTTGCGACGCTGAGCACCTCGCATGTGACGACTGTTCCAAGCAGAGCTGTCCATTGGGAGTCAAGGGCAAGGAGGGATGCAATAGCTTTTGTGATCTGAACCTTTGTGGCGACGGCAACGAGTGTGCGGTGGACAGGTGCCTCTGTCAAGGCGACTACGAACGCGAAGGTCGTTACTGCCGACGCAAGGTGAAGGAGGTGTGTCCACGCCATTGGTGGGGAGAGCCGACGTGCGGCCCATGCAACTGCGACACCACCAAGGGCTTCAACGAGACGTGCCACTCCACCGAGGGCACGTGCTTGTGCAAGAATGATCACTTCGTGGACGGCGACGCTTGCGAAGCTTGTAAGTGCTACCCCAAGGGATCCCAGGCCAAAGGCTGTGATCGCGCCACCGGCCAGTGTCACTGCAAACCTGGCGTGATTGGAAGAAGGTGTGATCGATGCGCACACAGGTTCGCGGAGCTGTCGGCCACCGGCTGTCATGTAGTCTATGGCTCTTGCCCGGCCGAGTTCTTGCACAAACTGTGGTGGCAGCGCACGGATTTGGAGACTCAGACTCAGAACGATTGCCCTGGAAATGCCATGGGAGTGGTGCGGAGGAACTGCAGCGATGACGGCTGGCACGAACCTGATTACTCAGAGTGCGTTCATAAAGATTTTGTTCTTCTGGACTCTTCGTCTTCGTCACGAAAAGAATCTTGGAGCAAGATTCAGAAACTCGAGCAGAAGATCGACTTGCACCGAGCTGTGCCCTACACGAAGGACGTGACTACCAGCTCCAGGGTGATCAGAGACGTTCTCCAAAGAGAGACCAGCTTGGCGGGCTTCCAGCTTGCTCACCGAAAAGACAGGAAATTCCTACGCAATCTCATGTCTGCAGCTTCCTGGGTCTGGGGGGCTGACCCGTCGCTGAGGAGTCACCAGGAGTTGCTGAAGGACATGGCGGATTATGGAAGCTACATCGCATCTGTCATGGAGGAAACCTTCACCAATCCATTTGAGATTGTAAGTGACGAGATAACTTTCGGGTTGGATCGCATTGAAGAAGGTGCAGTCAGCAATGGTGCTGTCTCCATTCCCAAGTACGATAATTACATGAAGAGTCCGAACGATTGGAGTCGGACCGATGCCCAGATAACTTCAGCCGGAGTCTTCCAGTACATATTCTTCCGCGCGAGCAACAAGACTCTTGACCGTGACTGGCTGCTGATTCCCAAGCTTCGCTGGGATACCACAGTCAAGGTCTTTTCCGACGTCATGTCTCTAAGTGCACCCAAAGGACAAGAGGTTTCTTTCAGTCAAAGTGGGAAGAAGGAGAAGAGACAGAACAACCTCTACTGCATATCTTGGGATCCAGTGATGGTGGTGTGGACCGGGCTGTATTGTGAGACCGATGACGACTTTCAAGAGGGTAAAGTGGGCTGTCGCTGCTCCCAAGGAAGGCTTTTTGCCGTGGTCGAAGAGTACATGAAAGGTGGCAGAGTCTATTTCGAGACGGAGGATCAGAAGTGGCTCTTTCTGGTGCTGTGCCTTGTGGCTGCGGCTGTGCTCTTGATCACGCTGTTGTGCATTACTTTGTGCAATTCGGGTGGCAGGAATTCCGCCACAATTCACGCTAATCTGAGCCTCTCACTTCTGTGTTTCCACGTGCTGTTCACGGCAACGCTGCTCCTGAACGAGACGCTCTCCGAGCAGTTCGCGGCCTGCAGCGCAATCGCCATCCTCGGTCATTTCTTCGGACTGGCAAACTTCACCTGGCTTCTACTCAGTGCTTTCCATCTCTATCGAATGATGAAGGAGCTCAGAAACATCAACCACGGCGGAATGCCCTTCTACACATCCATGGGTTATGGCGCTCCTGCTCTCGTCGTCCTCCTCACCCTTGGCGTCTCTGGCAAGAACTACGTGGACCCCGACACCTGCTGGGTCTCGTCCGAAAGTCCCATTGTGTGGAGTATTCTCGGACCTCAGATCACACTTCTCCTGCTAGCTTTCTTATGTGTGGCGCTCAATATCCGCATAATCTTCGGCACCGAGATAGACGACGTTTTGAAGCTCAGGAGACTCTTCTTGCTCAATCTGGGAGTGCACCCGCTGATGACTGCAGCAATGGCCCTTTCCCTCATCGTGCTGTGGAGCGACCACAGCCTGCCTGGCCTGATGTACGCAGGCGCCGTCCTCGTCACAGCCGCCTACCTCTGCGCAGCCTTCGGCGTGGTCGATGCTGCACATCGCAGACAGCAACGACGCCGCCGCAAGAGAAAGGAGGCGTCCGGGGCTACCAGTACTGGCGGACCCAACAACATCGACAGGACCAAGTCCGCCCTCAGCTATCATCCGAAGCTGCCAAAGAAGGCGACGCCCTCTGTAGCCTCGACTACGTCGCAGTCGACCACATTCCACACCAAGAGCAACAAGCACTCCTCATTCGTCGACGACAGTCCTTTATGCAGCGACTCGGAGAGCGACATCGACAGGAGAAGCTTCGAACTGGCCTCGAGCCACAGCTCGGACGAGAACGAAGACTACTCCACGATGGCCACCGCGCCGGTGTCGGCGATCAGAGCGCCGGCAGACAACCTTTTCGTCAGAGACTTTCCCACTCATCATGAGAGAGGCAATTAATAACTGATACTCAAGTGTAAAACTAGTTGCCGATTTATATAGCATAACATAATTATGTTTTACACAGACTCAAGTACATATATATGATATACCTATGTGTATATGAACCCATCTACCTGCATAATTTTTTAAGGTCTTGTATGCTGCTAGGGAAAACAGTAATAAAGTGTATATTATCCTTAGATGTACGTTCACGTTGACGCCATTGCCGTAGGTAGGAAGACTTCAGCAGAATTTTGGGCCCCGTAGCAAGTCGTGACAGCTTTTGGACAGGCCACGGATGTCATTGTCATCATTGGCAAGGATCTGGTCAACATGGCATAAGCATTGCCTGCTCAATTGCAGGTGCTTTTGGAGCCAATGGAAACCTTGGTGACACTGGCTTTGATGCCGCCTTGATGAGCTGTGTCTACTTGGAAGTGCGGTGTATTCAAAATCTCCTTCACTCCCCACTTGTTGAACATCGGTTGACATGACATAGCAGGACACGTGCATCTCCCTTTGCAGCACAAGAAGTAGCAACACACCAAGAGGAGATAGACGATGAAAATTAAAATCTCTGCAGTGACACCAGTTTGTAAGCCCATGGTTGGAAGATGTATTTCCAAGAGGTGGATGCCATTCGAATTCTCATTGGTGAGTTGTGTTGCGCCTGAGTTCTGTGTGGAGGTTCCTTGTCCCATCTCGTGATGGTTACGAGTGGGGCTCGACTCGTAAAAGTACGAGTCGAGCCAGATAGAGTACGTGTCTCGCCTCGAATCTGGCCGTTCGGCCGCGGACTCACGGTTCGTTTTCGCACCAAATCGGCCGCGAACCTACAGCCGCGCATGAACAAAAAACACCGAGAAAATAAAAAAAATTGGCCGCCCGCGAACAAAAAGCACCCCTAAAATGACAAAACGACCTCACTCAAAACTCGAAACCAGCCGGGGACACACAGACAGACAGACACACGTACACAGACATGAGCACCGCCCCCCCATGGTCCTTTTTTTAGGGGGGGGGGTACAGCTTTCCCCGTCCACTGCAAAGATATGTTTATTACACAAAAATGTCATATTTTTGAAAATGAAGTTCTCTGGGGTCCTCCTTGAAATATCATTAATATTTAAAAAAAATTTTAACATAATGAAATATATAATTGAAATGATATTTATTGGGGTCTCAGGCCTGTGCAAAAATTTTTTAGGCCGAAGTTGTAGTCCTTTAGATGCTGAACACAGATACATGTGTGGCTTAGTGAAATGACCATTATTAAGTGAGTTTTAACATTTGAATATTGAAGGTTATTGGCTCACTAAAAACTATCAATGATGCACATGCAGCCATGGCCAGAAGACAAAACCCTCCTTATATCCTTGCTCTGTCCAAATCTGGGGCCATCCTTGGCCCCAACACATTCTGTTAGGGAAATATTATGAGTAAAGGTTTGTTTGTTTGTAAAGGGCTATGCTCCGTTCCATTGATGGGCTCGGGCATGCGGGAGCAGCCTCTTGTGAGACTTTTTCCCTACCCTGCGTGGCAGTAATAAGAGCCAACAAACGTCAACCCTGGGAGGCCCACCTCCCT
>JAAUXU010075902.1_pt1 | contig 14520 bp, 17 predicted proteins | sample 7278151 | NCBI WGS metagenome assembly JAAUXU01 (sample SAMN14350113, study PRJNA611818) | marine sediment metagenome | isolation source: surface marine sediment (1.8m) | place: French Polynesia: Moorea | collected 2018-08 | reverse complement strand
GCTTAAGACTACTGTAGCCGTTCAGGAACTGAAACCAGAGGGTTAAGACATTGCTTACTGTAATTCTTAGAGCAAATTCTACATAGAAATACGTAGTAAACGATCAGGATTGAGAGATTCACTTGTCAACCGTCGTGCGATACCCGTCCTTGACCCTAAAACCTTCATAGTGTCCAGCGCTGGCACGTAGAAGCAGTAGGTGACGGTGTAGACGAAGCCGAAGGCGTAGTCCGTGTCTGGGTCAAGTCGCTGTCCAAGATGGCGCACGTAGGTCCGATCCGATCGAGGATTCGTAAGCAACAACCAGAAAGATCAACAAAGCACAGCACTGTCTGGTCGGGTATCGCATCGCTACGCGCATCTCTCATCTTGTATATACATGGCCGTACACAACGCTCCACTACGTACGAAACGTTTCCACACCATGCATTTTTTTACTGAAAGTTTTACTGCCTGTCGTGTGTAGTAAGTTTAGTCCATGCTCCTTTGTTTGTGTAATAACTTTTCTGCTACAGCGACAGAAGTGGTTAACCCATCTGGGAAAGCAAAGAAGCACCTCTTAAACCACATGGAGATGGTGATGATGACACCACCAAAAAGCTTACAGTACTAATTACGGCTGTGTTTCTCTGCTCTTCCGTTTTCCTTAAATATCGCAATATCGCTATTGCTATCGCCATGCCGTTCAAAAAATATTACTGTTGCATATCAAAATATGAATATCGTTCATGTCTATATCAAGGTGACCACTGCCACCTTGGTCTCAGTACATGGTCTCAGTACATGGAAAGCTGCAGCTTGCATTCCACACTCCGTGCCAAGGTGCAGCCAAGAAGGCAAAGATCCAGCCATTCCACAGCCATAGCCGAGATGGAGCCAAGGCCAATCTGTTTATCAGCAATAGGAAGGCTTCACAAGCAACACTGGACAAGAAGATTGTCCAATTTGTCATCAGTTCTGGTCAGGCCTTTTGCGTTGTGGAGGATCTTACCGTCGTTGACCTGATCAAGAGTGGCTATTGAGGAAGGGAAGGCATGAGCTGCCGGGTCCTCAACTCTAGGCTGAAGAACATGGACAAAGCCATGTGGGACAAGATATGTGAGGAAATGCTGTCAGTCCCATGGGTCTGCCTCACTGCAGACATTTGGACTGAGGCCAGAAAGTCATTCCTGAGGGTTACCTACCACTTCCTCCTTGTGGAAAAGATCAAGAGGAGGAGCCACATCATTGCTTGCGAATGCATGAAGGGCTCACACAATTGCAAGAGAGTAACTGATGCCCTCGTCACCATCATGAGGGAACGGGAGATCCAGGACTCCACTGTTGGCATTGTGGCAGACAATGCCACCAACTTTGGGAAGGCATTTTGCAACTTTGGCACCCAGTCTGAACTGTCCTACCAAGACCAAGTGGCAGAAGAGGAGGGTGATGAAGAGGAAGATGAACAAGCAAGGATGAAATTGCATCAACTTCAAGACATCTTTGACAGTGGTGAGGATGACAATGATGAGCAGTTGCCATATCAGTATCGTTGTGCTGGACACACCCTGAGCATGGCAGCCACTGCAGACATCAGTGCATCACTGAAGCCCTTCAATGGAGCATATACTAGGCTGTTCAAGAAGGTGTTTGGCAAGCTCAAAGCAGTTGGAAAACTCTAAAACAGGAGTTCCCAGTTTGCAGCTTTGTCCAGGAGCAATTTCACGAGGTAAATTAGACCAGCAAATGAGATTCAAAAGATTTGTATGCACCCCCTGCACTCATGAAATTGACCTTCATTTATGTGCTTTACAAAAGCATAAAAAAGCACTTTATTTTTTTTTTTTTTGAAAAAGATAGTTATTTTTCTATTACTTTCCCGTTCTTATCACCCCCGAGGCCAACCGAAAGAACAGCTCATATGATGCAAAGGACAGAGTGATGAAGCTGCTGAAAAGATGGAGGATCAAGAAAAGGATCCAGACAAATTCTTTGTGAAGTGAAGGAGAATGACTGAATCAGCCCAGCATGAGGTGGAGAGGTACCTGGAGGATGTCTCAAGTCACCTCTTGTCTGTGCTTAACTACTAATCAAGAAAGTCTTCAGCTTGAGTGCAATCTGAAATGTCAGGTCCATACCAAGCTGGTGCATGGTGTCTGGGCGCAAGAGTGCCCGGCACAAAATGTCCCAGACCTCTTGGGACATGTGAAGGCGTGACCCTTTGCACTGCACCAATGCGCACTTGCAAAGCCCAAGAAGGTCCTCCAGAGGAGCTCTCCAAAGCTGGAGAGTTGGATTCCAGCTCTGGCGAGCTTAAGGACAGGTGCAACAGTCACAACGACGGATATCTGGGTCCCTTCGTACTAGGGACAAGTTTCGCAATTTCTTGCGTCAGCAGCACAAAATTGTTATTGAGAAACACGTACAAGAAGACCATAATCTTCTTTTCATCAGGATCGGAAGAGAAACGTACGATGTGACTTTGTATACTCTTTATGCAGTTCGTGCGCGTTCAAAAGCTGCTGCTCACTACTAAGTAAGTACTCACTACAAGTCGACTTCAGTGGCCTAGGCCTAGCCGTGAGACCTAAAAAGACGCGTAGTTGTCGCCATCTAGCATAGAATAGCTAGCGATGAGTGACTTGGTGCGGATACAAGATGTCGCTTTTATGACACACTTATGTGCGAGAAAAATCTGTCAGCAGCCAGAAAAATCGCTGCTGTGACACTTGTTTTTGCGAGATTCGTTGCAGTCTGACTTTCCTATGGAGGAAACTATTGTGCAAGAGGCGACGGAGGAGCTGTTGCACAAGACCCTAAAGTTCTGTCAATGGCCTCGTCCAAGTTCGGCACATTTGAAGCAATATGGAGACAGAACAAAGTGTGATATTTATCCTGTCTTACATTAAGATCTGTCCTTAAAACGGAAAAAATGTTTTCATTCCTTCAAACCTTCTACAGTGTGTGTACAAGTGACTCTCATCCTAACCAGACTGTAAAAAATGGGATTCAGCAGGTATGGTGAAGTCAGACAGAGTTTTTGAATCGACCTATTTTGCGAAAAAAGAGCAAATTTTGCTATATTTCCACTATCTACTTTGTTCAGGGCAATTTAGTTAAATATATAAAAGGTTGCTAAATCAGCATTTTGGCGTCATTAATTTGTCAATTAACACCCGATCCATTTGGAATGACTTACGACGAACAAGCTGAAGAAGGCCTCTCGAGCTGATTTTCAGGGATTGAGACCCATTAATCCCGATTAAACCCTGACTTATCCTCCGTGCCTTCTACGACGGCTGTCAAGTCCTTGCATGGGTTTGAGTACTCATAGTACGTCTGTCTCTGTCCATGGGTCTCACGCAACTTTCTCCTCGTAAGCGCAGCTCCATGACAGTTTAATCATGGTCCTTTCTTTTGCAACTTCTGGTGCGAAAAACTGCCTCTTCTTCTCTGTCTGATGTCGAAACATGATTGACCTTTTAATTTCGACATTTTCTCTGCCAGTGTTGCAATCATCGCCACTTACAGGGTAGGTCAGGATCATCACCGACAGGGACAGGGTTAAGGACTGCTTGCTGAGGCACAGTAGGGGGAGGGAAGTGATGCGTGTAAACTGTCCCTTAGTAACCTGTACACAGCAGTGACTGAAGCAACTTGTTTCTTGACCAGACAACTGTATGTGCAGTAGAACTCAGGGGCTCGTGAAAAGTTCTTGCTGTAGAAGAGTCACAGTGATTGAGCACTTCTTAAAGTTGCTCATACACTCTATCGATCCATGACACGTGTATCACACATGCAGTAAGGGTCGAACAAAGCCAAGGACTTCTTCGCGTGTAAATCACACAATAAATCAGACAGAATTGGCATAAAATGGCAGAGCTTTTTTGCCTGTCAAAATGCTAGGAGAATGGGCAATCTCACATTGATGGACATGCAAAGTGGCTCTATTGCTCTCTGAAGTGCAAATGATGCCTCCTACAACTGCGCAAAGAGCCTCCATGGTGAGGAGGATGCACTTGACGACGTGGGTGACCCCAGGAGTGCTGCAGATGTAGGTCACATCGGTGCTGAGCTAGGCCAAGCAGGTGGTGAGCCAGGTCAAATCGGTGCTGAGCCAGGTGCTGGACCTCGACTATGGCTGCGATCTTGGCCCAACTGCTGGCTGCTAATCGGCGGCGGCGGATGGACAAGCGGCTGCGGCCAGAGATCCCCATCGAGAAGAGTGTTTACTCCATTGAGGCCTTCGACAAGGATGGGTTCAGGCCTGAGAGAGACAACCCCTACCTCAGGAGGAGAGCAGCCTACAGGGAAGCACGCAGGTTGGTGCAAGTGGTCTGCTCAACATTGGTTGATCTCATCTGTAGCTCAGTGGCTGGCATGAGTCCAGGAACAGTCTGACGCAAATGGACTCCAGTCTTTGGCAATTTCATAAGAAAGGACCCAGCAAGTCTGCACCGCCTCCGATTTTTTGGGAAAAAGAATTCCGCAATAAGGGAATGAGGAGGAGCCATCGTAAGAAGTAAAAAGGATTCGTTCACCAACTGTCATGCATGCATTTTAAGGATCTGGATTAAAGAAAACAAGGTATTTTTCACCAACATGGACCATTAGTCCATAGAAGACTTGCCAACATTGACTAAATGAGCTGTAGCAAAATGGACAAGAAAGTGACAGAAATATTAGGGAAAGTTGGGCCAAATTTTCCACTACGCACAACACATGCAGTGTAGGACATGTTATGCATTTTACAGCATAGGGTCATGATAATGCCTATGAATAGGTAAAACATTTTTTTGCTTCTCCGTTTCTGACTCATCCCTGAGGTTTATGAGCGCTCATCCGGACTCAGGTCCAGGTGTCAAGGGCTTGAATCGCCAACCACTCCAGTAAGACTCATGTCAGCCCTAGTCAAATCAACTATATGTTAGAATAGTATTAAGAACTTCTTTTTCTCTCTCACTCTCAGGCTGAACAACTTGAAGGCTCAAGTGGGGTGAGCATCATTGTCCTGATGATTCTCAGTACTGCAATAACATATGTTTGTGGTCTTTGTCAGACAGGAAGGTCTGGCAACATTTGCAGAGAGTGCCACAGTGGCCTTGGTCGGCATCTCCGTGATTCTGCTCTTGGGAGGATTCTTCAGTATCCTCTTCTACACCTTCTGGACGCTTCCAGTGAGAGAATCCGATGACAACCGGTGACCCTGAGACTGACCAAGCCTGATCAATGCATCTTCTTCTAGATTCCCCCACAATCAGGGGGAAGCAATCAAAACAAGTGCGTCACTTCAAGCATATCCTGACTGGCGCATCTCACAACTGTGCAATTCAAGTATGAATTATACCTTCATAGTACAAAAATTGTCGTCTACATCCATGCCAATCATTTGGGGAGAGAAGACTATAAAGGTCAGGAGTCAAATCTTAAACCCTTGTTCAGATCCTGCTAAGAAGAGGTGGATAATGAGGGCAATCCCGATCCCTCTCTCCAGTCTGCCCAGTTCTCTGTGCAACAAGAAAAAAGTGTTCCATTTTTTGGTTAAATAACACACATGGTCAAAAATTCATGTGGAGTTACAAAGTCTCGACTTGTATTACATATGCTTTACTGATTAATGTGTCCTCCATGATTCTTTCGAACATCATGTAGACGACGTTGGACTTGTTTGACTGACATATGCACCGTCTTGTCCGACAAGGCTTCTCAGGCTGAAGCAAGGGCAGCCTTCAGAGCACAGACACTTGGACATGGCATCTTGGAGACCTTGTTGGCAGGATACCCCAGATAGCGAAGTCCACAGGATTTATGTCCGGGGATGACGGAGGCCGCTCAGTCTTGTTGACGAAGTCATCCAGGTTCTGTTCACACCAAGCTTGGGTGAAGTGGCAGGTATGGGCGGGAGCTCCATCTTGTCGAAATAAATATGGCCTCCCCAAGCTCCTTAGCCATGGCAGGACCTCTTATTGTAACATTCTAACACGGCACTGTTAATCTTGACCCTCTCCTTGACAAATACTAGAGGGGACTTCTTTCCACTTGTGGTGACAGCAGCCCAGACCATGACCCCAGCTGGCTTTTGGCGGCGAGACACGTACCGAAATATGTCTGGAATGGTGCTGTGGTCTTTGGCATAAACTCCGCCAGTCCTCCTACTAATGACTGGCTCCACAGAGAACCACTTTTCGTCTGACCACACAGTCTCACCAAAGTTCTTCAAGCGACGCTGAAGAATGAGGGCCCTGTCAAACCGTTTCTTCTTGGACTGCTCAGACATAAGATGAAGATACTCCTTGTGCTTCCAAGTGACTCCCAGGTCCTTTCTTTGGACTTGATGGACAGTTGTCTTTGGGATCTGGACCCTTGGCCAAGGATTGGCAGGACCTATTTGGGTTTCTCCCAAGCCTTGACCTGATACGTGGAATGTTCTCCTTGGTGCGGGTTGTCTCCTTCAAGGTCCTTGGCCTGTTGGATACATTTCCAAGCTCTTCATACCTGTTTAGGGTCCTGGAAACCATTCATGGGGCTTCAGACCAAGCTTCCTGGCAATGTCCACATTCCTGAGTGTTGCTGAGATTCTAAGTCTGCCGTCTTTTCTGCCTCCTTTTCTGTTTTTTCTTTCTGTCTCTCATTTTCTGTTCTTCCCTTGTCCTGCTTGTGTCTCTGGCTGTTCCTTTATGAGGCTTTGTTGTGAAGGGAAAATCTACACCAGAAGGGCAAGAAGGCCTGCGGCTGCTCTGCTGTAAGGATGGTGGGGAAGGACATTAGGAAGGGAAGGAAACTTGAGCTAAATGGGGGCAGCCTAGCTGGTCACACCCTCTATGCAGCAAAAATGGAGTATAAAAGAGGGGAAATTTGCTTCAAATCCTCAGTCATTTGCTACACTTGGAAGGTCTACTCTCTTCAGCTTATAGACTCCTCTGGCCCCTGGCCCTTCCCCAGGACTCATCTCTGGTCTCTTCCCTCCTTCCTTTCTGGATCATGGTAAAGACCTGCCAAGCCATTCTTCTAGCTCTGTTTTCTATGCAAACCCCTTTCTCCCTGCTTTGTTGTGGTTGAGTTAGAGGAAACCGCTCCCCTTCAGGATAGATTGGTCAGGTAAGAGCTCAGCTTGAAATCTTGGACAGAATCATTCCTTGCAGTGGCTAAGAGACCAAAGCTGGTTGCTTGGGTTGTTTCAAACTACCATGCTAGTTCAAAGCATAAGGAATATGTGAAACTGTTACAAAAGAGATCCCAGGTGAACAGTATAGAGTTTGAACTTGGTGCGTTAAGGAAAGAATTTTGCCCTTTGGCCATCTCATGGTTCTGATTAAAATTCTCCACTAGTTAATCCATAGTTGAAACCATTGTTCAACTTCATTTTGACCCATTTAAGACCCTGCTATACCAAAAGCCAACTCAACAAATGAACATAATTTTTTTACAAGTCTAATTATGTCTTTAGGTGTGTCAAACACCCGCAGATTATGGCAGGTCCTGTAGATCACAGATCGCACTTCTGATGTCATGTTCCTGTGATACAATGTACATTCCATACTGTTGACATCCAAGCATATGTTTGTCCCTTACAATTGGTTACTATTATTACTGCCATCGTCATTTTTGGCTGGGTGAGCCAACTGGTTTGTTGATGTGGTCCCCCTTGAGCATGGAATGCTTCCAAGGCCTCCTGACCTGCCTTCCAACAATCAAACTCTTACGGCACGTGGAATTCTGAACATGTGGTGCATGATGATGCTACGTCAATGACCTAATTGCAAGGCAGACATGCTTCTAATTCTTAATGCCATAGAAAACTTATGCAGTCAATTGAAGTTGGAAGAAAGGTTATCTTGAATCCCTGAAAGTCCAAAACAGTTGTTTGTGCACTTGCCTCGTTCAGTAAAATTCAAACCCTCAAACCCTCAACAATGGCATCTCGTTTAGCCCTCTCCATGTTGATGTCACAGTGGAGCGATGCAATGAAAAATCAACCAACTCTGGTGGCGCCGGATTTGAGCTGTGACATTGTATTTTGGTACAAAATGCATTTTGAGTCAGGAACAATTGATCTGCTGGACTTTGTACATCTTCATGGGGTTGTTGCTCTTTCTCCTAGTCACATTTTTTCTGATCAATCTCCCTGAAGAGGTCATCTTCTAGCTCTAACTGGCCTCGACCTGTGGACACAGGGCCCATACCTATCGCCGCTAGTGCTGTAGATGCCAAAATCTGTAGTTTCCCTCTGAAAAATGGGAGGTCCTAGAGAATGAAGGAGTGAAGCAGCAACAGTCACTGCCATAGTAGCAAAGCGAAGCTCTCTATGCTGTTTGACTCCTGCTGGAACATGACAATAAAGGGTGTAACAGCAAAAGTGAGTGGCATATTCTCAAAAAAATGGGTGTAATAAGATTGGAGCTCAGTTATTGGACACACCTTCTTTTTGGCAGATATAGGAAAATTGTTGATAGCAATCTGCATCGGTTAAAACGCCATAGCTGGGAAGCATCAACCCACAGTTCTCTACCTCAGGATGAAATTGACCCCAAGGGTGAATAATCTCTGTCACTCATTAGTGCGGAGCAGTCCTCGTAATACTCATGACTACGAAATGATGCTGTAAAATCCACAAAACTTGGCATTAAATGGACAATCCCACCTGCCCTCCTCTTGAAGATCATGAACACCCACCCAGGCTTTAGTGCTACTGTGGAGACAATGTCAAGACATTAAATGTGGAAAACAGTACAATCATCTCTGGTTCTCACCCAGGATGAGTCATCTGATGCAGGTATCCTTTCTAATTCACACTTCTTGGCTCTGCCAATATAACACCTTGTTCTCAGCACAATTGGAGAGCTTCCAGCCAGCCTACATTGTCATGGAAGATTTTCTAGCAGTGATCGACAAATCCATTGTCATTGTTCCGCCATCCACACAATCACATGTTAAAGAAGCTGTTGTGAAATCTTGCTCAATTGCACCGAATACCTTGTGTTTCCCAATTTTCATTTAGTCTATATCCATGGTCCTACCTGGGTCACCTATTTGCACTGTGGATGTTTCATCCCGAAGAAGCAGGAGACAAGCTTCCCTCTATTCTTGATACCTTTCAATGGTTGCTGACTTCGAGAAATTTCCTTCACATTGTGCCTGTTCCTGTGAGTAGCTCCATGACCAGAAGAACATCAGTTGCATAATCTCCTTCATGTTCAATTTCCATGTCATTAAGAGTGACCCAGCCTGTACATTTTTCTTGATGTCATGACCCTCCTTGCAGCAGCACCAACAAATATCACGTCTTCAGCTTCCTACATACAACAATACATGCCTTCTCCTACTTCCATTTATTTTCTCAGTACTCATGTATGGACATTAAATGCATGGCCTCTCCACAAGTTGACCAGACCATCTCCTCTCAGAGCAGGTCCTCTCCTCAGGAGAAATTCGATCACCGTCCCCTTCTTCCTCCACACTTCACTTCAGAGGCGGACAAGTGGAAAGTGGAAAGCATCACATTTCCTGCATGGCAAGTATCCCTTCTATGTGTTAGTGCTTGGGAGGGTTACTGGCAGGGAAGGTTGGGGATTGTGCACCTTAGGCATGATGAACCACTTTGGACTTGAGACACTAAAACAGCTCCTACCACACTCATGTTTGACTCACAAGTGACTCGCTGCAATGTCATCACTGTCTCATTTTCCTCCATCAGAAGGTACTTTTCTTATCATTGTGTACTTACCTTCCTCAATGAAGAGGTCAACAGGTTCCACCACCGTCAATATGTCATATGCGAATTTAAACCTGCTACCTTCAGGTTATGAACTCTGCACAACACCACTTTGCTACTGCAGCTAATGATGACCCTTGGCCCAACTCACACAACAACAATGCAATCAAGTGCACCTAACGTAACCTACCTAACCTACCACGCATGACGAGAGGAGCATGACATCCATGCTTCTCTCCCCACAATGATATATGCACACACTCTCGAATGCAGCAGAGCAGCCCTATTTGGGATGGCCTGACAGCCATCCCAAATAGAATTTCCACTTCTGGTCACATTATACAAAGGTGTCCGCTAATGACCGCTGACAGCAGCTGAAAGAGGTACTCCATAAGTCACCTAAGCCATGGTAATGCAAACAAACTATGCCTTGCCAAACTCTTCATAGTAATCCAAACAAAGTGCAGCACTGCCGAAGTCTTCACAGAAAATGAATCAAGTAAAATGGAACAAGAAACAAAAACTTTTTAATAAACACTTGAAACAAACACAAGAAAATACTTTACGCATGATCCACATGAGTTTCGAATGACGTGTAGTTAGGTTGTAAGTAAGAAGTATAATCCTGGTTATCCAAAGTCCTCTGTATAACAAGTGTTATGTAAGGTGCTACCCTGCTGTAGGTGTGGTCTTCACATGGATTCCCACCTACTACAAAGTAAGTATGGTCATGTAAAATATGCATGTGACTATAGGACCTGTCAGGTGTTACTAGACTTAATGCCCCTTTTCCAGTTCATGACCACTTTTTATTTTCTAGTTTTGATCAGTCAAGCAACCTTTTACTTCTGGATACAGCTAGCTGCTTCTCCACGGCCCGCTGCAACTACTTTATGACCTGTCGTGGCTACTCTGCAGCCTGCCGCAGGAGGCAAATCTTGGCAAAAGGTGGTGCATGAGAAACTTCACCACCGTGCATGCCGTTTAACATGATACAGATGTACGACTAACGGTATTGTAGACGCCCATTACTGATGAGATGGGAGCTTCACATACTTATTCTCCTTCTCTAACAGCTTCACAGGTGGCGCTACATGTATGTCCTACTACAAGAGAGCCACTGAGATCCAAACCTTCTACCTTCACATGATGAACCAAGTCTCTCACCACTGTGCCACAGCCTCCAGCAATGACCTTTGCCCTCACAGACACGACAACAATCCAATCTAACCTCAGCTCACCTAACCTTGTACTGTCCCATAGCCAAATTGACCAATGGAACAGATTCCCTCTAACAGAAAACTTAGGCCAATTTGTTCATTATGTGCGAGTTCTTTTAATAACTTTGTTTCAAAATTCACAAAATTTGCAAATTTTTTGCAGACACCCAACAAGCTCTTTGCCTCTGGCATTGTTCCTGTTGGTAAAGGTGATGACTGCCGAAGTTAAGGGGATGAACTGGTTCTATTAGTGCAAACAAAGTAGCCTCTGTTGGTGGAGCTCATAGATATGAACAGTGATGTGCCAAACTCAATGCCAACAAAGGGCTTTTTGTCATTGGGCAATTTTCCCTTTGCTCTTTCTTCCCAATAGTCCCACAAATCATGTCCTTCTGCAAAGGTGGAGTCACTTTGCTCATAGTGATATCTGAAAGAGATGTCCTTTCATCATCTGCTGTTCTCCACATAACTGGAAATAAGACATCTTGCATAAGTAATAGGTACAGAACAAATCTAGAGGGCCATGTGTGCCACATAAGGGAAGGGAGCACCATTCCATTTGTACACCTTTAGACCGGCGGAAAATCTGGCACAAGTGAAAATTCCATTTATACATGCTTGCAGTCATTGCAACCAGAACGGATTTTCAGCTGAAGCATTTTACCGACGATCTACATGTACTTTCAACACAGGTATGAAGACTTGTGCGTCAGAAAATGCCACTCTACAGTCAACCAATTCATGCCACAGGTTCCAAAGGACTGATTACAACTCACATTGCATTTTCACCCACGTCCTCAAGGCCAAGGATCAGTCTGTCAGAAAAAAAATCAGGTCATGTGATTATGACCTTGTTCTGAGCACCTAACTTTCATCCACTTACGTTCCGTTATAGCAGTGGAAGTAACCACCATCTTGATACAGTTGAAGCTCGTATTTTGTTTCAGGCGCAGCAAGCACACCATTATAACTGTCACTACAAAACTGCTTGGCATCAGCATAATTTTCATTGTATGTGACAACCCAGTATGTTATGCCACCCAGAGTGACTTCATAGGTTTCCTTCCTCTCACAATCTGCAAAGCATGGCAGTGTTACACACTTATGCTACAAACAACAAAGCATTCTTCATTTGGTCACTCGCTGAGTTCCCACATGTTTGCCAACTGGGATAGGGGAAGAGGTCCGGTAGTGCTACTCCCTGTACACTGCTCACGTCAATTGGACTGTTGTAGGTCCCCTTAATAAACAAACTAGTGCACTGCCCCAGAGCAAAATTGGCCAATGGGACATTTTCCTTGAAGAAATTATTGCACCCTCTGTCCCAAAATAAGTCGGACTTGATTTTTTTGTTGGATAATTGTGGCACACCTAGATAATAGTAATCTGCATATCTGAAAGAAATGTATGGTTGACCTTTTGCTTTGTTTCTTCTGGAGAAACTATTGTCACTCCTAACCTGGAAATGAACGCAAATTAAATTTCTCATTTCTGAGTGGAGAAAGGAATCTGTGATCAAATATGGCGTTGCAGACCCCAAAAATCTACCAGGATGTCTATCATATGGCATGTATATCATGCAACCATAGGAGCCTTGCACAGACCTTATGTGTCCCATTATGCCTGATAGGGGCCATGTCACAAATACCTCAAAGTCTGAAGGTACACTTTAGAGAGATGTTTCCTGAGGAGCATCATGTATTAAATGCAGGTCAGGTGGTCACCCAGTCTAGTCTCTTGGCACTTGTTCTTATCAAAATAGGTGAGCTGGCCTCCTATTTGTCTCATTCAGTAATCCTGTGTTTATATTTTTTGGTCTGATAGATACAGTTCAAGGAAATGAGTGTGAGGAAACTGTAACATAGTCATGTCTTGACAGATGGGTGATGACCAAGAGGCCCATGTTTCACTCATACTTAATTCATTCATTGCGATCTTGTAGACCTTAGGCTGCAACTGTAGGCTCTCCCAACTAAAGGTTCGATGTTAAAGATTGTGAATATCCCATTGCACTATGAAGTTGCCTGAACACTCTAGGTGCCAGCTGGCCCCTCACAGGGGAAAGCCAGTTACGCTCAAGAGAAAGGTATATAAGCATCCTCATGATCCCTCTCCAGTGAATCAACAGACAGTTAACACATGTCACTCAGTTTCCATCAATCTCTTGCATTATTATGGACCAAGTTGACATGGCTACCGATATCTGCCAACCCTGACAGGTGAGACTGTGTCATGAGATGCATGTTACTGGGATTACAGTTAATCAGCCACTCACAACCAAACTTACCCAGTTAACTCATGGAAATCTTTGATGAAGTTTTCTGTACTGCTTCTCTGGAAATTTTCCATAATGGCTCCCAGAGAAGGTGACTCATAATTTAAGAAATACGCCAGGAAACTTACTTAGAGGAGGTAGAGTTGTTGTAGTAGTGGTGGTGGTTGTTGTAGTTTCAACTGGTTTTGTAGATTCCGTAGTTTCAATTGGTTTTGTAGATTCTGTAGTTTCCATTGGTTTTGTAGATTCTGTAGTTTCCATTGGTTTTGCAGATTCTGTAGTTTCCATTGGTTTTGTAGATTCTGTAGTTTCCATTGGTTTTGCAGATTCTGTAGTTTCAATTAAAGTTGTAGTTGCAGTTGATGATGTCGTTCCAGGTGTTGTTGTCAGGCAGTCCACCTACATGTAGAAAGTCACTTTCTTAGTTTTGTGGAGCACATTTTTAAGTCAAAATGTTTTGCGTGTCTTCCCTGAATGCATTGATTGAGTACACATAGCCAGCGTGCATTTGAACCCACATTGATGTCAATGCAGTCCTTATCACTGCCGCACTCACCCTAGTGGAAGACATATGATGATGTCACTGTGTTTTTTTCTATCTTAAATAACTGACCACAATGTCATTTTACTTACCACCACACAAGCTCCTCTATCATCGCAGAGGGTGCCTGCTTCACAGTCATCGTTGGTAGCACAGCGTACCTTCAGAGAGGGAGAGAAAAATCTCATGATATATTATCCTTAAGTTATAGATATAACCTTTGTTTATGATGTGGGGGACTGAGGCCTTATACAGTCTGAGCCCCTGTTCTCACTAATAAGGGGATTGGGTGAGGGAAATGATATTTTCTGTTACACCCATTTCACCTAGTGGATCCAACTCCGGCTTCCTCACATGAGTTTGAATTAATCAGTAATCAGTATCATCACCCTGGGTAATGAATATTGGTTATCAGCCTTCTCGATCACGTTATCTTGATACTTCTTGGCCTTAGGGCTGGGAGGGCAAGGGCCAAGGCCATACCACAGTTCAGTCCCACCTTGTGGGTGCAGCAGGGTCTTGTTTCTTACTGGCTTCTGAAGACATCGCCAGTGTTGTTCTTGAGGGTCCTCCTTTTATGGGTGGCAAACATGTCCTCGAAGATTTGATCCGATCTGGATTCCTGTGCAGTAAGAGTTGAGAGTCCTCTGATTACAGTTGATGCTGGGCAGAAGATGATCACTGCCTTGAGGAGACCTTGCAGCAGCGTTGATGTGAAGGAATGACACTAGTAGATTGAGGTTCCATGTGTGGGTCAGGTTGTTGATTGCAGCTCCATCTGTCAGCTAGGTTG
>JAAUXU010054850.1_pt1 | contig 14520 bp, 19 predicted proteins | sample 7278151 | NCBI WGS metagenome assembly JAAUXU01 (sample SAMN14350113, study PRJNA611818) | marine sediment metagenome | isolation source: surface marine sediment (1.8m) | place: French Polynesia: Moorea | collected 2018-08 | reverse complement strand
TGAGTTTTGAGGGGAAAGGAAAAGGAGAGAGATATGGGGGTTTCCTTGAATTAAACGGGAGAGGAAAACTGCGGGACACCAAGTTTTGAACTTCCGCAAAAATAGCATCACAAGAAATCATATTGATCTATTGTCTTGTGGGTCTGTTTCCATCTAACAAATGCAAATAATTTGAAGAAAAATATTCCTGTAATTAATTCTTCCCTATCTTTTTTCCAGTGCACCCCACTCCTCCGCATGACTGCAGAGTGGAGAACCTAAGCGCGTTCTCGCTCAGGGTCACTTGCAGGCCAGGTAAATTCCATTAATCGGAACATGTACATACAACAGTTTTCCATAATCAAAACAACTTTTATTTTTTTTTGGAAAAAAGGCTTCGACGGCGGCCTCCCGCAGAGCTTCGTCCTCCAGCTGCGAAGGACGGAGGGGGAGAGGCCGAGGAGGAACATGGTGAGAAATATCATAATCTCCCTTTGACAAAAAGACGAAAAAGCTTAGGCATTCGTATTTGTCATTTTTTATTCTCACCATAGGGGACAATGTTCGACACTTAAAGTATTTCAGAATTATTTTTATCTGGCGGTGAAATTTTCTAGATATACCTACACTTCAGTAGTAGGAACCAAACCCAATCCATACATAAATATTTTGGCTCCCGTGTTTCTGAAGCCAATTTCAAATAATCCTTTTGCCCCGCAGACCACGACTGGCGGCGGCGGCGGCGGCGGCGGCACCTCCGTCGGTCCCGAGTTCCGCGTGATGGAGCTCCCCCCGGACACGCACTTCATCATGGACGTGTTCGCCGTCAACGCAAAGGGAAGGTGAGAGAGAGACAGACGGACAGGAGGAAGCAAAAACAATGTTGGTCTGGTTGGTTTAGTTTATTGAGGGGCCATTGTCAGGCATCACACTTTGTACACAAAATGCTGGATACGAAAGACTTGATCAGAGTTTATTCTCCTGATCAGCTGCAATGCGGTGATCCACGGTCCCGCTTGACGCATCTTCGCGACTTGGAGCGCCCCTTAGCTGGGAGATGAAAGACGAAGCCAGCTTGACCAAGACACTTATCCTGGTTGATATTCGTCGCCAGGGGTCCTGAGCCTCCAGCAAATGGATTTGGAAGAGAGCCCGACATTTGTCTAATTTTTGACTACTTCCTTTCTTGCCGAAATTTATTTCCCAATTAGCAAAACCAAATCGCCTTTATGAAACTCAAACTTTCCTTTTGCTGTAATTTGCGATGTGATGCGAAGCAAAAAAATATCACGCTGTATATATCTAGGTGTATTTGAAGAAGAAATTAATATTTGCTGCGCCACTTTTCACCGCAGTGGGAGGGAGGGAGACAGGGCATAAAATGATCATTCGATAATAAAATCAAACTGATCTCCGTTTTTCAAAAACTGTCGTCTTCTCTTTTTTGCTGCAACAATAAGTACTCATTGTATCATACATTCGTAATTGGCTTTGTACTCTGAAACAAGACACTGATGTTATCACATTTAGCTCTACGTACATTTCTGACGGAATATATGTTTGCTGCACTCCAAATACATTCGATTTCAGATCCGACGCCGTTCGCCTTGAGGCCAGGACCCCTTCCTCCTCCTCTTCTTCCTCCTCTTCCTCGGCAGCATCCTCCTTCTCATCCTCTTCCTCCTCCTCCTCCTCCTCCTCTGGTTCTGTGGTGGCGGGGGACCTCTCGCTGCAGTACTCATACAGCGCGGGTGAGTACATATTTTTGGGTACAACACAAAAAAAGTTTCCGATTTTGGGTAGACACAATCAGTCCATTTAGTAATACGTAAACCGAAAAAAGAACAACAGAAATAAAAAAGAAACTCTTTGTATTAAATCAACTACCGGTACGGCATTGTTCCTCAAATTTATGACTCTTGAGCAGGGGCGGAAATTGCTGAAGAAACTTCTTCCTTTTTTGTAAGACGTCGATATCACAGGATCCAAGACTGATGTCTTTTCTGAGCATATAAGGGATAGATTGTCCCAATTTCTGCACCCAAACTTTTTTTTCTTCCTTCCAACAACCTCTTTTATATGTGGGAGATGGACGTCGTATGGGGCGAAAATTGGGCGCGTAAAAGAAGGTTTTTGGGGAAACGGAGGGGTGTCCCGGCAACCTAAACAGGGTGGTTCAGAAAGACAACGGAAAAAAGTGCTAGATTATAGCAAACAAAAACGGAATTTTATAAAGTTTCGGAACACCCTGTTGTAATATTGGCAGACTGGTCTCTTTGAGGACAAGAACAAAGGGGGGCGCGGACCTGGAAAAAAAAAGAGGAAGGAGGACTTTTTTATCTTACGGAAAAGTATGGGAAAGTATGGTGCGCCTCCTGCCCCTTATACTAGTTCAGACAAGACCCGGAAAGAAAACAAGAATAATATTGCTAAAAAAAATCTTCGGAAAACTTTAGTCTTTGATTATAATGCGTTAAAAAGCTGTATGTACCATGCAAACTCTTGGATTGAAAAGGACACTCCACCCAACACAACATTTTTGGGCACACAAGCTGTTCTTGAAAACGCCAAAGAAATTCCTCTATGTGCGTGGGATGGGTTATTTATGAGCCACCACCCCCCGACCTGCTCCTCCTCCTTTGTCGTAAAAACGGCCACACACTCCCATTTCCCCCCTCACCCTCCAAGAGCGTAAAAAAAGTCTTTTCCCTTTTTTTGAAAAATGTGGTGCACTCATGTCACCTGTCTCCGCCCCCTCGTTTCCTTGGAGGTTGGCGGCGCGGTGGTAACATATGACGCCCTGACACGACAGTAGAAGAAAGCACAACAGTCAGCAAAAAAAAACTTGGAATTATTAAAGTGAAAAAGAGGCCCAAGATTTTGGAGCTTCAGTGTGTCATGTATGTATCAGATTCGGATTTTGATGGAGAAGAAAGGGGGGGGAGGGACGAAACTATCTGAGCCACTGACTTTTTGCTTCTTCCTCAGCGCTGTAAAGGGAGGGGGAAATGGATTTGGGAACCCGCCTTCATTCTTCCCTAATTAGCCAGCTCCGAAATTCGACCAATTTGGCCTACTAGCCACTGGCACGCAGGTTTGCGCAAATTGCGCATAAAAAGCGTTGAATCCCAAATTATCTCTCCGCGCGCCCGCTCTCAATTCCGAAATGGGCGGCAACAGCAGGGAATTTGCACTTAAATCGGCTCTCTCCTCTCACTCTTTCCGTCTTTTGGTCTCTGTTGGCCCGACGCAAGGCGGGGAAAAGTTTTTACTGGAGTCACCATTTTTCTGGGACCTTGAGAGCGGAAAATCACCGACATTTCAATAATTCAATCAAGCAATCAGGTCAAAAAAATGGAACATTTCGGATGCCATCATTTACTTTCCTTTTCCTATAATTTTTTTTGGCGAGCCTATGATTTGAAGATTTTTTTCTGAAACAGTAAAGTGTTGTTGACGACTCTCATTTCCAGTTTCAGGGCAGGAGGATTATTAGAGCATGGAAAAGAACTCACGGGGAAGAAAGAGAGAGAGGGGTTTAGTGCTGTAAAAAAGGGGGAAAAGGGAGGAGGCGGGCTTTTTGCAACATCAAAAGTTTTTTCCCGACCCTGCTGCCTGTAGGGAGAAGGAAGCGAGGGGGGAGGGGGGAGCAACATGGGTAATTAAAAATTCAGAGTAGGGCTGCTGCGAAAGAGTAGGCAAAAATGAAACAAGAAAAATAACATAATCTGTAATTATGTGGAGCTGCTTTTTCTTGACTCAGAAGTGATATTGGAGAGGGGAAAATTAAAGTTTTTCTGAAAAAGAACCAAAACCTTTCCAAGACGCAAGCAATCTCTGCCTATAGGAATAAAAGATAAGAGAGAGGGGGGAATATCTGTGTCTGTCCTGTGCATACAATACAGTGATGATGCAACAAATACAAGTAGGGAAGGAGGAAATGTTATGAAATAAAAGCAAAAAAGGCCCAGATTTGAGATGTTTGGTTTACTGTAGAACAAATTAGATGCCCCATACTGCAGAATTCATAGTACATTCTTTTTCTTACCTTTCTGTGTCGCAACAAAAAAATGCGCTTGGCAGTTGGCACTCATCATTCCCCGCAAAGTAAAAGTTTAATATTAAGCCCAACTTGTTTTTCGTCAAATCCCGTTGTGTCTCAAGGGCCTCCTTTTTTGCCTCTCCCCTTCCCCCTCCTTCCTCCCGAGGCATAAAAAGAGGGGGAACTCTCTCCCCTCTTCTCCAGCAAGCCAGCTCCCATGGGGAAGGTTAAAAAAAACTGCTGCGACAAGTATGCAGACCTTTTTTTTAGAATAATCTAGCAGACGTATACAAAGATTTTTTGCTAAATGCAAGGATGTACCAATTTGTAGTTGTTGGCATTTAGTTTTTTTTTTACCTGGCAGGGCGAATCAATGTCTTTGCGGTTCCTTTTTCCAGTTCTTTTTTCAAGAGCGAAGGTAAACTGCAATCAGCTTTGGGCCTAGAATTTTTTCAATACCGCCAGAAGTCCAAAACGACCAGAGAGTGATGAAAGAAAACCACCAACATAAGAAAAGTGACGAGAAATTTCACTATTTCGCGCAATCTGACGAAAAAACTTGTCAAAATTTATTTTTTTAATAAAAAGAAAATGTCGAACGCAGTTTCCCCAGGTCAGTCAGGCCTAGTGATCCAAGTTTTTCCATCTTCTCTTTTCTGTCTGCTCCTCCTTTTTTTCCTTTGGTAGGTGGCTGACTCAGCTCTCCCGATATATATAAGGGCGCGTATATATCGTTTTTTCCGCCTTCGGGAGGAGGATATGGGGAACTGGGCATAACTTGCGAAGAGAGATAGGAGGAGATGAAGATAGCCATACCTGTGGAGAGCAGGACCCAATTTTTCGCCAAGAAAATATAAATAATTCCTTTTTCTGGAAAATGAAATGCAACGAATGCATTTTTAATGGGGCAACTTAAAAAGCACGCTTTTGATTCCAAGTGATCTGCATAGATTTTTAGAGCTAGATGACATATTTCGAACTTTTTTCGGAATAAGTCGACTAAAGGAAAAATAATAAAGAAAAAAGTTATTTCTCTTATTACCTGCTTACCCCTTGCCCTCCCATGTATGAATCGGGGCCACCCCGCATACACACATAGGCCCAGGCCCACCCATCCTCGATCTTGCTGGATGGGCCTTCCTTATCCGATATTCCTTGTTATTAAGGGTGAGGAGGGGGGGCACGGAAGAGGAGCTGGGAGGGTAGCTTGTGGAGGTCATATGACCTGAAAAACACGTTATAATATTGGGGAAAAGAAGGAGGGCAGGTGAAAAGTGAAAAGCATACCGTACATGTTTACCTTCCTGTCTTATCTGTCTTGAATGACCTTTTTGCTGCGAACTCTCAACAATTTGTATCGAGGTAGTGGAATACTACTAAGCAAATTTATTGAATTTATGTTTATAAGTTTAAATACAGTATATACATATAAATGCACAGGGAAATATTTTTTCTCAAGCCCTTTTTAGAGGGAAAGGTTTTGGTGCCAACTGCCAAAATTCTTCACGCGCGAAAATGCCTTGGCAGCTATGCAGGAAAGGAAAAGAGGGAAAAGGAGGGGAGGGGGATGATTTACAGTCCGAATACCTGAAAAATAAGGAGGAGGAGGAGGAGGAGGAGGAGGAGGAGGAAGAGGGGATCGTTCCCCGCAAGGAATTGAGTAAATGCAGCTTTTTCACATGCACTAGTTTATCTTATAAGTTGAGCTAGCAATTACTTTTACAAAAAAAATCTATTTGGGTTTGCAAAAAAATGTTATTGATACCGACGGTTTCCCGCTTTCAAAATTAGGCATCCTCCATTCAAATTCATTCCCCCGCCGTTTTTGCTAGCGAAAAATGGTTTTGGAGTAATAGCGTGTGGAGAGAGAGAGAAATGGGAGGGGAAATTGATAGGCCCTACACCTCGCGAATCTTTCTGGGCCTGGCAGGCCCCGGCAGCCAAGTTGGACGCATTTCGAATTTTTCCCACATAGTACAGGAAAAGAATATACAAACATCATATTTCACTCCCTTTCAGAAGGCGGGGCGGGGCAGGGAAAAAAACCTTGGGTAACGGGGGGAAGGGAGAGAGAAAAATAATATTTTATGCAACACCGAGGTTCCTATATCCAAAGAAAAAAAGAAGAGAAGGCCGCTTGCAACGGGCTTTTTTACTATTCAGAAAATTTTTCGGAAAACCGTGGGAAACTTGTGTAGGCAGGGGAGGAGAAACCAACCTTTGGTCTTCTCCCTCTCCAAGTTTTTGGTAAATAATCCTTTGGCCGCAACGAAGAAAGCAGGAAAGGAGAACAAGAACTGATAAAAAATTAAGAGCATCAAGATTTTGTCCCGGCTAACCTTGAGGATAAATAAATATTCAGACAATTTTTTGGGGGGGATAATAGCATGTCCACGCAACAGATGTGACATGAAAAACATTCCCTGGCTCCATCTCAGAATTTGTCTTGAATTTCCTCCGTCCTCCCCCCGTTCACCCCCCCCCCCCTCTCTTGGGAGAGTTCGGTTTTCTTCGCTCCCTCCTCTTGGGTCGCAGCGGGATCCCTCGGCGAAAAAAAAGTTTTTGTACGTTCCAAAATGACGTCAGACCTTAGACTCAAGAGAAAAATACAAGACAAGAGAGTCCTGCCGTGCATACAAACGCCAAATGCGAAAAATTAAATGCATTTCTATGAAAAAATGGAGGTAACTGTAACACGTTCATACCTACATTTTTGTACTATAGTACCAAAACAAACCGGAACCGAGGTTTTGAATGGAATAGTGCCGTAAATACACAAGCCGGAACTTTTCCCGTTTTGACGACTCTTGAATCCCCCTACTACGACTTCATATGCGAAGGCGGCCCACATAAAAAATTCCCTTTCATCTATTCCCCCCTCATCTCCCTCTCCCTCCCAGCCTCTTTCTCCGTTTTCGCCAACTGAAAAATGTTTTTGCCGGTCTAAAAAATGGGGAATATTCTTCTACTACAAACATATCAAATGATTTTCCCTCGATGTATTAATTGCACGAACTCTGACATTTTCCGATGCTCTGCCGCGAGATTCTAATCACGTTCCGTTCTTGTTTTCTTTTCCCTTTAGAGAGCGCGGTGAAGCCCCGGGCTACCCTGCCCGAGAGGGAGGCGGGAGGAAGCGGAGGAGGAGGGGCAGACGGAGACGCCGCCGCGGATGGGAACACCAACAGGTCAGGGAGAAAAGTCAGATTCATTTTTTTTTTAAAAAACTGTGCTCGAAATAGCAAATTATCAGAGGAAATAGCAAAAAAAGCTTTTTTTTCCATGGTTATCTCTGTGACATACATATAAACAATTAGTGATTATACAGTGGCAGACGACAAAGCTATCATGATGTAACATTAAATGGTATCTGAAAGGTTGAAAACGATCGTTTCTAGGATATCCCTTCTACTTAGGGCCGCTTTTATTTCCAAATGCGGCAAGCAGCTTCCTCTCCTAAAAAATATGTTGGAATGACAAATTATTGTAAAAACAAATTGGCTCTCGGCCCCGCGTACCAGTCCCCTGTAGGTCCAAAAGACGAGCTCGACCGCGCTTAGCGCCGAGAACCCGCAGAACAGCCCCAGCGCCCCTCCCAGGTTGCAGACCATGTCCACGGCGGTCATCGTGGCCGTCTTGACGATGCGCAGGCACAGGCGCTCGGAGGCGTAGATGTTCACCTGGTCCCAACAAGAAAGGGATCCTTTTACTGATCTGCGGCGCTTGCTTCAGAGTTCAGACTTAACTTTATCTGGTTTTCTCTGGATACACCCATTTTTAAGAAAAGTTTTCCTTTGGATGCACCCATTTTAAAGAACAGTTTTCTCTGGATGCACCCATTTTGAAGAACAGTTTTCTCTGGATGCACCCATTTTAAAGAACAGTTTTCTCTGGATGCACCCATTTTGAAGAACAGTTTTCTCTGGATGCACCCATTTTGAGTGTACATAGGAGATAGGAAAACAGTCTCCCCAAATCCCCAACAACAACAAGAACAAAAAAACACTTTCCTCTCCCTGATCTGTCGGCTGCAGAGCAGAAAAAAAATCCTTGCAGCTCACTTTGAACTTGACCGAGAACACGAGGACAAAAAAGGTGTGAGCTCCTTTTTGTGTGCTTCACCTGAGTTGCATGCCTGGTGAGTTCGTTTTCCTTGTTGACGAGATTGTCCACGTTCGGTTTGGTTTGGTGGGACTGCAGACTTATGTTTGGACGTTGTATTTGTTTCTTTAGTAAAAACGGGATATAAAGTACTTTTTTTGGCATACCTCTTCTCGTAGAGGTATTGGAGTTTGACCAAAGATGTGACGTTGGCGGATCTTTGGCTGTCTCTCCTCTGACTCTTCAGCGCCTTGTAGGACTCGACAATGTCAGGACTTTGGCTTGCATCCCTGAAAAATGAATCAGGATTATGTGGCAGAAACAGTTTGCTAATGCTCAAGGTATACGAGAAAGGTGTTTATTGTGCAAAACTCCAAGAACACATTGATTTTTCACCGCGGGATCGCTTGGACCTGACCCACAGAGTACTGGACCCTTTGGCAGTCTGGCAGGCACTTTTCTCTGCACTGGGGTTCAACCGCCAGCCTTCCCTTGCGGGTGTAGCGGCCGTCCACGACTTGCTTGAAGCACAGGTTGCCGTAGGTCTGCCAGGAAGGATAGGGTAATTTTCGCTTTTTTTTTAATTAAAAATAAATTTTCTTGCCAGGCAAATGTGCTTTCCGGGAAAATGCTCTGCGAGGAACCACGGCACGCATCCGCACCTGTCCCCCGCGGCCTCCCACGCGCACTCTAGGTAGCAGTTTCCCTCCGAGTAGACGGAGAAGTGCTCCAGCTCCACCTCTGACGGGTAGTAGCACCCACGCTGCTCGAGGGCCAGGTCTCCGAAGGCCTCCGTGCCCTCCAAGACGTTCTCCACCGTCACAGGGATGGAGAGGAGCAGCCCTACCAGCCCTCGGCCTGCGTGGGGTGGGGCTTTCTATCTCTGGGGCTGCCTCTCCCCCGGGCCCTGGTGGTACAGATAAGCTAGGCCATGCGTGTGGTGGGGCTTTCTATCTCTGTTGGGGCCCCTTCCAGGCCCTAGTGGTATAAATACGGACCTATATATACTAGGGCCACGCTTCTCCCGCTCCGAGCTGCATATCCGGTGAAACCATGTATATAAAGACGCAAAAATTAAAAAATATAAAACGGGAACGAGGAGACTGGTCTCGAACCCCGGCCATCGGATCCGTGGTCCAGTATCAAACCGCTCGTCCAGTCTCCTCGTCCCCGTATTAGGTGGAACCGCTAGGGAGACCAGGCGAAACGAGGAATGGGAATCTCTCCCACTGTACGCTTTCCCACCGCTCGAAATTCGAACTCGTCCTGTCCGTTCATTCATTCATTCATTTGCTCGTCGGATCGTTCTTAAAATGTGGTCCCACCTCCAAGGATGACTTTTAACAGGGAGAAGGGGAATGGAGGGGTGGTTTCATACTGGACCGCGGTTCAGACAGTCCCGGGTTCGAATCCTTATTCTCCTTAACCCTGTTTTGACTTTTTTTGAAGCAGCGGGCAGTAGCGTACCAGCCCTCAGCGGGTGGGGCTTTCTTTTCTCTGGGGGGGGCCTCCTACGCCCTGGTGGTAACCATTGCTTTCTCTTCCAAAAAAGGCCTATTCCCTAAGAAAAGACCAAGCCCTAGTAAAAAACTTGCAGGCGGGATTCTCCCCCTGCCTCAAACTCTCTCTCTCTCAGTTTTGCTGCTTTTTGCTGCTGCTGCTCCCTGTGGGTGTAGGTCTCGTTGCTTAAAATGCCTTCGGACGACCTTGTGAAACAAAAGGAAAAGGGCGATAAAAGAGGCGGACGGCAGACTTCCGAAACACCCTCTTTTATTCTCTTCCTCATCTCTTTGCTTTTGCTTTTTCCTCTTTTCCGCTGCAGCTTTCTCCTCTCCTCTGTTTTTATGTTGCCAGAGATTTTATTAAAGTCAGATAACATATTTAAACTCGTATGCACTGCATACTGGATTACATTAATGTAATGTGTGCGTCAGTTTGTTTTATAGTAAAAAACTTTACTGTTCCTTTTCTACACCTCTCTAGGTTTCGGTCCGTCAACTGGGTTCAACGATAACAAGACATCTAAAAAAGGAAAGGCGTCTCTAGTCGCGAAAGAAGGCTATTTGTCGTCAAAGGAGCCAGAAAAAAGAAAGCTCAGAGGCGTTTTTGACTACATTAACAACTTATCCGTAACAGTTCCACGGTTTTCGTTTGTGTTTCGTTTGTGAAGAAAGTACACAATGTGAGATAGATGTACAAAACGGAGAAAGCACATTATAGGTGTAGCACGGATTTGCGCTACGTACTGACCCTGGTTTGGCTTTCCCATCCTTGCATTGCAAAACGTGGTGAATGTGGACGCACATAAAAAGTAAAAAAAAATCAAATAACTTGTTTTTAGATTGATCATGAGTTATATAAAACAGTGCATGCATCTCCTTTATTCTTTTTACACATGTTCCATCCACATTTGATCTTAGATAAAGCTTGTCTTTATGCGGCGGAATTTATCGATTTGAATCAGTGACGGAAACTCTGCGTACATGACAAGGGTAAGTTCTTCAACAGTTGTGGCAGAAAATTCTACTTTAAGGCGAAGATTTCCCAGACGGATAGAGGGTATAACAGAGTCAATAGCACTTTGACCATTTGTGGATAAATCATAGGCACACAAATATGCTCCACCCATGAACTCCCGCAACGTAAGATTATTTCCAGTGCGAGATTTTGTGAAGCCTAGGTTGTGGTGCAGCCTGATGAAGGTCATTGTATCATCATGTGCACTTGCGCGATTTTCCCAGCCATCCACACTTTTCCCATTTAAAGTCAGACTTACTTTCTCGAGAAATGCTGTTTTGGTGTCCCCAACAAGTTCAACATTTGAGCCGATTGTTACAAAGCTCCCTTGAGAAGGTGGCCTTTCACGCTCACGTTCTGTCACGCTGCTGCTTGTCTCCCAAGTCCATGACCTTGCAAAATTGAACGGGTTTGTCTCTATGTTCCCCAAGAAAGTTGTTGTGGGAATGAATCCCAAAATAAGCTTGCAAGGAAGCTGTGTTCCAGGGAACAAATTGTCAGAAATAAAAGTTTTGCTATTTGCGGGGATAGCTCTGTTGGTAACTTGAACTCGGGTATAATACAAACTAGCATCATGTGAACTAAGGTGCTTCTCCAACTTTCGAAAGGTCTCACTAGAGAGAGATGCTACAGGACACATCAAACAGGCATTTTTAATAGTGATTTTGAAGTCGTCCGTTTGGGCGGGAGTGCTAACAGGGCGTATTAGCGTAAAGTGGTGCGGAGCTCGTGTCAGTTCAATGCGCATGGAAATGCCTGGGATAATTCCAGCACTGCACGAACGTAAATCGGTGTGCAGCTTTCCAACTAAAGTAACGGTGTTCAGAACATAAGCTGAGTTTGATTCATTTCGAAAGAGCTTTTTACGCAAAGTAAAAGCAGCATTTCCTGCGCTAGAATCCATTTTGTTTGGGGCGTCTTGATAATATCCTTGCCCTTGCAAAAAGCTGTACTTTGCATTACTGTCATAAGAAAGTGTGTCAATAAGAAAGGATTTATATGCATAATTTTCATTGCTTTCGTTTACAAGGTAGTCCTCTAAGTAGACCCTACATTCTGAAAAAAGGCTATGAAGAATATTGTTGGCGGGTGCGATTTCGGCAGTTGCGTCTGGGACACTGCCATCTACTTTTGAAAGGATGACATCGACCTTCAAATACATGTCTTGCGGGAGGTACATGTGGGGGCCACTGAAGCGTGGCAGAAAAAAGTCAATTTTACTTGCATTCGTGATACTATTTACAGAAAGAAATTCGTGGAATTCCACGCTCTCATATCTTCGGTTTGTGTACTTTTCAACAAAGTTAGCTTGAACCCAGTCTTCGGCAAGGATAGCTCCGTGTTCGAGTAGCGTACTGAAAGAACAAAAGATGAATTGGTTTTAGAAACACAACCGGTAGGATAAATCTGTTACCTAGATGTCGCCATGTTTACGGAACGAGTTTGAACCCTCCCTTCTGATGATTTCTCTTTTTCTTGAGGCCTTTTAGTGCTTTGCCTCTTTTCTTCAGAGTGCGGAGATCAATCGCTGATACCAGAAACAGTAAAGAATAATGGGTGAAATATTTCCCATCGAGTTTGTACCTTGAGGGGGTGGCTAAATAAGTCAAAAGCCATTTCTTCAGCGTCCGAATCCTTGCCTTCTCCTTTTTGCACGGATCGACTTTTTTTAGCGTTAGGTTTTGAAACTTTTGGTGCCATTTTTGACTTCGTACAGTTATCTTCAGATTCATGATGCTCTTCATCTGTCTCTTCGTCTTCGACATTGTCTTCTCTGATATTGACGTTTCCATCTTCCTCTTTTTCCAAGGGGGTACTTTCCATCTCTTCAAGTTGGTCACTACTCCCATCTGTGTCGTCTGGTTCCTTGTCCTCATCAGTTTCTTCATCAGTTGTGCTATCATCTCCTTCATCGTCGGATGTATTCAATTCCTCGTCGCTAGTTGAACTATTTTTTGTTTCTTTTCTTGTGCTGAATTTTCTAGGTTTGTTTGATTCTTCGTGAGGTGTTGTCAACTCTACCAGAGTTTTCTCCGCAGACTTGGTTAGAATTTCTTTTTTGGTTTTCATTTTCTCTTCCTCCTTTTCCTTCTTTTTTCCGCGGCTTTCCCTTGCTTTTGACTGAACTTTAGCCGTAGTTTGATGGGACCCTTCACCAAACTGTTCCGTTCGAACTTTTTTTTCTTCTTGGATGTTTTGTTCATTATCATCAGAAGAGCTTGATCCACCGTTATTTTCTGGTGAAGGTGCAGGTTTTTCCTCATTTCTTGTTTCTTCTTTTGTTTTCTTTGAAGTAGCAGAAATTGGTTTTTCTCTAGTATACCTCGCTCCGCCTTTTTGTGTTTTCTTCCCTTGTTTTCTCTTGCGACGTAGTTCAGAATGAGAGTCAAAAGGTTTGATGACTGTTGTTGGCAAAATAGGTTTTGTGCTGCGTCCCATTTGTTTCTCAATGTCGGAAATATTTTTCTGGTGAATCGTAAGTGGAATCAATATGGAGTTTTGTCTTACAATGCCACCCAAAGAATAGTTGTACTGACTTTGAACAGGAATATCAGCAAAATTTAGATTCGAATGCCTCGCAACGTATAAATTTCTTTTCGGACCAAGCATTTTACCTGATTATTAAGATGGCTGTGCGCAATAACTCCTGCTTTCTTTTTGTCAGCTGCTTCTCCGATCGATATTTTGTCAAAAGAGAAAGCCGCCTTCACATCTCTAGAGACTTCCTACATTAACCATGGATTTGAACGAGGAAGAATTTTTTCAAACTATAAATGAGAGATATGGAGGAGCTGTGAGCCCTGACGACGGTAAGACGTTTTTTTAGGAACAAAGCTTGAAATTTATTTCTTTTTTACCTAGGTGACAGCATTTCGGAAGACGCTATACCTCAAGCGGAGGAAAATGATGAAGGGAGAACGGACTCGCCTACCATGTCGTTACCAACAAAGAAAAAAAAAATAAATGAAAATGATTTCACGCCAGGTACTGAGATAGAAGATGGTAATGCAGTGTTTACAGCACAAAAAGTTGCTTTTAAGAGAAATACTAGATTTTCAATAGATGATCACTTGTTTAATTTAATTGTAAGCGGCAAGAGGCGCCAACCCCCGTTAGTTTTCAATATTGCAAAAGGATTAAAACTAGCTCTAACTAAACTACTCGATTATTTGAAAAAAATATACAATAAAGACAATCATCATCAAGTATTTGTGACTGTAATCGAAAGTAAAATTTTGCGAGGCCTAAATTCGGGAAATTATGATTTGAGTACTCCCTCCAGTATTATTGCAAATAGGGTGCTTTCAATGTTATATAACTATCTAAAATCATATCAAACACTCCGTGTAAATCCTTCCTTCAAAGTACAAACTAGAGTACTTTCCCTAAAGCATGTCCAACACCTACGAAGATCACCTAGGAAAAGAAGATTGTTGCATTCTTATCATCCGAGATAATAAACATATTTCAACATATTCCGTTCCTAATGTTTCAGGTCACTTTTCTTGGCGACACGAAGTCATTATCACTGACTTATGTAAGATGGATAATAAAAAAAAATTTTTAATTGTCCTCTTGTATGCATTACACTCAGCTTTGTACAATGAAGGAAAGTCAAAGATTTTTTTAAGTATTAAGCACTCTCTGCAAGAGAGAAGTAAGGAACTTTCCTCAAATTTGAGTGGCATTTTCAAACAGTTAAAATCCACATTTTTGGGAGACACCAATGATGATTCCATTGAAAACTTGTTAAAACAGCTCAAAAATTGCACAGTAAGTACCGGTGAACAACTGTTGGTTTCCCTTGATGTCCAGATCACGATATTTCATTCACAAAGTGGCATTTTTCTTGAACATGTGCCAAAAGAGTTCGACTCAAC
>JAAUXU010134174.1_pt1 | contig 14523 bp, 14 predicted proteins | sample 7278151 | NCBI WGS metagenome assembly JAAUXU01 (sample SAMN14350113, study PRJNA611818) | marine sediment metagenome | isolation source: surface marine sediment (1.8m) | place: French Polynesia: Moorea | collected 2018-08 | reverse complement strand
CCTGCCATCTTAGACCCCCCCCCCCCGGCCGAGGCGCTTCCATGAGGTCCATAACAACATCAGGCGGTTCCAAAAGCTGGTGCCCAAGGTCGATATTGCTTAAAGTGTCCTTGATTGTACACTATGGCATATCACGTACAACAATGGAACCTAAAGACTTTCGAAAGTTTACTTTGGACTTTCATTTTAAAAAAATCGATGCCACTTACTTAGATGCAACTTTTGCTCAGTCGACATTGTCTGGCGGGAGGACACTACAACCATGTATATCTTCATGGCAGCCTTCCCACGAGAAAAGATCATCTCTTACATGTTGAGCGCGGAGAAAAGCAATCTTATAATCTCGTGAATGCTCTCTATTGAGTCTCTCGTGTCTGGCTGAAAAAACGAGCACCTGCTCCAGATCTGTCACTTTACCTCAATACTAAGTCAACAACATTTCCACGGCAACAAAGTCTTTGTTCGTTAAAGTTCCTACGAAGCTTAAGATTTTACAGAAGACAGCACTGCAACAAAGTCCCACCAAAAGTGTTAATTCGGGGCAAAATTCTTGGTAAAAGGACAAAAATGTGTACTTTGTCACATGTACACTGTGTACTGTACTAGTACATGCTGGTACCCAAGGGATCAAGACATAGCTCGACGTTTTGAGCATCCACGCATCTTCACCCAACGCACTGACGTGTTCAACATCCCTGAATGTATATTTGACGACACACGAAAAAGGAAATTGGCCTCCTTAGGGCGGATTAGACCAGCGGAAAAAAAGTGTGATTTTGTCAGACTGCTTGTGCCATCTTCATCAAGTTCAGTGCAGGAGATGGAGTGTGGTGGCATAAGTAGTGAGCGACCAAAGTCATATTGTTTCCGAGGTCTGTTGAGTACTGATCGGCATACGAAGTGAAAGGGCTACTCTTTGAGACTAAAATGGCACTCTAGCTATTATACAGCTCCTTATATGACACCACGCAGAGCTGATGATATGAAACATATGGACCACCCCGGGGCCATGGACAAATTGTTTCGACGTGTTTAACCTTGACCTCCAGCTTCTTCTTGGTCATCCTGAGCTCGAAGACGTCCTCCTCATCGCCGTCTCCTGATCTCCTTCTGATCCTTTATTGTGTGCCACTATTGGTCATACAATGCATGCACAATGTACATGATCTTTTGTGGCTCCAAACCTCCCTTGACATCATATTCCAGATATCTTTTCCACCGTCTGTTACGCGTCAGGTATTTTCAAGTGCAAGGTGTTTCCCGTAGTGTAGATGCACACGTTCGCACGTTCTACAGACAAAGTTCGGGTGCGTGCGGAACAATTCAGTGGTAGATCCTCTCAACCTCTCTCTCACTGGCGTGCCATTCCTCAGCACGGTACATCACCAGCTTGAGGAATCTGAGTCTCAACACCTGAACTAGCAATTGGCGATTCTTGCGAAAATTACTGTATTTTTTTTTCATTTTAAGGGCATTCTAATGCCTCCTTCAGCACTTGTATGCTTCGATAGTTGTATCATACTGCTACTACTACACTGTATGCGTTCACCATGTGTGTCGCATGTAACACGTCGGTCGTATAAATTCTCATCACTCACGTGCCCTGAGTGAGGGAGAAATCATTGTGATTGGACAAGTATTTGGGCAGATAGATACGCATTCACACTACTTCGTCCATAGTAAAACCTGCTTTTCCCAGGGGAAAAGATGCTGATGTCTTCCTGGCCCTGGCCTCTGACCAACCACCTGTGAGCTTTGGTGCGCCCCAAGGCGGAAACAACCGACAGAAAAATGCAGCAGCAGCAGCAGCAGCAGCAGCCGCCCAAAACTCCCTCTAGCAGTTGTGGGGACTCCTCTGTGTGGGACAGGTAGAAGACGAAGAAGGGGAAGGGGGATCTCTTGATGGTCGCGCGCACACGCCACAGGCGCGGCTGCAGCAGGAACAGCGGGATCAGCAGCACCAAGCAAAGCAGCTCCAAAGCCTCGAGCAGTTTGAAGGAGACAGGCGTGGTGTTAACTGTGCCTTGTCCGTGCAGCTCCAAAACTCAAAAAAATTGTTGTTCTACGACCGTTGTTGAGCGTCAGAAGTTGGTGGCAGTGCAGAAATAGGTGACGGAGAAGGAAAAAAAAACTCACAGTTGTGATCTGAGCATCTTCGTCAGGCGTCCTCCTGTGCAACATGTGTTTTTCTCAGAATGGTGGATGACTGCAAAAAAGTTACAACAAAAAAACCCCTGTGAATCCAGCACTGCAGAAAATTGGAATGCAAACTGCGCCCTTTTTAGTCGGGTAAGTTTCCAAGCTTGGACAAGCTTAAGACGTGGCAAGCCGCGCTCTCAGTGATGGCTGACGACGCATTGTTGACGTAGCGAACCCTGCAGGGATCTGCATGTTATGAAAGCATCTGAGGAATCCACAAAATGAGCTCGTCTCTTCGGTGTCTTGACGCGCAGGGTGAGTCTCATTTCGATCAGTGAAGAAAACAGCTCCTCTTTGTTGATGAATTCAAGTTTGCCACGATTTACAAAGGTGGTTTGGAAATTACAATCGGCACCAACAACAAACATTTGTTCAGGTCGTGCTAAGTCGAAGCAAAGGAATTTCACTGAAACTTACATCAAGGTCAGGAAGCTTAATTATTGAACAAGGTATGACTTACCCAGAGCACTTTTTGCGTGAAATCAGGTGCAAATTACGTTGCGACATGGTGGTTTTTTATGCTCTCGTGTCTCGATTCAAGTCAGTCGGAATCAATCCAGACCTGGGTTTTGGTGCAATCAGTGTTCTTATACAAAGGTTAATCTAAATAAGACCCACCCTGTACATTCACAAAAAGGAAGCCGCAGAGAAAGTGGCTTAATTGTGTTAACCTCGCCTTCTCTTTCGCGGCGGGGGGCGGTGGCGGCTGCGGCGGCTGCGGCGGCTTGCAGTTTGTGCCATAAAGACGTGGACGCCGCGGCTGCAGTGTGTGTGCCACACAGAAGTGGACGTCACAATAAAGCGCTTGGCATGCTCGCATGTCCTATCTTAGACGAGAAATAAGCACTCAGGCTTTCAGGCTGACGTGGGCCAATCAATTAGAGACAATCACACCGATTCCCCTTGAGGAAAGAAAAAGAGATACGGAAAGACTTTGCCGAAACATGCTCCAGTTATTCACCTGGGTGAGGGAGAACACAGCAGATCTGCTCCCCGTGTACTGGCCTGAGACGATCACGATCCCACGTAAAAATCACCGCGGACACTTAGAAAGGACGCGCGTGCAGGAAAAGGTTGGGTGAGATTTAGAGTTAGAGGACTGAAGTTAGAGCCCCCGCGCTTGATGGAGAAAGAGAGGCGAAGGAAACCACGACGGAGGGTTTTGGGCAGGCGAATCAAGGTGCGGCGGCAAAATCTGGGTTCAAATGTCACGAGGAAGCGAAAGTTTATCGGGCGGACTCACCCCAGCAGGCCAACGAGGCGGCCGACGACGATGACGTTCAAGCTATGCACGCATTGGAGGGGAAAGAAGGAAAAAAAGCTCCCAGAGCTTGATCAACTCTGCAAGCCATACAACTATCAATGAGACAAAATTCTTTTCCAAGAAAAAAAAAGACTCTTTGTCAACGTGTTAACGTCTTTTAACGTTTGGAGCTGAAGCGGCCACCCGGAGACAAACCAGAAGCTCCGAACTCAATCGGCTCCGAGATTTATCAGAGATGACATTTCCTTCACAGTGGGTGTCTCAAATGTGACTCCCGGACATGAGAACACACGCACGAGTAGGTTTCTCTTTTGGGGCTCTTACTCGACTGAGCTTTTTTTTCTCTTTATCCCTTTTTTTCCTGAATGCCTGCTGGCCCAATGTGGAGCCCCTAAGAGGCCCCTGTCTTTTGCACAAAAGTGCCAACTCTTTTTTTTCCCAAGAGCTTCAGAGAAATTTACATTCCTTTGTGAACAGCGAACGAATCTGCAGACCTTGGGGAGAGAAGAGTAATTTTACGAGTAATGTAAGAAATTAGCAGTCAGCCTTTGGCGTCGAAATCTCTGCGGAAAAGGGGTACAGCGAGAACGTCATGAGAGGTATGGGAAAGAGGGACTTAATGAGCAAGTTTTTGTCCGATGCGGTTTCACATCGAGCCTTATGCTGTCACCAATACATGAATGAGTCTGTGCACTTGATGGCAGCAACCGCTGCACGCCTGCATAAAAGTGTGGAGTGAACAGAGGCTTCTATAGAGCGGAGTTATGAAAAGAGGCTCGAAAAAGAAACGCACAGGGTGTCCCAAAAAGGCCAAGTCGCATCTCACAATCCAACATTGTATTAATGGTATGAGGGTCTTCTTGATGTTCTTTAACCAAAATCTGTTGGTATTTCTTCTCAGATTCCACCAAGCCTCCCCTGCATGGTTTTTAAGTGAAAACTTGCTTGACACCCTGTCTGTCGTAGACTGCCTACTGAGCACTACTGCACCTCTTAGCATGCCCAATATGTATATTTTTTGCCCTGGTACGTGGAGAATGAAGATGACAAATGGAAATTGACCTTGACACGAAGGGTTCTTGTGAGGAAGAAGAATTTCTGTTTTTTTACCTCGTCGCCAATTGCGACGTCGTTATTTCCGGCGCAGGGAGAGAAGTTGACACACAAAAACCTTAAATTTTGCATACCCAGAGATATACATTTTGCATACACGCCTTGTGCGTGCGTGTGTGCGTGTGCGCGCGTGGGCTCACAGTGTGCGTCAAAAGTTCGGGAGCCAGCTAGCTCTATGCACACACTTGCTACTTCGTCCTTTGCTGGCACCATTTCTGTTTGGTCAGCGGAGACATCAACAAACCAGGGTTGCTAGAAGGGACCAAGAGGCTTGCCAGTGTGGTGTCTGCGGTCAAGGACGCACGTACCTACACGCACATTGAGAATGCTCAAGACATTCATTTTACCACTAAATTTCTGAATTCCTTCCGGACCTTTGGTTCTGCGTCCGCTATACGAGTATTTTTGTCCTTGTCAATGTTTTAAGTGTGCTTTAAAAAATCCACTTGTCTATCCTGAAGTAAGAGCCCATTTTGAAGTGACTTGCATGAAAAAGGAGGGGAAGGAGGTTCATGCCCAGTTCAGTGACAAAAGACTGGCTTCACTCGGCCATTAAATCTTGATGGCAAAGGAGCTTTTTACCCTCTTCTGACCATAGAGAGAAAGGTCCACTCAATGCCATTAGGAGCCCTTCAATCCCTGAGCTCTGACGAAAAACTGTACAGAAGCAAAAACATCCGAGTGAAAAAGTGGCTCCACTTCATGGACAACTAAGAGGAACCGGATATTAGATCTGACTCGACGAGACATTAATTTCAGGAAACTTCAAATTTTGGCTAGCAAAAAAGTCTGGAAAGTGAAATCCCGACGAGACAATCACGCAGAGTCAAAGTTCAAAACAGCTCTTTTCTTTAAATTTTGCAAGAGGCGCACGACGCCAATGGATAAATGGATGGACGGACGGACGAAGATCATCAGGACGTCATCGTTCACACAGACTGCATGCATGATTATAATTATAATTACTATCATTATGATTTCATCATGACGCACGATTCAGTCTTGTCTAGACTGGCGCTGGAGAAGATCGAACGTTTCTCCATTGCCACCAAACTGGTACGGCACTTTTTTCACTTAGAGTTGCCACTGTTCGTTGTATTGTCTTTCTTTAGTCCTGGTAAGACTTGGACTTTTACACTCAGGAAAGACTGAATACTGATATTCCATCAGTTTGTGCCATTTTCTCTACACCTTCCTGCACAGGGTGGGTCAGAATGAGCGTGTGATAAACGAGCTTCCTCCCGTCGAGCACGTCAACGAGGTCGCTCAGCACTGTCAACCGCCACATGATTTAGCAACTACGAGTACAAGTACGAAATGCACGTGTCAGTCCAGCATGAGCTGCATGGACTAAGAGGGTTTGGGGTGGCCTTCCCTGGCCGCAGATTCTGACCGAAGATACGGTTGAAGTCTTTTGTGGGCAAAGCGTCAGAAGAAAACAAGCAGGCGGTCTTCTCAGACACTCTCAACACTTGGTCACACGTAACCAATGAGGACAGAAATGAGGCACTGACGCTAATTCTGACGCGCCCTGTATCTTATGTAGTACGGGGGAAGGAACGATCAAGAGGGAGAAAAACATTGGAGGTCCCCTTCAATTCCTCTCTTCATTTGCATCCGCTCCACTCCAGGCGGGCGCAAAAGGTCAGGCAAAAGTCACAGTCCTAAACTTTTGCGTCGAGAATGAGTGTGCAGTGCAGGGTGGTCAAAAAAAGCAGTCACGAGCTCGGAACGCACCTGTTTCTGTCCCCACCACCTCTCTTTTTATTGATCCACACAGGCAGTCACGCATTCATGAGTTGTGCGCGCCCTTTGCGCGCCAGCTCCGCCGACTCCGCGAAGTCCGCGGAGTCTGCGTGCTGCGCGTCCCTCGAGCAGGACTTCTTCTCCTTTTCTTTGTCTCTTCGAATTTGTATTCCTCTTGCGTTTCGCCAGGTTTTACCATGCACAAGCATAAGACAAGAGGCCTTCTGACGAGAAGGAAATATCATTAATCTTGAGACCATCAGGTGATTGTTTTGAGCATTTTTTTACCTGCACCAGAAGGAGATTCTGTGATCAACTGATGATGGTCTAAAGAGACGCCACGATCGAAATAGTGATGAGGGCGCAGAGCTGCATTGTCATGAATTTCTGGGAAGTCCATGTTCATCGATCCTGGAAACTTGACTTTGCGTGACCAGCCGGTGGGGACGGGGATTAGGAGGTGTCAGCGAACGGGGTTGAAATTCCAGGGTTGGAGAATGTGCAATGGCTCTTAACTGAACAGGGCGGGGAAAGAAAGAAAGGTCCACTGAAAGCGTTAACAGCTCGGAGATCCTGCCAATGTGGCAACTTTTTGACTTGTTGAATAGAAGGGCATTGTCAGACATGGAGAGAGTTCTACTGTTCGTACTGTGGCACCTGGGAGCTCAGCAGCGTCCTCTGTGCGGAGAAGAGCAGAGGGTGGCCAAGACAACGACGCTGAGAAAGCCGTCCAGACGTTGAAGATACCCTTGATGAACGTTCGTTCGTGCACTTCCCTAGTGGGTCTTTTTGTGTTGATAGCAATCTAAGTTTCACGCTGCCACGACACAGAAGCGATGGCGAAATTGGCCCTTCAAGGCTACCACCGATGCCCATTCTTTGCACACACATGCCCATTTCTGACACTACTTTTATCAAACGTCGTGATAAGCGGAGAAAGAGATGACGCAGCACGTTGGTTGGACAGCACAGATATCTCTACCCATAGCCCTTGCATCATCCTCCACCGGGCACAAAATCTTGCATGGCAGAAATGACTAGTAAAGGAAGGAAACGGTTCAATGAGTTGCATTATGAAAGGTATAAACTTATTTATTGCAATTTCACGTGGGTTTTCACTTCCGCCTCGGTCAATGGCTAAGCACTATTCGTATAGGTCGTACGTACAGTGTATATGCACGTATACGTATGTTGAAAGTCATGTCCCGCAGCGCCTAAAGCTTATTATACTTTGCTAGCAGGACAAGCGAAAAGCCTAGTGAATTCTCTCTCTCTCTCTCTCTCTCTCTCTTGATTTAATAGGAAAACGCTAGCTGATAAATCAGACAGATGAAAATGATAAAACACTGATGATCACACATCAGAATTTTAGATGATTTTAGCATTGTAGACTTTTTTTGCCTTTTTTCCATCCACAATTGTAATGCTGCAAGCGTTTTTACAAAATGCCTCGAAATTTCACTGCTCGTTGCACATTTTTCTCGATTTTTCAATTTTGCTCTGTTTATATAATCAAATATTCAGGCCATGTAGGGCATTTTAGGCGTTTAACTGACTTCTTAGGTGAGGATAGATGATTTTGCATAATTATCTGTTGGAACACCAGGTAGAAAAGTCGTCAATACCTCGGCGACAGCGGGGATTTGGCTCCAGATTCGGGACTTGTCTGCTTGCAACACCCTGTTGGTCATCACAGCGCATCTCGCCGAGCCTTCGTTCTCTCTCCAAGCTCTTGCACTCACTAAGACTCGTACCTTATTTCATTAATCACACTCTGACACTCTGTGGACGTTGTGGCTGTTTGGTTGGCTGCAGGCTAAATGCAAGTGCCTCCTATTCATTTTTTAAGCCTCGTCCGTCCCATTGCAATATTGACAGCGCACGTGCATTCTTTTGTTTCTTCGACATCTCCTGCGGCGTGTGAACCAACATGAATCACCCTTGATGGGTGAAACACCGACGAACGTACGGGGTTTGGGTCATTGCGTTGTTGTTGTTGTTGCACAGCACAGCACAGCACAAATTCTCAGTGCGTGCTCGATTAAGGCAGAGAAACAGACGCCCACTTTCTTCCTCTCTCCAGTACGTGCAGAGGGAGTCAAAAAGAGTGACTTTAGCACCGACTTGGGAGCAATCAGAGAGCCATGGATTAAACTAAAGCTGAATATTCGACAAATTGTTCTGTAACCCCAATTTTGTCATAAAGTCAGAAGTCAATTTCACTTGATTCTTTGTTCCCAGCGTTCAAGCCGTTGTTGTACGTGCCAGTCTCAACTCTCACGTACTGCAGGTCCTGTTTGGACTCAGACAGCGGGAAAACTGATTTCATTCTTTTTGGATCACACTGTACGCTTCGTTACAAGATGTCAGTGTCTTTCTTCCACGAGACCAGGTGGGCCAAGGAGATTTGCAATGTTGTTTCCCAGCTTCAAAATGAATTGCAAATCTGCTTAGTCCACCCTGTAATAGAGTTCGGAGCTTGTCTAGGAAAATGAGAAAAAAAGGTCACGGCAAGGATAAGAAGCGTGACAGAAAGAAATTGAGGGAATAATGTTATGGCACAGGTGAGATTGGGGCCGCCAAACTTTAGGCTTATTCCGACGCGTATGAGCGCAATATTTCTTTTTGCATCCGGCACAAGCATGAGACACAGATATACCTGCTGTCTACTTGAATTGTCTGTATGAAGCACTTAGAACATGACGTCGTCCTCCTTCTCGTCCTCCTCGTCCTCCTACCTTGTCCTCCGCCTCGTCCTCCTCTCCGTAGTCGTCGTCGTTCACTGATTCATACCTTGGGGGGGAAAACATAAATTTCATTGAGATTTTCCGCCCAAAAAAATTCTTCAGCGCCTGCTCATTTTTACGAGCCAATTTCGTCATGCAGAAGTCGAACTTGGGGCTCTTTTCTGCGTACGTGACTTTTACCTTCAGATCATGAAAATGTACGCAAGGTCTCGCTTTAGTGCGTACAGCACTTGGGATGCGTACAGTAGTGATTCCACGTAGTCACAAAGTGACTATATCGAGTAGCTGTTGCACGTGAACATGCACAGTTCATTGCTGTATTTCTTCACACCAACTTTTTTGCCTCTGCCGACGTCAAGGTTGCATGTTTCATTCAACTTTCCGTACTAGCGCGGGTGCAAAGTGCCTGCAGTGCTTTACTACAGGGTGGGACATTTTTAGGGACAAGGAGGAAACTGCAGCAGCATCACTGCTGAAATTCTGGTTGTTTTTTTTTTATCAGAACTTCCATTTCAAGATTTGGCTTTTTGAAAGGCTTATGACAAATGTGTTACCCCTTGACTGGTGCTTACGCACGAGGAGACTTCCAATTTTACTGCCTCTATCTTAGTCAAAGACACTTGAGTCGGGCGTGGTTTTAGTTACTTTGTCTGCACATCCAGATCTCAGAAGTTCTTTCAACCGTCTGGAATTGTTCAAAATTTCAATGCCTTTGATTTTCGTGATTTTCAAATGTGGCTACTCAATTTCTCTACCCAAGAAGAGTATCTTTGGCTGTTACCTTGAATCATTACTCAGTGTGAAATGGGACCTTTTTTGGGTGGACATGTAGACCCCTCGGCTGGCTACCCAATGTCGTGCCCCTGACTGATGAGCAGATACGTTCAGATTCCATGAGAAATAACAGTGATGGAACTCCAAGGTAAACTTAGGATGACATTTTCAGGCTCACAGAGGCATTTTTTTTTCTGAGCAACCTGCCAGAACTGAATGTGAAGTATTCTAGAAGAATCCTCCATCATCGTACCTCATTCTTGTTTTTTGTACATGAAGAAAGTTTGGGGAATTCATCTACTGCACAATGATTTGTAGATATTTGTATCTGTTTTCAGGCTCCTCGTATGTGCTCATGAACCTTTCGCAATTGGGTGCCTCGTGATGACATGAAAATTCGAGCAAAATCGTCGTCGCCAAGAGAGGAACAATGCAAAAGTCCGGCGGGGTCAAGACCGTATCCATCATCGACACCCTGAGCGAGTTGGTGGGAACTGATGCTGCCTCCCAGCTGGAAATATCGACGTCCACGAAGCAGTTCCAGTTGCCACCACAGCAGCAGCAACAGCAGCAGCAGTTACCCCCGCCGCCGCAGCTGCAGCCCCGCAGCCCGAAGGTGGTTGTGCCATCCACACCCGAGGCCGGAGTCAGGAAAAGGCCGCAGGCCTCGGCGTCACCGCAAAGGAGGAACAGCAACAACAATAGCACGTACGTACTGCAAGTAGAAATATGCAAAACTTTCTACCACCTATACGAAGTAAAGGCATATATTCCTGCTAAATCACAGAATCTCCCCAACGCTCAACGGTGTCAGCTTCACTACCTCCTCGCCTATTTCGCGTCAGACTGCCGTTGCTGGTGGATGTCATGACAACAACAGCCTGAACAGCAGCTTCAGCGTTCGTGGCGGCGGCTATAGCAGCCTCAGGAGCAGCCTCGTCGGCTTCTCGGCCAGACAGAATCAGCCGCAGCAGCCGCAGCAGCCGCGACAGCAGCCGCAAATGGCGGCGAACGTCACGAGCAGCGGTCGGAAGAAAAAGTTCCGCGACAGAGGCGGTCAGCAGACGCCAGAATGGATCAAGCAGATCTTCCAGCAGGCCAAGCACGGGGCCGTCGACAAGCTGGTACGTGGCAGGCACTTGGTGCTGTAAATTACGTACACGATCTTGCAGACAAGTCCTGAACCTTCCCTCATCATGAAGGACCATTGATTAAGGGAGTAGTAGAAGTTGGGGCAGCACGACTGTTTAATCGACCACGAGGTAGAATAAACCTGTTGAATGTGACCTCGGCCAACACTGATGACAGACAGCTCGACGCATGCACAGAGGAAAAACTCCCGATTGATCTGCAACATTCTGCACCGACACGAACGTCTCGTGAAGATGCATCAAAACAAAAAAGTAGCCTAGAAAACTCGTCTCGCAATTACGTATTGTGGATCCGAACCTTTTTTTTGGCCGAATTCCTCAGCCACACTCGGACTGGGAGTAGTTCTTGGGCCCCCAGTGGCCTGAAATGATCCTTGGGGGCCCCCGCAGAGTTCAGTGATTGAGAGAGCGACACAGCTATTGGAGGCAAGCAGACGTGCTTGCCCGCCCGCTCGCTCGCTTGCTCGCTCAGGCTCTGAAATTACACATATTTTACTGTGAGCCACCAATCTGAGGGGACAAAAGAATGCAAATTGGTTGGACACAGTGGAGATGATTGCGTGCTCCTCGCACGTGCCCATCCCAACTGTCTCATTCTATGTGTGTGTTTTAAAAAATATTCTCACGTCTCTTTATTTCAGAGCGCCTCCCTGGAGGGTCTGGAAGCCACGCTGATCAGGAACTTGACCGACCACCACGGGAACAACCTGCTGCACGTGGCTTGTCGACAGGGACATCTCAACCTGTTACCCTGGCTCACCCGCAGGCTGTCGGGGGAGCTCAGGGGCACCCTCAACACCGACGCCAACGCCAGAGGACTTACCCCGCCAGTCATTGCCATTAAGGTAGCCACAATTTGGCTTTAAGGTTGTGTACTCACAGTTCGATTATTTTGCATTCTCAAGAAGAAGCAATCACACTCGCACCCGGTATTTGCATAACCTACCTTGAGGCTAATAATTGAAGAGGTATTTGTCATCGTGGCACCGCCGCAGGCAGATTCGCTCTCCGCTAAACAAAATGACGAATCCAATGATGACTATTTCCTTCTTTGGGCAGTAACATTTCCATCATAGCCTGTTGTAACTGTCTAAAGACATCGCGATTCTTGTCGTGTTCTAGCTGGGTCGTCTCGAGTGCGTCCAGTGGCTGGTGCGCAACACGTGTCTGCGCGAGAAGCTCTGCAGTACCAAGGAGGGGGAGAGGCAGAAGACGCTGTTGCACTTCGCCGCCAAGTATGGACAGGTACGTACGGAGATTTATCAATGACTTCCCTGACTCTGACACTCTCGAGAATCAAAAACATCACCTTGGGCTTCTTCACCTATTTGGAAGAAGGGGGCTCGTTTAATTCCAACCCAGCGGGGTAACCAAGACCGGTGCGTAGGAGGGAGGGAGCGGGGGAGACTCGAATCCTGGCGGTGCCGAAGTCAAGCCCGGATACACACTACGTACCAGATGGAGGAAGGAATTATTGGGACGCCATTGACTTTTTTGCTCATTCAGACGGAGCAGAGGGTGCCCAAGTCAGGGGACACTGAGAGCCACTTGAAAAGCGTCTTCTCTTGCATCGCTTCTTCACGCCCAGGAAGCAGTACTGTATGATGCACGCCGCACACACATAAGTGGACTTTGGAATTTTAGGTGAAGCGCCAGAGGAATTCAAATTGCATCTTGGGGCTTTTTTCCAGGTGGCAGCATGAGCGATCGAGATCTTACGTTAGATAAAGGGAATATAAGCTGAGTTACAACCTAACCTACCTGAGCGTTGGGAACAAAAACCGAAAGGCACCTTACATCCTTTGTCCCAGTTTTACTACCTACTGTTTCCAGAATTTGTCAAAATCTTTTTTGCCTGTTGCACTTCATTCTTTGTTTTTCTAATTTTTCACTGTGGCCCCAAAGAGGGCATCTTTATCATTGTGTAAAGTTTTTACCTGAATTTTCGTCCGAGGTCTACACATGTGGCTTTGCTGCATGCATAGCGATGTTCTGGGCGCTGCAATAGACGGGGCATTGTTAAGACGTCTTCATGCCCAGGGTGTGTGCGTATACGTACATTGATGCCCTCTGATACTCAGGATGGGCAACCATTGATGTGAGGTGGCTCTTTTTTTCCCTCTTTTGCAATCTGGGGTCTCAGCAAGTATCTTTCTTGAAAGGCGGAACTTGAATGAAGTTTCCTATGCTGTAAAGATCGAAATTCGACACGCAGTGAAGAAGTTTTGCCTACCAGAAAAAATATTACTCGGGGGTTCCTCGACAGTGGGAGAAAGGGAGAAAAATGCTGTTTCTGAAGGAGTAGAACCAGAATTTCCTCTCTTGTCTGCTTCACTCCGCCAAAATGCCATTTTGGGCTCAAAATGCATGGTACCGCACCGAGCTGGGACGCATTACACGGATCTGAAGCATGTGTAGCCACGGGGTGTAATAAGTCTTGCTCATGTTATAACTCATGCACAATCTCTGGTTTGCCACAGAAACTGGGGTACCGAAAGTGACTGCATGCTGCGTACAGAGGAATCTCGACGCCTGCTATAAGTCTTGCTCATGTCATAAGCCATGCACGAACTCGCTTGGTGTAACAAGTCTTGTTCTTAACCGACTTATTACATGTCATACTGTTCGTCCTGGCTCGGCTAGGTAGACGAGCAATGTGACCTAACCTCATGACGTCGGGTGAAGCTGCAGAGGGAAAGACGCCTACATGACGAGGTGCTTGTATGACTCAGGCGCTGACATGACTCAAAGGCTCTGGAACCAAAATAAACATAACAACACAAATTTTGAAGGACTCAATACTACTTTCATCATCATTGCGTGACTTGCACTAGAGGAGCATTGTCTCTCTATCCACTGAACAATGGAGTCTCGATATTTTCTTTCACATTGTAAAGTCGAAACGTGCCGTTAAAGGGGGGGACTCCAACTGAGAATACGGTGGATAAACTTGCAGAAGGCTCGCAATCAGCAGTATTAAGGTTACTCACCGGCCAATTGAACCCTCCTCTACTGAAGTAGAGTGAAAAGTTAGTAGAAACAAGGTTAGGTCCATTTTTCTCCCGTATTTTGGTCTCTGCAAGTGCGAAAAGTGAACCTCGTGATATCGCTGTGCGCAGCTAAATAGATAAAGCGAGGTTTCAGTCAACCCCCACAACGACGCTAGGGGATAGATCTTAGCAACGTTGCCCGTACGTGAACATGGCAGGTGATCTTTTGGCTGCGCGCGAGAGAGAAATAACTGCCTGGAAAAGATGAGGAGGCCACATTCCAAAGATTCCGTTGGCACTCTTGCCCCTATGACGGGCACAAAGCTGACAGAGAGACGGTTTAGAGTTTGAACGAAGGCCCCAAAGCTGTAGACGGGGACGGGGACGGGGACGGGGACGCGGACGGGGACGGGGAGGGGGACGGGGACGGGGACGGGGAGGGAGAGGGGGACGGGGAGGGGGAGGGGAGGGAAGCAGCTTTTCATATTTCGGGGCCGCGCGGGGCACCCTCTGCGAAGTGGCGCCCCCCTCTGGGTGGG
>JAAUXU010028297.1_pt1 | contig 14526 bp, 10 predicted proteins | sample 7278151 | NCBI WGS metagenome assembly JAAUXU01 (sample SAMN14350113, study PRJNA611818) | marine sediment metagenome | isolation source: surface marine sediment (1.8m) | place: French Polynesia: Moorea | collected 2018-08 | reverse complement strand
TGTGTGAGTAAAGCTCTGTGTGAGTAAAGCTCTGTGTGAGTAAAGCTCTGTGTGAGTAAAGCTCTGTGTGAGTAAAGCTCTGTGTGAGTAAAGCTCTGTGTGAGTAAAGCTTTGTGTGAGTAAAGCTCTTTATGTGAAGCTCTATATGTGAAGCTCTTTATGTGAAGCTCTATATGTGAAGCTCTTTATGTGAAGCTCTATATGTGAAGCTCTTTATGTGAAGCTCTTTATGTGAAGCTCTTTACGTGAAGCTCTTTACGTGAAGCTCTTTACGTGAAGCTCTTGATGTGAAGCTCTTTACGTGAAGCTCTTGATGTGAAGCTCTTGATGTGAAGCTCTTTACGTGAAGCTCTTTATGTGAAGCTCTTTACGTGAAGCTCTTGATGTGAAGCTCTTTACGTGAAGCTCTTTATGTGAAGCTCTTTACGTGAAGCTCTTGATGTGAAGCTCTGTGTAATAGACCCTGTCTGTGTGTGAAGCTCTGTGCGCGTTAGAAGCCAATTCGCACAGTACAACAGGGTAGGGAAGAGATGTTTACTTTGGGAACTTACGTTTAAGTGTACAGGGTTAAAGAAGTGCGTGTATTGGTGGCCGGAAGACTTTTGTCGGTAGTGGCAGCATCTGACTGGCAGGGTGTTTCAGAATTCCTCCTGATCTCGGACAAGATCTCGCGTGTCGGACGTGATGGAAAGACTGTTTTTCGAGACTTATCTTCGACTTTATTCTTCGAACACGCCTCCTTCAGAGGCAACGCGCAACTGAAGAGAAGCTCTGGCATCCTTTGGAGAGAAGCCGGAATCCTGAGACACCCCGTAGAATGTTTGCCGTGAGCAAACACGACCATAGCGAAATTTATGCAGGACAAAAACTCTTACCTGCACGTACACCTCAATCAACCCTTGCTGGTGGCTGTTTTTTTGTGGTGTGCATACATATTTCCATTGTCCTGGCTCTTCTTTGTCACGGTGAAGAGCAGGCAGCACTCCGAGAGAAAGGATTTGTCCACTTAAGTCATTCTCAGCAATGATAGACAGACATTAGCTGTAAAAAGAAATGGCGCCTACCAAAATATGTCTCTCTGCACTTGCTTTTGATCCTACTTCTCTGTCGTGTTTGCTTTTTGTCCGGATTGAATACGAAAAGGGGGTTATTAGCATTTAGGGTCTGTTCATACATAAGCTACTAACATTTGGAGACATTTCTACGTTACTTCCTCGGAGTTCCATAAGCCGATAAGCTATTCATTACACAGTGATATCCTTGCAGGTACTTGAAGAACATAATGTCTTGGCTTCCAGGCCAATATAGCGCAATATGTCAGAAATTACGTGAAAGCGCATGAGAAAAGGTATCGAGTATCATCAAAGGAATACGACCAGCATTCAACTGTGGTTAGCGAGGAGGAATTACAAAGAGAAAGCGTTTTTTCCATGTCCTCCCGATATTCTTCATGACGCCGACGAATGAATTATTCATGGCCTTTTTTTTCTGCCGGAGAGACAAGACCCACTTTAAGCAGCTCTGGGCTAATAACAGCCGGGCTGCGACACCCAAAACTTCTTGGTCGGCGTCCCCGTAGGCGGGGGCGACCTCGTGTCGTCAGCCCACTTCAAGCGTCGGTCGGTCTTCACCCTGATCTCACTTCTGGCGCCCATGGACACCAGTACCAGAAACCAGCTGCCCCCCGGTTTTTTTTTTCATATTCGCAGCGTCTTTTGCGCATTTTCGCTTCTTGACACCCACGTTTTGCAAACATGTTGTACACCAGATCCGGATATAAATGGCGGGGACATTTTTCACGGGGTGCCTCCCACTCTAATTAGGGGGGGGGGGCCTCGAGCGTATTCGGGGCTTCTTTTTTCGGGGCTCCGATATAACGGACACATGGAGCAGCGAGAAAAATGTACTGAGGAGGTGAGCCAACATCGTCGGTGTGCGACAACACTGTATTATAAGTGCGAGTCCGACACAGGTACTAACGTTGTGCAGAGCAAACACATTGCCTAACAGCAGCCGGGGGACGGGGGCGAAGCTCCCCAACTTTCAGCCTGCCTTTTGTCTTCCAACGAGATTGTTCTGGGAAACTTTAAGCCGATTTTTTTTTCTGCCACGCTCAAAATGTATCATAGGAACATTCATATAGCGCACGATCAATTCATTCGTCGACAAACTTTGTGCCGATCGCTGCGTCAATCTTCATTTGTCGTAAGAGCCCAGCAAAAGTAGTAGCTTTCAGCTTTGACGGGTGCGTGGGTCATCCTCTTATGTTAGGGCTGTCATGACTCAACTCTTCGGGCCGACTGCGGCCTTTACGACGGCATAAACGTGACAGACGCCACCAGCGCGGCCGACGTCGTGCAGTAAAACATGAGGTCTCTCTTCTGGGCGTGCGTGGACAGGGATACATACGAAAAACAACTTTCTGTTCAGCCTCCCAAAAAAAAAAATGCTCTTCTTTTGAAACAGCCACCCCTGAAAAGTCGCGTTTTTTTTGTTTGGGAATTGATGTATCCTCTTCCATCCAATGTATCCCCCCTCCCTAGTTTTATAGCAGCGGAGGCTGCTGGTCAGTGTCAACTTTTGCTCGAGTGCTTGGGCAAAACTTTACAGACGCCGAGGCAAATGTGACAAAGGAAGACAAACGACGTGAATGCGACTGCCTAAATGTTGTCTGCCGTGCACTTGGTCTGCGCTGACTCTGGTGGCCGAGCGGGGGGGGGAGGCGCCAAATGGGATTGGCAGAGCTGTAGAAAGAGCTATTTCACCTTCCCATTCAAGGGTGGAGATTGGAAAACAGTTCATTATCAAGAAGTGTGTAATAATCGTCAGCCAAACGATGCAGCCCCCACCAAAAAAGTAGCACAGAGCCACTGGTAAAGGGTTGAGTTCTGGTGTGGCGCGTCCATGTTGAGGCAATGCGCTGGTTGCGGCCGTTGATGTACTTGAGTGTTGTCGAACTCTCTCCCTCTCTGATGGGTGTGGTGGAAAGTGGAGATAGAGAATAAGGGAAGCTTTACGACTTTGTTATGGCAGAAGCGGAAGCAAAGTAGCAGTTACTTAACGGTAATGACAGCGGAAAAGAAGATTGGGTTCCTATCTATTTCTCTACTCAACTGAAGCGTTTTGTACTGGGATCCCTCGAGGGGGGGGGGGGAAGCATTGATTTGCTGAGCAGCAAACAAGCGTGTCTCAATCCTGCACGTACTAAATATCGCATGTATTTATGCTATTTATATCCCGAGGAAAATGTTATTTAGCCACAATGGACTTCACTTCTCAAGGAAATTCACAACACTCGTCCGAGTCATCGCATACATTTTCAAACTTTCACACACGGGAAAGTTCCAGTTTGGCATGGGCCTTAGAAAGGCAAGCGTTTTAAGTCGGCAAATGCTTTTTGACAGTCACCAAAAGTCAGACTGAATACTACAAAAATTAATCAGCAGCAACATTATCGTTAATACGAGACGTCTCACGAGTGCCAGACTTACTTACTTGCACCGCAGGATAGGGAAGTAGGGCTGTCGCAAGTATTTTGCGGTGAGAAACATCATCAAGAACAACATGGAGAGCACAGTCATAGACCTGGGCTGACTGGAAGAAGCTCATAGTTAAGGCATTTTGCGTGTTGTACAATTGTTAGCAAGTTGGCATCTCGCTAGTACAGTGCTGAGTGCTTAAAGGCTCCCATTAACCGTGCGTAAACATACTTTCTTAAGATCTCAAATCCTCATGTAGCAATTTTCTCTGGATAATCGCACAAATCTCCGCTTGATTACACATTTTCATTAAACCTTTCATCACTTCCAACTTGACACAATTTTCAGACAATTCAAAGCCATAATTAAAGACCCTCCTATACGAAAAACCAACGCATGAACTTAGCAGAACTAAAATTGTGGCAAAGCTTAATTACGCCCTTAGGAGCATGAAACGTTTATAATCTCTGCAGTTCATGTTCTACATCACAGGACAAAAAACAGAATTGAACTATCTTTTGTATCTGAAAAGTTATGACTGTTTTTGCGGTCATAACTGTTGTCCTGGTACGTACTGGTGGTGGAGTACAGAACATCGCACGCTGGACACACCCACGTCAATACAGCCATTGTGCTTTATATATATATATATATGTATCTTTGAGATCAGACATGGCAGCAATCATCGGTTCACAGCTGTTTCTGCGACATGATCGACGACTCCTATTTCTGCTAGAAGCCGTCCATTTTTGGGTTGTTTTTCGTGTAGGAGGGTCTTAAAATTCTCTGAATTTCCGAAAAAATTTTGAACGGATTATTTCCTCAATGGAAAATAACAGTTCATTGGTGTGGATTGAAACTGGCTTGGATATCTGCTCCAAAAGGGGGGCTAATTGTGGCTAATAGCACAGTTTCGTCCAGACCATAGCTAAGGGCACTGTAACGGTTAGCAAAAGACTCTTCTGTGAGTTTAGGTATATTTACAAGTGACTATGGTACTTAAGAACGGTCTTTACACGATTACCATACACGTTCAGCATTCTGACATCAGCAGTCTCGACATGAAGTAACGTTAAGAACAAAACCCCGTGAGGTACAAAGGTAATAAGAAAACTAGTTACCCTTGATCATCAAATGTCTGGTTGAGACAGTCAGATGTGACACTACAATGGGACATAAAGGGTGTAACAGCAAAAATGTGACTGAGTCTGTCAATCTCTGGCCACACCTGGGTGATGGAGTCTCTTGAACCGAGAGTCAAATTGTTCGAGTCATTTTCTTCCTTCAACGCGTTGACTCTCGGGCCGAGTTTAAGAGACTCCATCACTAAGGTGTGGCCAGAGTATGAGAGACTCAGTGACATTTTTGCTGTTACACCCTTTATATCCAGTCCAACACATACTGTGAGGTGCGACAGTACAGTGCAATGTGCTCTGCCATGAGGAGACAGCATTTTTCACCGGTATGAGCATGATTTTAAGTGTCAGCTCAAGCCTCGAACTATCACTGTTTGTTACCTTTGGCGTCTGTAGAGATGTGTTTGGAATCTTGACACCCCTCCGGTGTTGAACCACACTCATTGTGAACACCCCCACCCTGTAGCAATTGAGATTTTTGAGAGCACGTTCGAAAACGCTTCTCCAGTCATTCAGTCGGCATTCCGAAAGCATTTAGAGCCTGGAGACAAAAGGGCAAGTACAAAAAAGGAATGTTTCATCACCCCCTCACAACTTTTGTGCTGCACATACGTGTGCATTACTTGTTCGCATACGTAATTTACTGCACAAAATGGAGGGAAAGAAGTAGGGGGAAGAGGAAAAAAAGGCTTGCGCCCTCCTCAACAAAAGATCATTTAAGCCGAAGCAAAACAGCTCCAGGATCGTTCATCTCTCCACGCCTCCAGCTAATGAGTTGAGGAGAAGCAGATGCCAAAAAAAGCGTGGAGAAATCTGAACTTGTGCTATTTTCAGGAGCTTTTGTGACTTCACCCGCCGAGGGAGCGTCTGGACGAGGGCGCGAGGCCAGACATCGAATGAGGAGGAAAGGCAAGGTCTCCTTGGAGGGGCCCTACTTCAGGAACCCGAGCAGCGTGCAGCAGGCCAAGGTGTTGGAGGCGGTCAAGTTCGAGTGCGACGTGGCCAATCTAAGTGAGTCCCTTCTTGTCCGGGTCCTCTTTTTCGTCTTGTGGCTATTGCTCTTTTCACTCTCTCCCTCTCATCTAGACCAAAATGTCATCACGTGGAAGAACTTGACCTCCGACCGAGTGATCTACGCGGGCAGCGTCAACGTGCTCAACGACGACCGCTTGCGCGTGAGTCGCGAGGGCCGCGACCTCGTCATCGGGAACATCAGCAAGTTCGACACCGGCTTGTACAGATGCACCGTGGAGATGGCGAATAATCCCATCTCGCTGGAGCACCGGCTGAACGTTCTAGGTGAGGAAGCACAGTAGACAATCTAGTCGGGGCAGAAGGTTGGGATCTTGCATCGGTCATGCCTGTTGACCTCTTAGCCGCAGCTGAACAAGAAGAGGCAAAAAACAGAGACTTCGTGGCTGTTCTCTGTGGTTTTCCTCATTCCAATGAATAAGCTTGGCTGAGCGGCCAAGCACAAGGCTGCACTGACTCCCTCTGCTCCTGTCACGCCCCGACCCAGAATAAATAGAGTCACGAATGACATCCGTGATTTCACTACATAACAGCTCCTTGGAGTTGGGACGCAGGACTTCTCCATGTCCGTTTGATTCTTATATGGAGTGATTCTCATATCCGCCTTCCACTGTACTGCAATCATGTGATGATGCCATCATATCAATCGTACTACGTACATGCGAGGGACTACGTGACATCACCCAGGGCAACTCTCCTCCCCCCCGCCCCCCTCCAAAAAAAAAGCAGAAAAAAGTTCCTCCTATTACTATATATGCACTAGCATGATGTTACAGAGCTATGTGACGTCGGTACAAGTACAGTCGATTTTTTGGTGATCTTTTACATAGGGCATAAATTCAGTGGGTATTTGGTGACATGTGAAACAAATCAGAAGGACAAAAGGAATGTGATTTTTAGTTGATTTTTTCATTTCTACTGTCACGTGACGGTGCAGCGCAGTGTTGAAGAGTCAAAAAGTGCTGTTGAGCAGTCAGAAAACGTGTCAAAAACTGTCAGATCCTTATATTGTTATAGAAAACCCAAAGATGGTAACTCTGCTCCATCACCATGCAAGTCTGTGACAGAGAGATTTAGTCTCACTCCGAAATTGCCAAGCAACCTTGATTAGTTGTTGCACAACGTCTTCATCCACTGCCTCGAGGTCTTTTTCATCCTGTCTTAGTAAGGAGCCCCTCTAATAAGACAAAGGGCCGGGGGGGGGGAAGCTCTCATCGTCCTTAAGTCGATGTTTATGCAGTAGCAAAGGGTGAGAGAGAATAGTGATGGAAGAAAGTATGCAACAGGTTGAGGTCCTATTGCCTGATCAATCAGCTATGGCTTTGGTGCTTCTCCTGCATCCTGGCAGCCAGATAAGGAGGGAAAAGTGTTGTCCGCATTCGCAGCGCGCACTGTGCAAATCAGTGTCAGCGCTGTCGTCACTTTTGAGCCTCGCACTGTACAGAAGAACATGTGCAGTGTGTGAGATCCTTTCTCCTTCGCTCTCTCAAGCTGCTTGGAAAGTTGCAGAGACCTCGAGGGAAATGTGCAGAATTGTGTCAAGTCAACCCTCTGGTACGCTATGCATGTCATGCCCCGTGGAAAGGAGACCTGAATACCGACATATTTTAAATGGGTTCGGTGACTTGGCAATATTTGACTTCACTTTTCAAGATTAGCACCAGTTGGAAAGCAACACCAAGTTATTCGTATCACTCATACCCATCTATCAAGTGGATTCTCTGACTCGGTAATATTTGACTTCACTTTTCAAGATTAGCAGACAGAGCTGGCAGGCAGTCATGCATTCGTTGCGCTAATTCAAACAATGTGAGTGCCAAGATAGGCATGTCTATAAAGTGGGCCTCACTCACGAAGCCAGCACGATGACGCTCATGAGCTGGTATGCTTGTGCACCAATTTTCAATGCCTCAAAGCCACGTGTTATCACACGTATCGTACGATACAACAAGCACTGAGGCCCAGGCTTTGAGGCATTGAAAATTAGTGCACAAACATGCCAGCTTTAGCTGTCTATGATTGATCGAAGTTGGCCAAATTGGCCACAGCGGCTGCCTCAAGCAGCGTAGGGACAGGAAGCCCGGCAGTGATGAGGACTATCCGGGCCCCAGAGGCCTGAGTCAGGCCTATGTGGAGCCTGGATCTCTGCCGCACCCATGATCGTCGACAGAAGTTGGTCAGCAATAAGCGAGGCTAGTTTGAAGGGGGGGGGGGAGAAAGCTGAGGTAAATAGAAGGGTGAAGGCGATGCTTAAAAAAACACCAGAGAGAGGTTTTCAACAAGATTAGAAAAGGATGCATTCAACGAGGCCCTAAGGTAAAGAGGAGAGGCCTTCAGTGGAACCTGGATGTATGTATGATAGGTCTAATCTTCAAATGAGGCCTAGTATATGGGCCTGCCTGACTGGCTATGTAAATTCGTGTTCTATTTAAACTCAAACTTTTTGAATCAGCGCAACGAATGCATGACGTCCTGCCAGCTCTGGATATATGTTGCTGAAAGTCTGAGATAAGCGAGTACCTTTTGGGGCTGGTGTCACTTAAAGACACTCTCGTTTTTTACCGATTTTTACCGATAATAAATTTCCTGCCTCTATTGTTCACTTTGCCCCATTGGATTTTATCACTTCTTACCCGAATTACCTCTTAAAGACTAGTTTTCTCTCATTTCTGAATCACTTTTGGCACTTTAGGATTGTCTCAGGTTTAAAAAATATGAGTGCTGAGCTAAATTGACTGGGTCTTTCCAGATGTCTAACTTTGTTCTTCTATCTCAACTTCATGCATTTGTAGACAAAATTGTAATAATGTTGCTGTTATTGCAATGATTTGTACAATGAAGTGAGTGAAAGGAACGTTCTGGTCAGCAAAGATTGCTTGTACAATTAAAACAAAAACTGTGTTTTAATTGTGTAGATGTAGAATGTAATGTAAATCTCCATTAATGCAGAAAGTCATGGAACTCAGCCATGGAAAGGTCTGATGTTACTGTCATCTACTGTCTTGTCCCCCCCCACGTGCAGTTCCTCCTCGGGTGTTCCCTTCCCCTCCAGATGGCAACTACGTGGTCCGTGCGGGCTCCGACGTGGAGATGGTGTGCAGGGCGGAGGGATCGCCCAGCCCCAAGATCTCCTGGATGAGGAAAAAGGTACCTTTGGCATGGACAATTTCAGAACGAAGGGTGAAGTGACGACATATTTCAGAATAACGGCGACGAAGTCGTCCTCCCCGAGGTGCCTCCTCCCCGAGACGAGTACAACAACGACAAGATCTTGCTGTTGCCGGCCGTGGACCGCACGGACGCCGGCGAATACGAGTGTGAGGCCGAGAACGGGGTTGGCGAACCGGACAGGGCACGTCTCACCTTGCAAGTCATATGTGAGCAGAACAATTACGCGTCGTCGTCATTAGCATGAAACTCATAATGATGATGATTATGATCAGATCCTCCCATTGTGGAAGTCGACACACCCAAGGTGTACGCAGAGCCAGGGCAGTACTCGGCCACGTTGGAGTGCAGAATCTTCGGCGAACCCTTTCCTTCTGTAAGTCTTTTCAAGGACATTTTCAAAAAGATTTAAACTTATGATGACAATGAATAACATTGAATAAAAAAAACCCGACTCATTTTAAGATCGAGTGGCGTCACGACACCAACAAGCGATTACACATTTCCCCCGACGAACCTCAAGCGCGTCTGTTCTCCTTCCTGGAGGACAAGGTCGCCAAGTTGAGGATCACGAACGTGCAGGAGCAAGACTTTGGCAAGTTCGAGTGCATGGCCAGGAACAACCAAGGAGACAACAATGGATTTGTCATGCTCACAGGTATACAAACGACACTAAAGGAATCCCATTTGAAAGAGGAGGGAAATTGAATGACAGCAAGAGAGTGGGGGAATTTTTCCCCAGGTCTATGCGTACACACATAATTCCCCCCCTTTTTTTGACGCGCACCCTCTCCCAGGTGACATTTCATTGCTCTATCTTGAGAGTTGGAGAAAATCTCTTTAGAAAAAAAAAGGCCTACACTTCACCGTAGACGGACATCAGGGCATAGTCAGAAAGCGTCAATGGCAGACACATCTCTTTCAAAGCTTTTGAAAAGAGCTTCTGAACTTCTTAGCATCGTCATCGTGATGGCCTTTGCTATCGTGTGTACAGTGCTGCACTGCACTGCACGCCCATAAGTACACCCAGCACGACTCTATGCATTGGGACGAAAAAAAAAATCGCGCGTTTTATACGATTTTCGCCTTCAGCTAAAGACAGCGAGTGGAGAACTGTCATTTGCAGCCATAACTTTGACAATTTATGTGCAAATTGTAATGGTTTTACTTTGCTCTCGTCCCTGCCTGCGAATCGGGGTGGGGCTGGCGGCTGCATTGGCGGTTTTTTCGGGAGAGGGAACAGCTTCGTCTCAGGCGAGGCAAGACATTTTTAGTGGTCGCTCAGCGCGCATACATTTCACATTAAACCACCGTTTTCTCTTCCTGCTGGTGCTTAAGCAGCAGAGACTTGAGAAGCAAAAAAAAAAAATAAGCTGGGTATAGAGAGGAAAGTTGAAAAAAAACCCTTGAAAACGAGAAGGAGGAATATGGGATTTTGAATTCCCCCCAGACCATCGGCATGCAGAACTACTGATGTAGAAAATTAATAGACCAGAACGTTGCTAATCCGCTCAGAGTTGGAATGAGAAATTGTTATTATCGCGGCCAAGACTTAACGTTTAAGAGCGGTTTGAATTTTTAATGCTTTCTCTCCAGGCGAGCCTCAGAAGCCCGAGATCTTGAGCAGTGCGGATAGTCCCAGCACCACCTCGTACAGGCTCAGGTGGAAGGTGAAGTCGCCGTACAGGATCACGGAGCAGAAAGTCAAGATATGGGAGAAGAACGCGGTGAGATTAATTATTAAGGAGGGGAGTGCGGAAAAGTGACACTTCATGAAATCCCAAATACTTTTCTACTTTCTAATTATTGTCGTCCTTTTCATCATCTTCCCCCTCCTGCTTTCACCCCCTCCCCCCTCCAGCCAATTATGTAGCATTGAATAGAGAACCTTCCTCACCACAAAAACATCATTAATCTCTCTTCCCTCTTGAGCGGTTTTTCCTAATATCATTTTTCCCTCTGTACTTTTCATGTTTCCCTTTGTTTGCTGCTTCTCTTTATTTCCCCCGGTGTCGTCGAGTCTCTTTTGCAACGTCATGAGGGTACCAAACTTGGAAATCTCCTTCTATATATGTGTTTTTCTCCTCCTCGTGCGTGTTGTTATTACATATGGTAACTCAGCATAAGCTATCACTACATCCGGGTACCTCGATACTGGTACGAGTGTCTTGCAGCGTCCGAAACCAGGACATCTTGAGTATCGACCATACTCGACCACAGATTGATAGATGGGTTAGCTCTGATTTAGCAAGGCTGCCCATAGGTCATGGAGAAGCTGATACAGTCAAATTTTCATCACTTTTGATCTGTGTGACTTCTTAGTGCATGTGAGAACATATAGTCGTCCTACAGGGTGTAGCAGCAACAATGAGTCTCTCAATCTCTGGCCACACCTTGGCGATGGAGTCTCTTAAACCGAGAGTCAAAGCGTTCAAGGAAGAAAATGACCAGAACAATTTGACTCCCGGGCTGAGTTGAAGAGACTCCATCACCAAGGTGTGACCAGAGATTGAGAGACTCATTGTTGCTGCTACACCCTGTAGGACGACTATATGTTCTCATATGCACTAAAAATTCGCAGATTAGTTACACCCTTTATGTGCAGTACGATGGAGAATTCAAGGGAAGCGTCTTATTCTCTATGGAAAAGTTACCAATTTGGGTTTGAGGTAACCGTCGGAGAAAGTCGACAGTTCACCCCCATTTGTAAGCACCCTGTGGGTGCAAAAAAAACCGTGGCAGAATCTCACCTTTGGCAGCTCGTAATAGCGTTCTGAGAGGCGCTTTTTCCTCAATGTCGTACATCTTGGGGCTATTTTTGATGCCAAAGGGAGCAAAAGTTGCTGCTGATGCAAGTTGATTCACCTGGCTTTAGTGTTGATGCATAAAAGTGTCCTTGGAAAAGAAAAGGGCACTTTGTTTTGGATCCTGAGAAGTTGATGCGTGATGCTCACATATATCAGTCTAAGCCTGGCTGAATCAGTTGACAGCCCAGTGCAGTCAGATGCACAACAAACATACTGCTTAGTTTGTTTTTCACATGTCAAAGTTCAAATCGATTTTCAGTGTCGAGCTCGAGTTGATTCGAGTCCACCTCATTTCGGACAGGAAACTTTGAGAATTTTTTAAGCTTCAGTATCGAGCGAGTCCGAAAAAAAGTGTCGTACTTGGTTTCGGGCCTGACGATACAAAATCGCGATACTCCCCAAAAATATCGAATCTGCAGCCCCCACTCGAATTAAAAAAAAAGTAGCTGCTCCCAAGATCTCCGGACCAGCCCAACAAAGAACATCTGAAAGAGAATGGGTCGACCCCTTTTTTTTCGCACACAGTGTGCAAATATCCAGTTTGTACCGTGATATTCGCGTGCACGTCTATACGTACACGATATGCATTTCAGCACTACTCTTCTCCACCCCAGAGCTCAGGCACTGAGCTGCACCTGACTCAGCACGAGCAGCTGACCCAGGCTCAACTGGTGGAGGTGGGGATTCCCCGGGAACACAGCACGTCGGTGTACGAGGTGGAGATCCCCAACCTCCGGCCGTACCGCAGATACGTCGTGCAGGTCAAGGCCAGCAGCTCCTTCGGCGAGGGAGAGTTCTCCGAGAGATTCGTCTTCGAGACCAGCGGAAAAGGTGGGCTCTTGTTTTTGTTTTTTTGCTCCACAGCACCACGTTCATCAAGATGTATCAAGTTAGCCTTCTGATATCGCTCTATTACGCGGATCAAATTATGACATCACGCGCACACACCCCGTCATTGTACCATTGACGTGCATCAGGAGTAACTGAATTCCCCCGAGTACCATTTCCAGCTTCACTCTTGTTACTTACACATGCTGTATTAAATTTCATCTGTTGCTATGCACCAGAGGAGGAGTGAAAGCAGCCTTCCCCTCCTCTTTTCTACGCCCATTTGTTTTGACTCTCAGTCAGTACCAGAGGTTCAATAATAGAACAGCAGTGGCAGCTGTATCAAGTGCATTATCGCCATGGGGGGTTCACAAGCCATTTGGGACTACTACAAGACACAATTCCTTCATACGTTCAGTCCGAGCGGAAAGTTTGCAGCTTCATCTCATGAATGTTGCCATTTGGCACAAGTATTTTCGCACCTTCAATTAGAACCAAAAAGTTTCAAAATTTTGGGGGGGTCAAAGTCTCGATTTTTGCCAAAACTGTACACACGTGTCTGCAGATGTTGCATAATGCTCGGTTCCAATGTTTATTTCACAAGACTTTTTTTTATCCCCTTTGAACGTGGAAAATTGAAACGGAGGTGAATAGTAAGAAAACTCACCCCAACCCCTTTACCTTTACCTCCCTCCAGACAGCTTTATTTGTCTATCTGGCACTTCTCGATATAGGCAAGACTCTTGGGAAGGCAGGAGGAAATGGTTTTGAAAAAGATGCTGCTGAATGCGACAGTGTCAATTCTGCTTCCACTCTCACACAACCCTTTTTTTGTTCAACTTCTCCAAGAAAAGGAAGACTTTGCCAGAAGAAAGAGCTTTCGTCGAGTTCTTGCTGCGTTTTACCTTCACAGGGTTTTTTTTTGGGGGGGGGGGAAGTGATGGCTTGATTTGCAAGGAAATCATCACAGACACCCCCCAAATTCATTCCTGCTGCGAGCATACTTTTTTTTGCTCATACCTCCTTTCTCATCGTTGTGTTTATTTTCTTTCTCACCCCATCCACTAAGCTCCTCCTTCGCTTTCTCCCCGGCAAAAAGGGTTTTGTCTTCATCATCATTAGCGTCAATAGGCAAAGACGCCGTTAGGATGTACTTAGATATGGAGTGAATGCACTAAAGAGACAGAAGGTGAAACTAGAGTGTACGGAAACTTTCATCGGAAAGGTCCCGTAAAACTTTCCGCTCTCTCTTCCAGTTCCTTCGGTGCGCGGCAAGTCCGGCTTGACCAGCGGCTGCAGCTCTTCCTACTACTCCTCGTCAGTCATCTTCGCTCTCTTCATTGTCAAAAGTCTCTTATCACAGACTACTTAAAGATGCACGATTATCGTCCATTGAGCAAGAAAAAAAAGGGGAAGCTGACAGCAGCTTCTTGATTTTCTTTTTTTTAAAAAAAGTTGTCACTTTTGGAAAAAAGGACTGACGAAATGGCTTCTTAAGACATTAAGAAAAAAGCGTCTCTCTCTTTTCTGAGTCCCGTGGGAAGGTTCTGTGATAATCCCCCCTCGCTAACTCTACAGCTCACTCGCTTTCTAAGAAAAATATGTCTCTTCTATCCGCTAATGTTGCTTAAAAGAACTTTCTTTGCATTGCTGCACTTGACAGAGCTTCTAATAAGCCTTGAAAAAAAAACTCATCTTCACCTGGAGCTGAAGCTAAGAGGCTAGAAATGAACGCCAAGTCCATACTAAGCAGGACTCGAGACCAAGTCCATACTAAGCAGGACTCGAGACTAAGTCCATACTAAGCAGGACTCGAGAAGAGACTTGTCAGAGGCCTGTTTGTCGGCCTTGTAGGAGAAGACAATGAGAGACAGTGCCAAAATGAGAGGGAAAGACTACGTATTACACAGGATCATGACGACAAAAATGGTTTTTTTTTTTGCAGTGAACTGCGTGAACTCACTGAGGCGGAAAAATCAGCAAGAGATTGATGGTGTCAGTGGCTGCATACACATGACTCTCGGTGGGCTGGGTAAGGAGCATCATGGGGGGGGGGGGGGTGGGGGGGGGTGGGGG
>JAAUXU010013676.1_pt1 | contig 14526 bp, 16 predicted proteins | sample 7278151 | NCBI WGS metagenome assembly JAAUXU01 (sample SAMN14350113, study PRJNA611818) | marine sediment metagenome | isolation source: surface marine sediment (1.8m) | place: French Polynesia: Moorea | collected 2018-08 | reverse complement strand
GTGAGAGGGCGCCTATTTTTCGGCAAGACGAAAACCTCCACATGGAGGGGCGCATCGTCACCTCCAGGCGCGAGTTGGCCAACAATGGTGAGATGGTTGAGGTTGTGTAGCACCAGGTCAACCTCAGGCCGGTTGGCGCCTCTTTAGGAAGAAACTCTTCATCAATTCAAGGGTCCAAAAAATCTGTTCACAGTTTTTCCAGCCTGAGGAAAAACCAGATCAGTTCTTCTCTTAGTCAACGGAATGTGTCAAGTTTGGGACATTTCTTTGGGAACGAAAATGTTTCTCAAAGCAAAAAAGCGTTTCAAGACAATATTACCAAGGCAACGAAAACTGTGGACGTGCATGCAAGGTAACATCTTCCTTTTCCTGTATTTTTTTAAATATAATGGATAAATGGTTTCAGGTCAAGTGAGAGCAAGTCAATATCCGCTGTAAAGCAAAACGCTTTTGCTAGCTCTCTACGAGAAAACAAAGGTGGTGTAATCATTGGTCAACAAAAAGATCTCTCTGTCATTGATCATCATCGACGTCAGTCAATGCTACAAGCCCAACAACTATCCGAGTAATGACTATTCGGTTTTTTTTTCAAAGAATTCGTAATAATTTTGTATGTTTAGGCAAAACCAAGTTTCTTCAAGATTTTGGACAAATGCACAATCTCAGTCATGGAATCAATCGGAACAATTTCAGCAAACAAGGTTTGTCATGTTTTTCAATAATTCTAACAATTAATAAAAAAATGACTTTAGGGCCGCTGGATCACGACGGCGAACTTGGGCAGAGTCAAGCATTTTCCATGGAGAGGGATATGCTCATGAAGTCACTTGCCCAGCATCTCGTCTTTCGTCACGTCAAAATCCTGTGAAGGCAACATCCCGTCATCGCTTGTTTCTTCCTGCTATATCCAATTGAAATGATATTTCATTCCATTGGGCTAACAAAACGCATGGCTTTTTTGTTTACACATTTTTTTGTTTGAATGTCTTCCAAAGAGTTATTGTCGTGAGGCCCCAACGGACAAATAAATTTTTGCTGGTGATACCCAGGAGTTTCATCGTTTTCGAAAATGTGTGAGCTGAAATTTTTACAATACTTAATTGGCAAGAAGACATTAAATATAACTAATTTGATACCTGACATCTATGTCAAAATTATCTTTTTGGTAGTATACAGCAGCAAATATCAAAACATTAAGCACCAATAACGAACAACCGATTGCGATTGTTACACTTAAAGCTGTAGAATAATGAGAAGTTAAAGCCTCCGCTGGAATTTCCAACAAATCAGTTGAGAACGTAATATTTTTTTTGTGTTTTTCTGTGTAGTATCGATTTAAAGTAGAATTGGGCAAAACAACCTACCGGTTTATAAATTTATTAATTAACTATAAATCTTTGTATCTAAAAAGTTACCTCTCTAGATGATGGCGGAAAGTGTTCGTTTAGTACAACGTTTTTTAGTTTTGGCAAAAAAGACAGCAATTCATAGTAGTTTTGGTAAGAAAAAGTAATTGCTTTGTCTATTTTATAGGTGTCAACTGATTTTTGATTTTTGCCGTTACTATGCAGTAAATCGGGAATCAAATTTTGCCATAAAGCTAGTTCTCTCGATCTATAATGATTTCGAGATTTAATTGTCAACCCTGGAAGAATTTTGCTAAAAGAAAAAGAAGCTATGACAAAAAACTATATTTATACCTATATGTAAGTAATTCCTGTGTTTTGAGTCATATGATTTCCAAGCTGTTTTATGTTTTTCATTCGGATTCCTATAATTTTAAGACTTTTAAAGCTATAATATAGCAAAAATGACTAATTGAAATCTCTTACCCATTTTTAAAAAACTGAGACCATGTTTTTATCATTGTTTGGCACAATACAGTTTCTTCTTTAGTGTATATATTTGAGTTTAAACATGGATATCCAAAAACATATTGCAAAATTTCCTTATAACTAGCACCCTGTCTCTGCAAGTACACTTTTTCAAAAACAGTTTTTATGAAAAATTACAAACTTTCTCACTTTGGTGTATGGAGATGATTTAGTTGGGTAATCAAAAATATACGCAAAAGTATTATTCTGAACGCTGGCGTGAAAATCACAAGTTTCAAAAGCTGGTGCAGTAAAAAGTCCGTCTTGCAAGGCATGCAAAATGTTGTCACGCATATTTACAGGATGGTTCCTAAAACAAATAAGTGATGATTGTTTCTCATTGACTAGATCGTTTTATTTTTTTGTTAGAATTTTTTTTACTTTTTTTAGTTACGTGAAACATTTTTCTCGGTTTTTTTGGAAAAAATTGAGATACATTAGTATCAAACCAAAAATCAGCAAGCAATACCTGTTTGTAGTTTGCCAATCAGTGTATTCATGTGCAATGGTATAAAATATCTCCTGTTGTTTGGCTTGATACAACTCAAAAACCAAATCCGATAGTATTTTATTTCGCGCCTAAAAATCTTTTTAATGAAAAAACCCATTTTCATACTGGATGAAAGTACCTGTTTTGTAATACCATATTCAAGTTCTCTTCCACTGAGAAAAATCATTGCGTCTCCTGAGCTTACTCCTATTAATACAGGATAGGATGATATTCTCGCTAGATAGGTACCAATATCTTTTTCAAATGATTGAACTACTAAATTATCGACTGTCGGTCCCCATCTACAAATTGAAATGACAAAAATTTAATTTATACTTTGTATGAATAGCGTGATATGATTACTTATTAAGGAAAACATATTTATCATTTTGTGATGATGGGTAGATTGTTGACATCTTTAGATCTGCCAAAGATTTTGTTTGAAGACAGTCAATAACATTTTGTATTATTCTTGTTGAAGAACAGTTCAAATTCTAAAAAAGGTAACATTATTGCAATTTTTGTGTTATTGTGTTTTCTGATTTTTTTACTTCTATCATATGCTTGCTCCAAGTTTCGGTGCTTTTGCCAAAAGCATTTAAAGAAGTTGCGAAACCAGACATCAAAGCTACGCGTTTAAACAACATTCCTGAAACAACAATGTTGCATATAAACTCTAAATCTGGTTTTTCTTTAAAAAAATACCTTTTGGTAGCATTTTTGAAGACATAAGAAACTGAGCACTAACTGCTCCTGATCCATGTCCCATTAAAGTGACTTCAGAAGCATTTCCTTGAAAAGATATTATATTTTCTTTTATCCATTGCAAAGCTGCTATTTGATCTAGAATTCCCAGATTTGGAGCAAAATCTTCAGTTTTTTTGTCTTTTAAATTGAGAAATCCTACAAAACAACTTTTTATTTAATGTTCTGTAAATGTTTTCTTTGCCTACCTAGAAATCCTAGTCTATAATTAAAAGTAACCACAACAACGTTTCCCAATGCAGCCAGTCCAGTTCCACTGTATAAATTTCCGCTTCCTTTTTCAAAACTGTCTCCGTGAATAAACAATACAACAGGAAGCAATTTTTTGTCTAAAAACAAGTTTTATGTGTTTTTCTTTTATTAAACATTTTTGATCACTTTTACCTTCGTTTTGTTTAAAAGGAACGTAAATATTAAGATAAAGACAGTCCTCGTTTTCAAGTGCTAACTTTTTATACTCCTTTTTTTCCATCTGAAAACGAAACTTGATTTATTAAAAAAAAACATAAGTTTGAGTAGTTTTGGGTTTTACCGTGCATTTTTCTTGATCTACTGTTGATTTTAAACGAGAGCAAGTTACATTTTTGTTTCCAAAATACACTTCTTTAAATGTCTGTGGGCACACTGGTTTAAAGTGAGTAGCATCTTTTATGCCTTTCCATGGAGCTGATGAAGCAGGTGGCAGAAAGCGCAAATGGGAAATTGGTGGGGCAGCGTACGGAATGCCCTAAAAAACTATCCATTTGTCACAACTTTTTTAAAAATATTCTTACGTGTCAAAAAACCAAAATTTTTATTTCCTTTTTTTACAAAATATATCTACCTTATATACAGTGACTCTAAGCTTTGCTGAGTTACTGTAAAAAGCTTCTTCGGAACCCTGCAACAGCCCATGTTTTGTTGCTAACGTGTGACTGCGCGACGTTTGCAATGATTTTTGTATAAATGCAAGAAAAGCAAATAAATACATTTGCAGACTTTTGGAGTACATTTTGTTTTGAGTGTTTTTGTCAGTTTCCTACTACTTTCTTTTTGTAACTTTTGTGAGCAAACAATTTGTAACTAAAAATCGTTTTTTATATTTTTTTCCTTAATTCAAGTTCTAATAAAAATCACAAAAATAGCTGCATTAAGAAAAGCAAAACGTTTCCTTTTGAGATATAGGTATGTAGTTATATTTCATGCAGAACACGTACAATCAAAAATGTAAAGACTTTACTCATCGAACATTCTGCTTTGTTCTTGAGCTATTTTCGAAAATCGAACGTCAATTGGTTTTATCTCTTCATATAAATATGGTGAACCAGATAAAATCATAAGGCTTCCAACAAAAGCAGTAATGCCAAACACCCACAAAAATAGGCGATCAAGTACCATGGCAACAATACCCCAATCTTGATCCTCCTACAAAATAGTAAATGCATTGAAACATACACAACAATTGTCCTAAAGTTACCAAAAAATACTTACAGCATCAAACTCGTCCTGTCTTTTCATATGATGTTTTATAAACATAATATTGTGAATTGCTTTTTCAACAGAAAAAGGAGCTCTTTGATCTGTAGCTGGTGTCATGTTGCAAGTTGTTAACATAATTTTTGACAATCCGTTATACAATCCATTTAAATGAGTTTTTAAATGCTTTTGTACTTTCTCAGTATAAGATGTGGGATTATTAGTTTCGTTTTCTTCTTCGCCTAATCAAGTTTTCATAATTTATTTAATAAAATCTTGTTTGTTTTCTTGTTTATACCTGAGAGACTTTGAAGAGCAGGATCCGACTGACGCAAAAATTTGCTTCTTCGACTTTTCATTGTATCTTTCATTACTTGTAGAGGCACACGCATCAACATCATACGTGGCAACTTTTGAATGAAAATTTTTCGAACCCATTCAGGCATTTTATGAGTCGATGGTTTACGGTAATGTAAATTTAAAATAACCGTTGATAAAGTAACGGCAACTGCTATTAAAACCATGCTAAAAGCCAGGTACCTTAAAAATATACGGTTAATAAAAAAGTGCTTTTTTTAAAAAAAGTCTTACCTGCCAAGCAATGGAAGGGTTACAGAATTTGCAGGAATAGATTCAATAATTAAACTGTAGTAAAGTGTCTGCGACACTAAAATTGCCGTTACTAAAGCTGTTTTTTCTCCAGACTGAAATTGATTCAATGTTTTTAGACAAATGAGCAAAATTGGTTAAACAAGTATGCAAGGAAAAATACCTGTGCTGGTAAATAAAAGGATAGAATGGAAAGATAAAAAATGCCAACGCAAGGTATAATCAAGTTTACGATATAAAATAGCGGTTTTCGTCTAATGACAATGCTGAAGAATATGTCTGAAATTAACATTTTCAGGTTTGATTTATACTTAATTACAGTATATTATACCTGGATATGGCTCCGGACAACACGGATAAATTTTTACATGTCTTTCAGCTGGCACACTTAAAATATCCCATTCGACATTTAAATAATACTCAGACAGATCCATACCGTATGACACTGTATCGTTATCGGGCTGTGAATTTATGTGAATCAAATCAACCTAAACAAATTGATATGAGAAAGAAAATGTCATAATATTTTAAAGTTTTTTACCTGAAACCCGTCAAATGTCCAACTTCCAAATTTTAAAAAGCAGTTTTGTTGGTCGAACGGAAAAAATTCGACGTCTATTTCACAAGAAGATTTAAAAATAGCCGGCGGTGTCCAAACCACTGTGCCGTCATGATGTAAGATGGCTTTTGTCATTGTGGTTACTATGTAGTCTCCATCAGCACTTAGAAACAAAAACATACAATGTACGAAAGGTTGTTTTTCGTCCAGTTCTTGACTTACTTGTTATATAAAATAATATCTGGTAGCCAAATATGTTCAGAGGGAACATAAATTTCTGTTACTCCACCATATTCTTCAGGATCCCATCGAAACTTGTGGTCTCGCCATTCCTAGGAAAAACAAATTATTGTCAAATGTTTTACAGTACGTTATAATGTGTACTTACATGCTCTAACCATACGTTAGTAGTTAGAATTTGATCTTTTAAATTCTGAAAAACAATTTTGCTTTAGTATTTTTAGCAGAAATTAGTAAAACACATACCAGGTCAACTAGTTGAGAGAGCCGTAAGCCAAGTTTAACAGTGACTTTTTCTGTGTGATTTGACACAGGTCTTATTAATCGGTTGTAATTTGACAACAAATCGTCATAAAGGCGTTTGGCATCTGGATTGGCCTTTGTCATTGTTAAAAGAAATAGAAAAAAGAAAAAAGGGCTCGCCATCTTGTAGGATTTTTTCAGCTGCAAAGGCCCTTTCTTTCAAGCATCCTTGTCAGACAGAAAGCTTTCATCTTTAAACAAGGACAAAAAGAAAGCCCCAAAAGCAGCTTCTATAAAGACGAGAAAAAAGCAACAGCCTTGTCCATTATGTCCTTCTTGGTACTTCATAAACAGTTTTATTTCTTTGTTTTTTGCGTATTTTTGTGCTTCAGTCAAAGATCAACGGCTAATCCTGACGCCAAAAGTTTGTACGACGATTTGTTGGCCAATTACAACAAGTAAGCAGAACCAGTTGAGCTACAACTTATTTACATATAACACTGTTTTTAGATTGATTCGGCCAGTAGGAAACAGCTCAGATAGGCTAACTGTAAAACTTGGTCTAAAGTTATCTCAGATAATCGGCGTGGACATGAAACGTCAAATTATGATCACCAATGTTTGGGTGGAACAGGTGGGATTTGTTCGATTCTTCTTGGTGATTTTTAGTTTACTTTTGCGTGCTGCATTTGCAGGAATGGGTCGACTACAAATTAAAGTGGAACCCTGACGACTACGGTGGCGTAAAGCACCTACACGTACCGTCATACGACATTTGGCTTCCCGATATTGTACTGTACAACAAGTAAGTTAGACAGACATGTAAAAGTATACATATCATATATATCTTAATTTCACTTTTTTCTACAGCGCGGACGGAAACTACGAGGTGACCATAATGACTAAAGCCATCCTGCACTACTCTGGCAAAGTGACCTGGAACCCTCCCGCCATCTATAAGTCCTCCTGCGAGATCAACGTCCAGTTCTTCCCCTTTGACGAGCAAGAGTGCCACATGAAGTTCGGTTCCTGGACTTATGACGGATACATGGTGTGCCCGCTGTGCCTTTCGATATCCCACATTCTGGGATTTTTATTATTATTACTTAGGTTGACCTTCGTCACATCAACCAACGCGGCGACAACAACATAATCGACATGGGGATGGACCTCCAGGAGTATTATATCTCCACCGAGTGGGACGTAATGACGGCGGAGGCAAAGAGAAACGAGAAGTACTATCCCTGTTGCGAGGAGCCTTATCCGGACATTATGTTCTTCCTCAAACTGAGACGAAAGTCCCTCTTCTACTCCGTTAACGTCATTATCCCCTGCGTCGGAATATCCTTCCTCTCCCTCCTGGTATTCTATCTGCCATCGGACTCGGGAGAAAAGGTGCGGAAAAACAAGGACTTTTATGTTTTGTTCTTTGTTATTAATTGCTAGTTTTGGTACACTGTACACATTGCATCTCTTTGCAACCAATTTTTATGTCTTCAGGTCTCCCTTTCCATTTCCATCCTTTTGTCCCTGACGGTGTTCTTCTTGCTCCTTGCCGAGATCATCCCTCCGACCTCTTTGGCCGTGCCCCTCCTGGGCAAGTACCTCCTCTTCACTATGATGCTCGTCACCTTCTCCGTCGTCGTCACAATTGGTGTCCTAAACGTGAATTTCCGCACGCCAGCAACACACAAAGTGAATTAGGACACAATATACTCTTGCCGTCAAATATGTTTCAACCATTTGATAAAATATCTTCAGATGGCCCCCTGGGTCCGCAAGATCTTCATCGACGTCCTTCCCAAGTACTTGTTCATCCAGCGCCCTCAGCAGGATGACGACGAAGACCAGGACATTCTCTTTGACCCTGACCAGGCCACCAACACGACAAACAAGTCTTACGACGACTCTGAGGAGAGCGTAGAGGTCAAGTATATCGCAGAGAGCCCTTTCCTGGGATATAACCCAGACAAGAACAACCCTTCGGCAGCGGCGGCGCTTGAAAACGGGGGAGGAGGAGGGACGCACTCGCCGACATTCTCTTCGGTCATAGGCGACGATAGGTAAATGTCAACAAAAAAAACCTTTTTCGCACAAAACTTTGTCTAGACCAAAACAAGACTTGATTATTTCAGATCTTTTTCACGAACTAAGAGTGCAGTTTAACCCCCTATGCTCAGTTCCCCTAGTGTACAGTACTGTATATATGGTACTGTGCCAAATTTGAGGGCTTCCAAGCAAATTGTAGCTTTGCGGAAAAAATGCACTTTTTTTAGCAACTTGGACTTGGCTTTTGATTAAAAAAACAATTGACATTGTCGTTTTTTAAGGTCCTTCCACGAATCTTCCGCGGCTGTGGACCACCATCTCCTCCACCAGCAGTTGGTCTCCCCCGCCATTGAGAGAGCGGTAAACGCACTCAAATTCGTCGCCCAGCACGTAAAAAACGAGGATAACTTCGAAGGGGTAATATGACATTCTGAATTGTGTGTTTCCAGCCAATAATAACTTAGGAATTTCACTAGCTCTAGAAGATTTTAACGCCTAATATGACTACCACAATTGCATGTCTTTTTCCACAGTTTTCCGACGATTGGAAGTACGTTGCGATGGTTTTGGACCGAATCCTCCTCTGGATGTTTACAGTGGCTTGTGTAATAGGCAAGTATTTTGACAACACCACACCATGCAAGGTTTTAAACGCGGACGGAGTGTTAGTCCTTAAAAACACTTATAAACATTCACAAAGATCTTGCTACCAACACGTATAACATAGTTGAATTAAATGTGTTTCACAATGACACTACCTCCCATAATAGGCAAGGAATTGAAATCGTCTTGCACAATGCTGGATTGGATTAAACAGCAAGACAGGTTTTAAAAACGGTGATTGTTGACGGCAAGACAAAAACTTTCATATACCATAAGTGGAAAAATCTTGCACCAATATTGTCTTTTTTAAGAGTTCGTTATAAAACAACCAATTGCTCAATTGACTGTTTTTCAATGACTCAGGCACCTTTGGCATCATAATGGCGGCCCCTTCTCACCTTGACACCAGGACTCCCATAGACATCCTATATTCCAGGGTGGACAAGAAACAGAGTCTAATGAAGATGAGGCTGGAATGAACAACAGTCAATGCTTCAACAAATCGTTTTAAAAAGAGGAATGAAATAGAGTACGAAATATATATGTGCGAATGCCACCAACTCCCAAAAAGGCGACGGAATTGAGCATTATTTTTTTTGCAAGTGAAGCAAAATCTGCTTGTGACATTGATTTGCAACACTTAGTCCAATGTCTGGTTGGTCTTTGCTGCTGTGACTTGATCTGTGTGGTATATGCCTTTCTATGATTCAGAAGTAAAGCGAAAATTCTGCCCTTAAACATGTACCAGCAAAGGCCTTTTGTAAACCTTTGCTCATGTGCCCCTAATATAAAGAAAGAAACTTTTAAAAACTAAACAAAAATATCCCTTTTGCGCGTCACCGTAGGGCTGCGTCTAAAGGTGGAATGAGAAAAAACCATCTGCTTTCACAAATCTAGCAATAGTTTCTACAGCCCGGAATTTTTCAAATTTTTTTTTCTTTCTTCTCTTTATATTATATCATTATTTCTTGACGTCTTGGATTTCTTTGCTTTCTTCTTGCTCCTTTCATCACTGTTGTCTCGTCTTTTTGCTCGCGTTTTGCATCTAAAAAAGGAAAAATAAAAAAATAAACCACTATTAATTCAAAGCAGCTCAGTTTTAAGATATTTAATATAACGGCTAAATGTTTAAATGGTTTTGGCAAAAAAGCACCGATCTAATTTGGGGTTAGGGGACAATTAATGAGTTTTTAAACCTCCAAGTATTGTGTCATCAATATATATATTTAAATATTCAATGCCCGATAATTACTTGCTTCCTTCCTCTAATTCTCTAATTCAAGAAAATATGATGTACGTTAGATAGTACGTTAGGCAAGAGATCGATTTGATTTTTAAAAACTACGTATCTTTTGAAGTTATGCGTGGAAAAAACCTCCAAATTTGTTTCACAAGTCCAGACGAAACTTTACCTGTTGTTGCACGATTGGCCTTGCGTACTCGACAAAGTCGTCGATGAGCACCGGCCAGGCTCCGTTCTCGTCGTAATTTGACATGTCAGCATCGACCGATTGGGAAAAGTCGAGGAGGAGGTTCCAGGTGTCGCGAGGGATGGACCGCTTGTGATTCTCCTATGGACAACATAGGAAAAGGAAAACCAGGATCAAATGGGCTCAAATGGCTTGCGGGCGGGGGAGTATGAAAAGGTTTCAAACTGCAATAAAAAGATAAAATTCACAGCATCCCGGCCCACTTTGCTAGGCCTTGTACAGTATATTTTTTTTATAAAGCCTCTCCACACTTTTCTTTCCCACTTTAGTATGTGTTTCTTTTAAAATTAAAATGTAAAAAATATGCCCTCTCTTATTTATTTTTCACGCTTCTAGATTATTAGATATTGAAATTTGAAAAAAAATTCTGTTTGCTATAATCCTCACCTTTAGGAACTTAACCCAGATGTCTAGGTGGATGAACCTCCCACCCGCCAAAACGATATTCCAGTAAGCGATCGCCATGTCCTGAAAGGGAAAAGGAAAACAAATTGCAATTTTAAAATAAAATTTAAGGAAGAAATAGACTTTGCAAAGGAGAATACGAAAATTGCTTCAATGGGGAGGAGGGATACCTACACTAGGGATCACACATGGGCGCCGACTTTTTCTTTTTCTTTCCGCCTGTTTCTATAACAAGAACATACTATGTTCAACGACCTGCGGCGAGGATTTACAGATTTTCAAAGAATTGGTTGAGTTTGGAAGAAGTTTTCAAAATTCGCCCCAAAAGCAGCACCAAAATTTGTGTTTTTGCCTTTAGAATGACCTTAAAATTCAAAATGGACTTTTTCCGCCCCACATAATTTTGGGGACTACCACTTGACCTCATGGCTATTACCGCAGGCAGGCAAAAAGAAAGAAAGAAAAGTAAATTTGACCAATCTGTAGGGGGGATAACGTCTTTGGGAGGAGGGCTCCCTGCACTAGGGATGCCCCCCGGCCGGCCTTGGCCCGGGCCCACTCACCAGGTCTAGGCTCTTCTGCCCGGCCCCCTTCGCGTAGAGGAATGTGAACTGGTAGAATTCCTTGAACTTTGTCTGGTCCGCCAAGTCCCGCTCCAACAAACGATCCAGCTTAGACCTGAGCTTGTCCAGGCTGTCACACCTAACGGGTAGAAGAAAGAGAGTGGTGACGGCACTGGCTGGATTTTTGGCGGGTCGGGTTGGGCTGAGAGAAGTGCGGCTCAGGCAGTGATTGTGAGCCAAAGAATTTCCCGAAAATAGGCATTTTTTTGTGTGCTGGCCAAAGAACGAGTATGTTTGGGTCGGGTTGAGCCCGACTCTATCACTAAAAAGAGAGGAAAACAAATTAGTAGACATGGATTCGAGCCTTCAACAGTCGGGCTCGGGCCTTGTCGGGCTGAAAAAAGTAGGGCCGAGCTCGGGCCGAGCTCGGGCTAGCCCGACTTTTCATATAGAATAAAATCGGAAAAAATCGGGCTCGGGCCGAGTCGGGATGAGAAAAACCGTGTCGAGCCGTCGGGCTTTCGGGCTCGGGCCAAGCTCGACTCCATCTCTACAAATTAGGGCAACCGGGCCAAGAAAACATTGTTTTAATTTTCATTGAAATTTATTTTACATTAAGGAGGAAAACAGTATCTTGTCCTTGTGTGCCGATATCCTTAACTTTTGCTGCTGATAAAAATGTACATTTCAAGTGAACAAGCTCAATAATACTCACCCGAGGTTGTTCATGCCATTGTAGAATTCCCCCTCCGTGAACTCGCACTGCGTCTGGCAATCAAACTTCCAAGCCTAAAAAAAGGAAAACAAGAAGCAGAGTGACCAGATTTGACGTAATTGCGTCATTTGACGGAATTTGGACCCCTGTTGACGCCCTAATTTTTGCGTTTGACGCAGGGCGTCAAATAAATATTTTTGACGCTTTTTCAAAATTTGAAATTTCAGTATTTTTTTGGCTTAAAATGTAGAAAAAAACACAAAAATGGGGATTTTTTTAAGTCGGGTTGGGCCACCTTAAAATCTAGAGAAATTTTTGGGCTTTGCACTAGATAGAAACAACTTTTTGGGGAAATGACGCATTTGACGCTATTTTTTTCGAGGTTTGACGCTATTTTGTCAAAATAATCTGGTCACACTGTTCACAGATCAGTAGATCACAGACCACAGTTGTTGGCCATGTTCAAGTCGTTGCCGTTGCCCGGATGCGACGGTTTTAACGGCGGAGACGCGGTGAACAAGGTCAAGGACAAAGACAACAAGGAGGGCAAAGACGTCCCCGGCGGCGCCAAGAGGGACAAGATCGCCTTCGCCATCCTGGGGTCAAACCAAGCACGCGTCACCAGGATGATGGCGGCGAGTGCGGCGGCGGCGGCCAACCGTAGGACTGCCGCGTCCTTCCTGGAGGAGGATGACTCCTCTGACGCGTCCTTCTCCCCCGCGGGCGAGGCCTCCAGCCCGGAGGAGGGCGAGGACTTGTGCGCGGACTCCACGCGGGACCTGTCCCGCAGCAGTGGGCAGGACAGCCACGACAAGGGGACGGCGGCGGAAGGAGGAGCAGGGTGGAAAAATCGCCCTAGGGTTATCCAGCCAAGTCTGGCCTCCTCCTCCGCCCCCCGTGCAGTGACTTCGGCCAAGGACGCCTCCTTCTACTTCCGTTGCAAGGTGTGCCTGGCAAACTTCCCGCATCAGCAGCACGCCTACGAGCACCTCAAGAGGGAGCACCGGCTCGAGAGCAAGAGCTTCCACGACATCGTGCGCGACCACGTGCAGATCCCCCGCCCCGCCCACCTCTACCGTGCCCGCTGCCACACCTGCAAGAAGGTTTTCGAGGGCACCTCCCGGGAGGTGGAGAGGGCCAAAAGGCACGCCCAGACGGAGCACGGTGGCTCGCGTGGCGGGAAGCCGGCGGGACCAATGCTGGAGCTGAGGTGCCGCTGCTGCCAGGCCCTCGTCTTCTCCTGCCTGAAGGACCTCAAGGAGCACATCCAGGAAGGGGTGCACAACATCAAACAGAGCGAGTACTTGGCCTTGAAGAAGAAGCGGAGGATTGCGACGGTCGCGGCGGGGAAAAAAAGTTCCGGCGGCGGAGGCGGAGGCAAACGCAAACGCAGCAGGCGGTCCCGCTCCACCTCCTCTTCAGAGGAGCGAGATTCGCCCTCGCGGAAGAGAGACAGGGGTTCCTCCCGGGATGTTTCAGGGAGCGCCAAGAATAGCAAGGGGAATATCGGCTTCGTCGACAACACGGCCAAGATCCCTCTTCCTCCCGCCCCGCCCGCTTCAGCCACCGCCTATGGAGGAGGAGGAGGAGACGGGCCTCTCTTCCAGTGTTTGTACTGCAAGAGCAAGTTCTCTGCGCGCGACTCCACCGCCCACCTCAGCGGCCACCGCGACGACGCCTTCAAGTGCGTCCCCTGCGCAGGCCAAGGTCTCATGTTCGACTTTGTCAACCAGGTCAGTAGCGAGATGGGGCAGAAATGACTCTTTTATAACATTTGTCGTTGTCAGTTGGTGGACCACGCCCGCTCGGAGCACGGCGACCTCCGCCCTCAGATCGAGCTGCTGTCCGACCGTCGCTCTGCCGCCCTGCCCGACGACTGCCGCGAGTGCACCTGCAGCGAGTGCAGGCTCATGTTCCTGGCTCAGGACGAGCTCAAGGTCAGGGTCCACGCCAGGGGGGCGCACTGTGAAGGAGGGCATGACAAGCAGCAGCAGGAGCGGCCGACGGGGCAGATCTACTTCCGCTGCAGGGTCTGCCGCATGTACTTCAGGTGGGCATACGTGGTACACAGCATTGTTTAGCCCCCTTGGTCATGAATCTCTGAATGCAGGACCTGCTCCGAGCTGTCCGTCCACTGCTGGGGCATCCGCGGGCGTCCCTTCTGCATCGAGCCGGAGTGCTTCGACCTCTCGCCCCTGGGCGGGGGAGCGGTGGCGACGGCTCCTCCAGCGGCAAGAGGGTGACTGGCGAAAGGTTGTCATGGAAAGGCTCATCGTCCCACCAAGGGACTAAGGTTTGCCCGGCACGTTGGAAGTAGCAGAGTAGCTGTACAAGATATTGGTTTCTACTCCTGCTGCCTTGGGGTTCCCCCAAAAAATGTTAGGATATGCCTCTCGAATCTCGATCAACTGTGATGCGAAATTTTCATAGGCCGTGGTGGGTTTCGGCTCCATTAACTGTGATTTT
>JAAUXU010074435.1_pt1 | contig 14527 bp, 16 predicted proteins | sample 7278151 | NCBI WGS metagenome assembly JAAUXU01 (sample SAMN14350113, study PRJNA611818) | marine sediment metagenome | isolation source: surface marine sediment (1.8m) | place: French Polynesia: Moorea | collected 2018-08 | reverse complement strand
TCACTGTTGTCTGGCAGAACAGACAGAGCTGCCAAAGTGCTTTTTCCCATGCTTCTCACATCGGTCACCCTCGGCCGTCATGACCCTGTTGTAAACATTGTGTCTTCTTCCGCTCTGTTCGCTGCTGTAATGCCAACTCGAATTAGATGTCGCGCCTCTTGTCCACTGGCAGGCCCCCGTGTCCGCTAGCAGCAGGCCCACGGGCCTAGCAGCAGGCCCGCGTGCCCACTAGCATCGTGACGCAGGGAAATCCGCCAGTGCAACCGTCCCCTAAGCCACGTCCGTATATATAAATCAGGAGAGAAGGTCTCGCGGCAGAAGAAGCCTCGAGTGCGTTGGGAAATATTCTCTGCTGTGCAAATATATGCCAGTTTTCCCCACATTTGTGCGCTCGCTCAGACATCCCAAAAGTGTTTAGTCTTTGCATTTTTATTGTCCTCTTTTATGGGAAAGCGCGTGCGGGCGCACATTAGGATTTTATGGACCGGAATCTCGCTGCATGTTGAGGCCGTTTTCCTCAGGACCTCTTGAAAAAAAAAATCGGACCCGACGAACCGTGCAAAATAATTAAATTTCTAGACTTTTCTTTCTCTGTTCCAACTGATAAGAAACCCTTTTTTCCGCACGCTTTCTTTTCCCTCCTGTTGTGACTGACCGAGCTCATTTCCCCCGGGAAAGTTCGGCCTTTTTGCCCAGCCTTTCTCGTCACTTTCCTCGGGGCCTTTTTCGTCCTTCGTCCGTTCTTCGGCGGCCTTTGAAGATGATGGCTTTGGAAGGCAGCCACAATTAATGAAGCCAAACAGATCTCTGACACAAAGGTTGGAGGAGCTTCCCAGCTGTTCTGGCAAAATGACTTGGCTGAATATGAAATTGAGCCACAGCAGCTGTGTTGGAGCAGTCCGAGGACGTCGAGGACCACGACGAGGCTATTACTGTTCAGTCCCCTTCCCCTCTTGGACAACGTGGGCCAGAACCTCGGGGGGGGGGGGAGGGGACGTTGATCCCCAACTCGATATGATCGACCTAGTCTTGTTCAACCACGTTGGAGAACTGTACCCAATTGAAGCCCATCTCAGTGAGCAGGCGTGACTTGTTCTGCGACACCCGGTAAGTGCACAGAGAGGCTGCTTACACATTCTGGGCTGAGATAACGTCATTTCCCACCTTTTCGGCGCTGCCACCGTTTGGAAAATAATCTTTTTTCCCTGTGAGAGCAGAGGAAAAACGCAAACAAAAGCCTCATGAATGATAAATTCGCCGATAAGAAAGGAGGTGAATCAGCCTGAGGGGGTCGAAGAAAAAGGTGATGTTATCGATGCAGACCCTCCAATACACCCGGAGGACCCGGAGGAGGAGCAGCAGCCAAGGGAAGTAGGAAAAATCATCACAAGTATTGCCAGTAATGTTACCTTTGTTCACCTGAGTCGTTGCCCAAAGGGTTGTGGCATTTCGGCATGCCTGTTTTTTTGGGTGGCCGCCCAAAACTTGGAGGAAGAATTTTTCTTCGATTCTTATCTGTTGTGAAGCTGCTGCTTCTTCAATTTTTCGTCCGTCCTCTCTTCGCTCTCCCCCCTCGGCCCAAAACAAATTGGCCCCTGCTCAAGTCCATCCCCACCCTTCAATTAGCCTTCGACGAAAAGGAAGGGGGGGGGAAAAGTGGCGGCAAATTGCGAGCAGTTAATTCCGCACTTTTTGCAGCTGTCGTCGTACGAGCTTTGAGACAAGTGAGTGGATTTTTAACCCTTTTTCACACCCACATGCTAATTTCTGGAGGGGGCAATTTTTCTTCAAAAGAGTCTGGGCTGCTCCCGGAGGCCCGCCCAGGTCGGCCCCGGAAGCCCGGGCGGGCCTCGGCAGTCCAAGGGAGGGCGTCAAAGTGAAAGAGGCCCCACTAAATCAAGGCTTTTTACACTCTCTCAACCAATCAATTGCTGTGCCTACTTTCTTTGTTCCCACGTCGAACCGGGTGAGGCAGAAGTTGACACGCGCGGTGGCCCCCGCGGCCGGTGCCGAGAGGGAGGCGTCTTGACACACCCGGTGCGGACACGCCCGTCCGGGTGGGAGGGGGCGGAAACGTCAGATCACTTTCTGTTTTCCCTCCTTTGTTGCCGTTTTTGTCGTCACCAACAAATTTGAGGCCCTCGTTATGATTGCTTCTCATGAGCACGCACACGTGTGGTCTCTCCTTGCCCACATTCCTCAAGGCAGCAGGCCGGCCGGCAGGAAGGCCTGGTCGGCCGGGGCCTCCGCGGCCGAGTAGGCCTAATCTGGCTCTCCGGATTTGCAAAATTGGGCGGTCCAATTTGGAATTATTGCATGGCCAAAGATGCAAATTTGCTTGATGCAGAGAACCTTTTTTTCTCGTCCGTTGTCAGGTGTGTGTGTGTCTCGCTCTGCCAGACATGTTTGCTTTGTCTTTCCCTCTTTTTTGCGGCTGAAATTATGGCAGATGATGGAACGAAGAGAGATTTTTACATCCCTCAGGCTCTTTACTGTACTTAATTCCCTGGAAAGACGTTCACAAGACGTGAATTTGGCTTTTCCCCAGGTGCACAATTGGTACTCACGCACACACACGCACGCACGCACGCCCGCGCGCACGCACGCTTATCTCACACGCATTTTCTTGCACGTGTGTTTTTTATATGCTAACGAGAACAACAACACAATCTTGCTTTACACATACCTCGAGAGAAATTTTCAGCTGATTGCGATCTCAGCTGTCGGTTGGAAATTATGAGTTCTTCTCAATCTTAGCGGTAGCAGATTAAATGGGCTCTTCTCTTCTGCTCCTCCTTCGAGCATTTATTTACAACAAAGTTTGTGTTTGGAAAAGTCGGATTCCTGCAGGAAATCTGGAATTCTGGCATTCCTGAGCGAGTTCAGGTGGACGTTTTGAACCAGAGCAAGGACAAGGAATGACGAGCAGATGAGATCTGGAGAGAACAGAAAATTTCCTTGTCAGATCTCATCTTGTTTTCTCAGCTAGGAAAGTCAGGCTGCTTTTGGGAGGACTAAAGTTTGCAATAAAGTTCCTTTTAGGCCCACAGACTATTCTTCTTGGAAACCAGTTGTTGCCACACAAAATTTTGATTTTGCTGCTTTGTTTTGACGAGCAAATTCCATCGACTTTTTCCATAATTCCCTCTGGTCAGTCATTCCAATTCATCCTTCCCCCCCAGGGGGGGTTGCAGATGGGAATGGGGATGGGGCAAACACGATTTTGCTGTGGAATTTCAAAAAAACAAGGGCTTCTTCTTTCTCTTCTGTCCACAGCGTTCGTGGTCAAGAGCTGATTCATTTAATGCAGTCTTATTTGCTCTCGAGCTTGAACAACGGATTCTCTTTTACGCACAACTTGATTCCCCACAAAATGTGCAGGGATCTCTTCTTCCTCATTGCCTTGAGTGCCTTTCCCATCTTAGTAAATGGAATAAAGCTGCGCAATATGAGTGAAAAAAAATCTGCCACCAAGAGACTGCGGGGGGGGGGGAGAGGATCTAACACAGGGGGATAAAGTGACCACTTTTTTTAGGCTTAGACGGTCTCGAGTGCGCGCAACTTCCTCGCTCTGAGGGAGAAGCTGAGGAATTTCCTTGATATCTAGCACGAAAGACATGAATTACCAGATTATGGTAATGCGCAGCTCTTATTGTGACGACGGGAATTTCCCCATGAGGACGGAACGAGGCCAAGGAGAAGGAGTAAAGAAACAGCCTCCAAAATACCGCTGATTTCCTCACCATCACCACACATTCTCAGGTCAATATTGACATCTCCTCCTTTTTTTTGAGCAGAAATCAAGGTTCAAGCAAAGTCACATTTTGCAGCCCGCGCAAACAGTGACATTGCCAAAGTTTTCCCGGAGTTTTCGAACCTTCTTCTACCTCCTCCCACCCCCCAAAAAAGTCTGGCAAATAACGCACGCATCATTCGCAGACACGTGAGCTGGTGCAAACTTTGCCCCTCCCTGAAGAGGCTGATGCCAAGTCATTCCTGGGCTCAGGAGCTGAAAAAAAATGTGAAAGTTAATTAGGTTCATGAGCTTCCAGTTTGTGTACCGTATGAGGCGTCTAAAACGTGCTCGTTCTGGTGGGAGAGTCATTGAGTCTAAAATTGCTCCAGTCTGACAAGCTCTCATCTGCCCAGTCATTGAGAGAGAGGTCAGAGGATCAAAATGCGCTGCAGTAATGATGCTGGACAAATTAGCAGTCATTGCATTTCGTCATCACCAAATTTCGTACGGTTTTTTTTTCTTTTCTCGGACGTATGAAAAAAAAATTCAAGGTTTGGTGCTGGCGCGAAAGTTCCGTCGTGGCCTCAGCCCGATGCGGTCGCAATCTCGAGTGCGAGCATCACCAAACCTCGATTTTTCCGCTTTCCGCTCCAAGGTTCCGGTCGCCTCAAGTTGCCATCATGGAAAGTCCAGCGTGAACAGCGGACGAACTTTCTTTCTGACCACTCTTATTTATGCATCCTCAGAAAAGTTCGTCCCCCCCTCTTAGTTTCGGCCAAAAAGCTCGACAACCCCGAAATAAAAAAAAGGATAACCCACCCCACCCATCCCAAAAAAGTCGGGCAAAATAATCTCGAGGTTATCGGAAAAAACGGAGCAAGACTTCTTCTATCGGTCCCTGTTTTTTTCTTCTTTTGTTTGAACCTGGACGAGCCTTGGTTGAATTTCTGAGCTCCATCCATCAACTGTCACTCATACATGCGCGTCGGGGAGGCAGGGGGAGGGAGGAGGAGCGGGCGGGGGAATCTCTCTTGAGTGGATTGACCAGGGAAAAGTTTTTGCCGCAATCCTCGTATCATTGGTCAGAAATATCACGGAGAAAAGAAGTTGCATCACTCATTCAGTCAGTCACAGGCGCACTTGAGCGTGAGTCAAAAGAAATCTCTTTACCGTGTGAGCCGGAACAAACTGTGTGGGCCAAGTTTTGCAGTTACCGTGTGAGCCCAAACATGTCTCTCCATTCGAGGAGAAACCGTGTGAGCCAGCAGAAGTCGCTCGCCTGATCCCAATGAAATCCGTGATGATGTCAACTTTACTTGCAAGTGAGTGGAGGAGCTTTAAAGTGTTTCAAGTGGAGCTTCCAAGGACTGAGGGAAGCGACATCATCTGAACGAGAGGTGTAGATCGAGGTCATCAAGTGTTTCCTGGGTGCCTGCATTTGTATTGCGCATATATTTCAGTAAGGAGAGGTAAAGAGAAGAGCAGCAGCCAGGAGAAAGCGCACTTTCATTCTCTCTTCTCCGCATTCCCAAGTGATGTTCCTAAAGTCCCAAACAATCAAGGGTCTTCTTTTACTTTCTTCATCCACTCTTGGTGCACTTTCTCAAGAGGATTTTATGCGGCAATCAAGCCTGAATACTCAAGATGGTCGGACACTTAAACTTTACGCTCTCTCTCTCTTTCCCCGACTAAAGACGTTTAGTAAATCTTCTCTCTCTCTCTCTCTCTCTCTCTCTCTCTCTCTCTCTTGCCGCATTGGCACAGCCGAGGCTGAGCCGAGGCTGAACCGAGGCTGAGCCGAGGCGGAGAGAGGCGGAGACAGGCGGAGAGAGGCTGCTTGGCCCAGGCCGACGGAGGCTGCCGAGGCTGAAAAGAGACCCCGGCAAATGATGGCAGCCAGAAACGAAGGTTGGCGCCGGCAATTGTGTAGATTGCTGCGTTAATATTTAATCAGCTTGAGGCTCTGGTTCAAAAAAAAAGTCTCGTTCATTTCTTCCCTCCTTCCTTCCATATGCAACACTGGGGAAGGAGGGAGGAGGAGATTATTTTTCTACCCTCTCAAGAGTGAAAAACGATCCCGGCTATTGGAGGTGAAAAGTTTGCCAGAGAGGAGGAGGGGGGAAAATCCCTCGATTTTTGCAACAAAGTTTTAGCAAACGATTTGGGATTAAGGGAACTCCTGGCTGCTTTTCTTGCAGGTTTTGCCTCGAGAAAGGCCTAGAATAAATCTTCGAGCTTTCCCGCGAGATTGAGATGAGCCAAGCACATGCAAGATCCATTGTGTAGATTGTCCCATAAATTTTTCATGAGCCTCTTTTTCAGGCTTTCCAAGAAATATGTGTGAGAGATTCTGGAGGGAGAGCTTGAAGCTATACTTCCAACCTCCGGAAAGGTCACGTGTCATAACAGATTAAGTAATAGCGATTTGACGGAGCCTCCGCTACTCAGGATGGCGAGATGACTTTCGGCATGGCAAGAGAGCGAGAAAGCTTTCACGTGCATCTCCTGGCTCCATGCTCAGGGTGCTGGAGAGACACCCTGTAAGGTGGGGAGCAAACGACGGGACATCCAGCAGTTTCGTCCAGGTGGAGCTTGAAGCACCCTGTAAAGAAGTAGTAGTAGTACCCAGGGAAGGAAAATACAGCGTGCAGTTTGTCCGCTGAATGTCGACGTGAGGTACGACAACAGAGCGGCAACGGCGGCGTCGATGGAGTCGGCGGAGTCGTCGACACCGACGGAATGGCTGAAAATATCTCAGCAGGGCGTCCACGAATATCCCATTGTCATCTGAGCCAGTTACGAGTTGTAGCTTTTTGCTTGCGCTTATGGACAACCTGAGACAGTGTGAGCCAGCAAGAAAGAAACACGCGCCCCTTTCTCCCCAGAAGACTTCCATGGCCTTCGACCGCCGCCGCTGTCGTCGTCACCGACGTGTCCGACGGGGAGGCAGCCCCCGGCGACGGCAGCGGCGGCGGCGGCGGCGGCGGCGGCACATCTTTCATGACGCACACGATACGATACGAACAGCAGTCAGACAGTTGGCTCAACTTACTCCGTCCAAAAATGTTGGCGCACCCCAAGGAGAGCAACTTGCGAGTAGCTAAAAAAAAAATAAATAAAGGACCCCCTTTTTTTGGAGCCTCCCTTAAAAAAAACCTATTGAGTGCTTGGTTAGTTAAGCGTCTGCCACTGTAAAGTGAGTTGTTCAATAATTCAGGCTGCTCCTCGTGGGTGTCCATCCAAGTGGTCGACCAACTTGATGGGCGAAGGCAGCCATTATTATGCAGTGACTCTGTCAATGGCTGCGGAGACAAAACACCTAATGACATCACAAGCTGGGTGATGATGACGACTGAAAGTGCTGAGTTGCACCGACTTGGGCGGAAAGTCACTCACTGCATACGGGACATTCAACCAGTGCTTTCCGAAAGTCAGCCCTAGGGACTTGACCAGGATCTCGGCCAAGAGGTTCTTTCTCCCTCCATCCCTCAGGCACTTCTCAAGCCTGCAACCAACATTAATATGAAAAAGCAGCCACCGATCAGAAAGTCTGGTTTGCTCAGCATTGCAAGATTTTTTGCTGTCAACTCTTCGGCCTGCAGAGAAGAAAAAGAAAGGGTCTCCGAAAGTTTGTTAACATAACTTTCCGCTGCTGTTGCTTTGATCCGTCCGCTACTTTCGACGTAATTGCGGCTCCATTGAGCAACGAGGACTCCCTTTTTTGACCAAGCACCCGGACTCTTTGAGTGCACTGCGGAAAACGGGCCAAAAACAAATCACTTTTTCAGTTGGAAAAGCTTTTTTGCTGCGCCCTCATGAAAGATTCAGAGCGTCGCCTCTTTTGGCGTCCGGGCGCGCGCGCGCACACACACATGTAGTCTAACAGATTGCCATCAATTGTTCAGGCTATATAGAGGTATAGCAACAATAATGGACACGCGCGCGCGCGAATCTGTTGCACTTTCACAGGTTACACATGTGTGTGTGTGCGTGCGCGCGCGCACCAACCCTTTCTTTTGTTCACGCCAGCGCTCGCATAATAAAAAACCTTCAAGTTTTGCGCTGTAGGAAAATGGAAAGCTTTTTTTTCCCCCTTCCTGCTGTTGTTCCCCCTGCCAGACGTGGGCCAATATACGTGTGTGCCTGAGCCAGCGCTGCTTTTCTTTCTTTTGTCGTGAATCAAAAAATACTTTTTGACACCGTCCACACCCCTCCTTACGGCGAGACGGCACTCCCACTCACCCCTCCTCCCGGTTGACCTCCTCCCCCCCCCTCCCCTTCCCCCACTTTCGTACGTGTTCCCCAGAGGCCGTTTTTTGTGACTCACTCGGTAAGTGTAGTCAGGGCGTCGACTACTAAACACACGTGGAGCTGGCGGCAAAAAAGGAGAGATTTTACAAGCGTGGAAAGTGGATTTAGGGCGTTAACTCGCATTGATTATTAATCCGAAAACACACATGAGCTATTGTGACTCAAGGCTCATGAGTACACTCAAAAGGTCGTTGTTGTTGCTGCTGCTGCTGTTGCTGCTGCTGCTGCTGCTTTCTTCACAGCTTGTGTTATTCAAAGTCTTTCAACGTCAGAAAACTTTCACCGCGATGTCTTGAAGCACTTTTGAAGGGCGCTGATATGACTCAGGGTAAACATGATGTGTGAACATTTCTCTCTGAAGAAAAGTTCCGGACATTTGATATGCGATTTCTTCGCAAACTTTTGTGGACGTGTCATGAATTGCTTGTCGCATATTTTCTTCTTCCTGTTTTTGGAGAGATGCCAAAGATCTCTCAGAAAAAACGATGGGGAAAATCGTCCTGCTGCGGTTTAACCTAGAACTTTTCAGTGAAGAAATGGATCCTGCTGAGGCCACGAAAAGGTCTCAGCTCTCGGGATCGTCGGTGGAGTCTTCAGCAGGGCTGGCGGCGGCCAGACAGGCCGACAGGCCGACAGGCAGGCAGACGCCATCCTCTGCCGGACAGTGAAGCCTTTGGCTGCTTCAAGCGGACTTCGTCAAGCAGGGCTTTGCTTCTCCAGTTCTCGATCCCCCGTTGTTTTTTCTCTCTCTGTCTGCACACCTGCGATCTGTCTGGTTGAGTTTTTTGCGTGGATTTTTTTTTCTCCCGAATCCGACAACTTTCTCCAGGTGGTGGAGAACTAAAGTGGCCGCCTAAAAGTGGATTGGGGAAAAAAAGTTTGAACCGCACAAGCTTTTATAGATTTCTGCTGGTTTTGGTTTTCTGCCAAATAACCCAGAGTGTTTTTTGGCCACCTCTTGAACAAATTGTTCCTGGATAGGTGCCATCTGTCCGTGCTGTTGCGGGGTTGACTGATAGTTTTCGATCATGTCAGCGTGATGGATTTCATTCTCGAGATTCTCCCTCCACTTTTCCTACATCAAACGTCCTGTGAAGGGGGTAATCGCCGGGCTGTCTGATAGAGGAGGAGACAAGGGCGGACGCCATTCACGGGGGTGCGGCTGCCCAACGGGAGAGGGTGTCGGTCACCACCGGGCCGAGCCGCGGCTGCAACCGGATCCACCGGTGCTCGCGGGGAGTCAGGAAGTCACAATATGCTCACATGGGGCGATTTTTTCTATCTCGTGACTTTTCGTGTCACAGTTGGTGACTTGGCTGGTGGTCACAGCCCTGACACAAGACGTGGGTCGCAGAGGCCGGATGGCCTCTGCTGACAAGTGTACCCGGAGCGGCGGGAGTGGAGCTGCCCCAACAAGAACAACCTCGTCCACAGCTGGGCCTGCACGGACCGGAGCCAGAGTCAGGGGGAGGGGGACGAACAAGGAGGAGAGATAATCAAATGAACGTCACTCTCTCATGATTGAAGTCCAATCTTGGTGAATGGAGAGGGCGGTTGGCGATCACAGCTAATCGGGGGATAGAAGCTGACACACTCTATTATGTAGTACAAAAGAGCATCACAAGGGGGCGGGGGTGAAGTCGGAGGAGAGGCCCGAGAGTCACGACGCTCAACAAGTCCAAGATGAGGCGCGACAGACACACACACGCACACGCGCACAAAGCGAAAAAGCCCGGGCAGTGTGCAAATTTGTGCTCTTTCTGCTCCCCTTCCTCGACTGTTGGTCCTGGCCACATCGTCGTCGTCAAGGGCGGCGCCGGCGGCTTCGGGCTCGACGGCCTCGGCGGCCTCTTCCTCCTCCCCGATCATGTGAGGCTGTCGTCGTGTGCGTGATAATGTCATTAGGCGCGATCAGCGCAACTTTGTGGACGTATTTCCCCAGGGAGACACAGAAAAAGGGGGGAAAGGAGAAGGAGGAGGAGAAGTAGAAGAGGCAGAAAAATCCAGAAAATGCTTCTTGTGCGAATCCAACATGTGTTCGGAGAAAACAAATCTCTATGACAAAAGCAAATGAAGATTTTTCTCCTTTCATCTCCAATCGGCGCGTGAAAGCAGAACGAATCCGGCACAAAGGGGAGGAATTTTCAGAGATCACAAGTCTGGAATGACGAAAAATAAAACCACCACTATTTGATCGTCGACAGCCAAGTCGAGTCTTTGCCCATGATCGTTGCTGTCGGCCTCCAAACAGTTGTTCTGGGGCATCATTTGGTCGTCGTCACCCTGCCTTTTTCCCCCTCCCCCTCCTCTCGTCGAGGAGGTTCGGAATGAGCGATTCGGTCCAGCAGTTCTTCTATCTCCGTCGGAAAAGTAATCCCGGTTGTCAGGGAGCGCGAAAATAGATTTCCTCAGCATCTGGACGGTTCTCACACTGACTTCGCAAACCTCGCTTTGAATAAGAAGAAAAGATCCTCTCTCTCCTCTGAGAGTTCAGCAAACACGAATGAGTTATCAGGAGTCGTTACCTTCAGTGCTGAGAAGGAGGTCCATCCTTGGAGACAGGGGGGAGGGAGGAGGCCTCGTGGGAGGAGAGGAGAGTGACGAGGACAAATATATTCATGCGTGTGTGGAGGTGCAGCCCGCCCACATACGGGGGAGTCTTTCTGTTCAGTCACTGCAGTCTTGTCTTGGCCAAATCTGTCTGCTCTGTTTTTTGCATGTTCACTTTCTTGTCGTTGCACGTGCAGACTCACGACGCGCTCGGAAAGTTGAACCGTTGGCGGGCAGAGATTTCCATGCTAAAAGACTTTCTGCTCTGTCTTGGTCTGCTCAGTCTGCGCAGGTGTCGTCCTGAAAGTCCTCGCCCGTCTCCAAAGCCTTGTTCTCCAGGTCGGTGGTTGCTTTCTAGGTGGGGTCGATCTTGGACGAGCAGACTTGACAAGACCAAAAACTGCCGAGGCTGATTGGGCAGACTTGTTCTCGGTGATTTAGGACTTCTCGGTGCTTCCTCGGACGAGATTGAGCCCATGGGTGAACCAGACCAAGAACTGGAACGACTTGACGCATGCTCTGAGCAGGTGCGGCAAAGTCTGTCAGCAGGGAAGCCATTTAGCCTCCCCTCCGGTCCACTCTCGTCCGTGACAAAAAGTCAGCGGTCCGATCTGAGCTTGTTTGATTTGGTGCCTACATCACCGCGGAAGTTGGCCTCTGGCTCCAATAACCGGACAGTGCTGGTTCAAGCACTGCATGCAGCACTGCTCCAGGTTGCCTTGCTGGAAATGTCTGCAGTAGAGCGTCCTCCCAGCTGATCTTGCCCTCTTCCCCTGGCTAGTCGAGTATTTTTCAGAGAGAAGAGTTGGTGGAGCTCGAGCTTCCATTCAACAATCTCCTGCTCCTCACCATCATCAAGAATATACAGATGCTTTCTGAAAAGGACTCTGAATAATAAAAAAAGCAGCAGCATCAGCAGATCCCACTCAGTGAAGATTGGCCGCAGCTAACCCAATAAAGTCAATCATAAGAGGAGGAGGGGGAGCTGGGTTTGGAGGAGAAAACCAGATGTGGTAAAAAACACTGCTGCCATTGTGTGACTGCCCAAAGACTTTGCTCTGCTCCTTTTTTTTCTTTTAAAAAAAAGGTAACGTTATTGCCAGTAAAAATAAAAGCTTGGGTTTCTCGACTCAAGAAAAGCCCTGAAAATGATTTGACAACATTTTTCCTGCGCCTGTAAGAGAAAACAAATGGCTGGATAGGCTCTCTCAGAAGATTCGTTGTTTTTTAAGCAGTGCGCGCTTAAAATAAATAAAGCAGCCTGTTTCTCCTGCAGTATTTCATTGCTTTGCATAATAACAGCCCTGAAGTTTGCTCGAGTGACTCGCAGAATAATCGAGTTTTCCACAGGTAGACGGGCCATAAAACACCAGAGTCTGAATCGTCCGTGTGTGTGAGACAGAGAGAGCAAAGAGGAGAGAGACAAAAAATCATTTTTCCGATTTGTTCGTGATGTAATGTTGACAGTGCTGCAGAAACAATTAAGTAATCAAGTCCGCAGGGAGGAAAATTGCAGCCCTGCTCTGTTTGCACAACGTCGGTTCCATCGAGGTTTTGACACGCAGCCCAGAAGAGAATCATTATTGCGTGGATTTCATGCTCGGCGGGACTTTTTATTCTTCATGAGTGCTTTAATTGGCGCAATCAGAGACGCGCGTGCGTCCGCGTGCGTCCGCGTGCGTCCGCGTGCGTCCGCGTGCGTCCGCGTGCGTCCGCGTGTTGGAGAGAGAAAGAAAGGGTTTTTTTTAGCATATGTCAAGCTCAGCTCAGACAAGGTTGGAAAGCAAACGTGGTTCTTACAACTACGTCTTTTTTACTCCAATCTGTGCGGTCTCGGGAACGAGCACAGTGGCGAATCTCTGAACGCCTCCGCCGTCTTCGCCTCCTTCCACGAGTGCCCCGATGGAGGCGGCTGCAACAACAGCAACAGTCGTCCCAGCAACGAGTCAATTTGGCCGGACATTTGGCGAGGAGCAACACCTCTAAGCACCTCGATATCATTAAGAAAAGCCTCGCGCATTATTAACATTCACACGCAATTATGTGTGTGTCGAGGATGAGGGAGCCACCCTCAAGGTACATTGCAATTTATAGCGAAGACGTGAAATTGCGCGCAAAAGCAAGCAAACCGAACGAAGCCAAGCACGCAGAAGAACTGCACACGCGCGCACGCACGCACAAAGGTGGAGACGTGGGCGTGTAATTCCTCTTGTAGCACGAGGAGGCGTTTCCCAAACGCGCGCGCAATCTCACATCGATTTCTGGAACCAAATCTAGGGTCCCTCCTAGCTCGTTACATTCCCCCCCCCCCCTCCTACTGAAGCGCGGTGCAGCACAGGATCGTGCAGTACTGGGAGGTAATTATGGAGGCTAAGTAAATAAGCATGGCTTTGCGGGTATGATTATTATTACGGGTGTGCACGCACGCGCTTTGCTCAGCACGCCTACGGTTTATTTATTTATTTTTTTCTCCTCCTCCTCCTTCTTCTTCTTCTTCTTCTTCGAGTTCCCCCGACACGAGGACCTGTGACTCGTGTGCTGGCTTTTGGGGGGGGGGGCGAAAATGGGTCTTGACTGTGTCAATAACAGCAGTCGAGAGGCGTCTGCCGCGTCCTTCTCGTCGCCACATGCAAAAATGTCCGAGGCCGCCAGGACCAGGGGGACGGAGGGGAAGTGACACCTGAGAGACGCGAGGTGAGGGGAGCGGCGACCTTGATCGTCGATGGCTGATTTGTTTTTGTCTTTGCCTCATCCGGACAACGTCTGATGTCTGGACGTGAAAGAAGAAGAAGAAAAATCAATGCTGCCGCATTCCTGAGCTCGGCCATAATGTTATATTTATGTCAGGCCAGGAATTTTCACAACCTCACTAACACAAATCAGGAGACGTAGGGAAGATTTCACTTTCTATCTGTGAGCAGAAGCGCACACCAAGTTCAATTTTCTTCTTCAAAGCTGGAGGAGAGAAAGAGAGAGTCTAAAAAGTCCCCTCAAAAGAGAGAGAATTTATGAAGCTGTGGTATGCAATGATCAAAGCTGGGCTTCTGAGCCAAGGAAGACGAAGAAGAAAGAGCAGCACAAAGAGGGAGAAAGCACAAAGCATCGGGCCGATTTGGCCACCGCCGCGGCTGGTGGCGGCTGCTATGGTTGGTCTGGGATTTAATCTGTGAAAGTTCTCTCTCTCTCTCTCTCTCTTGCTCCTCCAGACTCATTTGGCGCGTTCCTTCGCCCAGATTAGGACGCGCAAATGAGCTCCATAAAATACTGATGAGAATTCCTTTCCTAGGGAGGGTGGAATTTTGGGGATTCACCACGTGCTCCTCGTCCCTTTATTTGGGAGCTCTCTGTTCTCACACAGCCCAGAGGGAGGGTCGAGATCACGTGAAGGAGGGCCCAAGACTTGGTGAAGAAGGAGCTGCCCAAAAAGTGCAGCGTGCAATCGACTTACCCATCTTTTTGGGGAGGGGGCGAGGAAGGCGCATTGTTTCAGCGCGTCAGCCCCAACCAACTGTGAGTTCTTGGATGAGCCAGCTGTTAGCAGAAGAGGATTATCGACTGATGTTCGAGAATGAGTCTCGTGGGAGGACAGAGACTGGCCCATAAGAGGCATTGTGCTGCGACAACGATGACTCAATTCACTGGGAAAAAAAATTAGTACGTAGCAAAGAAGAAAAGCTCAGCTCGCCCCTATCATTTTCTTTTGGCAAGTGTCAATGACGTAATGGAGTCTTGTGACGACACAATGGAGTCATGAGGAGTAGCAGGGGGAGGCTCAGTGGGCCCACGCTGGTTGCTGGTGGGAAGCTGACATCCGGACAACTTCTTGTTTCCCACCCCTATGATGTGTACACTAATGGAGTACGTGTGCCTATGGTAATCCATGTGCCTGCGGCTGTGGCAATCAATCTTTGCCTGCATCTACAGCTGTGC
>JAAUXU010055022.1_pt1 | contig 14527 bp, 13 predicted proteins | sample 7278151 | NCBI WGS metagenome assembly JAAUXU01 (sample SAMN14350113, study PRJNA611818) | marine sediment metagenome | isolation source: surface marine sediment (1.8m) | place: French Polynesia: Moorea | collected 2018-08 | reverse complement strand
GTGGCCTCCTCTCCCCCCCCCGCCCACCCCCCCATCCGCCCCGGGCGGGGGGCGCCCCCCCCCCCCTCTTTTTCATTTCCCCCAACTTCTTGAGAGAAGAAGAGCCCTAAAATTCATGCAAGAGTCTTCTTCACTACTCTTTTCATCTCAGTTCACTTTCCAATTCTGACTGAGATCCAGAGTCATTTGCCCAGAGCTTAACTTCCAGAGTCATATGAGATGTCCAAGTCATGAATAAGAGCTGTTTCGCACTCGCGGCCGACTTGAACTGAACACTAAATACTAGATTAGTCTTAAGTTGTGCTGCGTTGACGAATAATAACTAATAATAATTGGTCACGGCAGGCGTCTCCATAGCAACGCGCGCTATTATTTGCGCGAAAGATGGCGGCAAAAGTGTCTGCGCACGAAACAAACAAAGTTTTGCGTGCTGTTTGCCAAAAAACAAGAGTCTGAAGGGGGAAAAGTGCACATGTGGGCCACGAGAGGTTACCAACCTCTGTGAGAGTGCAGCCAAGATGTGGAAAAGTGAACTTGGCGAAAGATATGTTTGTCATAAAGTGACGTTATTGCAGTCGATAACAACGTCAATAATAATAATAATAATGTTATTATGGGGTGTGAGCGATAAAGTCTCATCTGGGAAACTGGGAAATGTGTTAATGGCAAATAAAGTGGCAATTAAAACAGCTCGAATTTCTGCTCAGTCATCACATTTGAAGACTTTTTTGCTACTCTGTAAAAGTTATTGATGTTGTCCCTCACCCCCACCCCCCCTCTGAGATTTCTTAACTTCTCATTTTTTAACTTCTTCCCTCTCCATCCATTTCTAGGTGGTTCAATCTCTATTCTGGCTGTTTGCGTACTTCTGGCACTTCTCTCGTGCCTCCTTGGCGATCCTGCTGGACCCCGAGTTGAAGTCCGCGCTCTCCCAGACAAAGATCTGCAGATTCCTCGAGCTGGAAGAGGAGGAGCGACCTCAAGAGGTCACGCCTTTGTGCATCGTCGTGTCCAAGGAGGAGGAGAACAACGAAAATCTTGTTTAAACAGAGAGAAGAAAGAAAGAAAGAGAGAATGAAAGAGATAAAAAAGAATCTCCCAAAGAAAAATGTGACTGTTGTGACGCTTTATCAAATTAGTGAAACTTTGTAATCAACAGCAAACCACTGTACAGAGAAAAACCGAGAGAGAGAGATTTGTAAATGGCCAAGGTTCAAGTTCTGGAACTTTGGTCAACCCTAGCAAGGTATTCGCAACATTGTGACAAAGGAAAAATCGTCTGTTACAAAGGTTTCGTCAGTTTATTAGACTGAATTTATAGGCTTGAATTGTAGAGGAAGACAAGAAGAAAAGGCTTGAGCGATGTGTGCAATTTTGTGTCAATGGAAGAAGAATTATTATATTCCTGTGTTATATTTCGTTGCCCCACCCCCCCACTCCACCCTCAGTATTCATGCTGATTATTAAGGTGTGTTATAAAGCTTTTCAGAGAGCAAGGAAATGAAATAAATCGCTTAGGGTGTGCTTATTTGACAGGCATCATCGACAACGTACGACCCGCGGAAGAAGATCTTCACGTAGGCTGTCAACGTGTGCAAGTGTAACTGCACCCTTACAGGGCACGCGAGCATGGCTTGGAGTAGGGATGTATAGTGCAGGATAGGAAGGCAGTCTCGAATTGTGAGCGGAATGAGTCCTACCCAGTACCCATGTTGGCCCCGTTTGGGGTCAGAAACGTCAAGTTTGGTTCTGGAATGATTTAAGGGGAAAAGTTGTGGCGATATCGTAGGCTGGGGACCGTCATGGCCAGCCTGATGGCCATGAAGCAGTAGATGACGGCCATTTTGAAAGGATTTGAAAGAGAGCTTGAAGCGATAAATTTTTCAATTGTTTATATGAAAAATTGATCTGCAGAGGTTTCACATTTCTTTTAAAAACTGGGTTTGAGAGAGTTTCATGGAGGGGCAAACAGGACATAGACTGTCTCCTGTCAAAAAAACTTAGGTCAGGTCTTTCTAAAATCTCAGCTGCCCCTCCTATGATAATACTTCGCTCAAGAAACTTGCGTCTCGGATAGACGATCACCTCCGTCGGGATCCCTGACCAGAGGTATCTGGAGGGTCTATACTAGACCTTGAGGCTTCGGAAAGAAAGAAACTCACACACGCAACCTCTCTCCGCAGTCCGCAATACAGTAGTGTGTCACTTATGTCAAATTTGACTATAATGAATTTTGGCGTGTACCAAATGGATGGCGGTGTAGACAAAGATTTTCACTGCATAAGAAATATATGCACTGGATCTCCGCTCTTTTTATTCACTGAAGACTGTTTCGCTGCTCACAAACGTTGAACACTTTCCGGACTGTTCCACACCCATAGAAGAGACACAGGTTACGTTGCACAGACCGGTTGGCTCAAAAAAAGCCCCAAAGCGACGCTGCTCATTGCGGAGTGGATGCAATCAATTAATACAGTCGATTACACTTAATGGGGCCATCTTAGGATCGAGCAAAAATTGAGTCCAATAAACCGATTGGTCCCATGACATGAGATCACTTCATAAGTGCAGCAGAACTTTGAAAAAGTGAACTTGCCAAGTAGTGAGGAAAAAGTTCACTAGATCGAAGGTTGTTCAGAACAGGCAGACCTCGAGAAAAGCAGCAAAAAGTGCTTTTATTCTGGTTTTTACTAGCAAACTTGCAATAGTTTCCACCCATTGTCTGACATGATTAACGACATAAAGATGGGAACTGAGAGAATTTGGTCCAGTTGAGCAAAAAGTCCTATTATCCGGTGTCCGATGAAGCCTACTCGAATATGAAAACTACAAAGTGTGCACGTCCCCGGAGCACTTGGACGGCTGGGGGCACTTGGACAGTGTGGGGGCTGTCGAACAGCACGGAGTACTTGGACAGCGCGGAACGTTTGTACCTCAAATTCTAGGCTCAAGATAAGCTGAGGAATGTCGAACACCTCCACCACGTGTTACTCTCAAAGAAGACTTTTGCTCTTACCTGCTTTGCTTCTTGACTGTATCTGTACTTGCTGCTCCTGCTGCCCCTGAAGGACGCGGACCTCAACCAGTTGAAGTCACGCGGGGCCGCAGAAGGAGAAGAGCGAAGTCGTTCTCGGGTGGCCAGAACAGCAGCTTTCATTTTGTTGGTGTCACTTATTGCTTTTTTTTTTACACCTCCACGATTCTGGTGTGTATGTGTCTCTCAGCACTTTTGCAGCACGTCCTTATGCGTCCAGATCCAAGCCACGATACAACAGAGAGCGCGAAACACGCAACCTGCGTCTCCAGGACAGTCTGTGGGTGGCAGCTTTAGAGAGAATCACTAGGATTTGAAGCTTATACACACTTCTTTCTACTTGTGCGCGCCTGAAAGGGTTTGAATTTCAGGGAGGGGAACTCGGACTTACATTTCCACCTGCAGCTTACGGACTGTGTGAGGCAAAAAAGAGGAGAGTCAACTCTTTTAACCCTTTTAACCACACTGTGTGACCCCCTTCTCAAAATGTGACTCTTCTTGACCGTTCCCCTCACCCCTTCTTGGTTACTGTTGACCTCCTCCTGATGAGTCCGTGCACATTATTTACTTTTTTTGACTCATATTTTAGGTACCAATTAAGGAGACTCGAATTTCGCCTGTCCTGTGCAAAACAGAAGTTTGCTGCGAAATATGCACAAATGTTGGCTCCAACCCTTTCGCTGGTCAAAACTGTAATTTGCTACGTGCAGGATGAATAAGAAAGGGAGGTTGCAAAAAACTTATTCATTCACTTGGCAAAGAGTCTTTTGGGGGCGTCCAGAGACGAAGAAGCAGCAGAAAACCAGGAATCCCACACACTTTACTCTCCAGAACTGCCAACCTGGATGGAGTCACTGATTTCTTCAGAGTCACCACAACTATGGCACTTTTTCGTTGAATTTTTCGTAAATCTGCTTCTAGTCAACTTCTTCACCCACTGACAGCTTGCACTAACTGAGTGGAGGACGTAGCAGAGAGGGAGGAGGACGAGAAGGGGTTGCTGCTGTGCGTGTGTGTGCGTAGGAGGAGGGCTGGGGTGGAGTCAATCAGGGAGACTCCACCAGACAGGATCAAAGTGATTGAGATCCCCAGAAAATTTCATACCAAGGAGTGACCCTTTTTTGCTGCTACAGCTGCTGCTTCATGGGTCGTTCTCCAGACTGATCTGGACAGACCGCGAGTGAGAAGAATACGAGATTTCCTGTGCTTCTAATAGAAAATGACCATTATTATTTCTCTGCTCTGACACAGTTTCCTTTAGTTGTGTTATTTACTTCGCACATTTTGTGCCATGTTGCTCTCTTCATGAATCCGAGACGCTGGGAAAGGACTGAGGAGGCTTAGGGGACTCTTGTTGACTTCTTATCTCTGAGCTCCGCCAGAAAAACAAGTCAGAATAGAGGACGATTCGGTGAAAATTTCGCTTCAATTTTAACGGTTCGAGGGAGTTTAGACGTTGCATTATTTACTGTGGAATAAAATAGTAGGCGTCATATGGAGGAACATTGTCCAAGGCAGTCGTTATCCTCCAGCGTGCAATGACATTAACAAGGCTGTTGTTGGCTTCAGCCTAGGTGATGTCATCCACATCATGCATTAGCATTGAAATTAGACCACCCCTGATTTGTCCCCCTACAAATATTCCGTATTCAGATCTTATCTTGTCTCACACAACTAGTCTCCCCATCCAGAATTGTTTCGCTGTAGAAGACAGCTTTTGCTTTCCCTCGCTAGATGGCGCCACTATCGCCGGCTTGCGTCTTGCAGTCTCAGAGTCGTTTAACACGGATAAGAGGAGACAAATTAATCTCACAACGCATTAGAAGAGGAGGAAGTATAATTTTCAATATGTGCAGAGCAAGAATCCAGCTAATTTGCTTCTATAAAAGACCTACAGGCAACAATTCTCGACTGAAGATAGCGAAAGCGTCTGATAAGAGTCCAGAAGAAATCGTGAGGTCTTTGTCATCGGTAGGGATTTACCTTACCTGTGCAAACACAAATTTGCACATGATGAAAACGAGGTGATGATCTAATGATTAAGCCTCGCGCCCCGTCCGGGTTTCGCAGCCTAAGGACGGTGGTTCTTTCTGACACAGGTGACTAAGTCTGTTTTCATAGTTGCGTACATTGCTGAATAGAACATTCCGCGTTCTTACGTCATGTCGGAATTTCGCCACGGAAAATCGCAGTGATATCCTGTCACTTCTCAGTCTGATTCGCTCAGACGTGGCTTGTGTGAGTCGATCTACTCTTACATTTTGTTGCGCGCCACTCACACAGGCGCGTATTTCGAGTAATTGTGGACCGACGACCTCGCAAAGTTTGTGCAGACATTGACGATGAGTAAGTGCAGAGACATTTTCATTCTCCTACCGTGGCGTGGTTGATGAATGGCGACTCTCGGAAGGTTCTGTTCGCCTCCTCCTTCGTGATGACCAAGTCCCCGCTCCAGCTGACGGAGTTCAGGCTGCACTTGGGAAGTTCGCAGTGAGTGCAAATTGCTAGCGACGCCAACGAGGAGAATTTCTTGAGATCATCTTCTTTTCTGTGGCCTTCTTGGTCGTACCAGATGGTCATGGACTTTGACGAGGCTGAAGATCTTCGAGAGAGCAGCAAATTCCCTAACGAAGGGCTGCGCCTGAGGAGAAGACGATTGATCAGCTCAATTTAGGGGTGAATCGAGTCCACTTTTTTTGAGTACGAGTCAAGTACGAGCATGGAGCTTGGAGTGTGAGTCGAGTTCCGAGTACGAGTCGAGTACAAGGATACAGTTTTTGAGTGGGTTGAGTTCATTCCCAAAAGTCCTATTGAGTCTCGTTCAGACAAACTTTGAGCCCACTGAAGCTACATGAGAAGTGTGAATTCTCGAATCTCTTTTACAAAGCAACATTTCACTTCAGGTTGGATTTCAGACAAACTAGGATTCTAAATCTTGCCACTGCCACTAGACTCAAAATGGTCAGACTTGAGGTAGTCGACTCACAAGTCTATTGAGTTCAAGTCAAGTATGATGGGTCAAGTAGGAGTTTAGACGCGATCCATCCCTAATAGACTCGCGAGTCTTTCAGGCACAATCAATAGCGTTCGAGTACGAGAGTTTCGGGTACGAGTCGAGACTCGATCCATCACTAGTTCAATTTGGTTTCGTAACAGGAGCAGCATCAGTACAGTAGCCGTTCATTGGTGCATTCATTCTCTGACTAAGACATAAGTAACCAATCTCGGAATTTCATATAAAAAGCGCAGTGGTCTCATATACGTGTGTGTGCGTGCTTGTGTGAATCCGTGTGACTGCCTTTGTGTGCGTGTCTTTAAGTGTGTGTGTGTGTCGTTCTAGCTTTTTGGCGGCTGATTTTGGCGGCCAATTCTTGTGGCCGATTTTGGCGGCCGGTTTCCTTCTTTGCGCGGCCGATTTCCAGCTTCAGCAGTTTTTGTGAGTGCAAAGATTGTGTTGTGAGACACAAACAGACACACTTTTACAGCCGCTTTACATTTTAGCCATTCGTTCTACCCCACGAAGTGGAGAGCGCGAAAGCGCGAGCCTTCTATAAGCAGTAAGTAGTGCTTGACTCGAGTAAAAGTTGTGAAGCTTTAGACAAGTCGGGCTTTCCCGACTCGTAATTGACTTTTCCAGGACCAATAAACGCCACCCACTTCAACTGTACTGCTGCTGTTGCTCCTGAATATTTGTCTGAAGCTAAACTTTTCATTTCCATCAAACTATGCAGTCAACGTGCCGAAAATCCGCTGTTCGGACGTTTCTTACATAATATCGACACTTGCTCTCCTGGCCGTCTTCACTAGTGGCTGGATGAGGGACTCAGGGGCCGAATCCACCAAGTTGGGTGACGTCACAGACTCTCTTTCGTCATAGCACCAAGGTCTCATTGACTCTCGCTGCTCACCTGCAAAAGAAAAAGTTCATTCACTTCTGTGGCCAGTGCATGCTGAGAGAGACGAAGACTCGCGTCCACGGACAGGGACGCGGACAACGTGGTGATGTTTCACACGTAGGAGGAGAAGGACAAAACGGTGATGATCCCTTGTACCTTGGAGGTATGGGAAGATCCTCCTGTTCTTCTGCGTGGCTTCCCGCTTGGTTGAGACCGAGAGGCTGTCACGAAAGCCGGCGATGGCCTAAGGAGCATGCATCTTTTCAATACATCTCTGGACTTGAAGGCCAAGGCCGTTTCACTCCTCACCTGCTGCACCAATGACGGCCGTCGCCTCCGACCTTGGGCGTTCATATTCTGCAGCGATGGGCGAGGAAATCCTACACGACCGAGTCAAGAATTGATCTTGTCCTAGGACGCAATAGGGATCAGATTTCCCTGGACGCTGGAAATGAGAGAAAATCAACCTTTATTCCCTTCTCTTCGACCTCGCGTTGTTGACTTTTTTAGGGCAGTTTCTACTCATAACCTTTTATGAGTGCGTAGCAATTCCAGGTCTTTCACCTTCTGCTTCTTTTGTTAAAAAAAGATTAAAGAATATTGCAGATCTGATCATTCTCACTTCTCGCTCTTGCCCACCTTTGTTTGTGTGTACACATGTGTACAAGTGTGGTAGAATTAAGCTGACAGCAGAGATACTTTACAGATGAGTCAAGTAAGAACCCTCATGAGTACAGATAAAGCTCATGCGTCGTGGTGCATTGCTACACTTCGGGTATACATCAGACCTGAGGTGAAGTTGAGTTACAATTTTATGCGCAAACTACTATGTGCACTCACCAGCGAAGTTAGTCTCGGGCGTGTGATGAATCGACTCACTTTGTTCTTAGACACAATCTTTTAAGCTACTGCTTAGAACCTCACGAGCGTCCGCTTGAAGCGGGCGCGCGCGTACTCGGACCAGAAGTAAAAAAAAGTCCACGTAACGGAGAGAGAGAGAGGGAGAAATGAAGCAGGTATGCAACGGTGCTGCGTAAACGCCCTAATTGAAGCATGCGCACCTGTTCAACGTGTGCGAGTAGTGGCCAAGCAACAGCAACAGCAACAGGCGGCACGGCCAGCTCGGCCTGGGAAGAGGCCGACGTTCAAGCCATGCTGGGGTTTTCAAGGGTCGTAGTCGTATGCACAGGAGAGAGAGATGCTGACTCAGGAGGAGAAAGCTTTTTGACAGGGGGATTTTCCAGGCTTTTTCCCGACTTTTTCCCACCTGTGAAGCTGTTTCCTTTTGCATGAGCAAGACATGCGTGCATTCCTAGAGGGGGGCCAATCCGATGGGAGGAAACACTCACTTCGTCTCTTATTTCAGCAGGAAAAAAAGGTAAAGCATGCTGGGAGATAGCAAATTTTGAATTCTCCTCAGGCATCTGAGATGGCAGGAGAGAAGTCGATGATGATGATCTCATCTTATGGGTGAACATCATCAGGGCTCTGATTTTCAGGTGATTTTTGTCACAGACTGCTCATCGCATCACAATTCACTTCAATGGTTTTTGTTCATTGCGGCGAGTGCTTTGGTGTAAGCAGTCTGTGACAAAATGACCTTGGAGTTTTTGGTGAAAAAGTTTCGGGACCTAAGGCCCACAGGCTCGAGTTCCTTTTTGGGAGGCTTGACCATCTGACAGCTCACATCAAGTCTTGCAAGCTCTTGAAACAGTAACACTACAACTCCTCACAATCTACTATGATGTTGTGAAGCCACTCTCAGCCACTGTTGCCAACTCCACCCCACCAACTTGGGGAAGAAAATGCTCGTATGTCAATCGGCCCGCATTCAAATTTGCACTAAATGATGTTCGAAACTTTTCAAAGAGTTTCCGTTGTAGAATGAGCATATGATATACGTGCAGAAATATGTGCCATGTAAGTAAGATTAATATGTAATCTAAATGAGAAAAACTTGTAAAAGTAACTCCTCCATGAATTGGTCACTTCAATTGATGAGGAATTTAAAAGTTTTGATCCTGTTAGTCATTTCCAATGCAACCTGGAGAAGGTCACGAGCCGGATCAAGCTTGCAGCTGCCAAGCGCGACCCGAACCAAGCTCGTAAAAAGTCCGGCTCGACTCACTAACTTACCCAAGAAGTTGCAACGAGAAAAGAAAAATCAGGAACAAAGGGTAACAGGGAAAAACTACCATCCAAAAATGAGCAAAGGATGTCTTCTTGACGTCGAAGTCGGGTCTTCGCCTATAATTCCGAGCTCTCATGTCAAGTCAGAGCAGCTTCGTTCCTACGCAGTACATGCAGCAGTTATGTGGTTTCCTCCTCCTACCAGTGCAAATACTGAGGACTACAACAGCAGCAGCAACGACAACAACAACGCACCCATTTTTTTGCGCCGAGCAAAAGCTTCGAATGAGCTGACGTCGTCACACAAATTCTCTGCTCCGACTGCGATCATACGGTCTTTTTTCAGCCGGCAGGCTCGGAAAGGCCAGGCAGTGATGATGACGAACTAAAGGCCGAGGCCTTTACTTCGTCATCAAAACTGGGTCAGGCGTGGGCGGATTTAGCATGAGATCGGGAGAGCCTTTGCTATGTGACTTTAGGGAAACCCAAAGTTAGCCCCTGGGGGCCCAAAAAAGAGCTTTCATTTCCTAAAGCTGTGTCGTTTGAGCCACAAAAAAGTTGAAGCTCAGAGACTCGAAAGGAGCTGTTTGAACAGTAGGCCAATAAGCACTGTGGTGCAGTGCTCTGTCTGTGTGACGAGTGAGCGTGAGCACGCACAGGACTGATAAAACGTATACTGTACCGGCGCTTACGCGCTCGCTACCCACTTCGTTGGGTAGGAACAAATGCGCTACTGCGTGACCCACGGATGACAAAAATTGGCCGCACAAAGGGCCCATCAGCCGCGAGTTGACTAAAATCGCACTGAGTTGACTAAAACACCGCGAAAACGACAAAAATCAGCCGTAAAGGGACTGTCAGCCGCGAGAGATGGCAGAAACCAGCCGCGGACAGACACACCCACGCACACACCTACATAAGGGGCTGTCCTTTTATATATATAGGGATATCAGCGCGGGCTTTACCATTTCTTCACCAAAGAAAGCAAGAATGGCCCTCAATTCTTGGTGCCTACTGACACCAGTTTCAAGAATCTGCGTTTAGGTTGGTACGCGCTCAGTAGAAACCGCGCGTGAGAGCCACAAATTTTTGGAGCGCAGGGTGAGCAACTTTGGATATGCAAGCTGTAGCTCTGTAGAATTGTGAATTTATGGACTCTCTATTTATCACTTTATAACTTTTATTCATTTGCCAAAGTTTTGACTTCATTTAATGAAGCTTTGTACTTTGACATGAAGGTACATAATTGATGTGGACATCCATCAGACGATCTGCTAGTCCTACGCATTCTGGCACCATTTAACATCAAGTGACACAAAAACCTGTGACCCCCTGTCCCTGTGCAAAATTTTATGAGACAACAGTTGTAGTCCTTTAAGTGCCAAAGACAGGTATGCGTGTGACTTAGAGAAATGGCTATTACTGAGGGAGATTAAAACAAATCAATATTGAAGATTACTGACTAATTTAGAACCATTTATGTTGGACATACAGTCATGACAAGAAGACAAAATTTTTCTAATGTCAATGCTGTGTTCAAATGTGGGGCCACATTTGGCCCAGACATATTATCTCATGGCAATATCATGAGTACAGGTCATAAACTTAAAATAAAACTAAACTGGTAACTAAAAACAAACTAAAACTGGGTACCTAGAGACATGGAAACAAAACAAAAGCATTCTCAATCTAGTGTTGCATACAATCCTGGTAATCAAGGTGGGTTGGAAGGCATGTGTGCCCCAAACAGCACCACCGCTCTCTGAGTCCTCACATGATTGCCATATAGGGGTAGGGGAAGAAGTCCAGCAGGGCCACTCCTTGTGCGCAGTTTCCATCAGTTGACATGATGTACAACCATTCAACAAACAAACAACTCTTGGTGCACGTTACGGAAACTACTGTTTAAAAGGTTCTGAATTGTTGTTAAAGATTACAAACTCACTTCAACGCAGTGCTTGGATGAGTAGTGGTTAGTCAAGTGTGCACCCAGACTTGCATTCAGCATTGGAAATGGCACAACTTTGTTCTGTTTCCACCTCACTAGCTACGTGTCCAGAGCCTGTATTTGAATGTCTTATAAAACTCCTTAAATATAAGTGATATTTAAAATTCGGTCCCCTACCACCCCTCAATCTAAAAAATGCTAGTGCTTACATGCTCCCGACTTTGTTGGGGATGTAGAGAGGCAATATGCGTCCTTGGGAGAGGAACGTCCAACAAAACCACATACAGTGGAACACACTAATAGAGACACGCTTATTGGAGACTTTGGCTTATTCGAGACAAAACACCAGGTACAAAAAACTTCTACAGAAACGCTTTTTAGAGACACACACTTATCAGAGACACCATAGAGACAATAGAGTCAGAAACTGCCCAAAATCCATAACAAAATTAGTACATCTTTACTTCTTTTTATAGACAAACTCGCCCTGTGCAAAGAGGATTGCCACTTTTTTCTGCTTTTTCTGACTTTTTGACGATGTTTTTTTTTTAACAAGCTTATTAGAGACAACCACTTATTAGAGACAAAACTCGCAGTCCCAAAGTGTCTCTATGAAGCATGTTCCACTGTACTCCCTCGATAGACATCACCTTCTAACACACTGCATCAGTCTCATTTGAGTTTGACCTTAGATCTCTAGTCATTATCCTAGATTCCAGCTGAATCAATGTCCTTGGCAACGAATCTCTGAGTCGTTACCTGGCAGAGGAAAGTGTCCAAGGCTTACTGAAGGTGTGATCTCACACTGTCATTGACTGAGCGACAGGCTTCTACTCTGTTCTCTGGTATGACCAAGGGGGAAGCCCCAGGTTTCTCCTCATTGGTCTGGGTGCCAATTACCCACTCGAATCAACTCAATTACTGGGGCTGCATTGGAAGGCTATCAGACCAAGGCAAGATCTTGTACAGATGGGTTCTTTCCGTAGTCCTTCTGAATCTAGAACTGATCAGGGGATGACCAGCGAATCTTCCTTCTGCCCTTGTGAGACGAAGTGAGATCAAACACTCCAACTGAATCTTGAATTTCCTAGCCAGATATTAACCATGCTGACGACGTCCTAGCAAGTGGATAGTTTATTATCTAATCTGCTGCACATAGGACAAGGCAATAGGACAGGAGCGAGGGTTGGGTTCACACTATGTGAGACTTAGCTGGAGAGACATTCCGTCCTAGCGTTGACTGGTGATGAGTGGTATCGGAGTCGGACTTCAGGGTTTATCAGGGTCTGCTGACCGGCGGCAGCGGCGGCAGCAGCAGTGACAGGTGACACAGATAGACAGAGCACGCTCCCTCTGCTGCCACTGCTGCTGGCGAGTGTCTGTTGCTCATCGTTTGTCTGCAATCATGCTCTTGTACATGAACATGGTGCTTTTGACCTGGAGCATGCCCAAGGATGGGTCGGAGGGTGCCATCTTTGGCATATGGCAGTGGAGGGTGGGTGGCCACATCCACAGAAAATTTCAGCCACTTTCATCATGGAAAAGTGGTCCAAAACATCAAAATTCAGCTGCAACTGGCACAGTCCTCTTGTCATCTCGTGTTACTCTAAGTGCTCCAGCATCACAATGAGCACTTGAAACTTAATGAAACTACAGCATGTCATGAGTGACTATCTCGGCTACACATTGAACATCGCAATCCCTAAATATATAAAAGAACAACCCTTTGTGTACATGTGCCTGTGTGTGTGTGCCGGAAATTCAGGACATGAGGGTGCATGTCTACCGGATACCCTGTGCCATCTGAACATTTTTCATTTTTGGTCCCCAAAAGCCTTATAAGGATATGTTTTTAACAATTTTGGCCTGAACAGCACTGCCATCAGGTGGTCAAGTTCTCAAAACCAGTGTGATAGTTTTGTCCCTAAAAGCAATGTGGTTATTGAAGTCCTCAAAAGCTGTGTGTTTTGCCCCAGTCCTCAAAAATGAAGTTACACTTTCCTGAGACTTCCGTGTGGGGCAGATGCATGAACAGAAGCACACTCAATCCCAGGACTTTTGCTGCACACTCTTTCCTGGGACGTGACTCATACCTCATGTTCGGAAATGCAGTGAAATACCATTTTGATGCAGCTGTGCTGTCCTAAGCTTAATAGTGAGCTCAGTCTCCTATGTGCAGTGACACAGTGAAGTTGACCAAAAATGGCAACAAGAAAAAGTGCCAGACTTTGAGGGCAAAACGATCCCATAAGGTAAGAACCACATATAATTTAAATTCCAAATTTGGCTACACATTTCGCTACAGCTTTGCCTAACTACAGGGGCCCCTGTACTTTGCCACATCTTTGCCTACCTACTTCGCCATGTCTTTGCCTATCAAATTCTTTCCCCACGTCCATGCCTACCTATTTCACCACAACTTTGCCTACCAACTTCGCCACGTCTTTGCATACCTACTTCGCCGTGTCTCTGCCTACATATTCTTTGCCTACGTATTCTTTCCCCACGTCCATGCCTACCTATTTCACCACGACTTTGCCTATCAACTTCACCTAGTCCTTGCCTACCTTTTTAAATAAATCACTTAGAATTACTTAGAATTACATAGAATAAACTTAGAATTGATGTTGCAACTTTAAATGCCAAGGTTTCATATGCCTTTCACTTACAACTTGGCACTAGCACCAAAAAGAAACAAATGCCAGAACAACAAAGGGCTTAAGTGGGGAATCCGGGTGCAGCTGGGGCAAGGGGAGGCAGTTGTTGATCGCAAGTGCGTGTGACCCGTTATTTTGTACCTGGTGGAACCACTGAGGCAGGAGCGACGCAGCAGCGGGCGATGGGTGAGGCAGGAGGGAGGCAGGAGTGGGCAGGCGAGAGAAGGAGGGAGGCAGGAGCAAGCAGCAGGAGAGGGAAGGAGGGAGCCAGGAAGAAAGAGGAGGAAGTGCGCATGCTATTACTTCAGAAGGAAGCACAAGATATCACTTCCAGCACAGGGGTGTGTGGCTGAGCCTTATAGGGAATTCTTCTGTCATTTCCGCTGTATTGTCACAGTACATAAATCATCCTGATATGCTATCCTGATATGAATTACCATGACATGAGGGAACTGTAAATGGAACTGAAACTCTTCATTTCCCGCACAAGGGAGGGAGAGTGATATAAACGAGACAGGCTTTGTGCATTCAAATCAGCTATGGTTGGACATCCATCATGACCACATCTTCTACTATCATCATCTACTTCTACCACCTCCAATACTACTACCTCCACCACCACCATCAATTATGGCTTGCCAATTGTCTGCCTCTGAGGCCTCAACATCCTCTCTGGTGCAATCTTCTCAATAGAGAGGATCGTATCAGAGAGATGACACGGTCAAGGGGTGGACTTTGGAGGGCCTGGAGAGGGAGGTGCTCAAGGACAAGGAGTCCACCATCTCCTTCCTGCAGTCTAAAGGTGTGTTACAAACTTCCCTCAACTGCCAGCAGTGTGGGAAGGCCATGACACTCTGGAAGG
>JAAUXU010063582.1_pt1 | contig 14538 bp, 9 predicted proteins | sample 7278151 | NCBI WGS metagenome assembly JAAUXU01 (sample SAMN14350113, study PRJNA611818) | marine sediment metagenome | isolation source: surface marine sediment (1.8m) | place: French Polynesia: Moorea | collected 2018-08 | reverse complement strand
GTCATTTTGGTGGTCCATCTTCATAATTTCATGCTTGTCACACACTCACACAACAGACAGTCACATACACAGCACTTTGTGTTTATTCCTCCCCAACAATGTGGGGAGTGTGTGTAGATCAATATCAGGAGCAACAAGTATAAAACTCAGGCATGAGCGAAAGGTGATGACGCATGCTGACTTGGGAAGTCTTCAAAACTTCTTGAAAACGGGTGAAAAAGTTTAGCACTTTCCGAAAAAACTGTAAAGAAAAGGTTTCCTACCATCACATCTGAGACGTATATTTCTCCACCAAGGATCTAGGAAAATTACGGAGGCGCTAGAGATCCTGTTCAGGTGTTGCTTCTTTGGCGAGTTTGTTCAGGGCGCGGCACATTTCACGGTGAAATTAAAAGTGTCGTAACTCAGATGTCCAAATAAAGAATTTCTGAACTTTTTCGCATCAGTCGCTTGGAAATTTATTGGTGAATGCATTTTTGGGGCAACAAATTTGTCAGTTTACAGATAAGAGCAAAAAGCGGCCTAGGCTTGCAGTTCTTGACGCGCTACTTCAGCAAGGTTGCAAGGCAAGGAGATTGCATCAGTTACTCTGCACACATCTTTCGTACTGACCACCTTCCAGGCTGATGTGGTGGATATTCCCCGCAATGAAGCTCCTACGCTGGGATGTATATTGGTAGGGAGCACGGGCATATTAGCACAGAGTGTGGGGATATTTCCACGGAGCGTGACAATATTTGCATGGAGTACAGGGGCGTAAGTTCCGAGTACGGGGATATTACCTCAGAGCACCAGGACAGACCTAAGCACACTGACTCATATTTTATACTCGAATGGCGTCTCAACCCCAGTAACGCCTCTGCCAGAAATGCATAGCACAAAATTTGGAAACCGAACTTCATGCAGCTCAGAAACTTTTGGCGTTTACTCTGTCGACATCCTACATTTGAGGTGGAAAGTTTGCTCACCACTGCTGAGGAGAAACCTTTTTGTGTTGAGCAAGATCATGCTCAGCCATGGCATGAATGGACTGTTTGGAAGTGAGCTTAGATGACATTGACACAGCTTGTTTTGTCTCCCTTTTGACATCAAATGCTGGAACGCTACATTAGGAGAGAACGAAAGCAAAGCTGCATATTTGTCACCCCTTTCTAGGTGAGCAGACCAAGATTGCAAGCAGAGAGACTTTGGAAGAACTGCCAGAGTTCTCTCTCAACAACCTGCGATTCCTCATCTAGTCGTCCAAGGGCTCGTGAGGCCTCCTTCTCTTGGCCACCGACTTGGTCTAGTACACTGCATGACAGAGGCCCAATTGGGATAAAAAAATGACCGCTAGAAAGGACAATTGTATCTTTTAGAGGACACTTCCATCTTTCCAGAGCTGCCTGTACCTTAATTCTAGACCTATATTTTTTGACGCAACAGCCATCTTACACAAATTATTCATACAGATGTGTGCAGGTAAGATGATGCATTTCAGATAAGAAAATATTGGAAAAAATTGAGCGGTTCCTAGAGCAAAAGTGCATGTCAACTTGGTTTTAGAGAAGAGTTTTTGGCTTTTCATTGAGTGGCAAACATTTCTGAATGGCATACCAGTCCATGGATGATTAAATATGAGCCAAGTGTATCAGCTACACGTACACGTATGAATTATTTTTTTCAGAGAAAAGTGATTTTAGTACTCAGGAGTGGGTCAGAGTAAAATTTGCGAGTGAGTATAACCGACTGTTCCTGTGACGCATTGTTGGAAAAATATTGACAGTCACTCATCGATTATCGAAAAGTGGACAAAAGTATTCCCCTCTAGTTCTATAAATAGCATCATCTTTTTTATCGGTGTTCTGTATAAAAATAGCCTAGCGAACCTACATCTTCCGCCACCTGGAGCATTCCGAGAAGTACGCAAGATACTGTACGCAGCTGCTGTCCTAGCCCAGCAAATTCAATTGTGCCTTGTATACTTTGTCAAAAACTCTTATGCTCGCATATCTAAGGAAAGTGGTTCAATGACGTCAATCGAGAGCTTGAGAACTCCAGCTTCCTTGCCCGGATTTTGCCACTTATGTATCTCGACTGATACAGCCTACAGGGTGCGTCACTTTTAGCTTGAGCGCCCTCAAGAGCCTCTCGCAGCAATGCGGCAAGCTCGACTCCGTTAAGAACAACATGGCCAGCAAGAAAAGGCTCGGTGAGGCTCTGAGGCGGTGAGGAAAAGGCTCTCTTATACTCACTCGCAAATTTTACTCTGACCCACGCCTGAGTACTAAAATCATTTTTCTCTGAAAAAAATAATTCATACGTGTACGTGTAGCTGATACACTTGGCTCATATTTATGTGGATGACAAAAAGGTTTCTCCTCAGCAGTGGTGAGCAAACTTTCCACCTCAAATGTAGGATGTCGACAGAGTAAACGCCAAAAGTTTCCACCGTCGTGCAGGTCTCAGGTGCTAAAAGTCAATCCTTACCTTCTTCCAGGGAGGAGTGCGGAGCGAAGCTAATCACCTGGGCAGAAGATGAGGCAGCGGCCAGCAAAAGACAAACGCAGAGTTGCGAGCAGGCCATGGCTGGCATGAGTCGTTCACCTGCAAAAAAAAAGATGTGCACAGGGGTTCAGCCATTCGTCCAGCTCGGCCTTGCGGTGGGGTGGGACGCAAGCGTTTACCCCGGGCACGTGTAATGGATGACCCACCTCACCCGGGGAGAGAGAGATGCTCGGCCGCTTGATTGAAATGAGAAGATCGACGAGTCTCTCTGACTAAGGATTTGCCACGTTCTCCGTGTGAACGAGCTGCACGTAGCGGGGCGTCACTTGGTCCTGGTCCCAGGTTGTCAGTTGACTCTGCGGACCTGCAACTGAACTTTGGTTACGACTGTTGTGTCATGTCTGTGTCTTCTCTGCACGCCTTAGACGTTCCCCCTGTCATCCGTCCCTTACTCTGTAGGTCCTGCTGCCGTGTCACGTCGTCATACGGACTTTGTTTCGGCTATCGGGGAAGTGAAATGAGGATAACTCCGCTGGATAGCGCGTTCGCATGTCCGTGGACTGCCAGCTACGTTACGATACCTCAGCTTTCTTTCTTTGGTGCCAGACAAATCATGCAGCGGACATAACCAAAGTCATCGTCTAATTTATCCTCTTCTTTAGAAAAGCCTCCGATGACAATGGTTGCCGAGCAAGAAGAATAGGCGCTCGTCCTCTCCTCACAATCAGTACTGCACACATTGGTTGACAAATGGAATTTCGTCGCCGCAAAAAGTGACTGAGGACCATGCCAGAAGATCTGAGCTGCAGGATGAGGCAAAAAAAATAAGATATGCGAGCTTTAAGCGTCAAGAGTCAGAACTACAAAATGGTGGCTTAAGATGATTTCAGGACTGAGGACAGTAAGAAAAAAAAAACCAGCCGCCAAATTATGATTAGGCCGCTCTATGGAGAATGAAAGAGGAAGCTTTTTTCCCTCCACAGATCTCCATAAACAGCCGCTCCCTCTGACTGTTTTGATCGGGTACTATAAATTGGGGCTCAATAGTAGTAGCCTACCCCTTTCTTGTGCGCATACGTACGCACATGGGGGGGGGGGGATGAGGAGAGATTGCTGGTTATAAGAGAGGAGTTCCTTTTGCAGAGGCTTGGGACTAACGGAGAGCACTGGCTTGTTTTCTCCTCCGCACCCGCGCTCGCTCACGCACTCACGTATCGCGTGACGAGCGTTGCACTTATAAGGAGTGAGGGGTGGAATTATCTCCATCATTCAGATAGGGGCAGGTGGTCACAAAGGAGGGCAGGGATGCCATAAACTTCTTTCGCAAATTGAACAGATCTCGCAACAATAAACACCGGAGCCGCTCGTCGTCAGCGCTATACAAGATGTCTCGCACTTAACATTTATCATACAGCTCCTTCCTGTGATTGGGGCGGCCGATAGTTTTGAGCACCTTTGCTTGGCCGCTGTCATCGCCGCAGCCAGGGATGAAGAATAAGACCTGATTGTGATCCTCATCTGAAGAGTAGAGGCTTTGGCTGAACGGGTCAGACCACATACAGGGGTTTGGAAAACCGGGGGGGGGGGAGATCGTGAAAACAACGCTCCACGAGGAGCTTTTCCAACTTAGCGTTGACACAGACCCGGAAGGTACGTGCGATATCCGCTGGCGATATCCGATTCAGGCGTTTACGCGTACGATGTCACAGACAGATCAGTGTTTTTTTCCTGGATTTACTTTGTGATGCTTCTGAAATGTGAAGTACAAGGAACGTACGCAGCACACATGTATGAGCGCGTGACGTCGTCGTGAAGGAAGTACTCAGCGCTTACCTCAGATGATTGTCATCATCAGGGAGCGTGGAATACTTGGGGAGAGGCGCATTCCCTAAGTACGAAACAGCGGCTGATGAATAAAAATCTCACTACACTTGCTGTCAGTTGCCGAAGCATTTTTTGAGCTTACGGAACTAATGGAGGATGAAGAAAGCCACCGTATTGAAGACCATAAGGGGCTTCTTCACGCTTGAGCATGTTCGTGGTTTGGCTAGGTAAGTAAGATTAGGTTGAGGCGCTATATGAACCAAATCTTCATCTTAAGGTGTCGGGAAAGACTTTCGGTTGATCGACGTTGCCACTTAGCCAATGCTCATAAGGTGATATTTGACCGTATATTGACGTGTACTTCAATCAAGACAATCAGCCAGAATTTTTGCTGTTGCCTGCGCCTCTTGCACAGTGAGCACAAAAAGTAGGCCAGAGCAAAAAACGAAAATTTTGGGAGTCTATCTTAGGTTTGCTTCTTAATGCCAAATGTTGCATCGAATGGTTTTCAAGCAAAACCTCTCTTGCAGTAAAGTAGAGCATAACAAGGTGTTCCGATTTGGCCACACTTTGTTTGTAATTTCATTTGATTGCCGCTAAGTAAGTGGGAATTAACTAAGCAGGTCCAACTTGAAAAGTTGAACTAACATCCTGATGTAACTTTGAAGGTAGACCCCAAAACTGATTGTTTTTTTATTCCATTTGACTAGAATGTCTTGAAAAGAAGTCTAGCAACAAAAATAGTACAAAGAATGGGATTTAAAAAATTAGTCTGGCCTAAAAGATCGTCGTTCAAGGGTCAGAGGGTAGTAATAGGCCTGTATGAAACTCGCAAGTAGCATGATTTGTGTCCCTTGCACATAGCACGTTGCAACTGCAGTCGGTCCTGTCAAGTCGTTGGTTTCGGGCGAGAAGTTGGCCAAGTCGAACGTTCCCAATAGTGAGCCCGACAGTGTTCGTCGTGCTGCGAGGAAGTATCCACAGTGGAGAATGTTTCCCAAGTGGAACGTAACGAAATCCAGCGTCGACTGCACCTGCACGCGCTTGCAAAAATGAAGCTGGTAACCCTGTCTTCTGTCATCGATAGACAAATTTGGCGAGAGCGCCTTCAGCAGCAACCCCCTGAAGTGTAAAGACTCTCTCCTTATTCCTCCTGTACACATGCTAATGATTATGCCCAAAAAAATCTCTTCGCTTCTCCGGCGGTGGGCTTTTTTTTTCTTTCTCCCCTCTGCCCAACTTTTGGGCGGCCCCCATAGGTCACAAAGGAAGCCCGCTTTAGCAATGAGCCACTCCCCTGCGTCGATCAAAGGAAGTCTTGCCTCCAATTTGAGGTAACGGCATCGAGCTACGTCAGTGCGTACATTGGTTGTAAAGAGTATCGGATGGTGGGGGAGAAGGCAACCAGCGGGTACGGAGCCAACTCCTCCATCGGCACTCCACGTCAGAGCTGAGGTTCTTTTTGCAGGACTTGAGGTGGCGGGAATGTAGACTCATGTTGCCTTTTAGGGCTTGGTCGGGTCTTTGCAAATTCTCTCTCTTTTTCTTTCTTTCTGGGAAGAAGAAAGAAAAATGAGCACCGGTCCTTCGGAGATGCCGGACTTTATATATTTTTTCCCCTCCAGTCCCGTAATCGCCCCGATCTTTGGACAGACAGACTTCTAAGAGCATTTTCTTCTTGGTTCGTTACGGAGCCATTGAAAAGAGCGAGAAAAAGGGGTGGAAAATGTCACACTTAAAGAAGGAGGACAATTTGTCTATGAACAGGACCGTACATTGGCCCGCAGTCCGGCCTCCAGTGACTGACCGTATCTCTCCTTAGACTTTATGGACTCTTAACTTCTAAACCTTTTTTTCTCAAAGTCCTCATCCTGATAATGAATTGGTCCCCAAATTCGCAAGTCTCGTATCATTAGGACCTCTATTATAACTGTACACTTGGAGTTGAATTCCGTGCAGAGACATGGAGAGTTTTTCTCTAATAAAAACTATCTTAGTTTTAGAGAACTGTCTTAAAATGACCCAAATTGCACTGCACACACAAAGTCGAGGCGGCAACTTTGACTGTAGACACAATCTTACCTTCTGCTGAAAATAATCCAGTCCCCGTTGGAGCTCGCCAATATCTTCTGCTCCTCGTCACCATTTTCTTCTTGCCTGCGGAGTCATCGCAGGTCCGAGCGACCGAGCTCTTCTCTTCTCTCCGGGACTCCCGAACGGCGACTGGCAGAGGCTTTGGCCGGTGGAGGAAGAAGAAGATGCCCGCAAATCCTCACCCTGGCACGTCCAAGTTGAGCAGCCAGCGCACCTCCGGCCGCTTCCTCCGGCACCCACCCTTTATGGTAAACGGTTCGTGCGAGACAAATAATTCTCCGGCAGAGAAATACTTCTTCACCCCACACGAAGAGGCAATGGCGATGATGACGACGACGACGACGACGATGATCGTCATCAGCACTGAATCTTTTCGAGTCTGCACCTCTCCCCCCCTCCCCCCCCCCTCCACTTTGCCTCGCCCCAACCCACGAGATGGGCACGCGTTCGCTCGCTACTACTCTTGGGTGTGCGTGCGCATGTATGAGTGCGTGTGCGAGTCCGAGAAGGGGGTGAGTTTTTCTTTCTAGGGTTGCCGCAGCATTCAATCAAAGCAGGTGAGGCGAGGGACTGACGGAGCTCCCCAGGAATTCACGCCCTCAATCTTGGGACTGCCTGCTCGTGAGTGGACCGGACACATTCGGCAGACGCGAAAAGAGACCCTTGTCACTTCTGCTATTGCTCCCATGTTGATGTTGTCATCATGACTCGAGTGGATCAAGGTGTACTTCAATGGGTGGCAAAAGTGTCTGGTCCGCTGGTAACCGTAGGGTCGCCCATCCCCCCGGGTGGAACCCCCATTTTCCTCATTCTCACCCTCTTGTTACATACATCCGAACAGGCTGAAGCACTCAAAGGAGGAGAATTGCGGCCAAAGTGACATGAACCCTCTCTCTTTTCAAAAACGTACAATGTGTTTCCTTTGTTTGGACTAGGGTATGTCCGGGTTATATTTCTTCTGGTATCCGGATATTCAGTCTGTCCGGGCACTTGCTCAGTTTCATACTCGGGTATGTTGTTTTCTTGCTTCTATCTCTCTACACAGTCTTCCCGACAAACATATTTATATCCAGTTTGATGAGGCACTCATAAAACGTAGTCGGGTTAGTCGTCATGAGCTGTAGTTCCGCCGGTACCAAATAGTAAAAGTTGCTCTTGGTACCCAGATTAGTCGCGCACCCGAGAAGACTTCTACTTGTCAGTGCTCTCCACAAAGAACATAAGACGAGTTGCGTGACAAGACTTCAAGTGTCCAGCTTGCAAAACGTAGACAGAAAAAGAAATCTCTTCATGTTCAGTTGAGAAAATGACGCGCTACTTTGCATAGAGATGTAGATTCATTCATCCTCCGCACTGCACAGTTCGTTGTGGCAAGTACTTACTGTACAGTTCGTATAATTCGGCATCGCACGGTTGAGTCATGGTCAATTGGCTGGCGGAGATAGTGCTGAAACATCCCTGACTGCAGCAGCTCGATCTCAGTTCCTTGATCTGTCGTGTGGAGAGGAGCTCTTCTCCCCCACCCCCCACCCCCCGCACCTACCCCTGGCGTGATGTTTGCATAACGCTTGGGGAATTATGCCTCATGCTCTCCTCCCCAGCTCTCCTTCCCAGTCCACATGCCCCCGCCAATTGATTTATGCGAGCTGCACCCTTGCCTTTTTAAATGTCACTTCCTGCTTGGAAAAGCAAGAAAGTCTACTTCATTCCAAGAGTGTGAAAGTAGGATCATTTTCTTCTACTACGGGTGCGTGCGAGCTCGCATGGGTTCTTGCAAGTCGCCCCTTATCGTTAAGGATCGATTGTTCGACTGTGCAAGAATCGAGGTCGTCATTTGACGCTTGGCCTTGATGTACACACTCATTAAGCTCGACGTGATGGAAACTTGTCGTGTAAGTCACATTTATTCGAAACTTTTGTATACGTATAGATTCTTGGATATGGTACAGTAGAACGTGAATAGATATATTTCCGATAGTGCACATCATTATCATGAATAAGACATACCGAGGTCTGACCTGGCGCCACTTTATTTTTCGTTATTGGGAAGAAAAGGTACATGAAGTGACAACAGTTGCACTGAAGAGTGAACTTAAGGGGCAGACTAAAGGTATAAGTAGCGTTAAGAGAGATCATAGGGGAAAGTGATCTAATAGTATTATCGCGGCAACGTAAGGCAGTCACAGGTACGAACTTGTGCATGATTGCAGGGTCTATAAGAAAATAGTGCATTCACCATTATTTATTACTAACATTTATTTTTTTCCCTCCCCATGGCATTCACTGCACAATGTTCATCTGGTCACCCAAGCATCGTCGGTCCATCGTCGATTTGTGTACTGCAGGACACACGCGCACACACACACGCGCACTGACGCGCGCACGCACGCACACACGCGCTCACCTGTGCAGCAGTGAAAATCGCCAAAAAGTCGAAAAAAAAACATTGCTTCGTTGACGTGGTGCTCAGAGTTTGCGCATCGTCTCTTCGCACTCTGTACAGCGGAGTCGTTGCTCATCTTCTGCTGCTCAGAGAAAAGTCCTCCTTCCAAATGGGCATTCATTGCTCCGCGGTCCGGAGTGGCAGTTGGTGCACTCCCAATCGATCTCATCACAGTCCTCGTGAAAGAAGCAGAAGTTCTTGAACATTGGTTCTGCTTCGCTCAAGCCACCATGCCAAGTGAAGAAGCGGCATCCGGGGTCCAGATCGCACAGGTGGCGGCAAAGGCGAGGGGTCGGGATCTGCCAAGATATTAACGTGGACAATTTATTGTGTGCAGAGTACGCACATTAACGTTTTGAGTATGATACGCAATTCAGACTCACATGTGTGCAAAAACTGGAGTTATTCTTACACTAAAAGGAAGCATTTATTTTTATGGAGCATTGCAAAAAAAAACCCGTTCAGTAAGTTTTGTAGACAGTCGCAGTACGCTATTGATATCGTAAACAAATCATGTGCCAATCATCACATGTGTCATTCGCATCCTACCGCACTACGTCTGTGACAATCTGATTCATTGAAAACGAGCCTAATCTACTGTTTTTTTCATCCGCTAGCGTGCAAAACCCAGCAAATTTTTCTTCTTTTACACTCAGGCAGTGGACTCCTCAGGCTTGTGCCTGCCTACGCGGCCGTGGAGGTCAAAGTCTGGGCCTGCACGTACGTTTGAAATCATGAGTCTGACACGGGGAAAAAAAGACCCCTTCATATCATTGCATCGTTGTGACCTGGATGACCTTGTCAACTCTCCCCTGGCCACTAACTTGATACGCTTGCAATCCAAACATCGGGACAAGGCAGGAGACAAACAGAGACTGTTCTCAGTTAACCTGACACCCTGCTATCAATGTGCGTATGTCTGGTGGAGCACCGTAATACGATGTGCTTCAAGTGTTTAACGTAAAAGATGCAAACTCGATTCGTACAGTCCAGTCACACTCTGTGCGGAAAGGCTGTTGAACTGATCCCAGAGTTAGTTTCCATAGAAATGTGATGCAAGTCCAGAACTTCGTAAGGTCATACGGCTAAGTCAAGTCTGTTGGAAAAGTACTTATATGTACACTTGCACAGATGTACAGAGTGTAGGCACACGTGCAATGAATTACCAGAGTGATTTGCCAATGCATGTGGACTGCGTTTGCAAAGAAAAAGTATCGAGGTTTCTCACTCACTGATCGGATTGCACTGACCTTTGGCGTCCTTGCCCGCATAGGCCGTGCTATTACACACACATTTTGCATCTCTAATTTGGGAAACCTTCGCCCCCCCAAGGACGCCCAAAATCAGTGAAATGATGTATGAAGAAGCCTCAATTCTCCTTATGACCCCCTTTTTTTTAATTTGGTGCCTTTAGTTGCGAGAGAATGCTCAAGCTTCTTACTTCACACGACGCAGGAGACGAAAACAATTTTGCCAGCTGCCGTACTAAAGATTGGTTTGCAATGCATCTCGTATCACAGGGCTTTAACGTCGTTTTTCTGCTTTGTAAAGAAGAATCATGTCGTAAACGCACAAAATAAATCCGTTGCCTAGTTGGACCCTTCAATCCTCAGTTTATTATCGAACTCCCTTTAAGAGAAGAGTTGCATAAAGTGTTTTTTTTTTTTAACTGGACTATCGCTTTTTTCTTGTTTGACCATGACATGGCCCACAACCGAGTGTCACACTATGCTCAAATGTCTGGTCTAGCTTTTGTACGTGGAGATTGTTTCCATCTAAATGAGACCGGCTTTCAACTTCCTCCCTGGCTGCGCTCTTTGGTACAGTAGTGTGCATGCACCTGCTCTAGTGGTGGTTAGGCTGATGAACTCACCATAAGCAACATTCCCACTAAAGCTGTCTTGCAACCATATCTCCGGATGCAGGAGGTGGAGCGGTCGAAGGCCACGAACGCGTGGCAGCAGTTCAGCGACAGCAGTAGGCAGAGCATGAGGAGGCAGCTTTGGGAACAGTAGAAGCAGCCTCGCGGCCTCTGAGGCCGACGTGATGAGCGGCCCGAGGAGGAGGCGGTGGGGAAAGTGAAGCGTTGGACCTCCATCATTGCAGCTTGCTCTTGAGCTAATCTTCTTCTTCTTCGTATTCGTCGTTGCCTCTGCTGCTGGAGCCCCTCAGGTCTGTCTTTAGAGTACTCGGGCTGGATCTGAAGGTGCGGAGCTTGTGGTTGTGGTGGACATTGTCTCTGGACCGGAGTGCCGCCTGGAGGTGACCGTGCATATACGAGTGCGTGGTGCTTGATGCCAATCGACCAAGTGAGGAGTCTTCGCTGGTGGCCCGATTATTTATAGTGGATGACAGTAGAACCCTCTTTCTTTCTCACCGCTGTGAAAGGATCTGAGAGAATGAACGCGAGAGTGAGCGTCGTTCAAGGGGCCAAGGGCGGTTCGCGCCGCGAAACGCCGTTCGGAAAAGTAGCGCACGAGGCCGCGGTCCGGCTCTAAAGTCGCTTACTGTGCCTCAGACTTACGAGGACGTTGAAGACTTCCACGGACTTCTGACTAGAGCAGATGTTGCGTGCCCTCAAACCTGGCTAGATCGATCCGAGCTCTGTCTTGAGACTGCCTACCTTATTATACATGTAAGACGTATTTAACAGTGTCTGAGGACGCGTTTTCAAAGGGGAACCAGTCTTTTTCCCACTTGGGGCTCAATAGTGCATAGTACAAGAACTACTACACGTCGTCACTTCCACTACGAATACTACGTAACAGTAGTAAGCTACATCAATGCTCGTAAGCTCCTAATTCTCTCTCACCGTATTCGCAAGTCAGTGCGCGCAGATGTGCGTGAGTGCGTAATTCGGCGAATGTCTCAACTCAAACTAGCCAGTTCAAAGAACCGATGTCCATATTCAAAGGCAAACTAGGAAATATAACATCACAACGGGGGTTAAAAAACGCGCCTTCAACGTCACCAAGAAGTCTGTCAAGCAGTTAAATGCGTGTGAAGTACAGACGACTATCGCATACGTACACGTAGGAGGAAGCAAAAACGTAACCCTTTTGGACTGTCATACGTACATACCGTGTGTAGTGTACTAAAGTACACTACACACGGTGTCGCAAGACACAAACAGTACGTACCAACATGCTCACAATAGGCGTACTTTGCGCACATCACGGCCACCTCTGTATGTAGGTGTAGGCAGGTGAAAACTTGTATTTCGATGATGGTAGGTATACGACCATTGCTGAAGTTCAGCACATACTACAGGTGTTTGTTTTACTGTATTGACAATGTTGACTGGATTTACTGAACTGACAGTCCACGTTTAAGTGACCTGCGATATGTTGATTCGTGTGCACTACTTAGAAACAGCAGAGCAATGTGGACACAGATGCCTCCAAGGAAGATGCAAGCCTACACTTAACTGCATGTCTGCATTAAGCATCGCTCAGAGTAAACAACTAATCATACCTGCTGGAGATGGATCAACGACAAGAGAATTTTCATGGCAGCGAAAGTAACCGAACGCTGCATCGCGAGCATACCGTTCAGCCCAACAATCTTCCGAGCTCAGCATAAAGCAGAGCTTAAAGCACTTTCTTCGATTATTAGATGTGTCTGTATGGACAGCAACTTCAGCCTAGTCACTTTTCTTGATTCTGAACTCCGACCTTTCATTTCTTTTCGTCTGAGTGAGTTTCAATCCAAAGATTGACTCTTACGGTATTCTGTTTTGCACGATAGAGTAGTACAAGTCCGTCTTCTCTCCCGAAACAGGATCGCTTTCGATGAGACGTAGGCAGACAAGTTCTGTTAATAAAGCATGGGGAAATAGACAGCTGGTTTGACTCTCCTCCACCCCCAGTCGGAGATGAACATGGTTGGTGGTCCAGACAGTGATGACCTCACTCGAAGGGACCTTTTTGGTCCAACTGGGAAGCTGAGAAGGTCTTGAATACGAAACCCGGATGGAGGACCCTGAGGCTGGACGGCGGGAATCCGCACGGGTGGATGACGTGGTCATATTGAAGTCGCTAACCATGCTGCTCCAATCATGGGCGACCAACACAACCTCACCCCATCTACACCATTTCATGATCAATTTCAGAATAGTGCAGTTTGATTTCAGAGTTGTGCAGTTGAATTTCAGAGTTGTGCAGTTGAATTTCTTCCTCTGATTCAAGGTTTCACCCTTTCACAGCGGTGATTTGGTGTCTTCTCTGTCTTCCTCCCATAAGATTTTCCAAAAATAGAGAGAGCAAGCCAGGAATATTCGCCTCTTTCGCTTGAAAGTCTTTCTACCATTGCCTTGAGCGCGCACGCTGCAGCTTTGAGAGATGATCTTCTGGACATTCACATCAGGTAGCTGTTGCAGCGGGTCCTCATCCTCATGACCATGTTTTGCAGTTTCACAACTGCAAAATTGACCCTTCTCACTATACTAGAATTGCACGTGGACGCAATTGAGAAGTTGCTTGCAGAAAAGTGCTTCGTAGCTGGAAGAACTGCTTTTTCAGGAAAAGGACCTATCTTCGTTGCTCAGAACTAAGTGAAATGCAAAAAACCTGATATTATCCAGTTCCTAACTCTGGAAGTTACATACGACTTTATTTTACGAATATTTTAAACGAACCAAGTGATTCCGGCCTTTTGACATCAAGTGCAGTCGTCACCGATTGATGTAATGAGTTAATATAGAAAACAGCTCAATGTGACATGGCCACAGTGCCCCCGTTTGAAAAGCAGGTTGAAAAAAATTGACCACGGAAACGGACAGTGGTCAGTGTTAGAGTGATGTCATGTCATTAATTTGAGGCCCTCTCAAAAAATTGTTGGCTATCCAAGCCAGAAACATGGCACACTAGAGTATGCCCTCCCTGCCACTAGGGGGCACTTATGATCTGAAGCTTGCAAATGTTTTGGTAGGAATCCAAAACCATGCTTCAAAGTATACTTGCGCATGGTGCGAGGCTACTTGGCCATTTGAAACATTGGCAAGCCTCAGGTCACTTGGTCAGATTCAAAAATTGGCTGAGGAGTTTCAAGGAGCTGGGAGTCCAAAGAAAAAGGCGATGAACTACTACAACTATGTCCATCCACCTTTGCTGAAAGGTGATCCAAATGATCTTGTTTTGCACTGCCTGCCTCCACCTGAGCTCCACTTGTTCCTTGGAGGAACAAACAAGATGTTTGATGGTCTGAACAAGGTGTGTGGTGAGGATCAGGCAATTGGTTGGGTTAAGGCCAATGACATAGTCTGTGCTGCCTGCTTTGGAGGCAGCATGGAAGGAAATCAGGGCTAAAAGCTCCTCTCCAAAGTCAATGACCTCTCAAAAGTACTGCCGCAGTCTCTCCAAAAGTATGTGCTAGCTTTTGAGACTTTCAATGAGGTTTGACAATCTTGCTCTGGAGACAACTTGGCTGACAACTTTAAAGAGGCCATCGATTGGTTCAAGCAAGCTTACCTTGCCCTGAATCTTACAGTTACACCAAAAATTCATGTGATCTTCAACCACATAACACAGTTCTGTGAGGGAAAGAAAAGTGGCTTGGGCAAGTTCTCTGAGCAAGCCAGTGAGTCAGTCCACTCAGACTTTAAGAAAACTAAGCAGAATTTCAAAGTCAATTCTGATTCTGAGTCATTTGGAAGATGCTTGAACAGAGCTGTTCTGAAGTACAACACTCTT
>JAAUXU010047189.1_pt1 | contig 14538 bp, 16 predicted proteins | sample 7278151 | NCBI WGS metagenome assembly JAAUXU01 (sample SAMN14350113, study PRJNA611818) | marine sediment metagenome | isolation source: surface marine sediment (1.8m) | place: French Polynesia: Moorea | collected 2018-08 | reverse complement strand
GAGTTTAAGATAGGGAACTCTGTCAGAGAATGATTTACGCCACTTTGCCAAGGGCTAGACTTTGGCTGAACAAAATTGGTGCACATTTTGAGCATCTTCTTTGAGTAAACAACTCTAAAACAATTTAGTTCCCCCCTACTCCCCTTCTCGTTTGGAAGAAGTCGACACTAAAGAATTCTGAGAAGTTCTCTATCACCTGCATCCATACAGGTCTCTCTGGGTGTCATACAAGCTCAGATACAGCCTCCCGGAAGTTTAAACGAACCTTTGGGCATCCCTGTATATGCACAGCATAATGTGAGTGGCAAAAGACACAGCTTTGATCAGCACAGGATGAATCAACTCTACGTCTCTTCGACTTGAAGGTAGCACTTACGTTCGTATCACAATTCTTGCAGAAAGAGACCAACACGGTGCCCCTCCCGTTCGTCATCGACAAGGTTGACAAGCTTAAGGAGTCTGACGCCACATTAGATGCAGGCACTCTGGGCAACTTCAGCATTGCTGGCATGGAGGTCACAATGCGTAGGAGTCCCAGCTCTTACTTGGCTACAGTCTACGCCCCCTCAATAGTGCTCATCATCTGCACCTGGATAAGCTTTCTCATCCCAGCGAGGAGGGTAGCAGCCAGGTGATTGATTTACAGATGATTACGGACAGATGATTAACAGATGGTTGCATGCAGATCTGGCACTCGGGCAGCGTCACACATAACATGTCGACTAAGAATGCAATTTCTGTTAGAGCCACACTTCTGGTGGTATTGCTGCTGGGCCAGGTAGTCATCACAACTGCGGTCACCATCGCCCTGACCAACAGGCCACTATATTTCACTGCTCTTGACGTGTGGCTCCTGGTCTGCTTGCTCTTCCACCTTGGACCTTTGTTGGAGCTGTCTGTGCTCCTGCTGCGCAGACAACTTTCGGCCAAACAAACCCTGACAGTGAGAGATGTCAAGTACGAAGCTCCACCTGCTGGAAGCAGCAATGGTGGCACGGTCTCTGACAACGATGATGAGGAGATGGCAATCGATCAAGACTTCTGGAAGGTGGACAAGCTCTACATGGGCATCTTTCCATTCCTTTTTTTCATGTTTAACCTCATCTATTGGTTTGTATACACTGTGTAAATAATGTCGACTGATAACAGAGTAAGTGCAGTACTAAGTAGATGTGCTGCAAACATGGAGTAGGGATATTCACTCCAACATGTGTGCATCGCAGGACTGCTGTATTGTGTGTACGCTAATCGCTAATGCGAGAGTGAAGTTATACATATTATATCTGATCATCAGCGGGCAATGCACGTGTGACAGACACTACGTGTACGTTCGACTTGCGCACTGTATCGGCATGTAGGTGGAACAAGAAATATTTTGAACGAAACTTCATTCGTTATTCCGTCCTGGGACCGAATGAGGACTTCTCTCCATTTATGACTCTGGAACGGAACTTGGAACTTCGTTCCCAAACATTCGGAACATGGGCAACATTGTACGGTGGAACTCCACTCTGATGAGCCCTGCGGATGGTTGACTTTGCTTTAAAGGGGTTCTGCGGACATTTTTGGCAGGAATGAATGAATTTTTAATAATCATGTTCACTCAATACCTTTTTGAGGAATTGATATTCACTGAGACATTTTTTTATTCGTGCCATCACTATTCAACAGCCTGGTCCATCTAAATTGGGGCTGGAAATCAAGTAAAAATTTACTGATCTGGTGTCCCTCCTGTGCTTTTCTGAGTTCACATGGGTTTCCAAGTTCTAAAGACATCGGGAGCCAAGGTAGCGTGTCACTGGCGTCAAAGTATGTTTTCTGACCCACCAGTGGTGTTCTTTATCCAAGAGAACTAATTCCTATGGAATTCGATATCTTATCTTTAGTTTTCTTTGGGGGTCCATTTGCCTATTCTTCCATTTTTGCCCAAAAGGGATCTGACCCTGTAGTCGCACTTTGCTAAATGGTAGTCTTTCTTCCCGTGGCGCCATCTAGTCGGGGTGACTGGGCATCAACAGAGTACTCGACATTGAGTGCCTCATGCGTGGATTATCCAGCTCCTTTGGGAACTGTTTGTAATGTCATCACTGGTCAGAGCCAATGATCATGCTGGTCACACGCGACTTGTCGACTCGGAATAACGATTCGATGTGACTTTCCTCGCAACATAGGTGGCAACATCTCTCCGCGCTTTTCCTCACTCATCAGTCTATGCCAATGCATTGCTGCAGGCCGACGCCGGCCGGCAGCCGGCGGCAGCCGGCATGCTGCTGCTCCCGCAGGCTCCAGGCAGCATCTATGGACATGGATAGCTTCTCCTCCCCCTAGTCAGAGATGAAGAAGCAGAGAGCGCACGGCTGCCAAAGGGAGGGGGTAGAATTCAGCCAACACTTAAGGCACGAGCGGCTCTACATCAATGTATAACGTTATTATGATTTAATTTAAAAGTTCCCTTTCTATCACCCTATTATGAATTGACAATTATTTTATCAGCAAATTGGTGAGTAATTCATAAGAAGACTAACACTGGTTAGGACATTCTAAATTTACCAAAATGATCACTGGGAATCTGTCTGCTGCAAATCATATCCGGAGAGACTGTTCAAGAAAAGCGATGCATGGATTTTAGTTTTGGCTCAAGTACCCTGTCAGCAGGTACCTCCACTAGAAGTACTAGATGTGTATGAGCAGTGGTCCACGCCTGATCGTCCTATACTTCATCATGTGATCTCCAAGCTCCATCATGCAGTTTTCAACCTCGTCAATCCGTAGCTTGCTAAGTTGGAGCCAAGTTAACGAAAGTTAGTGCAGTGATTGTTGACTCAGTCTGCAATTTGGGTCCTCAAAAGTGCACTGAATCCACGAAAATGTCACCAAACCCAAAGAAGATGGGCAATGCCGGCAAACCATATGATGGCAGCTTCGCCTGTGTTTAAAAAAAAATGTCGTGCAGCGGAGTTTAGTGCGCGGGTGAGGGAGCAAACCACTATGGATGAGTTGTTTGACTGTAGTTCACCATCTAGTAGTCTTGTAGTCCACCATCTTTGAAATAAAATCTCTCCAGCAATTTTTGTCTCCATGTTGAATCGCGGAACCACAGCCCCTACAACAATTTGTGAGTCGACGTTACGTAGCCTAATGCGGCACAATTCTACACCACATCTCAGTCATCCGCAAAACAACTTTGCAGGAACCAGTATTCTGTGTTACAACACTGTCACGCCTAAGGTTTATAGTTTCTAGTTCTCCATTTTTTATAGACTTCACGCGTCAGCTGACGCTCAGCGCAGTTTCATTCCCCTCTTTGCGCCTGTGCTGTTAATAGCGAATGCTCCCTGTCCTCTATCTCTGTGCTCGAAGTCCATGGAAGTGGCAGCTGTTGAAGACGCTTGTGGCTCTTTTGATTTTGCACAGTCACTCGATACGCAAGGCAAGGACTTCGGAAGGTGGCACCGGTTGTCTGTCCTCCTCCCCGTTAGCCATGTTCCTGACCCGCTCCGAGTACGACCGCTCGGTCAACACCTTCTCCCCTGAAGGGCGACTGTTCCAGGTGAGTCCGGGAAGAAGCCTGCGGGGAATGCCGCGCCCGCGATGACTCCGTCTCCGTCCGGGCTGTAAATATCGTCCCTCGGGTCCGGGGTATTTGCACGGTTGCGCTAAAGTGAAGTCCATGGACTCATTGAGGAAAATATCGACTCTGGGCAGTGTTGGTGCTCAGATCAAAGACTATGCACTAATGCCCCGTACTTTCTGTAGGTGGAATATGCTATTGAGGCAATCAAGTTGGGCTCCACGGCGATCGGCGTGCAGACCGGATCCGGAGTGGTTCTGGCCGTGGAGAAGAGGATCACTTCTACACTGATGGAGCCCAAGCCCATCGAGAAGATTGTGGAGATCGACCGCCACGTCGGCTGCGCCTTCTCTGGACTCACCGCCGACTCCAAGATGCTCATCGATCGAGCCCGAGTGGAGGCGCAGAACTACTGGTTCAACCACGACCGCCCCATGTCCGTGGAGTCGATCGCGCAGTCGGTGAGCAACTTGGCTATTCAGTTCGGTGACTCCGACCACGACGGCTCCGGACTGTCCCGGCCCTTTGGCGTCTCTCTGCTCTTCGCCGGAATGGACGGAGATGTCCCCCTATTGTATCACATTGACCCCTCCGGCACATACGTGCAATTCGAGGCGAAGGCCATCGGTTCGGGGAGCGAGGGCGCGCAGCAGAGTCTGCAGGAGGTCTATCACAAGTGAGAACATGAGGAACGAGGTTGTGATCCTTTCAATTGCAAGCTTCGTTTCAGAAACATGACTATGAAGGAGGCCATCAAATCATCCATGACGATCTTGAAGCAGGTCATGGAGGAAAAGCTGAATGACACCAACGTGGAGGTAGCCACCATAAACAAGGAGGATGGCTTCCAGCTTATTTCGGGAGCACAGTTACAGAGCATCATCAAGGAGATTGCGTAAGACGCTGAAGTGAGCGCAACCCACCACTGTGGGACTTAAAATTAATTCCGTCGCTGAGAATAAAGCACTGATACCATCTGTGTGTCTTTGAATTGACGCTCGCACCCTTCGAAGGAATTGCCATGTGGTGTGAGACCTCATGTCACAGACACACGCGCACACACACATACACATAGAGCTTTATATTTTTGCCATTCTTTCTTCCCGACCAAGTTGGTATCGCGAAAGCGCTTGTAGTTATTGAGGATAAAGTCGTATGATCATTGATCATAGTCATGTTGATGTCATGGAAAGTGTGCAAGTGTGGCAGGTTTCGTGGCTCCAAGTGAAGGTGTTGCGTGGTCTGTACAACATTCTATGTGACGCCTAGCAAACAAGCCGACAGGGCCGCTCGGGCCTTTTCATACAGCTGAATCCGCATCAGACGTCATCAATGTAGCGGTTCCTGTTCAGTCTGCATTTGTCTTGCTCCCTGGTCACCACCTCGTAGAAGGTGGGGGTGGCGTACTTGGGGTCCTGAAAGGTAAGCATAAAGCGGACGTTTCATTGTGCAGAGATAGGAATTTCTTTGGGGACTACCTCATCCGGAGCGTTCCCCAGCTTTGACAGGAGAACACGACTTCTCTTAGGACATGTACTTTATTACTTATGACTGCAGTTGCCAGCGGCCGTGTAGTGCAACGAGGATTTAAAGCTTGGAGCATGTCGTTCTCTAGCGTCGTTTGCACTGGACCTTCTCGATCACTCAATGATGTTCAGATCATTCTGCTTCTCTTAATGACGCACGGCTTGAAAACAAAAGGATGTTTTTTCACGGTAATTCATACAAGATATAAGCATTATATCTCGTATGAATTACCTGTAATGTACATACCGCGTTTTCCGCCTATATGCCGTACACTTCATACCGCCTAGTGGGTACGTGCAAGCTTCTGTGGGTGATCACGATTTGCAAGAAGCACGGTCACCATAGGTCAGTATTGGTAAACACACGGGTTTCATTCAAAATTTGTCCCTATATACGTGTGATCACTATAGGAGTTCTCATTATGTCGAGGGAATATTGCATTGACGAGCTTGGCTTCGTCCTGAAGTGGTCCCTATGCTACGGGAATACTGTATGATGAATCATTATCGAAACAATAAGGGGAGTTCTCGCAACCTCCGGCAAGTTCAGCTAGGCCTACTGCTCGCCACAACAGATGACGTCGTAAAGAAAATTCAGAAGAGTTTGTTCGTTTCTTTTTGACTATAAGACCTGAAGAGATCAAATCAGACAAAAATGGATAGTTCAAACGAGATCCGGATAGTTCATGAATGTGAAGAACCAATCACCATTGACATCGAAGACGTAGACGGAGAGGTGATCAGGGATCACTTTCAGCTGGACTCAATTCCAAAGAGCTTGTTCTGCGTGGAGACCAGGAAGCTCATGCTAATCAGCAAACCGGAGAAGCTTGTCAGTGGGTACACGTACAAAGTAGTTAAAGGGAGGAACAACAAAAGTCATCAAGATGCTCTGACCAAGGGGTGGACGGATGAAGATCCTTGGAACAAGAATGAATCAGAGCTAAAGGAGATGATCCAGAATGCTGTCTTTTGTTCTACGGCCGTCTATGAGACTTCTGACCTCGGGCTGCAGAAGGTTTTTGTAGACAATCTATCTCTCCACAATATTGACAGAGTTTCTAAATCCAGACACGGAAAGGTGAACTTCATCTTGGCTGAAGAAAAAGGCCAACATGGCAGCAGCAAGCGCCTATACATAGCTTTCAGAGGAACTCAGGCTGCTGAGGATTGGAAGGACAATCTTAACATTAACAAGATTGATGCTTGGGAGAGCAAAACTTCAGGTGCAGTTGAAGGCCGAATGCACACAGGATTCCTCTCTCGTGCAGCTCTTGTCCCCATCACACGACTGCTGGAGAGTGATGACAGCTTCGAGGAGTTTGTCATTTGTGGCCACTCCTTAGGTGGTGCTATTGCAACATTGACTGCTGTGCGTGTGGCTGACGAGTGCAAGAGGCAGAGGCAACGGAGGTCAGCACACTCGTGGCGGCCGCCACTTATCACATGCATCACATTTGGAGCCCCGCTGGTTGGAGATGCCAAATTTAGAGACTTTTGTGAAAAGCTCGGCCTTGCTTCAAGAATGTTCCATGTCGTGAATGAAGGTGACCCAGTGCCAAAGCTGCTCTCCTACGCCCAGAACTTATCTGCTCTGTCGGCGCAGCTCGACAATCAGGTACGTTTGTGAAACAAGGCCTATAACAAGTACGGGATTGGAGGGATAGAGAGGACAGGGGTAGAGTTTCTTGCAGCTGGTGACCAATTACCAGCAGACATAGCAGGTGACCAAAATTGTCAAATTGATTGTCAAAGCAGACCAAACTTTATAAATCCAAAAAGTCCTTATGCCTAAACGAGTAAACATGTCCAAAAAGAGCCAATTGTAGGTTTCTGGCGGTCAGACGTGGCCTCTCTTGCAACAAGTAGGGCTCGTGCATGAGAGGTTGTCCAGAATTTAAAATTGCCTTCCAGTCTGTACTTGTTATCGGCATCCCTGGTTCGTTTTACAAGTTGACAGTCTGAAGGACTTCGGGTATTGTATCCTTTTGTTTCCTTAGGTCCGAGCTCTGCTGAAAGAGTATCCAACTCCAGAAACAGCCAGATTCTATGAAGATAAGAAGCGAGGCTGGATAGAACAAAAAGATCGTTACATGGATATACTATCCAAAGTAAGTAGCTAGAAGAGTTGTTTATGCTATATCCTCATACGAGAAATAATGCTCTTCGTTGCGCAGGTTATACCCGCAATCGAACCCTTCTTGGGGGCTGCCAGCATTGTATCCCCTAAGTATGTGGGTGCCCTGAAGTTGGCAACATCACTGATACGAGAATTGGTCAGGTCACTCGACAACAACCCAGTTAAAACAGGCAACCACTATGTGCCCATTGGCAACTACCTCTTCTTGAGTGATGACGGCTCCAGTGAAGTAAATCATGCTGTTCAATTGAGTCATCTTGATCGTGCCCAGATTGAGCAGAACTTTGAGACTTCTGTCACCTGCCATCTCAGTGACACCATTCAGAAATCAGTACCCATCCATCACTCTGTCGAGTACTATGAAAATATCGTGGCCCTCTGGTCACAACAGACATTTGACACAGTCCAGATCATTGAGTCAATGGATTCTGATAAATGCATTGTTATTCCAAGGGAAGTTACCATTGAAGGTTGGTTCAAGCCCTCAGTTATATCTGCGGAATTGGTGAGGGTGTGCTCACGCTACTCGGACATCCTGAGACTCCGAGTGACTGGAAGAAACTTATTTGAGCTGGTTTTGGATGATTGCCAGTTTGGGTGCCTTGGCTTTCCCTTTGCATCCTGCACTGCTGATGTGGCAGTCAGAAAGATGTTGTTGCCCAATGAAAACCTAGAGAGGATAATTCTTGAAGAAGATTTTAAGGAGGTCCCCGCCATTGCCGAATATGGAGCCTCAATCAAGCTGGCTACTCAGTTTGGAGATTGTGTGTACACAATGAGAAAGGATGCCTTCAGAAACCTGAACTTGCTTGGAGTGGAACAGATTGCCAATGATGATTCGGTCGCTGTGGTCATCAGGAGAGCAATCCAGAGGGGAATGGCCCTAGCGCAACTCAGGAGAGAAATGACTGTTAACTCTAAGGCTACGACACCGTCTGACTATGAGCTCATTAGGAAGATCATTGCTCTTGCATCTGTGACACTGAAGAGAGAGTTCTCTGAGGACTTGAAAAGCTTGCTCGACAAGAACACTGCTTCAAATGTACTGAGCAATGAGGAACTGTTCTCAAAAGTGCAAAGCCACTGTGAACGAATGGAAGGCTTCTTGCGGCAGCCAATGAGGCTCAGTCTGGAGCCATCAATGCTTCGTAAAGCTGCAGTCGGAGCAGCTGCTCTCTTGAGTAAGTTTCCGTGACCCGTGTCATCATGTGACTGATATGCAAGAGAAATTATGTGGGATCTCCTTGCAGGTGGAGCTGCTGTAGCTTATGCTGCTGGCCCTGGTTTGGTTATTGTAGGATTGATGGAGACTGTATCACTGTCAGCAGCTGGACTGGCCGGGGCTTCAGGCGGCTTCTTGACGCATTGGCTGTTTTCTTCTGCTGCTGAGCGACGTCTGGAGGAAAACTATGAACAGGTCTTAATCTTCATGACAGACACGCTACTCCAAAAGCTGCAGCAGAAACATGTTGAGGTAACATTTTGGTTCTGTTCTGTCATAGGATTCAAGGCTTTACATAGACTGATTTCCAGACACCTGAGGAAGAAGACTACAAGTCACGATTAATCCAGGAGGTGACTGACCTTCGTGAAGATGGAAAGATCTTTAGTTTGGAGAAGGCTCTTCTCATGCTGTACGACTTCAAAATTGGCATAGAGAACTTCCAGGGGTGTGAGTTGGAAAAGTGCACACGAGAGTCAAAGTTGACTGCTATCAACCGGATCAAGTGCATTGAGATTGTGCATGACATTAGGGCCATTTTGGCGAAGCAGTGCTATGTGGGCATTGTAGGCCCTCAGGATGCAGGTAAATTAACGGAAAGAGTAAGCCTCATTTAGCCTCATTGGTGATTTCATTTCAGGCAAGACTACCCTGCTGCATCATTTGTGGGGAGTTGGGGGTCAGACGGGCTTGTTCGTTCATACTGATGTTCCACGCGTGTATCAGCTGCACTCTCGACTACTTGCAGTTGACTATCCTGGATCAACCAGCCTGCTTGAGCGTCACTGTCAAGCGTTTTCACAATGTGGACCTATGAACAATGTTCTCGTGGTCGTTGTACCTTTCACTGGTGATGTCAGCCACCTGGCCACTGATGATGTGATTGCAGCAGCCAAAGTTGCTGCCATGGCCAAATCATCGACCCGTCTTATGGTCTGTGTCAATAAGTGTGGATATGAACTGCCAGGGGCTATTGAAGCCGAACTCTCTGATGAACCTGACCCTGTCAAATATTTACAGCAGCACTTTGCAACGAAGATCAATGAACACTATCAGGGCAGTGCTGGTGAAAGCATGCCAGTTGATGTCATAAAGCCAGAGAGCATCCTTTTTACTGACTGGATGGTTGGTTGTAAGCCTGAAATGAGTCGCCTCGGAATCAAGAGTGCTGATGCTGTGAGAGAGATGATAAGGATGCATTTGCTGGAAATGAGAGTGTTTGAGGAGGAAGAGGCGAAGGAAATGGACAAGTGCTTGTCCTTGCAATGGAACCAGTTGTCACAATGATGAATGTGTTGTACAGTGTACCGATACAATTATGCACTAAGCAAAGAGTACGAATTTGCCCCCGCAGTACCGTGGAATATACAGGTCCAACATGAGCCTGTGGTGAGTCCTGATTTTCTTCAAAGCGTAGGCATTGAAACTGTTAAGTCAGTTGCTGTAGACACGAACCAAGAAAATGTCTCTTGCAGGTCACACTTTGGAAAAGTTTGATTTTTAAAAAGTGATGAAAGTGATCAAATTCCTTGGGGACAACTTATAAATTTCAGCTGCTTAAATTTGGATGCCCTATAATTTTTATTTTTGCTATATTTTTATGTATAAAGCTGTCGCACTTAATCTTGAGAGCAGAACTTCTGTTAACCTGGCGTATGCGACATATGATTTTCATCATAGGAATGTCTTGGCTCAGTGGCATTGCTGGCAAAGCTGAGGCCCTCCTGAACAAGATCGATGAGAACGCTGCCAATGTCCTGAACACCAGTAGAGATAAGGAGGAAGGAGATCACCTCTCCCAGCTTCCAATCCTGACTGAAGTCATCTCGTCCGGAGACAGCAATCAATCTGAGGTGTCTGCCTACCCCTTTGGGCCTCCACCACCCCAGTCGGAGAGATTAGCCACCAAAGGAGGCCTTGGGTATGTCGAAAAAAGAACATTGGCTCGTGCTGTGTGGTAAAAAAATGGCTGATGCCTACGTGCTTGCAACCCCTTCCCTACTAATTCACTCTCAACACCTGTTATCATTCGGTTTGTGTGAGTTGTCTTGACCTTTCTTGCGTCTTTGACCACTTCCGCCTGCCCCTTCCCTCACAGTTTCCTAGTTTTCCATATGAAACTTGTGACTCGCATGGTATTTACGAGGGTTTGAATGATATGTTCACTATCAAGTGTACGTCAGTACAGTGTTGTACGCATACAATAAAATCTCGATTTAGCACATTATTTGGCGGGCTTGGGGAGGAATAAAGATGATCCCATGCAAGTGGAATAACAACATGTTGATGGCACTGAAAACACAAGTGCCAGGAAGTGCCTTGAGACATTGTAAAAGTGTGTCTATTTTGACAGCAAAGGGACTTTGGAGGCAAGTTTTTGGGAGCTTGAAATTCGTTGGAAATGAGTCAAGTGGATCAGGCGCAGATGAAGAACAAATGATTGATTTCTTCTAGTGAGCGACTGCATAGTAAATGGTTACACAATTCAGTGTTGATGAATGCCGTGCAACTGCAGTGCCAAAGCAGAGGTTTAGCTGTAGGAACAGCAAGTGAAGAGGGGACCCAAAAAGTGATTTTCTTTCATTCAATTTTTTTCCTCTGGTTTTCTGCGTACGAATGAAATTGACCATCATGATGTGCCTTAGAAAGCATGAAAGAAACGGCGGAAAATTATTTTTCTCAGAAGAAATGAATAATTTCTTCATTCTGTGTAACTAGGATGGATTCAAATGGAGTCTCGCAACAGAAAAGCACTCAGAAAGAGATTTGAGAAGTCGACCTAGCCTAGAACATAGCAGCATTAAGTGTAGTGCAGTACGCGACTTCTTGTTTTAGCAGTGCAAAAAGACAGGATTGGAATCACGTCTTCCGTAAATTTCAAAGTGTCCAAAGAGGCCCACGTATTTGGCAGCAGCACAGGATAGTTCGTACGCATTGATCATGCATCCAGTACATGAGCACGCATGTGTTTATACATTGTCATTGCTTTTAGCAGAGTCACGGCCACCCACCGTCGTGGCAGCTTGAACGGCGAAGCCGACAGCAAGGACAGACGGGACAGCGAGCTCTTAGAGGTGAGTTCTTGCCAATTTTTGAGGACCTCTGAATTATGAGTAAAAAGCTGAATTTTTGGAGGATTAATTGAATAATTTTATAACGGAAAAATCTGCTTATTTTTTTCAAATAACACCAGAGGAATGTCAAACTGTTGAAGAATTAACCATTTCTGGGTCTTAAGCACAGTCCTAGCCCTCACTCTGCACCTTTCTCATGCTCATGGTCCTGCACAGCACTGTCTTGTACTGTGGTACCAGCTGAATGAACTAAGTTGGTCTGCGTGGTGGGATAAACACAACATTTACTTAAACAAACTGTCCAAGTTTCCACAGCTTTTCCCACACCGCTCCGGTTTTTTTCTTTTCCAATGTCTTGTACACCTCTTTAGTGGCAGTGTGATTGTGTATGTCACCTTCAAAGTTATTCAGTAAAATATGGACAGAATGAGGTCAATCTTTTTCCAAAATTAATCGAAGGCTTATACTGTAGACAGTCATCTGACTGACTGGAGGTTAGCCCTCGCAACTGCAGTTTTCCCTCAATCAAGTACAGCGCAGGCTGTATTGACTCTACTGACGTGTGACGTTTTTTAAGTTCCTCAACGGTCCTGGTCCTGACCCCTCTTCATCAACAGGACGCATAGGAGAGAGCAACAAAGGGATGGATTCTCTCCTTGGAACCACCGACGACGTCCCAGGTGAAACAACTTACGTATAAGAAGAGGCTTTGTGGTCTGTGTTGTCAATAGAGAAACGTTGAAACTTTTCCTGCTCATTTGTCGTACGGTGTGCTGATTCGACTGTTTTTTTTGTTGGAAACTCATTTCGAGGGTCCTCCGATTTCGGCTTAAGTGTCTTAATCTTAGGTGAAGTGCAGGAGAAGCAAAAAACAACCTCGAGGATGCATCAAATCCTAAGAAAGTCCGATTTATTGTTTTCTAGCTATGAGTGCCTCGGCAGAGTCATTTCTGGACGGGCCTGCCTCTTCCGATGATCCCAGTAGGGCCAAGGCAGAAAATCGTTCGCGTCACGTTGACAAGGTGAGAAAGGTCTTGACGAAAGCACGCGGTGAACACAGCTCGAGTCATCCTCGATCCAGGATCTCGTCTTGGCTGCCTTTGCTTTAAATTTGTCTCCACAGAAGAAAAGAGGCTTTTTCACTAGCCCTTTTGGCGTCATAATTGGTATGCATGAGATTGCGTCTTTTCGTGCTGACTTTTTCATTTAGAGGAGAACTTAATGGTCCGTGCTAGGTGTTGTGAACTTTTACAAGTGCGTCCTTGAATGCCGAAACCTTCTAGATCATGATCAAATGCCGCGTTCCATTGCAACTGAAAAGCAGCTGCTGTTCACTCAGTCGGCGCCGTGCATGGAGTAGGACGACGCGTACGTGTTGCTCATTGCGACATTTGATCGTTTGTATCATCTCCACGCAGGTGATGCCGCCTTCCAAGAAACCCAGCACCTCGGAGTGGTCCATGCTCCGGGCAGAGAACGAGCTCCTGAAGGGCGAGGTGGCCTCCCTCAACAGAGAGATGGAGGACGCCACGAATAGGACTAAGACGGCAGAAAAAGGTATGCTCTCCTAAAGGGCAACGTTCTTGTTCTCTATCATGGCAGAAGAGGACAAGTGAAGTAGCATTCATTGGGGTTAAATGAAATTGAATGAGTCTGTTTCTTCTTACTAACTGTAGATAGATGAGCGGATAAATCGCTCCCCCCCCCCTGTTGTGCAAAGATTCAGGTCCTGTGCAGCATTTACTGCTGAAATTAAAAGCTGAAAATGCGCATATTTGAGTTGAAGCAAAAAAATGCCCGAAGTTTTTAAGATTTGTGCCACTTCGAAGTGATTTCGAGGTGGCAGATGGCAGGCGCCCCTGATATATTCTTGGAAGAATCACCTAGTGCCTAGTGTGAGGCACAAGACTTTCTTTTAGAAGGAGAGTGGCCTTCCCAAGAAGCCTCCCATCAATGCCATGTTTGGGCAGTTTGAAGGGGTTGGTGTCGGGCGTCCCCCGTGTCAACAAGGTAGCCCAGTCAACCGAGGCGTTGACACCGTCAATTTGATGAAGCCTTCACCAGTTGCTTGCTCAGTGGTTTCTGGCCAAGACTGGACGGTCTTTGTTCGAATGATGATGGGGGAGGAGGTTACGGGGAACAGGATGCTGTATCCACATCTGTTCATCACGGATTTCAATCAAATCACTGGTGGTCCCAGAAGGAGCAATTTCAGCAGGAAATCAGCGATTTATCGGCGCAGGCTAGTATCCAAAGCTGGGTGAAGCTTGGCCTCAGCATTTGCGTGATCTGCTATGCGCGGGGCCTCGAGAAAGGAAAAGTTTCCGGCGTCCCCTCCTTTTTCTTCTTCATCTTCTTAATCTCCACAGCGTTGACGGCAGCCAAAGAAGAGGCTCTCTGGGCGAGCTCCGAGACTCGAACCCGCGACCGTCAAATCCTCGACATTGAAGACCGCCTCTGCTCGACCCAGAGGCAGGTGAATGACTTGCAGAAACAGCTTGACGAAAAAGACAAGACGATGACCCAAGGCAGGGAGGACGCGGACAGACTGGCTGGGAGTCAGAAGGCTGCACTTGAGACGTGAGTCTTTGTTCCTCACTGATGTGCGAGCATTCGTACATAGGATATTATAAAAGTATACTGCATATTTGCCTACTGAACCTAAAATAGACTTAAAGTATCGATTTCTTCTCGTAAAACTTCTCCAGCATGCATAGGGATAACAAAAGTGGCAGTATGGAAAGTCAAAACCGATGGCTTCTGTCACGACTGCGAAAGGCAAATATCGGTGAAAATGGATGGGCTAAGGGAAGTTTTTCCCACTCATGTAGAGTACATAGGGAGAATTTTCCGGCCGTCCCTCCCCCTGCCATGGACCGTAAGTTCACCCATCTTGTATCATCCACACCTTTTACGTATGTCGAAGCAAAACTTCCTCGTTTGTTTCTATTCCTTTCAACTGTCAAAAGTTTCCGGAAGGGACTGTGTTTGGGATTCTCTCTCCT
>JAAUXU010137121.1_pt1 | contig 14539 bp, 12 predicted proteins | sample 7278151 | NCBI WGS metagenome assembly JAAUXU01 (sample SAMN14350113, study PRJNA611818) | marine sediment metagenome | isolation source: surface marine sediment (1.8m) | place: French Polynesia: Moorea | collected 2018-08 | reverse complement strand
CGTCCAGTGACAAGTCAATCGGCTGTGGCGCACATCAACTTGGGCCGGCGATCCCGAGGACGACGGCGGCGACGACGGCGGCGGCGACGGCGACGACGACGACGATGACGATGACGATCCGCGGCCTCCACCAGAAACCGCAGCATTACCAGAAGCAGAGAGGACCTCTCGATGGGGGCTTTTGCGACGTTGGACGAGTCGTTGAACACTTGTCGATTTTGCGTCTTAGAATGTGTTTATGGTTGGGGTGAATAACAAACTCAACCCTGGGGCTGGTTAATCGGCGTCCCCTGGACGACCTGCGTAAATCGAGGTTTCGTGCCTAATGACGCATTTGTTGCGAGTTATTGAGGGCAACAGCTGACTCGACTACTTGGACGACTTGGACTTGCTTGAGTGGAGAGCAAAGCAAGGGCCAAGAGCCAGTCTGCCAGGCTAGAGATACACTGACTCCAGTCAGTCAGTAGGAGCTGAGACGTCCTCCTCCATATTCCAACAGCATCCACGAGCTCACCATGGCCGACAATTCGGCGGAACGCAGGCAATGGGACGACCCCGATCCTCGCATTAAATGGGCCCTCGACATCCTGGACTGGGAGGGCGCCGAAGTCACCTCTGTCCCGAGCTACTACATGATGCCGTTCTCCGGCGCCTCTCTTGGCATCGTCCTCAAGGGCGCCTTCAATCGCGGCAACCGTCTGCCCATGCGAACGGGGCTGCCCATTTATGCACTGTTCGCGGCTATCGGTTACCAAGCTGGAGTCTACGCTAGGGAGTGGAACGGGCGCAAGAACGCCTCTGAGCTGGCGGTTCTGAAACACTACATCATGACCAACCCTGAGAAGTTTCCTGAGCCTGAAAACAAGAAGTACGGCGACAAGGAGGTCCTCTTACCTTGGTTGCGCCTTCGTTAGTGAGGGAGGGGCAGTGTGAGAGAGACAGACTCGCTGCTTCATAGTCTCGGCATCGTACAGGAAGAAGACGAAGAGCTGTGAGCTCCGTGTCCATCCTTTCTGCACGAAAGTGTATATGTGACCCCAGTCGTAGCGTCAATATAAGCTGGTATAGTAGAACACGATCAGATGCTCATATGGATCATTTTCTCAAAACTAGGCTTAAATCCAACTTCACTGAATAAATTATTATGCGTATGGGGATCATGAAACTCCCTGAAAAAGATGAATTGGTGCTTTCCGCATGGTGTAAATCGCAGGATGTAATGCAGGACCAATCCACCAGACCTCATATGGGGCTTAATTTGGACATACAACACTATGTTATGAACGGGACGTTATACAATCAAAAAACAATCATTTCATCATCTGAGATGAGGACGACTGCTGTCCATATACGTTGTTCAAAATGTGCAGGGAGTCTAAGCCTCTATTGGCTTCAATGCTGGATGGGTTGCGCACATGCACACCTTTGGAGCATAAGACAGGCAAGCCGGCCAACACCATTTTTGTTAATTTGAGTGGTTGGGGTTCTTGCAAACGGTTCCACAGATAGAAGACATCTAAACAGAACTTGGCCATCCTCAAATTTACAGATATGAGGATCAGAGGCTTATAACCGGTCACTTTGTCCAGTCCCAAAATGATCCTCATAGGCGTGGTACACTGTATCAAAATGAACCTCTAAAAGCCTTGAGCAAGTTTATTTCCAATCGTTTTAGAATTTTGATACAGTACAATACACAGAGTGGCGATACTATTGTATGTACCACTCGGCAGTGAAAGTTCATACATTAGAATTACAGTACAACTGTCCAAAACTATCCTTTATACACTTGTATGAGTTTAAAAATCACACAGCAAATGCATGGTCACCTGGCAGGAAATGTTAAGGCACATTGTGAATGTCGGCGACATCCGAATCGTCGGATATGTGACGGTGCTCGCAGCCTCCTTCAGGTCAACGAGAACCATTAACGTTGCGGAGGAGTTGATCCAAGTGCTTCAGGCAAGGGGTCAAATCTTCAGAATCCTTCTCGATGGCTGACAGCCTAAAAAAACAACAACTGTGGGATGCGCACCCGAAATGTACAGCAAAACTCTGAGCTATCTCACCTGTCTTTGATGCTGATGGCCACTTCGGGGTTCCAGTGACCCTTCTTGAGAGCCTGCATGCAGCTGGCAGCGAGAGCCTTGAAGCATTGTCGACGTACATTATTGTGAGGTGGGTTATCCCAAACTGGAGTGGCTTTGACGTAGCCCCAAGCCATAAGCGTGTGGTCGACCACCGCTGCCCATTGTTGCGCGTCAAGGAGCTGCTTGCTGGCATCCACCACAGCCTTCTTGAGAGCCAGCAGATGCGTGGACACGCGATTGTAAGCCAGTGAGTCAGTGCGAGACTCCAGCCTCGTGCTCGGCAAGGCCTTGTACACGTTGCGCTTAAGATAGTCGAGGCGCTCCTCCAACGGTGAGAGATCCGGCGCAGGCAGCAACTTCGCCATTCGCGCCTCAGTGGCAGGGTCGTCGGCCACCAACTGCCCAAGGAGTTCCACCAGTTGGGAGTGAGAGAGGCCCCTAGCCAGGGCAAGCGGCGGGCTGGAGGAATTTTGCTGCACTCGTTGCTTCTTCGAGATTGGACTGTGGCGATGCTGTTGCTTCGACGTCACCATCGATTTGTCCGGGGAGGGCGTCTGCATGACGGACGCCGACGAAGAGGACACGTTGGCTCCCGAAGACTCCTGATCCAAGAGAGTGAGCCTCTTGCGAGGGCTGGTGCGAGTCGGCAGCAACAGCCTGTTCATGCCCCCTCCGTTACCCTGCTGGGAGCTCTTTGGCTGAGTAAGAAACCTCTGTCTCCTGAGGGGCGTGAGGTGGACGTCCGGGCTAAAAGTGACCGGAACCTCACGACGACCGCGAGCCTGAATCACCATCTCGTCGGGGCTGGGACCCTGGCTCAGGTCGGTCACCACTTCCGGCATCAAGGGATTGATGGAGTTCAGCAGCTCTGAAAGGGACATAAGGGCAGTTACACAACGCACCTGACTACAACAGAAAGCTGTGGCCTTGTTGTTTAGCTCTTCCCAGGTCCCTGGACCGATCAGGATCAAGCTTGGGGTCATTTACATGCCCATTCCTTGCAGAGAGGAACGCCCCCCACAGGACGTGTGTGACCCATAGGCAACTAGCACTACGATACCGGCATATCTGCATACATCGCGTTTAAGCACCGAAACCGCTGGAATAGTTTGAAAGAAACTTTGGCATGATGGTAGAAAGTCCCAGAGGACATCAGATCTTGTCCCTTCCCTCCCCCACAGCAATGGGGGAGGCCCCCTAAACAAGTTTGCTGAGTAAAACCTGATCTGGGTTACGTAGTCCCCACCCGGAGGGAGGAGGAGGCCCCTAAACGGGTTTCCTGAGCAAAACCTAATCTCTAGGTCAGGTAGCTCCCACCCGGAGTGCGGGGTGCCCACCACGGGTCTGGGATGGGGAGAAGTTCAAGGAAGCTTAACTCAGAGGGGCATATTCATAGCGCTCTGTGCAACGAACGGATCTTTACAGTATCTTTACTGCTTGAAACCTACCTGGAGTCAGAACGGTGGCGTTCGTCATGGCGGACGCCGTAGTTACGTTGTCAAATACGACTGCGCCTCGGCCCCGCTGGCGCCTCCGGGTTCGGGGAGACAGCATTAGAGCACCGGGGCCTACCGAGGGACCGGGCAAACCCAAGCCGCCGTTGGGGGCCGCCATCGCTCTTGTCCGTTTTGGCGGGAAACGAGAATCCGGCCACACGAGGTCGGATGGAGGTCTCCGAGGTCTTCTTGGCGTCTGACGCCAACTATCGTGGATGGAGTAAGAAGCTGGACGGCACTGGGGTTCGCGTCCGACGCCGTTTGCTCGTGGCAGCGTCGCAGGGATGGTGAGCGCGATGTCCCTTTAAAAGAAGTTCGCCCCGGGCGCTTTTTGTTGTTCCAGTCGTGCTTGGGGTGTTGCTGCTGCCGAGGCCGAGGCGAGGGCGCGCGCGTCTGTTGCTGCTGGTGTCTCCGGCGTTCCTCACCCTGCTGCTCCTCCTGGTTTGGCTACCTGATGCCCTTGTTCCAGTGTGCGCGTGTGCAGCTACCTCACTCTCTCTCTCGCCTTCGCCTTCGTCCTTCCCTTCCGCGTCTCCTTTGTGACCAGGAGGTCACGCGCGCGTCGAGCGGGAAAAGCTGAGGAACGCTCGCTCGCACGCCGGAGTGAGACGAAACCCAGGGCGTCCCCGTGGCGTGGCCAGATGAGTCCAATGTCCATTGCCCATCGCCGCTCGACTCCTGCGGCGAGACCTCGACACACATATTCGTCTTGTCCCTGGAAAACGAACCTGACTCGAGAAGATGACCCGCATGCAGGCAGCGTCTTTTCCCCAGCAAACGCAAGGGGACGTGTATTATCTCGGATAAGGGGGGCAAGGACTCGACAGGGCCATGAGTACACGTGTTGGACGTGCAGGGGGAGCTGAAGCACGGCAGCCACCACCTCGTCCTCCTACGGGGACGGCCCGCTCTCAGTGCCGGACTTCTGTGGGCTTTCTATGGGCAAGACGTTTGTTGTGCAGCCGAGGCGGGGGTTGTTTTGCTGGGAACAGTGGAAATATAACTGAATTCAGTGACCTTAGGTTGAGCTGCAATAAATTAATAAAGATGGTGAAGATGTGATGGACTCTTGCTCAGTCGGCAGGATCAAAGGCAGGCAGCAGCTCCAGAACTGCCTCGTTGCGACGGGGCAAAGTAGAGTTGTTGCCGTGAAAGACCGTTAAGCAGAACTGACTCTTTGATCCACTCCACAGAGTCGACTACAAATGATAAAGAAGATTCCGTGGCTGAGCACGAAAAATAAGAAGCGCATTTGAGATGCATTAAGATCGATTTCTCTTCGAACGGAAACGTTTGAAAGTCGGTCACTCTGAGACTGAGTCGGCTTTTGCCTCCAAGGCAAGATGGATGGAAACTCAGCATAGTAAGCAGAACAAACGCTGCTGGGGCATCTGAAGCCACGTGTTGCTGTCGTCCAACGACATCTCCAGGATACCGAATTGAGCAGTTCCATCGTCAGGTGGCGCTGCGAGGGCGCTCAGGTGCTGTCATCTAGCAACAGCCTTTGGAACATGATCACGAGGGCACTCGCGGTTTTTGCCAGACTGTGCGAATTCCGCTTGAACAAGAAAACACAGCTTATTGACAAATCATGCTCTGCTTGAGATCTAATGCTTGAGCGAAAAAATGACATTAGATGTCGCTGTTCCACCAGGGCGAGGATCGAGCTGACCTCCAGCGCCTTTTCCGACAACGACTCTCGTCCCGGAGTGGCGTTGCTGCCTATGATGGGTTAAGCGATCAGTGAAAGTAGCGAACTGGAGTGATCTTGCACAGCAGCTACCACAACATAAGTGCACATGGGGTAGTAGTTGCATATCATAATGTCCACACTGCATTGCATTGACTGCAGCCACTGACTCAATATCGGCGTGTCGATAGGAGGGGAGATCCGTAACATCATGACAAAGAGTTGCTGATGAGGCGACTTTGATAGGAGATCCTAAAACTGATGGCTTTCTAAAGTCGCTGCTTGATAAGTGACACTAGGTACTGATAACTCGCTACGCCCATTACTATGAGCATTTTGACGCTTTGGCCGTTCCTTCTAGACTTGATTGCATCAAGCCGGGAGTCTCCTGTGTGATTAGTATGGGTTCTATTCTATGGGTCTGTGATCTCTGATCTGAAGAGCTGCAGAGCTGTCTTTTTGCCCTAAGAACTGTTGAAAACTATTACAAAATCATATCAGGTCATTCACAAGTCGACCGTCACCAACAACAGCGCCATCTAGTGACGAAAATTGGCGTCTTTACTTCCGAACAAATCCTAAATCTAATATTTAAAGCACGAAGGCCGTATGTACGTGTGTCTGTCTGTCTGTCTGTCTGAGTGTCCGCTGCCGATTTCCAGCTTAAGCGTGGCCGATTTCCACCTTTACCAGTTTCCACGTGGTCGATTTTCGCGGCTGATTTCCAGCTCTTGCGGGACTGATTTTCGTGCCGGACTGCCAATTTCCAGCTTTTTGTGCGGCCGACTTGAGCACGGAGCACGTGTTGAGTGCGGAGCGCGTGATGGGCGCAAAGCATGAAGTGTGAGACTCAGACAGACACACTCACAGCGCTTTATATTTTTGCCATTCTTTCCACCCAACGAGTGAGGAGCGCGAAAGCGCGAGTGATAACGCGAACGAAGCAGTCAAAAGCATTGTCAGTGCCATCAATTTACTGGGTGTGGCATATTTAGCTCCACTTGAAACATTGCTCATGTTCGGGCGTGCATGCACGGGTCCAAAAGGTTTGAACAGTCAGTTCTTTCAAACTTCGCCTCTTTATTGTAGAGGGCGCCGTAATCTCCACTTGCTGGAATGGGGAAACAATAAGCACGCCGATGACCACAGACGAAGTCCACCAGCGATCCCAGATGTCTGACTACTGTTCTAAATCCAGGTAGCGACATTTGACGGGCAACCGAGGCGCGCGCAGATTCGAGAACGCACCCCATTAGTCTCATGTTGAGTTTTCAAGTTCTTCGTTAATGTGTATTTGAGGGAAACTCCATTGCGGTTCAGTGTCAACATCACTGCTTTAGTGAAATTGAGAAGGTTGCCAGACTGGGGCAGTCGCCAGACTGGGGCAGTTGCCAGACTGGGGCAGTTGCCAGACTGGGGCAGTTGCCAGACTGGGGCAGTTGCCAGACTGGGGCAGTTGCCAGAGTAGAAGGTGATATCAGTTGTAATTGGGTAAGTGAAGCTAACTATTTGCACCCAACATGAAAAGCAACATGTAACAATAGAAAGACACTGTAGGTCCACAAACCCTCTTTGTTCCCAGCTCACGGTGGCGTAGTCTGATTGTCCAAGATTAGATCAACACAGGTGCTGTTCTTTGTGGCCTTGAAATCCCAAATACTGATCAGTGTTTTCAGGCAGCGCAGAATTGGTCACCCTGTGAAAGGCAACTGTATGCGATCACTGTATCTTGGTTTAACCTCCACACCAAAGGGGTGGCTGCAATGTGGGACATACTGCCAAGCTGTTGGAGACATCAACGTCTTCATCTATGACACACAAAATTCTGTGGGTGCAGGTGATTATTTCCTTAGAGAAATTTCAAATGTCTCAGTTGCAGTATTGTTTGTGCCAGGCAAATTGTGAGGAGCTGAGCACTTCGAAGTGCCCCAGTTGCATCTGTGGTGACATTTCCTGTTCTGATGATGAGTGCTTTGTTGCTAATAACAGATAAATGCTTTATATGAGATATCACAGTAGATGTTTAAAGTCCATGGTCACGTGTTTTACAAGAGTGCATGGAATATTCATATCTGTGAGCGTTGCCACTGGTGCTGATGATTGTAGAAAGAAGTGCCGTTCTTGTCAGGCCTGCAAATGGTTTACTGTATGACAAAGAGCATCAGTCTTGTCTCCTCACAAAAGACAAACAGTTCATGGCATGATTGTTGCATTCACAAGGGAAGCTCTGGTATGACATTACTCGGCTGCAACTATGTTTTTGCATTGCCCTGAAAGTTGCCTTTTCTGTCATCATATTCTTCTTCAATGAGTGGTTCCAAGATGGATTTTTGTTGGCAGTCTCCAAAACTTCCTTAACTTGGATTTTCCTTGATGAATTCTTTGCAAGATTCATTGGTAGTTTTATCCTTATCTTCAGTTATTGCTTCTCAGTCACAAAGGGTTTCCATGAACGATCTTCAGGGTTTTGGACATTTATAAATATGCTTATACGTCGAAGGGATGGAAAGAATCAGCTAAACACCAAAATAAATTGAGAAAATCTCCGCCCATGTCTGTTTGAAATGACGTGTTCGAAGTGCTGTACTTTAAAAGGCGACCAGAAATTAGATTGACAGAAATCTAGCACAGAGCAAGACCGAATACTGAAGAGGACTTTAGTTTACCCCTTGACCAAAAGATGGCACATAAGGCAATCCACAAGTTATTTTCAAGTGCTACCTGCTCTACCCCTTATTCCCCATCATCTGCCTGATCATGGAGCGCTCGGCCAACAGGTTTCCCTCGTCTCCAGTCCTCTGCTTCAAGTGACTCACGTTCCAGCTCTGTAAATCGGATCTCTACATGTAAGTCACCGTATCACTAACTATTTGTCAGTATGTCTAAACTGTTGGTAGGAAGATCATTATTTTAACATGTAGTGTAATGTCTCCTTGCCTCTAGACACTAAGAATGACACTCTAGATCACTCCAAAGATGCGTCTATGTCATCCTGCGCTGGTGCATCTCAACTAAATCAATGTGGATCATTGGTTTTGGTCCAACTTTTGGTCAGTAACCTGACCAAAACTCAAGTCTGGCAGCCGATTCTTTCTAGAGTTCATTCTCAATGCTAAGGTTTCTTTAGTCTATCCTTACCTGAGAGTTCAAGATCAAATCGAAATGTTTGAGAATCATTTTCTGCTGTTTATTATTCCAAAGCAAAGCATGCAGACAGGTACAGAATATAAACGTAATTATCAAAAATACTACTGAACTTTATTGCAGAAAGTCGCACAAAGTCTGTTGCTGCAATATTGATTTGCTGCTTTCTGCTTGGCAGATATTTTAGGGAAATAGCAGAGATCAAATTGAAGAATTCACAGCGATCATCATGTCATTTTCGTAATGACAACATGCAAAACGCGTCGGGAGTTTTATCAGACCTTCTTTCTTTGGGAGGGTTCCCTCCTGATAGAAGTTGCAATGAGGTTTCTGAAATGCCAAGAGAAAAGCAAGCCCACTTTGCTATGGGGGATGATGGATGACAGATCAGTCCTCTGCTGTGGCAATCATGATAAAAAACTTTTTTGACATGTTATGTAATTTCTTGACTTTGCTTAGTAAATATGCCTGCAAAAGCCACAGGAGAGTGCTTTCCCACAACTTCCAAAAAGAGCCACTTCAATGCAAAATGAACATCACTCCTGTACAGGTTGCCAGACGGTGACCCTGTCTCGTCCATCTCGGCTGACACGATTCATCTGCGCCAGATGAGGAAGGAGAGAGTCTCATAAAGAGAACATCCTTACACCCTCAGGCTGGCGGAGCGACAGAACAGGACTCGTCGAGTCCTCCAGGTCTCGCCCAGGGATGCCAGAAGTCCAACATCAAGAGACTCTCTCAGAGGTGATGTCAGAAGGACGGTGGACAAGATGGACGCATCTCCTGGTCACATTGGGACAGAGAAGTGGCAAGTAGTAAAATCCGCTGTGGAGGTCCTGAGGCTCAGTCTCAAAGTTACACCTGAGGTCTCTGGAGAGAAGTATGCAACTGGCAACGAGGTCACCCCCATTACAAAGATGCTGTTTGCAGAGTATGGCAGACTGAAGCTGGAGAAAAAAGCTGTGCAACAACGGCATTCTCAGGGGCTTACTACGTTGACTCGACAAGGTGGAAGAGATCAACGTTCTCACTCAAGCTACCATTCTGGACCTAGAGAACTCTGGCTTGCCTCAACAAGGAACTCAAGGAGGTGCACCGCAGCAGGGAGTCGACCTCAGGGAAGTCAGAAGAGGTACAGCCGGAGAAGGCCAAAAAGTGGGGCCAGCTTTGGTGATCAAAGTCACATCTCCACTCTTGTCTGATGTCGCAGTAACATCTCCTCATGGTTCTCACATTGACCTCTGTAACTTACTTTCTCTGCGCTGTGGATATAGAAAGGTGGATTCATTGAAGTGGTGGATGGAAGAAGGGTTTTATTCCTGGATGATCCCAGTAGCTGTCAGGTACTTGGCAATGCCAGCCACTTCCCTCTCATCTGAGGGACTCTTTTCAGCAGCTGGAGAGGCCGTCTCTGTCAGAAGAAGCAGCCCGTCTGACAGCCAAGCATGAACGCTCGCTGTTTTGCATTCCCATCTTGGGGTTTCTCAAGTTTTCAGAGAGGTTCTTCTAGTCGGTGGCCTTATGCACGCAAGGTGACCTTGTACATTTTCGCCATGACTGCTCACGACACTGCAGCTGTAGTGGTTCAAGGATCATAAGTGTTTAAAACATCAGTCCGAATGGGACTTCCGCACCCTATGAAGCTCCCAAGGGACTTTTTACATTTTTTTCCGTGTTTGTTAGAACAGATACAATTTGACTTTCACATGCCATAGATTTGTGATATTAGTCTTGAGCTCGATGTCTTCGGGCTCGATGCAGCCCTAGTCTGACTAAATGCAAAGAACGGCTTTGCACTGACTTAATGGTGGAAACCCAAACATTATGAGGTCCGGTGACAACTGGACGAAAGACTTCCTAGTCTCAAATTTTCACAAAAAGCACCCTTTATTGGAGATACCAGCAAAATTAAAAAAAAAGACTTTTCTTTAGCAAACTAAGTCCTAGACTTAGTAAGTTAACAGCGATGTGTTGAAATCACTAGTTCCTCCCAGTGCCCTTGTGACTTAGGGAAGGTACGGCGTGTCTAGCAAGTGCACCGGTGTTGAAGCATAGACGTTGTGGTCGATGCTCGTCCGCGTCCGTCTCCCCCTTCTCACTGCTCTGGCAGCATAGATACGAGAGAAAGCAGGAAGCGTCGTTGCTGTCGTATCCGTCCCACGTGGTCGATTCGAGGCATCTCAAGGCAAGGCGGCATAAGCGACATCTTCAGGTTCACTATTCCTTGAACTAAGCATAGCGTGCAATGTACTGTTGAGTATAGGAATTCCCGGGAGAAGGGGGGGGATTCCCCCCGAATTTCGACGCTGTTCAGTGCCGGATCCCGGGCAAAACATTGCAATGATGTCCCGAGCTAGCGAGAACTTTGTTCAGCACATTTAGGCATTTAAATTTGGCATTGTGGCTAATTCCGCTTAAGTGACGTGCCACTGGCAGTGATCGGTGGTGTAAGCGGTAGAGTCATTGGAAGTGGGCAGTCGAGACTGTGGCAGGTCTCTTTGCCACAAAGCCATAGCTTTATGACGCATTTGTTGACATGCTGTACTGTGTTAGTTCACAGCCTGCCGGTTAGCATGCACCACTGAGTGTGTATTAAGGAGAAAAAGAGGCTGCCTTGGACAATCTTGGTGTCGTCGGCGTGGAAACAACGATAAGATTTGGTCAAAGCTCTGTGGTCCATCTACGTTGTACCACCTGAGAGCGCTCACCCTCTCGTACGCAGAGATGTTTCGTCTGTGATTGAACACTCACGTGTAGCAGCACCAGCATGCGTCGTTCAGACTCTTTGCGGCCGCCAGGTCCGTTGCGGCAAAGTCTCTGCGAAGCCTTTCTCAGCGGGCGAGCTCTTAGAAAGTCGTCGCTGCAACGACTCGGTGTGCCTTGCTACAACGACAGCTTGCCTTTGGCAATGGGGTTTGTGCTCGTGCTCTACTTTCTTCCCCCTCCGTCCGCCGGTCCGCCGGTTCGTCCGCCCATCCACGCTACCGGCGGCCGCAGACGTGCGTGCGTGCATGCCCACGACCGAGTGACTGCGGCTAACGGAGGAGGAGAGTTTGGAGCGCCGTCAGATTGGGAGGGAGAGAAGGGTCGACGCCACCTCCAAATCTACTCTTTGAACAAGCAGCAGTAGTTGTTGCGGCGAGAATTTTATTCTATTGTACGTACAGAAGCACGTGCAACAACCCTTTGGGAGAGGAGGAAAGTGCTTGCGTGGGTGAAACGGAGAAGAGCTGCTACAGCACTCGCAGCAACATCCGGTCCCATCTGAAACTGTTCTCCGACTCCGGCGCAACCCTCAACCCCACCCTGCACAACCCCGTGATATCTTTGGAATCGTCATCAGCAGCTGTGCACAGGCGACACAATGGCCAAGGAAGAGTACCATGCCGTGGCCACTGGCGTCGACGAGGATGAAGAGAAGAAGGACGACACTGTGGAGCTGAAGCCGAAGATGACCCTCATCAACGGGTGTACGGTCATCGTGGGCTCCATCATAGGGTCGGGCATCTTTGTCTCGCCCTCTGGAGTCCTCAGGGAGACTGGTTCCGTGAATATGGCACTGGTGGTGTGGATCCTATCAGGGATCTTCTCCATGATCGGTGCCTACTGCTATGCCGAATTGGGCTGCATGATCAAAAAGACTGGAGCAGACTATGCCTATATCATGGTGACCTTTGGGCCCTTCCTTGCTTTCATCCGACTGTGGGTGGAGTGCATGATTGTGCGTCCATGTTCCCAGGCAATTGTAGCACTCACGTTCTCCATCTACGCCACGAAGCCCTTCTTCCCGGAGTGCGACCCTCCTGACGAGACTGTCCGACTCTTGGCAGCTGTATGCATATGTAAGTCAACATTCTATCCGATAGTCCACGCACGTGGTCTCGCAGACCACCGGCGGGACGAACGGTTGAAGCGGCGATTATGCTTCGTACATGTACTCCCCAATAGCGTGCGCAGAGTTGCGGCTCATACGATTCCATTGTTGCCGAGTCGCCACCCCTGCCTGCCTCTCTCCTTCTCTCCCTCATGAATTCGTCAGCGTTTGGGTCACATACATTACGTTACATGGGTATTCACAAAGAGAGATAATTTTCCAATTGTCACAAATCATGCATGCACTTCTATCGTGACATCCCTCCCCATGTGTACGACCTCTTTAAACAAAAATGTGGTCTCTTGTTGCAAAGGCAGTTCTGTGGGACTGCAGTGCAATGGTGTGCTGACATAAGCAAATAGCTCAAGCCACACGTGTACAGTAGACACTGATCCATATCTTGGACCACTCATGAATGCTGCTTTCCCGACGTTTCTCTCCGATCTTGCATAGTCTTTGTTCGGCCTGCTGCTGTAGAACATTGGGCACAGTACAAGTGTGGACTACTAGGTATGCAGACACTTCTGACTCATCCATCAGTCGTGACCGAGGAAAGGTGATGGGCGGCAGCGCTGCCACCAGGGCTCTCTTCACCAGTGGCACTGGTGGAGGAGGAGGAACCAGAAGAACAGGGAGAAAGCTTTTTTCTCCATAACTCTGAGACCCTCTTTTTGGAGACGTCCAAAAACATGATAATGGAGCTTTTTTCTCTGTGATCGTGAGGGTCAGACGTCCTTGACCCGAATTTCGTCATTTCAGAACAGGTGTCAGGTTTCCCTCTCGTGCATCTCACTCATAACCTGTAGGCCAAAATCTTGCACCCTAAAATACCAAAGTTTCTGCTCGCAATCAGTATTTTTCTCTCATCTGACGTGCCAAAACGCTTTGTTGGCCACGACGTCACGTTCTTTGCCAGCTTTCTCCGGGCTCTAGCGGTGCTGAGCGGTCTTTTGCTGATGCAATTGGCCTATAGAGAAGTTTCGTCAGAATGAGTCGAAGAAAGCAGCTTTCTCAGCTCTTGTGCAAATTGCGGCGGGGGAAAAGTAGAAATTGGCAAGAAATGCTGCGAAATGGGTTTCTGGTCCATCTGTATGTGTGACAGTGGGCTAATATAGATGTCCTGTTCCACGTTTTTGAACATTGTGCGTTCGTCGATTGTTGCACTGTTGACTTTGGCGCCAAGACTTGCAGCGCCCTCCTGTGGCTAAAGGAATCATAACTGTGTATACGTACGTGCATCGGCGTATGGCTGTATAGCAGGAGTGAAAGTGAGTGAAAGATCCAAGTAAACATTTACGTATAGGTTCATGCACGTGTGCTAAAGTACGTACGTATCGCTACACTGGATATGACCTCAGTGGCGCAAGAATAGTAGGAAAGTAGACTGCGAACTAAAGATCTCGTCCTTTTCGTACATTATGTTTTTTTAGCACATCAATAAGCATCAGTGAAAATGGCATTGATAGATCTGGGCGAAGCAGAGCTTCATATTACATTCTTTTTGCCTGCTGCTCAGCGACAAGTTCAAGACCCGTTTGGATGAGAGCCTCCATAGGAAACCCAAAACCCATGTCTCCAGGCCCTGTGGCTGGCATTGATCGTGGCTTTGAGGTTTGGGAACATCTGGAAGTCTCTCGAGACTAGGTCTGAAATGCATAAGTCGCCGAGAAAGGCCTTGACCTTACTCTCCCTCACGAACTTCTTGGTTGAGGTCCTGACATGCGGTTGTGGATTTTCCTGAAGGGGGTAGCCAACCTGTAAGTGGTTCTTTTCTTGCAGGGTGGTCGAAAGAAACGAAATTGGTCAACTGTCCAGCATTGATGAAACTTGATAGGGGTCCAGTGCGACTTGCTGACTTCGATCCCCGGTCATGCAATTCAGATCGTGTATACAGGGTATCCTAGAGGTGTCGCAAATTTTCAGCCCCTCCCCCCTCAGCTATTTATCTTGTTCTGAATGGATTGCAGCAATTCTTTCTTTCTCAGCACGTACAGACTCTTAGCTTTTAGATGGTGTCGGTAGGCGCGTGGGTATTGCGATGTCTCGTTGAGTTGGTACTTTAACCTAAGGTCAAGAGTTTGTGTGCAGTGAGGAGAAGAAGCAAAGTCTCACGATTATTCTCATTCAGTGCGCCTCTTCAAGGCCGATATTCAGTCCATCAAAAGTGCTGACATTCGTTTTACCTAACATAACGTGTTAATGCAGAAATGAGGGGTGCAAAAGTTTGCATTCTGAGATGCTGGCG
>JAAUXU010054260.1_pt1 | contig 14539 bp, 16 predicted proteins | sample 7278151 | NCBI WGS metagenome assembly JAAUXU01 (sample SAMN14350113, study PRJNA611818) | marine sediment metagenome | isolation source: surface marine sediment (1.8m) | place: French Polynesia: Moorea | collected 2018-08 | reverse complement strand
GCCCTTCTCCTAGCAAAAAAAAATGCATTTCACTACTGAAAAAGTGACCTCAAAATGCGATTTTTTGTCTCTCAAGCAGGTGTACGCTCACTTTTGCACTGCACTGTACATGTGTGTGAGCGCCCTATTTTATGTTGCCATGAAAAAGGATGATAATAAGTGCAAGTTGCTAGAAAAGTAGATGCTGATTAAGGGAACCCCGGATAAGGGAACAATCTGCATATACGTACCGATTTCTCAGGAACAGAGTCAAAATGCACTGTATGCCTGAATTTCTCTGATTATAAGTTAAAATAACACTCAAACCCGCTTGTAAGATTGTGTTTCATCTGAAGTTGCATCAAAGACAAATAAAAACCTACAGAACTTTGAGAACCTCAAAATCCAAACATGACTATAAGACAAGTTTGGACAAAAGAAATGATAGGAAGAATATCAACTTCATTCATTTTCTTCTTTTCTGTTCCATTACCACTCTTTTTTGCCATCATGGCAAAGGCCACAGAGAAGGTGAGAAAAACTCTTAGCTTGTCTGAAAAGCAGAGCCTTTTGAACAACCATGATAAGTTTTCAAAGGTGACAAAAAGAGATGAAACAAAGAAACTGAACATCCCAAGAACGACATTGGTCAAGATCCTGAAAAGGCGAGTCAAAATCCAGACCAGTGGAGGTGGCAAAAGGAAGATGTAATGGGTTCTGGGAAGGATCCAATAGTGGAGACAGCTCTGGTGCGATGGGAGAGAGAGACTTTTCTCTTAGCTGCCCTTTGGTCAAGGAGAAGGCAGAGGACATAGCAAAGATTATGGGAAAGGCACAGTTCCATGTCAGCTTGTACTTCCGTGCACTGCTTGATGCAACTTTCACAGTCAAGGGCGACCTGAAAGGGGGAAGCAAGAAGTCCAAGGAGAGGGTCATTGTGGTATTGTGTTGCTCAATAACAGGAGAAATGGGGAAAGTTCATATCATTGGCATCATTCCACTATATCAAAACATGTCTGAAAGTGTAACTGTTAACAAAGTTTTTTACACAAAAGAAAGTCAACTCTACTTTTGGGGGTCCAAAAGTATTCATACAGAATCATTTTTTGCTTAAAAAATCTTATATTTGAAGTGCAAGGGTTGTATTTATTTTTGTGAATGTGCATGCATGTGTGCACATGTGCATGTGAGTGTGTGTGCATGCATGCATGTGTGAGTCTGAGTGTGAGTATGGGTGTGTGCATGTGGGTGTGCTCATGCAGTATGCATGAGCACACCCACATGCACACACATCAAGCAGCCTTCTATTTACCCTAGCATATCACTCTGCCTTAGCATGACCCTTCAGAATGATAGTAGCTTTCAAATGGGGGATTCCCTGATGTTAATGATGAAAACATCTCAAACATCTTACCAAGGTCCAACCAGGACTCACCAGGAAATGTGTCACACAGCCTCATATAAACATTTGTGTGGGATGTGTGGTGCAAGCATCCTGCTAAGGTGTGTGGTACTGGAAAATGTTGTGCTAGAGTGTGTGACACTCGACAATGTCCTGCTGAAGTGTGTGCTATGAAGAGCAGTGTTCCACATTAATACATGGCCTAGCAAGACTGCCACACTCCTCTTTCCAGCACATTTCATTACATATTTTGGCAAGATTATTGAGATTGGTCAGCAAATGATCTTCATGGAGGAAATTGTTGTGCTGTCCATGTGTTGACAAGGTTGTGTTTACATGCGTGAGTGTGTGGGTCAAGGTGAATGTGCGTAGGTGCATGTGTGAGTTTGACAAGACAAAAGCTCTGGTTGCTAAGAGAGTAAGTCATAAAAAGAATCCAATTTCCCCAGTCCCTAGCAAGACAACCACACTCTCTTTGTACTCAACATGTGCTTTGTGCTCAACATGCACTTCATGCTCAAAACACAACTTGTGCTCAACATGTGCTTCATGGTGAACATGTGGCAAAAGATCCAAATACATATTTGCACATTCACACTTGGACATTCACACCCATGCACACACACTCATGCAGTCACACCCTCACAATCAAACTCACACATGCACCTATGCACACTCACCTTGACCCACACCCACACACTCACACATGTAGATACAACCCTTGCACTTCAAATATAAGATTTTTTAAGCAAAAATTGATTCTGTATAAATACTTTTGGATGCCCCAGAAGTAGAGTTGACTTTCTTTTGTGTAAAAAACTTTGTCAACAGTTATGCTTTCAGACATGTTTTGATATGGTGGAATGATGGCATCATTGGTTGTCTTCTGACATTTAGAACCAACCAAGTTATTGTTAGAAAGTGCATGTAATTGATCATTTTGTTTGATGCATTGAGCAGTATGAATACTTTTGACCACGACTGTATGAGATGCTTTTTACATGTGACTTTTTAGTACCTTAGCAGGACAGTTGAAGTGCTGAGGCTCAGAGCTTCTAAAACTTGAATGCAAGTTCAGGGTGATCTCTGTACCTGACTTTTTTTGGTGGACCTACATTTACCTCAATAACAGATCACCCTATTTGTCTGCTTTTCATTAGCACGACACACATTGTCATGCTGATACTGCAAAGCCGAGTATGTGAGTGTGTCAGTCACCAAATAGCTCAAGATGCTGTATCTTCTCAAGCACCGTCTGGGTCACCGATTTCATCAGAAGATCTCACTTCAAAAGCAGTCAGTACAGACAGGGTGGGGAGCCCATTTTACCCCAAGGGAATTTTTTTGCGCCTCGCACTGCATACAGAGATATTTTACTACCGTCGACTATCGACAGTGATGCACACGACTGCCTGAATTTGCAACTCCAAAAATCCTATGTCATGAAAGTGTCTCTGACTGAAATGAAATTTTAGGTGCTAATAGTAGTTTCACCCCTCAGTTGTTTATGCAGTCGATGCTCAATACTACTTTTTTGGGGTCAGCACCATCACGGCTCGTGGCATTTCAAATTCAGGCAGTGGTATGAATTGCGCTACTGCAGTAAAACACACGTGCATGTGGCTCTTGCACTTTATGTGATACACTAGCGCTCACGCGCTCCCCACTTTGTTGGGGAGGAATAAATACAAAGCACTGCGCATGTGTCTGTCTGTCTATCTGTATGCTGCTGCGCAAAAGCTGGAAATCGGATGTAGACAGATACGCACACACCCCACATACCCAGACAGACAAACCTAACCTAACCACACACACACACGATTTCTGGCTTTTGCGACACGCAAAAGCCAGAAATCGGCCGCGATCGGTGTCGCCCGGCCAAAGGATCAGTCGCGAAAAGCTGCCGCAAAAAGCAAAAATCGGCCGCAAAAATCAGCCGCAGAAGGGTGAAACGTCAAAATCAGCGGCGAAAATGACGAAAATCAGCCGCCAAGATTAGCCTTCGAAAATGAGGACAATCAGAGGCAAAGCAGCCGCGAAAATGCCCCAAAATCATCAGCCGCGTACAGGCACATTTACATACGGGCCTGTCCTTTTATGTACCGAGAGAATGTCTTCGTCATGATTGCGACTGTAGCTGTGGTCACGCACCACAGGAATAAATCCGTTGTTCTGCGTTGACCCGTTGTACTGCCAGAGAACCTGGCATCCAGCTGCTTCAAAAAACAAGTGTGAGAACTAACTATAAATCCAAAGTGCAGAAAGTAGGACATTTTTTCTTCAAAAAATGAGACTTGACCTAGCTGCGCCAGCATCTGACGCCATTTTCTCTGCGCGAAAATCCGAAATTGACATTTTCGAACTAGCCTAGTATACACAAGCATTAGCGCACACACACGATGTGACAGTTGCTCTAGATTATCTAATAGAACTTGGTTTTATTGTGGCCGCAGTGGGTAAGCAAGCAGTAATCTTGATATTGCCGCATGGAATGGAGACAAAGTCAACGGCTATTGGGACTTTGACGTCGTTTTATAAGACGTTCTGTTCATGGATGCAGAAGAGACAAACGGCGACCATGTTTTTTCGGCCCTAAACCCAATTTGTTCTACTACACGCAAATAAACTGTTGGACCAAAATGTGCAGACGTCTCCTTTGCCATTGTAGTGTTCCACGTCATAGCAGATTCTTTTGGCAACAACTGACCAGCTCGACTAGGCATTTAGAAATCAAAGGTAACTGTTTATTTCATTTGCAGAAAAACGTCTACTCGAGCCTGTCACTGTAAGAGTCACAGCTTCTGTAACTCAATGTCAAGGCAGCTGATGCCTGAATGCGAAAGACATGACTTGATATGTCTGGTTAACAGATCGTTTGATGGCAGAACTGCAGTCATTTCTACCTGACTTGAGATATACCTGCAGCCACAGATGAGTCTGTCGCTAAGCCTGAATTGCAGATACTTCTGAGATTCCAGCTTGTTGCTCAGCAGCCACCACCACTGTCCACTATGTAAATTGGGTCATCCACAGATTTTGGTCCAACAGTGTAGGTTTCACGACAGTTTGCCAAGGTTAAGAGTCTCCAGCAGTAACTTCCACGCCGTTGAATACATCACGAGGAGGACAGTACTTGAGGCCAGGGTTTTGAGAATACTGCATTGTCTTATTTACTGTCGTGCAGGTCATACGCGACGACTTCACACTGTAAGAGTGAGAGCAAGAGCGAGGGCGACAACGAGAGCGAAAGTCGGAGCGAGAGCCAGTATGTAAGAGTGAAAGAGAAAGTAGGGCTTCACAACTGCAACATTTTGTAATTTTCCCGGGAAATGCTAAAGTGGGACATAAATTTCCCCGGAATTCTGGGTAATTTAAGTTAGGCATGATAGCTATCCAAAATATGGGCATACATTGGCGTTCAGAAGTATTCGCCCCCCCCCTTGCAGCTGAAGTAACCGATTTTGAGAAGCATTTTTTTTCTACCTGGAAGGGGTGGGGAAGCCTCAGACTCCCCACCCCTCCCCCACCATTGCTGGCTATTTTTTCATCCAGTTTGCTTGTATACAGCGTGTCCCCGCAAAACTTACACTGTGGTAAAGAATCCCATAACTTGTTTACATTCGATTTTTCCGTCCTTTTTTCACTTTGGAGCTGTCACTGAGACCAAAATAAACAAGTCTTTTGAAAGGAGAGCATTGATCAGATGGATGATGTCAGAAGTGGAGGCAAAGAGGCGCCGCATGTCCGACCTGCTTGATGTAGAAATCAGTGCTGAGAAGATTGCCTTGATTGTGGGTGTCAGCAGGGCGACAGTGTTCAATGTGGCCTCAAGAGAAAGCCTGGGAGTGGTGGGCACAACAAGCCGCTCAGATGAGTTCCTGATGGGTGTGGCAGCAGAGATTGAGGCAGATCCAACCATTGGGATAAGGAAGCTTGGGAAGGACCTTGAGGTGAGCAAGAACACTGTGAGCCATGCTGTCAGGGACCTGGGGGCCTTCTTGTATGCCAGACGGCACCACCAGCTCCTCATGGACTCCAGAAGAGGGTCGGGAGAGGAAAGCAGCTCCTCAACAAGATGAAGTCCAATGCACGGTACACAGTCTGCATCTTCTCTGAAGCTGTGGACTGTAGACCAGACAAGGAACGTCAGGATTGACAGGTTCATTGCATTCTGTGTGGAGAACGTTCCTCCAATCCACCAGACCAAGTTCCTGGCCTCGGCAATTATGCTTGGCATTGTGGCCAGTGATAGCAAGGCCATGCCGCCCTCCTGGTTCAAGAAGGGCATCAAGATTGATCAGAAGGAGTACCTCAAAGTGCTGGAGACAGTGGTGAAGCCGTGGATTGACAAGAATTTTGCTGGGCAGCTGTACATCTGGCAGCAGGACTCAGCACCATCGCACAAAGCAAAGACAATATAGCAGTGGTGTGCAGCCAACTTTCACTCGTTCTGGCTAGCAGAGATCTGGCCACCCAACTCGCCAGATTTAAATCCATTGGACTACAGCATCTGGGGTGCTGTTGAGGAGACAGCCTGTTTGACCAGCCACACCAGTGTCACGGCACTGAAGGCCTCTGTGGAGTGGGAGTGGGCAGCCATGGACAAGGACTTTGTCAAGAGGATGTGTGCTGCCTTCAGGCCAAGGCTTGAGGCCAAGCTGGCCATGGATGGGGCCATTTCAAGAAATGAAGAGTGTGTACCCTAGTCTAACAATACTGCAAATTTGAAATAGATCTGCCCACTAACCATGGAGTTCTGGCACACTTTGTACATGGGACCTCACAATCTAAGTTTTGTGGGGACACACTGTACCTTTCTAATGTTAACTATTTGCCCCTTCCTTAATGCTGCAGCTGCACAAAATTTATCTACATCATTGGAAGTTGAGACAAGTTGAGACAGCAGCGGTTTGGCATTAGCTTCACTTTTGGATAGTACTGCACATTACAGGGATGGGCAAAAAACCGGTTACCTTACACTGATTGTGCGATATCTCATGAACCCTTTGGCCGATTTTCAAAATTTCATTTTTTAAATTTAGCGCCAAGCATCAGCTGAAACTTTGGTTTTCACAATCACAATTTTGGTCAATCACTAACAACAACAGAAATATGGCCACCGAGAGCAAACGAGAAGCCATCACAGAATTGCTCAAAAACAATGTGCCCACCTCCACCATCATGAAGACCTTGAAAGTGAACAAGATGTTTGTCTGGAGGTGCCAAAAATGACTCCAAGAGACAGGTGGAGCTCATAGGAGACAAGGATCAGGTAGACCAAGAACTCAAAGAAGCAGGGGACTGATCAAAGCAGTGAGATCCAAGGTTGCCCCGAATCCAGCCCGATCCATCTCCAATCTCGCCAGGGAGTACTCAGTGTCCAGGAGAACCATGGGAAGGGTCGTTAAGGAGGACCTTGGTCTTTACCCTTACAAACTCCAGCGCCGTCAACTCCTCTCAAGTGCTACCAAGATGAAGAGGATGACCAGAGCAAAGATACTCAAGACCTGGCTCGCAGAAAATCCAGAGGTTATCATCATTTACTCTAATGAGAAATTGTTCACTGTAGCCCACCAGTTCAACCTTCAAAATGACAGGATATTGTCTGAAGACATCTCCAAGGTTGACCCCAGTTTGAAGTATGTGTACAGGTCCCAGAAACCAAGGTCCATCAGGATCTGGTGTGCTGTGGCCAGCAACGGCAAAAAATCACCAGTTTTCCGGATCCCACATGGAGTTAAGATGAACCAATCAGTCTACCTCACTTTTTTGAAGGAAAAAGTCCTCCCTTGGATCAAATCAGAGTTTCCTGGTCAAAAAATCTGCTTCACTCAGGACTCAGCCCCTGCACATGGAGCCAAGGCTGTTCAGGCATGGTGCAAGCAGAATTTTGACTATTTCTAGACCAAAGAAATGTGGCCCCCTTCTTCACCAGACATCAACCCCCTTGACTTCCCTATGTAGGGGATAGTGGAGAGGGAGGCCAATGCTGTCCCCAGGCACTCCAAGGCAGACCAAAATAGTGAGGAATGGAGGAGACCATTTTGAATAAAATTTTAATATATGAATTCCCTTTCTACTGGGACTATTTTCACCAAATTTTATTGAAATTGTCCAATTATTTTGGCAACAAAACACGATTTTTAAGGTAACCGGGTTTTTGCCCATCCCTGTACAGTCAGCACTAGCAAAGAGCTTTGCAAGTCTGACAAGAAATTTACTCCATATCCTTCGCTCTTCTCTGGATAACTAGGGCTTGCTTAACTTCAGGCACTTCAGCAGTACCAGTACTGCAGCTAAACAATTGTATTGTTGTACTATACTAATGCAACTGGCCGTAATGAATGGAGTGGTGGGAGGGGTGATGCCCATCCGGAGGGAAGGTGATGCCCATCCGGAGGGAAGGTGATGCCCATCCGGAGGGAAGGTGATGCCCATCCGGGGGGAGGGGGAGGCTGAAGTTTTTGCCGTAGAACCTCTCAACAATCTTGGCTGCATGGGCTAGGGTACCATCCTGCTATCATAGATACTTGCCATTGGGGTAGTTGGAGTCGATCCATGGCTAAATCTGCTCCTTGGGATGCCACAGTGTTTGGTATCGTGTTAGGTCTTCCCGTGGGCTAGGACATTCTGATCCCCTTTACTTCAGCTGGTCAATGGCAATCCACTGGTGGACTGTTGAGGTATTCTTATTAGAAAAGATCCTCAAAGGTGACTTGTTGATAGGTCCCTTGAGCTAAGTACAGGTTGTCTTGGCCTTTCCAGGCAATGTTCCCGAGTCTTCTCTGTGATAATTTACTTATTCTTCGTTAGAAATAACCTCAGGCACAGCCTTTCGAATTGTGGATTCAGTGACATCCATCTCCGCTGCACGGTGGCACATTGATTTAGTAGGGTTGTTGATGACGCACTTCAAAAGCTGTGTCATGCATTTGCCTCATTGCACTTGTTGACCTCCCGATCTGATCCTTTCTTTCCCGTCCATCACTTCAGTGTCTCTTGATCTTCGGGACAGTGTGGAGAGTCATTCTGAGGTGCTCAGCAATGAACTTCTGGTTGTCGCCTACCTCAAAGACTGCGACCACTTTCAGGCATCACTCCTCATGAGGTTTCTTCTGCTGGTTGCAAGGGCCAACTTTCAGTTGCGCACTGCCAGACAGATGAAGAAACTCAAAACTCTTACCTTGTAGGCTCTGGGCAGCCAAATTAATTTGGAAAGGGGTGAAAGTTAATGACGAAGTCGGCGAGCTTTTTTGAGACGGACACTGTATGTAGATGTGACTTTGAGCTTACACAGATCATTGACAGACTTGTCAAAAATCTTGAATGTTCCTAACACAAACAGGCCAGCTGCAGAGAAGGCCCACTTGGACTCCGTTGCCTGCTCTTTGGGCTGACCGGCCGGCCAGGGTTGGGTGGACTGAATGGACAATACTCTAATAGCTGGGGTCAAGTAACCAGCAGTACACGGTACTGCCAACTCGTTGGGTTGAATATGCTGCCCTGGGTTGAGGGGGCATTGTTTTCCTCATTGCGTCGTCATGTCGTGACAAGTGTAAAAAGGTGGAATTTATGAAACCAAGACACCATAGCTGTACATTCCCTCTCCAAAAAAGATACTTCATTGCCCGAGGCCAATCGAACTCATCGAGGGTCAAAAAAGTCTGTTTTTGGGGAGAGGGAGTATGTAGTTTTGTTGCTCTCATCCTCCTTTTCAACTTTCTGCTGCTTGAGCGAGCATTGAAATGTTCCGTGAAATAAAGTAGTACTTCTTAGCCCAGTCGGCTAAACAGCGCAGGGCAGGAAAGGAGAATGGGTGGCGACAAACTACTAGAACTTTGTGTTAGGATACCAATTTCCCTCTCTGCAAAGTGTCTTAATTCCCCGTCAATGGATTCGATGGCCCTGGGGCAGTTCGATTTCCATCGTGCCATTACGGTTCAAGAAAGTGCTACTTTTCAGGGAGGCATTGTATAGTTTGACTTTTCTGATTTGGGTGAGATGCAGAACTGAGAGTGACTTCATTCACGCCCGGTCACGAGGGGGGAGTGTCACCCGTCTAAGGCCTGCCCACGCCCTTCTTCCTGAGGCCAGCACCATTGTGTTGCATTGTTTGGTTGAGCGTGCACTCGAATCCAAGTAACAAAAGGGTCTTGATAAAAAAGATATGGGCTTCCTTTAAAGCAGCTCCATGTAGGATTTTTTCATTCACTCTCTGATTCTTTCTGTCCGCGGCTGAGACAAACCGAACAAAGAAGCCATCAATTGATTTCCACGAGTAAAAATAGAAAGTGGTGGAGCAAACCCATTCCCAAAAGTGGGGTGCTCTCCCTTAGGGTAAGAATGGACTGCGGTCAAGCTACCCTCGGCAATTACTGCTGGGGTCGAGGAACTCAACATTTTTTCTTTTTTTTCTTGGTGTTGCTGACTAGTCCATGAATCATTTCTGTGCTCAAAGTACAGTAGAAAGTTTTTAGGCTAGAGGCATCCTCTAAAGATAGAGTGTATGGAACCACAAGAACTATGAAGGCAGCGTTCTGACGTCCTTCTGACCCCACGAGGTCCCGGAAACATTATTTTCCTTACCGTTGGTGAGCGCCAGCGGGAGAAAATGATAATTTCAGGGAGGAAAACTAGTAACTCCTAAAAATCGGTAAAAATACCCTTGACCATCACTTGCCTCACCAATGGTAAGGAAAAGCTTATACATATCTATTCCTCCCCTCTTTTTTAAAAGAAAAACCTTTTATTAAAAAAGATAGGAAGGAACGAAGAGATTGTGACGTCAAACACGCACGTACACTTGTTAGGGACCCACTGGGATGAACATGAACACACCCATGCACACCGTGTCTCGTGCCATCGTCGTGTGAGGTAAGACATGCAGGGTAACGTAAATTTGACTGTGTCAAAGTAGAGACAGTGACATGAAACCACAAGTCCCCCATCTTCAAGAGGTCATTTTGACCCTTGATCGGGCTTGACCGCCCTCGTGCTCTTGAAGCACTCGGACAGTCAAGCCCAATCGGGGGACAACACATTCTACATTAGGGAGGGATTGCATGGTGATTTAAAGAAAGTTGTGTCATACGTTGCCCAGCTATCATGTCACAGGAATGAGAGAAAAATATAGCATATTTTGAAGCAGTTTTCAACATTGCCAGTTAATATAACATTTGAAATTGCTGGGTCTCCACATAATGTTCAAATTTGGTACAAAAGTACTGCTGAAGCTGTGGAGATGCTGTTATGGCATCAAATTCAAGCACATCAAATTCATGCACACAGAGAACAGCAAAGTCCTCGAGGTTGGCTAGAAATGGGTGGCAGGGGTTTCATCCAGGTTTCTTGCACTCTACGAACAAGAAGACGTCTTCAACAGCCATGAGACAGGCTTTCTTCTACTATGGAATGGCTAGATCTAGCCTTGTGACATCAGGAGAGCAACGACCCCCGGGGCCCAAAAAGGCCAAAAACAGACTGACAGTACTCGATATTGTTAATATGGATGACACTGAGAAGAAGAAGCTGCTAGTGATTGTGACACATTCTTGCCTGAGGGATTTTCCCTGGTTTCCTTGGGAAGTCCCTGGCTTCTCAGTGGCTTCCATTCTGTCTGTTCTGTCTGAGCCCATGAAAGAAGTCAACGATGACTGGCACCCTTTGAGACGAGATCCTGCATCAGTGGAACCTGCCTCCAAAACTGCAACATCCTTCTGATTGTGGATAATGCCCTATGTCACGTAGAAGTACCAGGTCTCCAACATTCGAATGGAATTCTTACCAGAAAACTCATTCTTCATTCACCCAGTGGATACAGACATCATCAAGAGCTTCAAAGGTTATCCTATAATGTTAGTATATGTGCAATAATGTTGCATCAATTGCACGTTTTGAAATGGGTTTCTGCCATATCAGCACACCCACCAGACCCTGGTTGCTCTGGAGACATGGGACGGCGCTGCAGTTGCAGTCCCCAAAAATGTGTCAACCTTGGATGCCATCCACATAATGGAGGACATGTGGAAGGAGGTCAACCAGACCACAGTCAAGAACTGCTTTAGAAAGACCTTGTCTTATCCTGGTGGGAACAATGAATAACTGCATGTTCTCATGAATGTTCTTGTCCCAAACAACCTGACTAGGGAGGCCTTGGAATCACTAGTGAAGGAGGATGTGTTTGTGGGGAACATTGGCAAGGATAAATATTAGGCTGGGTCAAAAAACGAAACTTTTCGAATTAAACTGAGGGCATGATAGGTTTATTACCTAATGCAAAATGGTGAAGATGTAGTCGAATGGTTTTCCAAAAAAATTTTTTGACCCCCCTCCATGTCAATAAGGTTTTACTACATAAGTTCAGTACATAACAAGGTTCTCAGATTTTGACAGCTCTGGGACAAAGCTATAAGCACTTTGTGTTCAGTTGCACTTGACTACAGAGCTTCACTTTCGCATCTAGTAACTAAGCAGGCCCACATTAATTTTGTGATGTTGACTTAACAACCTTATGTACTGTGTCTAAAATACTTTAGAGGCAGAGAGGGGACCCAAAACGTCATTATTTTTCCATTCCATTTGACTAGAAGGTCTTCAAGTAGATTCTGGCAACAAATCTAGGACGCCACAAGAGATGAATAAAAAATGACCTAGCCTAATAAATATGCTGATGATGACTAGGTCAAGAAAGGAGATGACAGGGAGGAAGAAGAAGAGAAAGCCAAGGCAAAAGTAGGACTGGAATCACTTTCTAATTGGTAGTCAAGCTGCCGGTAGAGGAATTTTTCTCCCTTGGTGTATGAAAGCCTCAGAATGATGGAGAATGACCTTGTAACCGAGTGCACCAATAAGGGAACTGTCCAGAAACAAATCACAGATTTCTTTAAGTTCTATTCATACAATAAATAGGGACTTTCACCCTGAAAAACCACTTTCTTCACCAGTGCAAGCTTAGTTTTCCCCATTTTCACCAATCTCAATGCAACTTTGGGCATTGTTTTTATGTTGCTACCGCTGCTACCGGAAGAACATTATATCAAGAGCCAACTGCTCTTTAAATTTGTTGTGGATGTTTCATAGCAACCAAGGCTGTTTTAAGGGCCATATCTTGCCCATTTCCAACCATATCACGTCGAGAAATAATGCACTGCAGTTTCTTATGGTACAGTGTCAATTAATCTTGCTTTTGAGCTGGACTAAGTGACTCTTTTCGAAAATTTGGGAACAAATTAGTCTACCTGTGGATCCTTCAAGCTGATTGCCCTTGTCTGCATCTCCCCCCCCCTTGCGTAGTCAGTTCAATTAGCCTTCCGCAAAGTGTTCTTCCTCGGGGAATGAAGCAAGCCCCAAAAACAAAAGCTTGTCATATTTGATGGCTCACATGATCCTTTAAGTCCTTCCTTCGCTTGGTTCGAAAGGCCGTACCAAACAAGGAAAGGTCAAGGTGCCTTGGTGCCACCAGGCAGGAAGTGCACATGAAAGCACAATGAAATTGTTTGAGCGAAGCTTTGAGAGGAGTCAATTAGTCGAGCTCAGAAGTGAAAGTAATCGACGACCCAAAATGTGAGGCTAATTATTACTGTATATCGAACCAGCATGACGCCATATTGGTTCACCAGTACACTTGATGCTTCTGGCCATTTTCCTTAACAGCATTTCTCCACTGGTATTCGACCACTACCCTGAATGCTGATGACATGCACCAAAGGGCTGGCTTACCCAATTGATCCATCCCTTAATTGGCCTGGCCATGCTTTTTGTTGTTTCCTAACTCCTCTTAGATGGGTGGACAGATCGTGACCTCTGTTTCGAGGGATGGCACCCCTAACCATGACACTGGACAGTTAAAATCTAATGTATAAAGTGCAACGTCTCTATATATACGTGGGGTGTGTGTGACATTCCCTCATACGATGTATATGAACATACATGAACGTTTGGAGGTGGAATTTCGATGTGGCACACGCAGATGTGACACTTGGCCACAATACTGAATAGAGAGGTTAAATTTCAAGATTGCCCTTTCTGGTGCTGTAGTGCTTGAAAAAAGCTACCTGGAGAGGGTGGCATGCTGAAAGGGCATGAAAGTTGGCTTTTTGAAGGGGTAAAAGTTGATGAAATTGGCTGATATTTTCGTTGGGGAATCCTGCCCCCAGACCTTCCATTTCCAGGGGTATTCACTCCCTGGGCCCTCCAGTGCCTTCTGCCAACTGTGAAAAGCCCATATGTTTGGGGAGGAGAGGTTTAGGTTCCATGTGGTTACAAAAAGAGAGCAGCTAGATGACAAGTCAATGCAAACACCATCACATGGCTGTGGTCATATTCACAATGTGGACAGCAAGTTCACTCATGACTGCAACTTCTGAGCTGACTGAGTCATAAGAGTTCATTGGATGCATCAATGTGACCGCAGTGGCTAGGAAGTAAGTAGGATTTTCAACTTTCCACCAGCCAGGCTGATCGGGTGAGGGGCCATCGGATCAAAACTGGGCTTAGTTCACTGTTCAAGAAGCCTGGCTACCCTGTAGCCCAGAAAATGTGCGGAACTCTCCTTTGGTTTGGGAGGCTCATTGCAAAATACCCAGTGACATCAATCAGGGAGATGACACGAAGATGTGGGATCAGCAACTCTTCTGGGCGTCAGAGAGAGCGCCACCTTGGACTGCACTCGAGCGCCAGGCGCAAAAAAACACAACTTACAGAGATGGACAAGTTACGTTGGGTCATTCAGGCCAAAATTCCTCAATATGATTAAGCCACCAGATGCCCCAATGCTCCCAAGCGATAATGCATCGTTGACTGATATTCCTTCAAAAATCCACGAACCTTCTGGGTAATTGAGGAACACTCAGGTGCCTCTCGATACTGGGGTCAATGCCAGACGACAACAAGCACCTAGATTGATTACCAGGGGCCTTGCCAGCACTGATGGCCAGTCCCAAATTCTGATCTGGCAATCTGGCGTGCAACTTGTCGGTCTCACCTACCACTCAGAAATGCTGGAGCCCAATCTGCGTCGGCTGAGATGGATCCTTGACAGGGACACTCTACCGGGTCGTCAATAAGTCTTGCACCACTTACTTAAATGTATTTTACAAGGATTTACAGGACATTACGATTTTTGAAAAATGCGCCAATGAAAGCAGCTGTTGTCAGCTT
>JAAUXU010122422.1_pt1 | contig 14540 bp, 12 predicted proteins | sample 7278151 | NCBI WGS metagenome assembly JAAUXU01 (sample SAMN14350113, study PRJNA611818) | marine sediment metagenome | isolation source: surface marine sediment (1.8m) | place: French Polynesia: Moorea | collected 2018-08 | reverse complement strand
TAAAGTAATTGTTATAGGCACAAGTAAAAATAATTATGTTTTAATTACAAAATTTATTTTTACCCATTTGTTATTAGGATTTGGTTTTTAAAGCCCCCCCCCCCCCCCCAGGAAGTACCCCTTTCCTTCCTCCCCCCCCCCCCAACACACCCACACCCGTAAATGAGTTGATCTAGAATGAATCATAAAGCAATAACGATCCTTTCAACGAACGGATGATAATTACCTTGCCAATAGAAATGTAGTACAATCACTTTCGCACTTGATGAACTAGCAGCGGGGAATCGACTAACCTACGATAGCTCTCTTCAACAGATACACGACGTTGCTTTTCGTGTGTAGCTTCTTTTCTCTTGACGGGGAAAGACAACCTCGATGCTTTCTGGGTTCCTGTCTGGGCAGACTCTACGACACGACATTTCTTCCACAAGTGCCATACAGGTGGGTCCTGCAGTCCAAGCAAGTGCTCAATGTCCACATCTTGCCATGCGCATGACAAGTAGGAGTGAAACGCTTCACCAGAAGAATCCCGACTCTTCTGCGGTTGCCGATTGCTGCAATTCCTGTGCTATGAGGTCCCGGCCTTCCCTTTCCAGGTAGCCCTTGAGGTTTTTTCGGAGAAAAGCCCTCAGGCCCGTCTTAGCGAGCCAGTTGAGAGGCCCTAGACCGTGAAGGTTAACTTGCACGCCATCAACCTCCTCCACGTGGAAATCTGATAGAGCAGCAGGTTAGAGCATCTCATGACAAATACATGACTTTGAGCAAACTTCATTGTCTTACAGTGCTAGGCACGACATCAAACTCTCATGCGGTACAAAAAGTTAGTTTATTAGCCTGTGGTTGCCCCACTCAGCTCAAACTTTCGCTCCCCTCTCCATATCATACCAGTATCTGTCTACCCACTCGCATGAGGCATTTGTTTCTTCCGAAGCAGTAGGGAGAGAGACTAATTAACCTCCTCTCTCTATGGGCTTTCTCTTATGTTACCCCTTTGACATGAGGCTTTTGCACGTTGCTGGACTGCGCATGCCAAAAAAAGGCGAAAAAAGACCTACCGATCAGCTCCGGCGGGTTGTTTCCCGAGACGGTCTGTCTGATCCTCATGTTCATGATGACCCTCTGCACTATGGCGCACACCTCTCCTCTGAAAAAGAAAATGAGAGCTGATCATCTGTTATTACACGAACGTATTTCCAGCATTTATCTCATCCTCAGCTTACTTGAGCCTTTGCTTCCTCCACCAGTAGGCACATCTAATGTCCCTAGCCTGAAGGGCGAAGGAGAGGAGGAAGTGGTCCCTCTCTGCCTCCAGCAAGGCGTCGCCGCGTCGCGACAAGTTGGTCAAGCCTGTGACTTGACCGTTGTAGAGACTGACAAGGACGTCTTGGTCTGGTAGAGCCAGCTCGTTGAGACCCCTGCAAGTGTAAGTACGATGAGACAATGTGGTCCTCAGCCAGCACTCAGACAGGAGAAAGCATGCATCGGAATGCGTGGAAACAATAGGCAGGCACCTCAAGACAACGCCTGGAATCTCTCGCCTGATAGGAACATATCAGCGTAGCTCTGAAAGCCAAGGGAGGATGCTTTTGCTTCCTTAAGAGCACTAAAAGGCGTAGTGAGTACTCGCGTAGTAAGTGCATTCTGCTTCCCTCGTGCATTCCCATCGTGAGGTGCGTCGCAAAAAGATAGAGCCACACGACTTCAAAAATTTCCTCGTTATAGTCTGATCAGACAGAAACATTGCTGTGCACGTACGAATGTTTTCCTCAGTTTTTCGAGTAAAAGCACCATGTCTCTGGAATAAGAACTACACTTCGTCAACACTTATGGGTCCTTAAAAATTTCTATTGCCAAAATATTCTATGGCTGACGACAACTGCACAGTTACAGTGGAACTTCGATATCAGCAAAAGGGCTTGTCAAGATCCGGCACTATGAACAACTTTGTGACTGCCAGTATTTCGATGCTGCAGCGCTTGGTGTGCAGCAACCCTCAGAGGAGGCCTTGCCAAAATTCTTGATTTTTTCACCTTTTGAAGTAGGTTTCACTTAATGAAATCGGCGAAACTTTCGGGGGGGGGCTTTTGAACTTTCTGACCCATCTTACCCAAGTGCACACTGTTCTACAGACAAAGCGAATACTGTGCGGCGAATGATTCCTCGTATCCACTAGTCGGAGACTGACGAAATCTCATCAGATACCGCTAACTTATAACCTATCAGATGCGCTTAAAACAAATTTGGGATGACATCTAAAAAATGGCCTCCCAAAACACGAGAAGACTATTTTCCAGCACAGCGTTTTTGCAATCAACCGTTGGTAGAAGTGCGTCTACAGGCAGTTCAGAAAGCAAAACACAACAGCATAATAAGAGTCGTCTATGTGTACAAAAGTACGTTTATATGCTCGCTTTCTCCAAATAAAAGCGCCCCGTGGCCATGCCGCCGCCTGCCCTCTTGGCTTGCTTGAACTTCCACTTTCCCTTGAACTTGACAGACCACATTCTGATTGGTCGAGAAGTTTGTGACCACCGTGCCCGGTTCACATGCAGAATACTCAATCGTGTGTACTGGTCCTTCAGTATGTCTTTAAGAGCTGAGACATGCATTGCGCGTCCCCCCCTACCCCCCCCCCCAAAAAAAAAACCCACCGTGTTTCAAAGCAAATTTGTTTGGCGCTTTAGATGGATGCAGATCTCGATTTACGTCAACTAGTCCGTGCACTCTTTGGAAAGAAGGTAGGGGAACAAAAGAACAGGAATACTTGCACTGGAGCGCGGAATCCCTTATTTAGACAAAATAAAGTTACTCGAGTGCTACCAGGTTGTCCCAAGAACCGATCTCCTTGTCAGGTATACTTAAGGAACCTTATACTGAAGATGTAACAGTTTTTGACGACTCAAGACCAGCTGTTATTTTCATTGGTGCTCAATTAGCTCTCTGTCTACCATGGGCAGACTCTCACCTAGTCAATGTACCAAAATGCTAGCACACGTAAAAGTGTCTGTACTCGACTTTCAGTTGAGCGTGCTCTTGACCGTACCTCTCTTTCATGTCCGTTTTCATGCTGGCGATGACGTTGTCCATGTAGTCATTTGGTTGGATGGAGGGCTTCTTGCCCCCCCGAGCCCCAAACAGATTCTGCAGATTAGACACCATAATAAGGTGCGGCAGCGAGAGCAGGAAGGACCAGCTGTGATTCTCCACGGGTTCGTCCCTCTTAGACGACTTGGAACGGAAGAACGAAGAAGAGTTTACGCCACCGGCTCCACCACCATCCTCAGGGTTGTCGCGCTGTTGTTGTTGCTGCTGCTGTTGGTGGTTCCGGGGCCTGTGTGCAAGGTTATGATCGTCACACTGTGTTACTCCTACAAGGTGCGGATTTGACTTGAGGAAGAAATGCACACAGACTCCTTGAAATGGTTATTCAAGACAAATGAAGGGTGAAAAATGATCATTCAATGTAACTATTCTTAGTAGCACGAACAGCCTCAACACGAGACCGGAAACTCGTGCAGGCAGCAGGAGCGCGGCGGTGGGGAAGCTAATTGTTCTCCCTTGCCATAGCGTCCCACAAGAAATAGTCAAGTGGGTTCTGGTCCGGGACGATGGGGGCTACGACTTTCGTCAGGAAAAAAAAGGAACTGTTGCGAAGTCATGCCTGTACGAGATCGACTTATGAGGTGGTTCTGAATCTGCTAGAAAGAGATGCGGTCTCTTTTTCCTTCATCCAGGGGGCCAGCTTTACCACTAAGAGGAAGTGGTACACCTCTTCAGTGACTGCCTCTCCCTTCTTGAGGAGAGAGAGGAAGATGGACCCCTGATTCGAGACGACACAGAAGACCATGAGTGATCACGACTGGGTGTTGTGACCCGCGTGGCAGTGGGGACATCTTCTGGGTCGTGGAAAAGACGGCGACTATTCCGGTGTGAGACATGGAGATCCACAGTGAAATCTTCTTGTGTCCGAGAAGAAATTTGCCTCGATATAGAGATGCTTCACCAACGTGATGAGCTGCTGACCTCTCTGCACTCGATATTGACAGCGCTCTTGACGCAGTATTTGACGAAGCTGAATGTGATGATGGCTGCGATACTGGAGACCCTCTTTTACGGCATTGCCAATAGTGTTCTCGTCGTCACTGATAAGTGCGGCATGCTTCGTCATCGAGATCGTCAGGTCATCAACGATTGCCTCCTGGTGCTACTCAAGAAAGTCTGAGGATGCGACATTCAATTTATATTTTGCATTGCAGGGACCACTACACTTCATGACCATGCATTGACGTTCCTTACCACAGCACACAGCAATAATTGACATCTTGTCGGAAAACACAGAGGAAGAGGAAAGTGTCAGCTGAATTTGTTGTTGGTGTGACATCCCTAAAAAAGAACCACGGGAAGGTTCTAGAAATCTGCTCTGCGACTAGAATCCCACAGTCAAATCCGCTCCTTGCACCAAGTATTGTATTTTCTACGCATATACAGGGCTTGGCGTAAAAAACGTCCTAGGGGTAAAATGGGCACCCCACGCTGTACCGGCAGCTTTTGAGACGGGATCTTCACGTAGAATTGGTGACCCAGACAGTGCTTGACAAGATGCAACATCTCGAGGCACTGTGTGACTGCACATTGTGATGCTTCAGTGCTCAAAGTGCACCAACCCCAAGAGGGCGTCACGCCAAAATGCTCTGTTGTCGCCTAACACCCTCCAGTGCCATGTCATTTGACGGTGATGGTGATGCCTCTGTCCGCGAACATGGGGTTCTTGGCCTGTAGCCTGTCCAAGGACTAGTCGGAGGGCGATGTCTTTGGCATGTGGCAATGGAGGGTGTGTGGCGACATCCACAGAAAAATTCAGCCACTTTCATCATGGAAAAGCCATTGAAAAAGGGGCAAAACAGTGCATTTTGGCGTGACGCCCCCTTGGGGTTGCTGCACTATGAGCACTGAAGCATCTCAGTGGGCAGTCACACAGTGCCTCAAGATGTTGCATCTTGTCAAGCACTGTCTGGGTCACCAATTCCACATGAAGATTATGCCTCAAAAGCTGTCACTGCAACGTGGGGAGCCCATTTTACTCCAATGACCGGTTTTTATGCCAACCACTGTACAGGATGCGGCCATTTTAGCGCAAATGGGGTCGAGATCAGATGACATAGCTGAATACCTGAATTCTTTTTTCATATTTTAGCCATAACTTTTTGATGACTACCAAAAACTGAAAAAATTAGGTAAATCGCCCAAAGAGAAGCCGTAACGTTAGCAAGCTGAAATAGCCTTCTCTTATGCACATTTTAATTTGATGACCGTACAATGAACATAAACAAGAGCATTAACCACGGTGACCCTAAACGAAGACATTCAAAATTGAATCAAAGGACAAAAACTGAGACTCAATGAAAGGAAGTCTTTATTGGATGTTGGAGCAAAAAGTGCTGAAATTGATAAGAAAGAACGCATAAAAATAACAACTTCCAGAAAAAGTGCCTCTTCGGCCTAGTCAAACCTATATAATTTATTGTACCGTCAACAGAACATAAAACGTGGATCACATTTCATGGGCAAGATCAAGGAGTCATGTGGGGAGATGTATGGTCATGCAGGCCTGCAGTACAGCCTGGAGTTGCCTCCGTGACATTGTGGCTGTTCGTGGCAGATGTATATTGATTGATGCCATGTGGCCTAGGACAACGTACAGGCTTATATACAGCTGTATATACCTCTATGAGTCCTTCCATCTTGAACTTAATCCTAATAATGATCTAGGGTTTTCTGTCCGTCAAAACCATTTCCACAGCTCTACGCCATTAACGCATGTGATGCATTCAGGTGTACCTAGTTCGTACGCAGATGTGCATAAAGTATCAATCGGTTTCTGAGCGTATATGTGGGTGGTGACACGTATGTTCAAAATTCCCGCCGAAGCTTGTTCAGATCCTGTACAAAAGCAGCCAGACCAGTGAGTCACGACTCAAGTCCACTTGCTTAATGGCGCCGAAGGTGGCCATTGAGCGAAGTCTAGAATGCACACCGTCTACATACGGTCCCCATGTTCCACGCTCCGCTGCTACAGCCGGCAACATCAACCAACCACGACCCGCGCATAAACGGCCGCACCCCCTACTTAATCATTTGGTAGAAGTCGTTGTTGCATGACGTGTCTGTGACGTTGTTACCTGGCGTTGGGTTCTGGATTTTTGGGGGGCCTTTTCTCTCCTTCGTTGGTACTCAGCGACTTTGACCTGGTAGAGACGGACGCTCGCCTGACTTCAGCAACCGATGGGGAGGATGTCTCCGCGTCGAGGCTGTGCGAGCGCTCCGAGCAGCTCACGGCTCGCAAAGAGGCCAACGGGGAGCGCAGAGGACTCTTTTTCAAGCCTACGGTGCGTTCGTGTTTGATAGGGAGATGCGGTATTTTTAGATACGAGTGATGTTACATCTATTTCACTCAGAATTCCTAGTAGATTTTGGCGTGATCACGCGTACCTGCCTCGACCCTTCAGGACGGTTCTTGTCCCGTTCGTTTTTTATATGCACGGTACTGTACTGCGGCTCGTGGGAGGAACAAAAGTAAAAAAATCAGCTGCACAACATTCAGCTGAAGCACAGCTCCAAAGCGAGCTGTGACGTAAAATTTTTCATCCTCCGTGGGTAATTTTGATTATAATCTCGCATTCTCCGCCATCAATGTTTGATACAATTTTTCTTGGCTCCGATTCCATTCATTCACTCAAAAGTACAGCAACTCATTCCCATACCAGCGAAATTCAACTTCCAATGTAGAAATTCCGTGCTGAGTAAAATTTCAACACATAAACAGGCATGAAATACCTAAAAATATCGCATCTTCCTATCTAACACGAACGGACCGTACGCGTACAAACAGTATGTGATTGTTCGTAGTACGTTGCGATGGATTACCACAAAATGTGTGCGCTTCACCGTAAGTACATGGAAAGCAAATGTGTTTTGAATACTTCACGCTACAGTTCAGTCCTAGATTCGTGGATCATATGGACGTGCCAGGTTAAAGCAGATTGACAGACTCTGAGCACACCTAATAGATAGTGAGTATAGCAGTGTAAGCGGGTTACCCTATGCGAGCATTCTTTCTCCGTGCAAAAGTATCAAACGTCTATTCACTCATTCAAGAAATGAAGACCATGACGTAGCACATAACGGGTGTCCCAAAACATAAAAAAATATTTTAGCCTAAGAAATCATACTCATGTGATTGATTCGGGACACTTTAGAGCAAGAGTTCATAAATACTTCTTAGATGTTTAAATATTAACAATTTGCATATCAAGTTTGAAAATGATCTGATCAATGATTTGAAGTCCACATACTCCAACAGGTCCAGGGTCAAGGTGTTTGTATAGGGTTATGCAATGGCAAATTGAAATACCACTGCTGTGGTAGTCAGCTTGAGCCCTTTTGGCAACGTAATCCCAAAGGCTGAAGTTGAGGGGATTAAAGTTTGGTGCATTTGGCGGCCAGACTGCTGTGGACCAAGCTACCCCTGATCTCAGTTTGTTGCTCAGGTACTTCTGAACCACTTTCCTAGTGAGGGAAGGAACCCAGAAGGATCTTGAACCCAGATGTAATTGCTCCTGCCATTGGTCCAGTCCAAGGTTGGGATCACAGTGGAGAAGAGCATTTGCTTATGACAGCCCTTATTTACAGTGCTCTTGCACCAGACCGGCAGGAAAAGCCTTGCTGTCAGAACCAACTTAGCCCCGTGTCATGGCCTTCCCGTGAAACTTCTGGCAGCCGACATACTTGACAGTGGAGCCAGCAGTTTCAGGAGACTCTGCTAGGTACCTTGAGTTCCTCCTAATGACATATTTGTCAACATGGTAGTCCTTTTCATCACTAAAGATGAGCACCTCATCCTGGCGGTCCCCCTTCAATTTGCTCAAGATCAATTTGGCCCTCACCAGCCTCTGCTGTTGCTGAGCTGTGGTCAGCAACGGCGCCTTTCTCTTCACCAGTGTCTTCAAACCCAAATCTGATCTCACCAGCCTACATGGTGCTCTTTTGGGTCTTGAACTCTCTTGCTAATCCTCACACAGAGTGTTCACCCTTAATCATCTTTATCTTGTCCACGGCTTCAAAGAGGTCATCAGAGCATCTGGCCTTGGTCTGCCACCTCTTCTGCATTTAGAGAAGCTGCCAGTCTCCATGTACAGCCTCTGGATGGAAAACATGCCACTCAGACTCAACCCCAGGGCAGTCACAATGTCCTCCTTATGCTCTCCCCTCTTGGTCTGTGCAATCACCCTTTTCCTGAGCTCCTCCATTTTGGCCACTGTGATGTTGTTTTTGGATGTAGAATATCAAGACTCATCGCAAATTAAGCTCAAACCTTGACCAATCAGAATCCAGCATGAGAAATAGCGGCAAATTTAATTTTTTTGAGATTTTTGATAAAATATGTTCAGTTTTCGATGTTTTGGGACACCCAGTAATTGTGCATGTATACGTAGTTACAGGTACGACTCTATCTGCATGTACTATAGCATAGCTCTACTGATTCTTGTCTGTATGCGTACTGCATGCTTACAGAAGTAGCATTTCAGAAGACATCTTGCAAGTACTGCACAGTATGCATTGACGTTGTTGCAGTTTATGTTACCACACTTCCATAGCAACGCAATAGTTCCCCGTTGTAGAAGGTGCACTTTTCTCATTCCTTCATCGCGTGCATTGACTCATCCCATTCAATCTCACCCCCCCCCCCCATCATTTGTTATTTTACCTCCTCCAGCGCCTCCTTGTTCTGGTGTCGCGGAAGGGACCCTGGGTAGAAGGCGGAGGGAGCCCCGATCCTGGTGCCAAAGGTTTTGCAACTTGTCCTGCGACTGTTGCCGAAACTTGGAAAAGGAGAAGCTGAGGTCTTGGGACTTGGGACTGCCGTCCTGTGATGATGACGACTGAGAAGTGCTGCTTAACTTCTCTAGCGACTGTTGCCGCAGTTGAAGCAGCTTTTCCCGTGACTTCTGGCGGAGGCTTGAAAGAGAATTCCCCTCCTGGCGTTCTTGACCGTCTTCTTGATGCTGCTGCTGCCACGATCTTTGACGTAATTGAGCTAGCGCATCGTGAGATCTCTGTCGAAATTTGGAAAAAGTACCCGTTTCTGGTGGAGCCTCGTGGCCGGGGTTGGAATGGGTGACTTCCGGGAAGGAATTTTGATGGACGACCTGAGGTCGCTGAGGGCAATAATTGTACGATTCCGGCTGCAGTTGTGGCTGCAATTGTTGTGGAGCTTCTTGCAATCTTCGATAACGATGGGGACTGTCGGGATCGTCGGCGACGCTCACGTGACTGCCAGAGACCACACAATGGACGCTTAGTGGCGGACCACCAGCTTGATTTTGGAATTGGCAAGGTGTTGGCGGTAATTGCCGCCTCCTCCCTCGGGAGCGGAGGCTGCAAGACGGTCCTAAGGGCCCCGATGTCCTCGCCTGTTCTTGATCGATCAGCGCAGGGTTGGAAGAAGCCGAAACCTGGCGAGAGGCTGCGCATCTTTGCATGACAAGTGAAATTCTGGAAGTGACGTGTAACAGGGCTTACAATCTTTAAGTAGACTGTACCGACATGATTGCTATTGTCGATTAGATACAGCACAGATTATTCGAATTTTTTGCTGGGATTTTGCACACAGCCAAACTTGGCTAAGTAGGTGCGACGTTCCACTTTTTTCGGTTGCTTCTCAAAGTAACACGGCAGACTCAGCGGTTACCATAGTGAGACTTAGTAAGAGCGGAGGCGGGTGCCTGAGGAGTAGGAACGAACTTTGCTTTCTCACCATTTGTTACATCACGACAAAGTCCTGTACCATCAGAGATGGATAAGTGATTGCTGCCTCCGCACTAATTAGCTCCCTTTCGACGTAATAGTACATACGTCCTTGTAACCGGAACGTCCTGTACTCATATTATGGACGCTGAATGAGGATCCGAATGCCAACTATTATCATTTCTCTCTTTCCTGAGTCGGCCCAAAACGGGCATGACTTTTCCTCTTACAGTATTGATGCACACTGTGTTGGAGGAAAGTTTGTCTTACGTTTATGGACAGACTCAGCTTTGGCATCTGACTTAGGAAACAAACAGGAGGTTATCTGCTTACGTCATCCTCAAAAGACTCTTTGAGATGCTCCTTTGGACAAGGTCAACGCCCTACAAAGCCTTGGAAGCAACAGCTGTCGAGGCATCATGACTATCCTCTGATGGACACGGATCTAAGAACAGTCACTATTAACATCTCATAACGGTGCAAAAACCACCACGTCGTACCGAAGGACGCGAAAGCTAATAATGGACGAAACTCCTGGCAAAAGTAATGGGGTTCATTACAGCTCTGAGTGCGTTAGCGCTGTCCAAGTGGATTCGCTGAAGGAAAGAAAGCAGAAGAGCAACGACGTGTTCCCATCTACTAAGGCTGGGCGATATTCCAAATTTCCTGACGAGTCGATACGGCAAGAGTATCGCGATATACGAGTCGATACACGATATAAAAACACATATTGTGTATCGCATCTGGTCAAAAAACTTGTCCACGACAATACTCACTGAGAAGTCAAAATGAAGAAGAAGCAAAGCAGGCTAGTGACGATTACGAGTTGGGCTTGACTCATAAAAGTACGAGCCAAGCCGAGCCAGCTCGAGCCAGATTTTTTTAGCATACGACACACGATATGATATTCAACTTGCCGAGTCGATACACGATACAGGGTGAGTATCCGTATCGCCGATACCGATACGAGCATCGCCCAGTTTTTCCATCTAGAGTTCTCCTCCTTAAGAGCCGTGCTGTGGGAATCCAACCTCGGCACCAGTAGGAGCATAAGTGTGGATTCAAGCAGGCCGGAGACAAGGATCCCATGAATGAATGCGCATATTCGCATCTGACACTTCTTAGATAGTTGCATCGAATGTAGTGAGTCAATGAGCTTCAACTCCGAGGAAGCGTCTCAAATATGATACCATCTTTACACTTCACTTGATTTCCAGAGTCTCAATGGGTACCAATGAACTGACATCAGTCAGGAGCTGTGTACGTAGATGTGTGTTCGTTCTGGCCCTGACGGAGATTCGCGTGGGTGTGCGTACAACGTCGTTCAGATAAATCCGGATTTTTCAGCTCCTTCCAGATTGACATCAGGAGTCAGAAGAGATGAAATCTAGCCCTTAATGACAGGTAGTGACTGATCCAATCACTGCAAACAGTCGGTAACAGAACAAGCCAAGGAAACGTAGCAGGTGAACTGATCAGTGATAGCCAGTATGGCCTTATCAGTAAGGCCATTGTCAAGGCTCTCAGATACCCGAAGGCCCTCATGAATGACGTTTGCAATCAGGCAAAGAAAGTGGCCAAGAGAAGGCCTTGCAAGCCAAGGGATGAATGGAAGAGGAATGATGTTCAGAAAACGAAAGTTCCGCATTTATTTAGACAGCACGCCACTGGGGAAGGGCAAATGATCATTCATTTTTTGTGAAACATTTGGTTATTCGAAATTGTTAGAACAATTTTTTTCTGATACTTCAAATAATCCAACAAATATTTTTGTCCTAAAATAAAGACATTCTTCTCTTTTAAAACTGAAAAGGTTAGTTGTTTTTTCCCCAGTTTCTGTTTGTGAACAAAACATTTTTCATCTAAGCACTCGGTCTCAAATCCTTGCCTCCATCATCAGTGGACATTGAGCAGTATTTTAGTTCAACTGGGTTGTTCATCACAAAACTGAGATCCAGTCGTAGTGATGATAAGATTGACAGCGTTCGCCTTCCAGCTGAATCAGCCTTTGCGCATGGGGAGCGCGTAGCGTATTGTTAAATGAGGTCGTAGCGCTTCATATTTTGGCCATTCTTTCTACCTAACTAAGTGGGTACCACGAAAGTGCTAGTTTTTATGACACTTTTCTGTGGACAAGAACATGAAAAAGCTACCTCAAGAGTCCAACCACAAGGACTAATATTATCGGTTTTAAATATGCGATATTGCATCACGACAAGATTTCACGCCGTGCAGGCTGAAATAAAGCACAAGCCAATCTACCACTGAACTAAAGAGAATCAACGCACTTATTGTTAGGGTTGACCCTCAAAATTTCGCCCATGTTTATACTCGGTCTGAAGCTTCTGGGACATTTGCTTGAGCTCTGCAAGGTCCCGCCGGCAGCAAAGGTGCCCAAAGTTGCGTTGCACATCTTGACCCTGTCAAGTGGTGCAACGACATTCTGCACTTCCTCAAGGATAACAGGGTCACGGTGAAGAGTTTCTTCGTGGTGGATCAAGTCAGAAGCAGGCACAACATCTGTCATTAGTCCGCTGAATCAAGCAAGTCTGTGACGCTCTTTGGTGTTGTTGGCTCGGACTGCCAGAAAATGGAGCCTGACTTTTCTCTGGAACATGGAGACTCAAAGTGCGAAAACTTTCCAAGGAAGTACTGCCAAAGAACGTCAAGCCATTGATTTAGTAAAACGCTATGAGCTTTTTGCAGTGAATTATGTGGTGAAAACGGCGTGCATTCATTTTTACGTAATTGGACGGCGAGCAACAATTTATATATAGCGGAGTCTGCTGCATGGATGATTGCATTCTTCAGGGTGTAATTAGTCAAAATCCTCAGTGTTTCACTGATGGAATGAGTTCTTCAGACAGTGACACATAACTTTGAGTACATCAGTTCACAGTACTGAGTGCCCATGGTGACACTAGAGCACTCAAACTGCGGGGACCCACAGACAACCTCACACCGGCAGTGGCTGTTTTTGGTCACTTTTTTTTTTTAGAGAGAAAAGTCCAGAAATCTTTGTGAAGAGATTCTGCTTTCCCTGGCCCACCTATATCTCGGGGGGGCACCATCTAAACCCCCTTGCAAGGTCAAGGTCTGTTTATAGGGGGGGGGGAGGGAGCTTATGTGGCTCTCTTACATAAAATTGTGCATTCAGCCGTAGACACTCTAATGTGCCTGGCATGCAAATGTATCAGTCTTGGTAAAAAGGGTGAGCGACGGGTTAAAGATTGGGTAAGCTCACGTACGTCCTGGACGTAGGTGTATAATTGTATATGCTCATTATACCGCGCAGTCTTTGATCATTATACTTCTATTCACGAACAAAAACTGTGACGCTGAAGGAGAAAAAAGACGAATTTTCTGTGGGGGAAATCTCTGCTATAAGACGGGTGGAGCTTTCAAGATGTCCCTAAAGGCCACATTGAGATGAAATTCCAGAGGAATCTTGCCTTGTTGTTATGGCGACAAACGCGCCGACATCCTGTGTCAGTCAAGATATCATCAAAAGCTATAATGAGACGTGAACGGAAACTATCGAATCACGTATGGAAATTGTCAAAGATCCGGTTTCACTGCAGAGCGTATAAGCAAATCAACGGTACAAGGCTCTCTTACAGTGCCTTGAGGAACGTTATTCCCCAATTTTGAAGCGTGAGGAGTGTAGCTACCATTTGAAAGCAAATATGCTGATGTAGACATGGAAAAACTTGATTTCTTTTGCCAGACTCATGAGGTGCGCACTGTTGCCATCAACGTCAACTAAGAGACTATTGGATTTTTCTGCAAAACAAAGCTTGCATCCAAGCAGCACAGGCAATTGTGGACTACCTGGAGACACGAAGAATCCACATAATTGACTGGTCAGTTTGCTCTTTGCTCATACCAGTATGAAAGATATGTGGAGACTCGTGGCTAGGAATGGAAATTAAGGTACAGCAATTCACGTCAGCAGTTTTGGAGCTCCAAGTGGTAGCTTCCACGCTGGAGGTGACATTGGCTTGAACTGCTTCAAGAGACCTCTAAGATGGACGTAACTTTTGCTATCCACTTTCTGCAAGACTTGTCCAGCCGTGCACAGATGCCACGTACGTTTTGATTTCCACTTGTTTGGCCGCGTTATTCTACTGAGTATAGTAGCTTTATACCTTTGTAAATAGCTCATAGATGGCCCAAATTAATGGCATAGAAATGTTTATGCGAAATGGCCTGATCCAGTATGTACTATGACAAAAGGCAAAATTCTGTTGCTTTTCTTGCTTTTTTACTTAATAATCTTTAAGTGATTCTACATGTAATTCGTTCGCAGTTTGTAAAGATCGAGTGTAGAAGTGGTAAAAGGTAACGCTCGTAAACTTGCCCAAACAGCGTATCCATTTTTTCATTCCCCCTCAAAAAGTTCACAGTCGTCAATGAGCGTAGCAAATGCGAAGAAGACCCCAAGTGCCTCCTAGTTGACTCAAAGTCTGCTATAAAAGGCGAGGGAGACTCCAGAGAAGACCACACCAAAACCATATCTGTGCACTGTCTGATTTGACCAAGTGAAGCATAGCAAGTGGAGATCAACAGGGAACATGAAACTGTCCTCGCAGACACATGGAAACGTACTAAATGTCTATAGAAGTAATATGTCTTCTTTGACTTTGATGAACCCCGCGAGTGGAATTTTCGCATGGAATGAGTTCTTCAGACAGTGACACATAACTTTGAGTACATCAGTTCACAGTTTTGAGTAC
>JAAUXU010050933.1_pt1 | contig 14541 bp, 14 predicted proteins | sample 7278151 | NCBI WGS metagenome assembly JAAUXU01 (sample SAMN14350113, study PRJNA611818) | marine sediment metagenome | isolation source: surface marine sediment (1.8m) | place: French Polynesia: Moorea | collected 2018-08 | reverse complement strand
TTATTTGGGCACAAACTTATGTGGAATTTATGTCATACAGTGGAGGTAACAATGAAGCATGAAAGGTGGGGATACTCATGTCAGTTCATGTGCAGAGCTTATTATCAAAGGTCACTGTGAGTGAGTCCCAGGTTGCTCAAAGTTCAAGTCTGGGAAACAAGTGAATGCAAAGCTGAGTCTCAGGTAGTAGCAATGGGGTACCCGAGTTCTGAAACCCCCATAACCTCAAACTCTAGTGACGATGCAATTTTATTACATTGTGCGAAGTACAGATGAACATTAAATAACACTAAAATGGTTTTACTTGAAATTTGAATGAGTCAGCACAAATTTGCTGAAACTTGTATCCTTTCCGGTCATTTTTTCGGTTATCCAAGGATCCCTAATGTCTCAGGCCCTCGAGTTGTCAAACATAAAGTGGGCTGTTGGCCTTTACGTGGCGATAAAATATGCAGAGCGGTCTTCCACTTTCCATCCACCCTGTATGTGTTTGTAAAGTCAACTTGCGATTCTCTCTCCTTTATCTCCGGATGCATCCGTGCGTGCGTGTGCACGCACTGTGTGTGTGTGCGTGTGCGAGTTGCAACAGAAGTCCTCATTTCCATCCCCATTTCAGACGGGCTTTCCCTACATCTCAACTTGCCAGGATACTGAGCTACTCCCCATTCGCTGAAGACACCCCCCCAAGCGAGTGGCCACTCCCTCTAAGACGCATCTCTCTTCCACCCCCCACATAGGTTACACAGCTTTGTACTAGAGAAGGCCGGTGGCTTCTGGCATGTCTTTCGCCCCTCTGCCCCAGCACCTCCCCCGAAGTCACGCCCACCTCTGCCTCTACTCGTTCCTCCTTCTGCTGCTGCTCCAGCACCTCACGCAGGCGGCCACGGCGGCCGCCGTCGCGGCTCCTCCGAGGAAACAAAGAGATAATGGACTCGGGTAAGCTGAAAATTAGCAAAAATAAGTTGCGTCGGATTGCAAAGTCTTGAGGCTTCATACAGTGGGTTCCACTTGAGAAGAACTTCGTTTATTAGGGACTTGTACGTACTGCGTGCGTACGATTCAGTGGTTCAAGTTTTATCCACATTTTTTGGCCTCTTTGTCCCCGCTGAGAAAAAAGTTCATAGATACGCAAGTAGCGTCTGGTGCAGGATGAACGACTTCCACTTCAAAAAGATGTCTGCCCACAACCCCGCTTCCAAAGAGGAGGCATGCAGAATTGCGGCAAGTGAGGCGCTCTGCGCACGTGCGCAGGAGTGTCCAAGATGTTGTCAGCTTCTTCCACAGCCCCAAGACCACCGAGGTCAGGTTCGTGAAGAAGCCGCTGCTGGGTGGACCCTCTCACCACCTCCAACTATTGTCGTTCATGAAACTTAAAAACTACTTTTTCGTACGCACCCTGTACGCACTAGGCTGAAGCTCACAGTTTAGGTATAAGAACAGCTCCTGCGGCAGTTTTGTCGGGTTCCCAAGACCAGTACTTATAAATGGAGGCCGCAGACCTCATAGATGAGACCAGAGAAAAAAGAGAAGGAAGTGATGTCCAATTTTACACAGTCACTTTGCACATGGCAAATTCTCCAGTCATAGAGGTTGGGCAACCCTGCCTTGTGAGGATAGACAAGTTGAGGCTTAACTAAAAAATGGAGTCAGCTGACAGTTTAGACAGCGTGCACGTTGCGGCTTAGAGAGCGTAGGTTGTGGTCGTGTCAATTGTCGATCACTTGGTCGACGCCCAAAGACTGTGAAGCTGGTCATTATTTGCATACGTTTACATACCTAAGGTACACTGGCAACCCTTGTTATGAGGGACCTCAAAGTGTCACATGGTCAGAACTAATTTCCACTTCCCCTCCCCAATTTCTCTATTGTGCAATTTCTCTATTGCGTCATTGCTGAACGCTTCCCAATTATTGTGAGGAGCACTTTGACTCTACTGCATCGTGTCATTTGACCAGGAATGACGTCTTTTTCACGAATAGAATGGACTCTTTTGTTGAGAATTAATGATAAATCGAACAGTTTTGTACGGCATCATTGATAGTGGGTGAGCTTAGCTTAGGAAGGACACTAGGTTACGTAACCTAATCTAGACAATCGAATCAGCACCTTGGACCAAAAGTTCTCTGTGCCACCAACTGCTTTTGGGGAGCCAGTACAAAAATTGATCAACCCAAAAGCCCGAGGACGGTCAGAGTTAATTTTTGTTTCTTTGTTTGATAATCTGACGGCTCTGGAGCACCGCTGTCAATAAGTCGCCTCCATCTTGCTCAAACAGCTGATTTCCATTTTTCTTTTTGCGTCTTTCATCGTCCAAACAATCGTGAAACACCCTGTTTTCTACTTCTGCTCTTCCCAGCCTTTCCGGTCGGGCGTCGTCGGTCTTAGTGCTGGAGCCCCTGAGCGGCGGCGGCCAGCCGCACGCGGTGGCGGCTAATCCCGCGGCTGCTGACAGCCGCGGCGGCGGTGGTGGCGGCGGTGGCGGCGGCGGCGGCGGCGGTGGCGACTACAGGATGAAGACCGCCAACATGGAGAGAATCGAGCAGAGCCTGGACGATCCCAGACAGCCGGACTGGGACAGGGTTTCCAAGGAAGATGCAGCCTTTCTGCTGCTCAACCAGCAGAAACAGGTGAGAATGGACTGAGGCACGTCGGCACGACGTCCGTCCCTACGCCGGAAAGACTGCGATCATCCCTGCGACGAGCGCGGGTCCGTTGAAGGCCGCAGAGTCGACCCTAGTGGTCACTCCCTTTTTTGGCCTTTTCTTGCCAGTCACCGCACGGTCAGGCACGACTTCTCGGTCACATCCTCGTTGGCCATCGCCAACGGCGTCGTGACTCCTTCCAGTCAGAAAAGGCCACATTTACTGTCATTGACATCATTTTTTGTCAACACTTTCAGTCACAGCTTTTTGACATAAGTCATGTCAGTCACAGTTTCCAGTCTAATGTGACTTCTTTGAATTTCAACATGGGTAGCACATCAAAGCGGTGGATGAGGATTCATCTGTTCATACTCTTGACGCAAAATTTTAAACACTGAATCGTCTGGAGCTTTGCAAAATGAATAAAGTTGTTGATGTTTGTCGAGCTTTAGAAGGTGGTATGAGATGTAGGGAGAGTTGGGTAGTTGTTGTCTTGATGGGGATGCAGTGAGCCGTGCAGATGCGGGTGAAGTCCCCCACGGGGGCTGTGGAGGTGGGTGGATTCGAGTGAACTTCTGGGGAAATTATTTGGCCGGTTTTGGTCCCTTTTTTGACACCTGTTTTTGCTCATCTTTTTGGCCAGCACCATCGCACACGAGCTCACTAGAAGTTTCCAACGTGTTCGACTGTTTTTTCGGCTGATGTGACTGATGTCAATCACATGAAATGTCTGAGTCCGAGGCAATTCGTGACTGAAAACGTCTGTGACTGAAAGAAGTCACAACGCAGTCGGCGACGACCACTGAGGACGTGACCGAGGTGTAGAATATGACTGTCAACGACAGTGCAAAAAAAGAGAGGACTCCGGAGTCCTGTACGTATGTGCAGCACTTTCTTTGTAACATTGTCTGGTCGTGCACCCATGTTGTGTTTGATAAGGTTCGGTAAAAAAATGATCGAGAGCTTTGCAAAAATCTATACTGACTTTGATGATTTCCCATGTATCTTCGATATCCGATACTTTTGATTTCATCTCCGCACGAGCAGTAATTTTTCTTGAGCGCATGGAGAAAACGTTAAGATCGGAATTTGATTGCCCCCAAATTTCACTCCTTTTAGGCTCTCCGGGACATGAAAAGTCGCTGGCGCCACGGAATAGAGGACTGGAGCTTGGACGACCTCAGGTTTTTGGTGAGTGACGTCAGGGATCCATTTTGAGCATTTTCCCCCGCATTTTCGACGGGGGAAATAAATGGGGATTGATGAGGATTTTTGGGGTGAGACTGGAACTTTGGGATGGAAGTAGAAGGGAAGACAAGATGCGTCACTATGACAGTTGTTCCACTAACTTCTTGTGACGAATCGGCAGCCATGGCGTGACTGATCTCAGCAGCTCCAGAGTGAGGTGAAGGCCCAGGATGAAGGCCTTGTAATGGTGACTTGTAATAAATGTGCTGTGCCAAGATGTTTTCTAGTACAGACAGCCTTTGACTTCTGACTGCTGGACCGCTTTTTTGTACTTTGTATCCATAACACTTCGTAACTCACTTCACTGATGTCGTTAAGTGACTTACCAAGCACCCTTGTGGGTAAGAGGGAAAACAAATGTTACCACGGTCTTTCTCCCAGGACGCCTTGGTCGAAGGACGCCCCATCTATGTCAACGAGGAGTACTCGAAGCCCCCCCGGGTCCACCCCGAGGGCCTCCGGGCCAAGCGCAATAACCTCAGACTCTCGCTCACCAACAACATCGACGTCCTCAGGGAGAAGTTGTTCATGGAGATCGCGAGGAGGAACAGGCTTAGAAATCAAAACCAAGTAAGTGTATTTATTATGCGTATTTGAAGAAGGAAAAATAGCCAAATTGTCTTTGGAAAAAAAAACACCATCAGGCCAGATGAGACTACCTTTCGTGTGTGAGATGACTCGAAAACTTGTGTCAGCGATGTTAAAGTTCTTCTTGCCCTGAGCTAAGTTTGGCCCAATGGGAAAAGAAGGGGACGTTGGGAAAATTGAGAAGCTTTCGAGGCCGTCGAGGTCGTCGAGGCTGACCTTTTCCCCCATAATTAGGAAGTCGTAACGACCTTCGAGCATCTTCGTTAGTCACCTTTCCGAGTGTGTGAAACTGACACACAATTTGCCTTTCACAGCCACATACGTAGATTCCCACAAAGTTTTAGGCGTTTCGGCTAGGCCAGGGTTTCGACGAAGAATTTTGAGTTAGTCGACTAACGACTAACTTGGGCTTTAGTCGACCAAACAACCGAAAAACATGTGGTTGGTCAAGGCGGGACCTGATCCGGACAGTGGCTTGAGGCAGGATGCCAAACCTATGGTCAGCCGGTACAAAACCTATCAGCACCATAGATTCCTGAAGGTGAGGTGATAATGCAACCTCTCCTGCTACTGTTGCTATGAGTGACATATGAGACATCACACACTGTTGATATCACCGCCACTCAGCTCATTCTGACCAGGGCAGAGGCAGTCTGACAAAACTTGTCCATACACCACAGTCATGCTGACATCACTTTAGTCGACTATGACTAAATGACATTTTAGTTGTCTAATTAGTCGACTATGGTTAACCGAAACCCGTGTCTGGTTTCGGCACGCTTTGTAGCTCTTGCGTGGCGGTTTCAAGGTGAGAAAGACGCTTTTGAAAGCTTTTTAGGCTTTTCACGCAAGATCTTTTTAGGCCTTATGAGCCTAAGCTGAACAATGGTAGGCAGTCAGAGGTTTACGTTTGCAGAATAAATCTTGTTCGGAGGTAACATCTTTCAATGTCAGCATCGGTTTCAGGTTGGGTTGTGGCAAAATAGTCTTTTTAATGCTACGCCTTTGCTTTTAGCTGCGCGGTACTGGAGATATTGAATGCAACGGGTGGCTAAAAATTGTTAAGTTTTCCCTCAGCACGAGGAAACACTCTCATCTTTCAGGGGATTTAAGGCTACAAATCCTATACGTAAAAAAAAAAAAAAATTAATAATTAGCATGGACAATGTGCGCCAGCTTCTTTGGCTCATCCGATGCTCTAAGAAGAAGGGATGGGTGATATTGACTGGGTCCAAGATCAAAGCGGGGCTGAAACTTTCCCTCCCCCCCCCCTCTCACCTTAAGGCGCGTCTGCACTTTGACTCTTCTGCCCTCTGACGCGCTCGAGCGTGAAAGTCGACCAGTGCAAACGCGCCCCTCAGCACTAGCATAATGATATCTAATGCTTTATAAAAGATCATAGTTGACGTATAGTATATAAAAAGCTTTCATGAGAGGAGTACACTTGGTGTTACCCTTCTAGGTGAACGTGGCCAACAACGGCCTGGCTGAAATCGGCTAAGGGAGGCCCTTCAAAGACATGACCCACATGAAGGAACGCAACGCAAAGGAAAAAATTACTAGAAGAAAAAAACAGTTGTAGCATGATTGTGCACGTAGTAGACTTTAAGGTACAAGAAGAAGAGCCAATGAGGGAAATATTACGTGATTCTATTTGTAAATTTTGATCTCCTTTCGTTTGTTTTTGGCCTCTTTTTTAGGAGTTTAGAATTGTGCTTACGAATCCGTTCTGTCCCTGATAAATTTTTGGACATGCAGAATTAAGAGAACTCATACAGCAGCATGGTTCATAGGATCAAGAGAAGAAAATCTAGTATGTGCAACAAAAAACAAACTATGTAAGTGCTTTGCGACGACTTGATCGATTTGATCAATGTTATAGCAAAAAAAAACTTTCGTACGCTCCTGCTGGAGGAGCAAGAGCAAACAAACACTGAGTTTCCTAAAATGACTGCAACCTTTTTTTGCTTTTTCGTGTGTCGCTCGCACCAAATGTGTGATCGGGAGAAAAATAAGAGAACAACCCCAAAGGTGTCATTTAGCCTAAAATAATTTTTATTAAAGAACCCATGAAAAACAAAAGTGGTAGGAACAAGAAGGAGAAACAAAGCTACAAAGTGGCTTTTTTTCAGTATACCGCGTGTCCCCTCCCCACCCCAAAACAAAACTATGCTCCTCACAAACTGCACGTATGTGTGCGTATGTGTATGTCTTGATCTCACTACATCTGCCCCAGCCACATCGAGTGTGCACTTCTAAAGGTTTACACCCAGCCTCAGAAGAGAGAACGTGTGCCTCCCCCGCCCCCTCCTCCTCAACAACCATCTACCCGACACTCGCTCCCAATCCCACCCACCCAACAAAGAGTCCCCAAAATATGTATGTTTCTCTGTGTGTCTTCTATGTTGTTTTGATCAGTACGTGTAGTGGTATATAAATAACCCATCATAATCCTGACCGACATGTGGGCTGCAGAGAGGACTTGTCTCAGTGTGTACTTCATGGAGTAATAAATCGCCATATTTTAGGACAAACTCTTTCTTCATGCCACCATTTGTGACAGGAAATCTAAAAATAAGCTCTCGTCCCACCCACCCCTTGAAAAATCACGCCTCTTTCGTGTCAAAATTTGTGCCAAAAAACCAAAAACTCCACTCCCCACAAACAAAATCACCCTTCTTTCCCGACTCATTCGCCTAGACCGAAGATGAAGGAGGGGAAATCGCCTGGATTTAGGCAATCTTATGAATGATAAGTGGGAGCTTCTGGGAAAGCATTCGTGATTTTCTGCTCCTCCTCCTATTAGGAAGTCAGGTCTTACCTGCCTCTGCCTGCCAACACACGGACCTGAGGGGAATTCCACGTGTCTCGGCGAGTAGCACGACAAAGTATGGTTGGTTATCAAAGTGCGAAGGAGAAATAAAACACCTGCCCCGATCAAGTGCTGTAGTTGTGGAAGACAACGGTTTTTTTTTTTTAATGTGTATTTGTACAGTCTGCATCTACTAGGTGTGACGTAAGTCCCAGGACACTTTCAGTGCTGAGAGTGCCTGGAGCAGCGTCCAAGTGCGACTAGTCTTAGTCGAGCCTTGGAAAAACGGTCTCAGTTCGTAATTTTTACATAAATCCTTCATTAGTCCTGTTCTGCTTCAAATGCGTTAAGAAGCCGCAATGATGCGCACACATCCCTTAAATTGTGTCAGTTCTACACCGTGTAGCGTCCGAGCATGGCGTGGCACCTCGGGCAGAAGTGGGTGGTCACCTGCAGCGAGTCCATGCAGCAGGGGACGCACATGCAGCACCAGCAACTAAAAGGACAAAGCAGTTAGTGAATGGGTGACAAATTTCCTGAAGTTTATAGTGTATTTAGTTTATATACAGCTTCGTTCTTTTCGTTTACTCCTTTCTTCCGTTTTCATACACAGATTGAATAACTTCGGCTTGTGGCTCTGCCTGACCCATAGTTCAGGAGTTGCTCTCGATGCAGTTTCAAGCATCTGGCAAGTGGCAACCCTACGGAGACGGTGGAAAGTCGGGAGAATGGAAATGTCATGGAATAGATCAACTCATTGTCTGTCGCAGCCAACGCAACCTTCAAACTCGCTCCCCAAGGGACTCCCTCGCGCCTTCCCAAGTCTGGTTGCAATTGGTCCAACCAGCAGTCCGGGAGTCCATCACCAACAGCAGAGTTTTCTACATAGTTAGTACATTTTACGAATTGGTGCACTATTGTTGCATCGTCTGCAGCGACATTGGAGTCGATGGACAGGGAATTTTGTTGTGACCAGTGTCAGGCTGGAGCAGGCAAAATTGACTCAAATTTGAGTAAAAAAGGTACTCTCTTGGCACAAAAAAGGAGCAATTGATAGGTGACGACTCTGTTGCCAGGCAGCGGTGCAGTGGCAGAGTTGGCAGCAATTGGCACCAGATTGACTTAACTCTCCAGTGGTCACGGAGAAGTTGCTCAAGCCCAAAACCGGAGGGAGTGCCCGAGGAGCATGAAGTCCAGCTAGTCTCCATGAAAGAAGGTGAAGGAGGTTGCAAGATTAGACGGTGGAATCAGTTGCACCCTTGATTTAGACTTCTGCCATTACAAGTGCGACACTAGCGCCAATGCGGGCTAGTGAAGCATTTTGGGGGTGGAAACCACTCAGCTGAGAACTCAGCTCATAAACTAGGATAAATTGTTCTTCATCGTGCACGTGCATGCCAGTGGCACATGGACATTTTTGTCTCCATGATGTCCTTCGCTGTTGAAAGATGAGCATTGTATGTTTCTCTTTGGAGATGCTCTGCTCTAGAAAAAAAATGACGGCGGTCATGATGATAACGATGGCCATGAGGGCGACGACGACCATGATGACGACATTAGTCATGATGATGACAATGGCCTGACAGGCAACAGTGAGAGACTTTCGCTGACTGACAGTAGCATTCTGTTGTACTTTGTTGTTCTTGTTTATGTACCCCAAGTTGCAGCTAAAATCCAGGAGGGAGCGCTGCAGTGCAACTGGCAGGACTCCATATAAGTGCATAGCATAAGATGAGAGGTTGCCCCCCCCGATGAAGCAGTTGCACTGACAATTCAAAATGCCTTCTAAAAAAGTACTACTCTACACGACCTACTTTAGAGAGTTTATAAAAATGAGACTCTGAATGCCCCCTTTCACTTCAATATGATTGTCATTTCTTTTGGTGCTGAAAGTTAACAGCGCGTCGTGATGAGTGGGGTCGTTCCATGGATCCATGCAAACACCAGACTCACCAGACGCCGCCCACTCCCCACGCTCACAGGGCCAAAATTGTGCAGAATGGTCCTTCCACCAAAGGAGAGGAGTTCTGGCCACGTACAGCATGGTCCCCACAATCACCAGACAGAAATCCATTCGATTGCCCCTTCTGGAGCACCACATATGCAGAGACACCTGCCGTATCTGCCACAACAGCTTGGCCAGGCTAAAATCTGCCATCATAAAGGCTTCTAGGCCTCCGTGGATAAGGCCCACTCTGTCAAAACCTGCCAGGCCTTCAGGCCTACTACCAATACTATGCTAGAGGCAGGCGGGGGACCTATTGAAAGAAACACAGTTATGAATGTTTACACTGTGAAATTATTTCCTTCATTTACGTCACCTACGTCCCAGAAGTACTTCATGGCGAGGTTGGCGAGGTAGAGTCTAAACTACGACTGCCGCGTTCTATGAATAATGCACTGTCGGTAGAAAAATAAGAAGAACGGTCACGAAACCCCTCAAAACCCATACACACACATTGTGCATTTTTAAATGCTAGTTCTGTGTGCTATCCCTAATTAACGGATACAATTTGCTGAATGCCCAATTACAGTACAGTAGAACTTTTGCCCACCGCGAGGGGTGGGATATTGGGTCGGGCCTATACGAGCCGGTCCATACGGCTGCACAAAGTGTCAATATCGTTTTGCATAGAGCGTTTAAAAAAGAGTAGAGTAATACGGTCGAGGAAATAAGGTCCTCGCGCTCTATACCAGAGGACTCGCCCCGCTTCCATCCCCAGACACGCTTCAGGCCAATAACGTCACGTTCGTGCACAACGGCATGATCGTGGTCAAACGAGGAGCAACATACACTCAGCAGCAGCAAGGACAGGTGAGACAGGTGGACAGAGTGCGCTCCTTTCAGTCCTGTCATTGCAGAATCTCGGAACCTCACAACTGGGCAGTCTCACGTTTCAGGGGAAAACACGCCTGTCTCGGGTTTTTTTTTGGTGTACCACAGGGGTCTTAAGAAACTAGAGTAAAAGTGTCCCGTATTTAATCTGTCCTCATTTGGTGGCCTCAATGGCCTTCTTTGTTTCTTACACCCCGGAGGAACCAAGATGCGACCTCACAGCTCATTGCACTTTTCGTCCCACTCATCTGCGGGGACATACCCGCCTAGAAAAAGCAGGCATCCGAGGAACCAAGCGCTGGCGCTGGTGGACTTGGACACCCTCGTCTTGATGAAGGCGTAGCACTTGGGGCAGTTTAAGGTCTCCGGAGATCTTCCCAGTCGCACACGGTTCACTTGCAGCACAACGGGAGCGACAACAGGAGCGACAACGGGAGCGACAACGGGAGCGACAACGGGAGCCGCTGTGAGAACAAAAAGAAAGTATAGTACCTCGTATCTTTCGCCGCATGGTTCTGGACTTCAGCCATTGTGCTTACCAGGGTGGACACCGATGTTTGTCACCTGTGGGGTCGCGTTTGACTCCGCATATCCCGGAAGGGGTGGAGCCTTGGGCTCATAAGGAGGAGGCTGCTCCATGATTGAAATTTCGTGGGCCTGTGATTTGTTTTCTCGTTTCCTAGGTGAGGAAAGGTCACATATTGACGTCCAAGCGCCCCACTTGCTTTCTCTGTTGTGAACTGAGTCAGTGCAGCAAGGGACAGGAACGACAGAGTCTGCAGTGCGGGGACTTCAACAAAAGGCAGGTGCACAACACGTGCACCACTCCAAAGTCGATTTAGTGGAGGTTGCGCACTTGAAGCAAATGTGCTGAAAGAGCCGTCCAAGCAGTTGATCATTCGCTCACGTGGGTTGCACCAGGTGTGCAACATCTACAGCACCATTGAAGCAGCCGTGCAAGTTGCACACCTGAAGCGCATGAGCTAAAAGCTTGTTTAACGAGTCTGTAGTTAATCACTTCTTTGGAGAGAAGATCTCACACTCCAAAATGATGCTATTAAAATGCGAGGGATGAGTGAATAGAAAAAATGATAACTTCGTGACTACAATTTTGATGGCAATTTCTCTTTTCATATACCCAAACTCCGACTACCGTTAGTCAATCTTAAGTGTCTTTCCCGGTTCTCACCAAAGAACTGCTTAAACATGCACAATTTTGAATTCTCGTCCTGTCTGTTCTCAGACAGATGACGAAATCCGCCAGGTTAAACCAGTCTTCATCATTGTGCCGCGGCTCCCAAATACAAAGTCGTGAAGTTTCACTTTCATGCCTTCTGTCTCTTTGGATGCTGAGACTGAACGAAGAAAATACTCTACCAGACAAGAAGTGCCAGTCGCGACTTTATGTTGATAAGTACGTTCCTGCCTATGCAACATACTAAAAAGTTAATGTTGAAGACAGAAATGTTGTGAACCTCAAGACACGTGGGAAAAATGTTGGTCAAGCAAAATTTGTCGTGTCCGTTAAGTCACTTCTTTTACAGTAGAGCTCGCTCAGATAATGCAGAGAGGCCAGCAGAGGTAGGCTCTAGATGACAAGGATAGAATGTTTCAAAGACCTCTGACAAAACTTAAGTTGGTACTAAGTCTTGGCCTTCTCTAGAGCTATCTCCAAGCATCTTCCAGGAGCGAAAAAAAGACTTCAGAAGTGTCTCCTCCAGCTCCATCAAAGCAGGCCTAACTCAGAGTCCTCTATGAGCAAGCATCCCCTGGACTAAAGCCGAACTCATCCGAGGTCAGCACAAGATGAGCCCAAATCTGGCAAGAAGACCCTTGTTGCCCACCTCTACTCAACGGTCGATCAATCCCTGTCCTGTTCGCACCCGTACGCTCATGTACACGTTTCTCCGCATTTGGCCTCCATGGAGGTTACACAGCCACCTCTGACACCCGGACTTGTCATGGACAAGAGTCCTCAAGTGGTCGCCAGTTGGACAGACTTGGCAATCAATCCCCAAGCTTGAACAGTGCTTGAATCAACATTGCTCAGCAGCTCTGGTTTCACGGACCACTCGTGCAATCACCTTGGTGGCCTCTGGATTAGGCCAGACAGAAAAGCGTCGCTTGCTCACGATTCTCGGATGCTTCTGGAATCGATTCCCACACGTTTTTCCAACTTTCTCCCCATCCCAAAGAAGTAAGAAGAAGAGAAACTTTGACCGTTCGTTGTCCTCGTTGATGTGGACGCCGCAGGCAAAAATAGAAATCGGACTAGCATAAAAGAGAAGAAGGAGGAGGAGGCATATTTGTGCTGACGACGACGACGACGACGACGACGACGACGACGACGACGACGACGACGACGACGACGACGACGACGACGGCTGCGCGCAAATTGACGCACGCGCGCTCGCTCACCCACAGAGACTCGTACGCATTTCTGCGTTTTCACGCGCGCGCTCAGCTGACTTGAGTTTCATCTCCTTTTCGGCGTTAATTTTCTGACTAGGAGAGAAAATTCAGTTCGTAATCCTCTGCCTGCTCGCGCACACAAAACAGACCATTCTTTGGGCTCAATCTGTGAAAAAAAAGGATAATTTTTTACTAAGATTAAACCAGGAGAGGCTGTAAATTGATCAACAATCAGGGAAGAACACGCTTAAAGCGGCCAAGAGAGTGAAAATAGGAGAAAAGAAGCATGACTGAGACTCGACACGTTGGAAAGTGAAAACTTGTGGGGATCTTGTAGTAAACAAAAGACTCACTCAAGAGAAGGAAATAATCACGCAGCAGGTAAGAATTCGTTGCCTTCGCCGTCTCCTTATTGAAGCGTTGGCTCCAGACATCACAATTCCTCCTGCAACCCCGAGCCTGGGAGGATTGTGATCTTGTCCCGGGACTGCAGGGTCCTGGTGCTATCCTCTTGCTCTTCTGACGAACCGTCCGAGTCCTCCTCGGGAGAAGATTTTGACCAGGACGTGGCCCAGCAGAGCTTCGGCTGCCAAGAGCGAGATCAGCGTCAGCGAGACGCAGGCCACCAAAATGTCGAACTCCAGCTGGTTCGTCAGGCGGAGAAACTTGGTTTGAGTCTTCAAGAGGCTATTCTCGGTGGAGTCGATGTTCTCCAGAAGCCGGACGGCCTTCTCTAGAGGGTGGTAGTGGCTCTGCAGTCGAACTAGACGAGACAGAGTGAGGGCGTTTGCCCGATACCTGCAAATTATTTTATTGGTGTTATTGTTATTATCATACCTAAAGTACGAGTCATGAAGAGGTTTCGCTTAGCCAAATGGCGTCACACCTGGGCTCATCCCTGACTTTTACGATGACCCTGTGAATCTCTTCGGCGCTGGCACTCTTGTCCAGTACTTCTCCGAGTCCCTTGGCCCTCATCTTGGCGCACGTGTCCACCTGGTCCAGGTACATGGGCATCCCCACAAGTGGCACAGCGTGATAAATGGCTTCCATGACGCCGTTGCTGCCGCAGTGCGAGAAGAAGAGGACTACGCTGGGGTGCGCCAACAACGCCTGCTGCGGCAAATACGGCAACACCATCATGTTGGCGTACTTGGCCGTCGAGGGCAAGTTCGACAGTTTGAGGACCACGCGTTGGGGCAGCTTGGACAAGGCTTCAAGGAGGGACTCGACCTGGCTGGTGGGGAAAAAGGCGTCGTCGAGCCAGACGCCAAAGGAGAAGATGACGACCCCTTTGGGTGCAGACGACACAAAGTCGGACAAGGCCTAGAAAGCACAGACAAAGGGGTATTTTGCAAGAAATCAAAAATCGTGGCTTATTCATCTGTGTTACCTGAGGAAGCTCCCCTGGCTCCTCCAGGATGTGCATCCCACCGACGTTGACGAAGTTTGGCGGCAGAGCCATGGGGACGTCCCAGTGGGGGTCCGAGTTGATAAGGACTCCATCGAGTTCTTGGAGAAGTTGGTGCACTGGAGGATGAGGAGGACCCTCGCGGAGCTTTCGAGTAGCGGGATCGACCACAAAGAAACAATAGTAATGACAGACCAGCCTAAAACCAAACTTCCATAGTGCATAGATCCAGAAAATTTCCCTTATTTAATGATGTCATAATGGACTTATGACTATGACACAGGTCAATAATTTATTGCACTACAGGGGATGTAGAATATTGCTTAATATATATTAGGCTATAACAAAACAGGGTCAATTTTGGAATTTCATTGGGTGCATCATAAATTTGATGGATAATGATATATTAGAGAAGTGTAGTCAAATGGTTTTGCAAAAAAATGTGTTTTAGCTTTCCCTCTCATCACTTAAAGTTCTGTACTGTAGTAGCTGCCATGAACTAAAATCGAACAAACTGAATGATGAAGGAAAACTTTATTTGACACACCTGAATGAGTTATAACAATACTTCTGACATATACTAATGAGTTAC
>JAAUXU010102184.1_pt1 | contig 14550 bp, 10 predicted proteins | sample 7278151 | NCBI WGS metagenome assembly JAAUXU01 (sample SAMN14350113, study PRJNA611818) | marine sediment metagenome | isolation source: surface marine sediment (1.8m) | place: French Polynesia: Moorea | collected 2018-08 | reverse complement strand
CCTATTGTAATCTACTTCTTCCTTCCGCCCTTTGGAAACATGTCCGAAAAACACTCACACAGCTACACACACGAATAATTGGGGCGGGGGGTTGGGTGCCCCCCCCCCCTCCCCCAGGCCCGGACCAGGCCCAGGCCAGGCCCAGGCCAGGCCCAGGCCCGAAGAAGCGCTCCTTTGGCACCAAGTCAAGAGCGAAGAAAATGTGAGGTTTGCGCAATTTCGCATTAATTTGAATGCAGGCCGTGTGCAATACTTATGCACACAAGCAGACGGGGTCGCAGTTCCCCGCCTCCCTCTCGACGCGGATGTTGCTACTCGCCAATTCAGTTCAGGGAGCGAAAGAGAATGCGAGAGTGTTCTCTGATGACTTCCCGAGGTCGGATATTTAGGTTGGCATCCCTGAGCAGCAACAACAAACGAAGCCAACGAAAGCGTCTCGATGACGGAAGATGCGGAAGCAAAAGAAATGTGGCGTGACATTTTACTGGGTTCAGGAAGGATAAAGCTTCTTCTCTGCGCTTTTTTCACTCACTGTGAAAGCCTAAAATATAGCAGCTCTTTCCTCCTCTTTTCCACTTCTTTTAATGCAAAGGATGTCGTCTTCGTCGTCTTTTGGGGGTTGTGTGTGTGGGTGGAGGGGGGGGAGGGGGGAAGAACCCCCCTTTGCCCCCTCCCCTCCCCTTCTCGCTGTCCGCCACCCCATCCATTACATACAGAAAGGGATTACCTCTATGGCAACCTAGAGGTACGAAAGCAATGAGAGTTTCATCCCTTCACTAGACCCTGTAGTAGGGGCTTTCCGCTAACCGACAATGGCAGAGCGACGCTTTCTCTATCTATCTATACAGGGATGTTATTATACATATAAGGCTAGGACACAAGCTTCAATCTCTTGCGGCAAGATACATTTGGTGCAAGACGCCATTTGAAGACATTCTCGTCAAATGAAATAATAACATGCTTTTGGGTCCCCTCTCTGCCGTCAGAGGCACATAAGGACCATATCAGACATTTCGTTTGGTCTAGATGCTAGCCTGCAGCGCTGTCGTCAAATGAAACTGAAAACAAAGTGTGTTTTGCTTTGCCCCTTGGCCTTTAAAGTCTGAACACCTTGTTATGTTGCGATGTAGTCAAACTTATTTGCAAGAGGGGAGGGGGTCAAAAAAGATTTGACTGCGTCTTCAGCATTTGGCATTAGGTAACAAATCTAAGGTGCACTCAGCCAAGTTCTGAAATTTTCACTTCTTGGCCTGCCCTGATGTACATAAATACTTGTATACAGTAATACACATAAGCATAAAGAGAGACCGATGCATGCAGTCAAGGTCTCAATCAGTGAGCTCTGACGGCCTCGCCAAGTCTCTCCCAATCATGCCCCCGCTCTTTATCTCTCCGTGTGTCCATATCCATAAGGGCGTTCCATGGTTTCTACTGCATTTGTAATGTCGCTTCTCTCTCCTTTGGCCTGAGTAGAGCAAAGAAGCAGTTAGATTGCCTACTTTGGAGCAGGGGCAGGGGAAAAGGACCAGGAGATCAAATGTAAAGCAACTACAAACGAGCTTCCAAAGAGGGGAAGGAAAGGAGGGGAGCAACTTGCACAACCTGTCCAATGAAATGTGAGCTGCATGAGTAAACAAGAAAAATTGCGCAACGATTGCGATTCCCTATGTGTGTTATTTGTTGTGGCTGTCCTAATATCTGGCACAGTGTGTGTTACAGCGTATTGCTGTGGGTGTGTTAGTTACTGTGGATCACAGTAGGGTCTAACATAGGGTGTGTGTCTTACAATGATTCACTGGGTGTGTCACTGTGTGTTGCGCGTATTGCTCTGTGTTGTGTGTAACTGTGTGTTACTCTGTGCGTAACTGTTTACTACTCTGTGCGTAACTGTTTACTACTCTATGTGTTTCTGTGTCTTGCTCTGTGCGTTATCGTGTGGTACTGTGTGTGTTCGCCAATGTGGGAGCATTGTTACACGGGATAGTTACTGTGTGTCACTGTGCGTAGCCAGGACAACAAGGAAGAAGGGGGCATTGAAGAGTGAATAATTCCATTGATTGATCCTCCGCCCCTTTTTCAGCTCTCTCTCAACTAATGGCAAGTCTAGACAGCAAAAAGATGAAATATTGCCCACTTCTGCTTTCTTTTGGTCCATACGCACACTCTGACGAGATAGTGAGGGGGAGGAAATACTTACAGGGGTTGAAAGGAAGGGTGAGTTCGAGAAAGAAGGAAAACTTTTTTCTTCGTGCCAAGATACTTTTCAATATTGCCAAGAAGAGTGAACCAAAGTCGTCGTCGTCAGCAAATGATGTCAGTGCTTCAACTTCAGCTTTCTTTTCACGGTGAATCATTTTAGAAATGCGCCAAACTGTTTTCCACATTTTGTCAATGTCGCCAGAACTTTTCGCACGGATTAACTTGGAAGAGCTACAAAAGCGAGTGAAACTACCAAGCAGAGATACAGAAAAGTTGACTTCCCCCGCTGGCATAATGTGAATGAGCGTCTCATTCTCATCTTTGTAAGCGATGAGCTACGGTAAGAGCAGCGCCAGCGTGCACGGGGCGACCCCATTTCCGTCACTGGTGTGAGGTTGAAGCTCCAGACTCCATCAAATCACGCTATTGCCTGCCAAAAGCCAAAAAAAAGGGGGGGGGGGGTATTGTCATTGCATCGTCGTCGTCGTCATTGCTTGCATGCGTCTGGAGGGAGAGAGAAATGGCTGGTCGAGTACAGTAAATAGTGTTGTTTCGTGCTCTTGCATACCAATGACAGAGGCACGACAGCAACAGCAGCTGCAGCAACAACAACAACAACAGTTTCGGTTGTGGCGATGTCGCCGAAAGAAGAAGAAAATTCTCTGCCCCACCAGAGAAAGTTTTGGAAGAAGAAGAGGGAGAAAAAGGAGCGAACGGAAAACTTTTGGATAATTCTCCACTGTACAAAAGTTGTCTCAATGACATTGTTGTACAATGACTTTTCATTCTCGCAACGCTGACGCACGGCTGAGGACAGATCTGACGCGCACTCACGGGTGGACGGAGAAGAGAATGGAAGAAAGAAGTGATCTTTTCTGCACCAAAGTGCGTTTGTCAATTCAAAGAGCACCGAAAGAACCCGGAGAGGCGGGAGAAACCCGCTTCTGGCTCGCTTTCAGCCGCTTGTGTCACGAACTCAGTTGTCAAAAAGTTCCCCTAACATTGGCCACTTTTCTCCTGGAGGCTGAGTTGACTGAAAAATTGCCTCAGATCAAGTCGACGTCGACGTCGCCAACGCCTAAAGAGGAAAACAACGTCAAGGAGGAGGACGGCGACGGCGAAGAAGAACGGAACTGGCTGCAACTCGGGAAGGGGGGGGGCAAAGACAGGGGAAGGAAAGCAACTTTTTTGTCCCTGAAGAAGCTGGAGCAGAAGAATAAGCACCTGTTTGAGTGCCCGTCAAGAGGAAGCGGGCGGACGGACAGACAGACAGACAGAAAAACAAACGGGCCAAAAATTAAGAGCAGGAAGAAATAGTAAGTGGAGTTAAAGGTGGAGGTGGCGGAAGAGAGGAAGAGGTGACAGCTGCCAGATCTCTGACTGTGATGAGATCGATCTGATGGTGTGGGGATGCAACAAACATGTCAGTGACACACCAAATGAATAGACCAAGTCTGTCGTACATGTACATGAACTGTGCATCTGTCCATACGAAAGACATGTCGGGTGTGGGGGGGGGGGGGACATACTCGGACATGACCAACAAAAAAAGGTCGGAACATCTTTCCTCGGTTTTTTTGCAGGCAGAACAGTGCAGTGATGCCAAATTTTAGTATGCATTGCGGTGATGGACGAGGAGAAACCAATAATACATGAGTAACATGACTAAAACCACGATGAGTCTCAGAACACTGCGAGCTTATGAATTCAGAAGTCACCAAGACTACGTCAGATCAGAAACGTGTATTGACTACATTGACAGACTATGAAGGCGGCTCCTCTCTCTCAATGCATACCCGTCCCTGCTCTCTCTCCAGGTTCCACAGCTCGAAATATGGAAAAATATAGGATCAGAAAGACTTTGGAAGGTCCCAACAAAGGAGGAGGCATCGAAGAATGAATGACCATCCGTCCACACGTCACATCTCGGTGGAGAAAACCAATAATTCAACTCGATAAGTCCGTCTGCAGGGCAGAATTTTCCTCCACTCCTATGTTTTTTTTGCCCATTCCGATATTAGCGAGGGGGATAAGCGAGGACCCGCATGGTCTCCATCTTTCTTTGCTCGACCCCGCTTTTCGTGGGGTTGGGGAAAGCACGTCCTTAAAAAAAATGGGGGCGGACATCGTGGCCGCCGCCGCCGCCGCCGCCGTCGTCGTCGTCGACGTCGTCTTCTTCTGCCACCAATGCGGATAAACCGCGTCGTGGCACTTCCAGGCGAGCAAGAAGCGGAAAATCGCCAAGGGCCTGCCTCGCCTTTCAGCTCTCGGCGTGGCGAGATGGTCACTGGCTGGTTGGTGGTGGCTCCCAGCCAAAGAGGCTTGAGCGCCGACAACCGCAACCACCCGGAGGAGTCGTTGTCAGTCAAGGAAGATCTGCTCGCGTGTCTCTACTAACACGTATGAATGTGCTTGGCTCTTGGGGCCAGAAGCTTCAATTAATCAGGTCTTTGTAGGCCAGCCTTGATAATTCCTCTTTCTTTTTGTCGACCGAGACACCTGTTTTGAACAAGTCTGATTAAAACGTTGAACAGCAGCAAAGTGGAGGCAGCCAGGACAAAAAAAAGAGGAGAGACGATTAATGAAACAAAAAACTTAGCCTAATCGGGTCGCTTATTGTTTTTTCTCGCTTTCCTCTCTGTTTTTTACCCGGAGAAGATCAACATTTAGGAGGGTCGTCGATCTCCTGAGAGAGGCCATCAGCGAATCAAACAGCCCGGAATCACGCAATAATAAAGGGAACCCTGAGCGTCGGGAGTGCTTTATGAAAATTTGCTCTCGGACATCAGATCATCATTGGCCTCCCCTGTGAGGAAGATGAGGTGAAACTTTTTCTTCTTGGAAGTCAGGAAAACTATGGAGCTGCCATCTTTACACAGATATGATTCGGGCTTGGACCGCTGGCTGCGAGCAGTCAGCATTGGATGCTTCATCTCGCTGTTCCCTCCAAGGATGAAGCACAATAAAATAAAGCGAGAATAAGAAAAAACTGACGAGAAAAGTCGGTGGGAATGAGCAAAGTGGCCGGAGGGGGGGGGGGAATCTTGTCTGCATAGTGTAAAACCTGTTGATTGCACAAGATCTGCCTTGGGCATGAAACACATGGAGCAGAGACTGTTGAATGTTGTCATGTTCAAGACATTTGTGCACTGATTGTCGCAAGAAGTAGACCAATTGCTGGAGCTGATGGCAGTACTTGCCACACAAGTTCCGTCCAGAGTAGACGCATACGTAGCAGGCAACGAGCACAGCACGTCAAGAAAAAAAAAAAAGACAAATCTCTTTACTCGAGGCAGCAGCTCCCAACGTGCCCCACATTCTTGCTGCAGGATTGAAAATTTCCTTGGAAGGAGGAAAAGCTCAATACTTTGCGTACATCACGTCCGTCCGGTGCAGCTACAGTGCTGAACGTTCCTTTTGAGCTGCAAAGAACGGGCACCCAGCCATTATTGCATACCATGAGACGCCGCGTAAATGGTGGAGACGCGATTTATTGGCAAATCTGGCCAGCTCTCACAGGCATAACTCAGGATTTTGCCTTTTCATTCAATGGAAGAGACTTTTTTGGGGAGTTGGGGGAGGCCAGAGAAAGAGAGAAATAATCCGCGGTTATCACGCGAGACTTGTGCCTAGGCTTTAGGGTCCAATAAAAGCATAAGGAGAAGTTTAGGGCCTCGCATAGACAAGGAACGGGTGTTCTACAAAACATGATTTGTATTTCTCCTCCCTTAAGTTGATCATCTTTGTTTCTTTCATTTCATCATTTGCTGGCTGGAAAAAATGAGTCAAAATGCATTGGGAAATGCATCCACGGGTGTCATGAAAACTGTTCGGTCCTCATCAACTTCACTCTTCTTCTTGACGAGTCTCTTCACTAGATTGGCCTTGCTCTTCTTTCTCATCCTTTGTCATACTTCGCTGCCGTCGACGCCTTCATCTTGGAACGAAATGAGTGGCGAGCAGGAGCTGTCGTCCAAGCCCTCATGCTGACCGAACGACTTCTTCGGCTTGGGTGGCGGCACGGGCTTCACCTTGGGCTTGGGCAACGTCTTGGGTGCAGTCTTTCCGTTTAATAGCACCTTCTCTTCTTCCTCCACCGCTTGATGATGCCCATTCTGCTGGTGCTGCAGTTGCTGCAGTTGCTGCTGTTGCTCGGCCAACTTCTTCTTGCCGGCAGACACGACAGCGTCAAGATCGCTCTCAGCCGAGGTGATGGAATTGCGCCCGCTGCCTCCGCCGTTCGTTTTAGACGTGTCGTTATTCTGAGGCTTCTCTGCCTTACCAAAGGGCTCACAGTAGCCGCTGATATTCTCCTCTGCCAGTGTGGCCTCAGAGCTGGAGGCCAGTAGCGCTGACGACGAGTTGGACTTGTTGCTCAACTCCAACATGTTGGGCGTTGACTTGGGCAACTTGGACTGCATCATCATCTGCTGTACTTTTGGAGTGGGTGGACACTCTTCCTGGATAGGAGCACAATAGGGAGGAAGCGTGTACTTTTGCTGTTGCTGTTGTTGTTGTTGTTGTTGTTGTTGCTGCTGCTGCTGTTGCTGCTGCTGCAGGTTGTGTCCATTGCTGACGGACTTTATGAGAGAGATTCTCGAGGAGCCGTCAGCGGAGGTCCTGGGGCCGATGCCGTCGTAGATGGGCTCTCTCTCAACTGTCGCCAACCGCGAAGACGTCGTCGTCACCGAGGACCCCGCCGGACTCGGGGTGTCTCTAACCACCCACCCTCCCCTGGGCCGTCGGGGAAGAGTCACGTATCCCGGACGAGCAGTTATCGGGTGCTGTTGTTGACCAGATGTAACCACAGCTGCTGGATGGTGGTGGTGGTGCACTACAGGCAGGGGTGCCAGCTGGAAACCCTGTATCACGTGGTGATGGTGCGGCAAGGGCAAAGTGCCCGACCGCTGAAACGGCGAGGAGAGGAGATGAGCATACTGTGCTTGTTGTTGGGGCGTCAACATCAGGTTCGCCGTGCTGAGGTGCACTAGTCTCGTGTGGTCCGCTGGCAGCGTGGACGTCGAGGAGAGTTGAGGCGATGCTGAGTGCGCCGGTGGCTTCACCAGAGTAGCGTAAGCGCGGTGGTGGTCCAACAAATCTGGGTAATGCTCATTAGGGTCCACAAAAGCAGCACCCACGACGCCACTGGTGCTTCCAGCAGAGGAAGAGTTGCTGTTTGTCGTAGCTTTGCCGCTGCTGCTGCGCATGTCTTGAAGCTCCAGATCCAACTTATCACCGGACACGTAGGACAACGCGGAGAGGTCAGTGGTGTGGTTGTTGTAGCGTCGCTGCCCGTTTGTCACGGCCACGATGGATCCGTTAGAAACGTTGTGGTTCGGCAGGAGCTTTTGACCATCGTAGCCATTCCTCTCGTCGTCCACGGGAACGCGGTTCTTCTTAGCAGCTTTCTTCTTAGCTGACCTTAGACAGCAACAGCAATAGCAGCAGATGGCAAGCAACACTGAGAGCAGGAGCATGAGTGCCACACCTACTCCTATAATGATGTTCCTCTGCTCGTCCGTAATGGGCACGCCTCCAGCATAGAGTAAAGGATCGTCAAAGGTCAGCGTCACCACTCGCTCCATGACCCCGCCGTTGTTCTCGCCCACGCACAAATAGTCTCCCAGGTCCTCACTCGTTGGCTTGGTGATGGTCAGGTTGTACCAGCCCTCCACACCGTCTGGAGTCACTAACTCCTCTCGCAGCAGGTACGTCTGGTCGGCGAAGGGCGACGGGTGCGTGTTGTTGTTGATAATGCGGCCGTCGATCACCCAGCGGACTCGCGGCACGGGGCTCCCAGTGACGTGGCAGGCCAACGTAACGTTCACACCTTCGGCAGCAAACACATGGGGTAGAGGCACGGACAACTGGGGTTTGCAGGCAAACTCCGACGCCAGGATCGAGTCCCAGGTCTTGTCGTGTAGACGCGAGGGCTCAGCGCAGGCTGTTCCTCGACTGTAGAGCTTGTTTCGGACGACCCAGTCGCGGAAGTTTTTGAGGCGACAGTCGCACATCCACGGGTTAGAGTGCAGCGTCAGAGACTTGAGGTTGGTGAGCGTCAAAAACACTTCTTCCCGCAGGTGAGTCAGTCTGTTGCTGTCAAGCTTCACGGTCTCGACTGACGCTCCCAGATTCTTGAAGGCATTACGGTCCACAGTCTCGAGGGCGCAGTGGCTCACGTCGATGGCCCTGAGCCCTCCCAAGGGCGGGAACTGATATAAGGCTAGCGAGGTGATGGGATTGTGTGACAGCTTCAGCGTCTGCAGCCCCTGGTTCCCGTCCAGCATCTTGGGCGCCACCGCTGTCAAGTTGTTGAAAGACAGATCGAGATGCGTCATGATCCTGAGATCCCTGAACGTGTTCTCGTCGACGAACTCTAAAGAGCAGCGCCGCAGTGACAGCGTCTGGACGTTGAGCAAACCCGCCTGCTTGAACGAATCCTTTCCCAGAGACCTGAGTGGATTGCCGTCCAGAAGGAGTGACTGCACGTCCGGGCTGAGTCTGTCCGGTACGGTGCGCAACCCCGCGTTGGTGCAATCGGCCATCCTCTTGCCCACGCTCCACTTGCACATGCAGCGCGGCTCCCCCTCGCAGGGCCCTGACACGAAGCCATGGCAAGCCAGAGGCAGGAGGAGCAAGAGCACCAATAATTCACCTCCTCTCTTCATCTTGTCGCCACTTCCGCCGCCCCTCCTGATGCCATCAGCGAGTCTGTGTAGCACGTATGTATCAAGTACATCAGAGCACAGCCACTTTTTTCTTCCCCTTTCTAGTATTTCTTCTCAGTCTCCGTCTCTCCTGATCCAATTCTGCAATGCTCAGCGAAGCGAGACAAACTGCCTCGGAGATTGGGTCTCCTCTTAGCTACCGAGTAGCACGACGCACTCAAGAGAAGCTCTTAAAGGTGTCACTTTTTTCGCCACAGACTTTTCTGGTAGAGGGAAGGAGTCCGGGTATGAGTCTTCTTCGGCCAAGCAGCTTCTTTTATCGCACGGGATTCTTCCTTCGCAGGCAGATTTTTGCCTTCTTCTTGAGGGAGACGTACGAGGTTTGAAGGCTCATCCAAAAGGGACTTTTCTCGCTCCTTTGGCGACAACACACACACGGAGTCCGGTTTTGTGTCTCCGCTCCGTGAACCCGCTGTTCAAAGGCCGGCACACAACAACAACTACTACTACTACTACTACTCTTGCTGCTGCTTCTCCGACGGCGACGACCAGCACTAGTAACTCAGGTCTCTCTGCGCGCGCGTGTCGTGTGTGTTGGATAGAGCAATGAAGGGAGCGACAGCGGCGGCAGCGTCGTCGTCGTCGTCGTCGTCGTCATTGCCGGCACACAGCCCGCTGCTCCAGGTTTTGTCGCTGCAGTTCGTTCACTCAAGAGCGCGTCCTAGGTCCGTCCGTCCGTTCGTTTGTACGTCCCGTACACCTTTGCCCGCCGGATGGATGGACGGACGGACGACGATGATGCAAGTAGAGCCTCGTACTGAGGATAGGATGGACGGGTTCGCGCAACGCCTGCAACGCAGAAAAGGAGAGACTCATTGAGAAACATCACGGATAAAATATAAAATTTGCATACTGTAGCACTGTCACGAGGAATGCACGAAGTCTCCTCTACCTGGCGTGCAGGAAAATCTTGCTTGCCAAATACAGTTGACACAAGCAAGCAGCCGCGCTCCAAAAGAATAAAAAAAAAGATAAGAAAGAAAAAAAAACACCCGCGCGGTGTGAGAACTTCACTTGGGGTAATCTTTCCTGACTCAGACTGCGATGCATACGCACAGTGGTGTTGCCAGTACTACAACAACTACTTTTATTCCGCCGTCTGCCGCGAGAGCAGCAGCAGCAGCGGCGGCGGCGGCCGCAGCGGGAGTAACATGAGCAGCTGGCAAAAGAGATCACTTCGGCGGGCAAGCGCTTGTCCGTTGCCGCGCACGCGGGCGCGTAGCTGCTGAAGTAGCCGTCGTTCTACCTATTGCAGTATGAATTGAAGTAGTGGTAGCTGTAGTAACTCCGCAGCAGCCACCTCAATTTAGGGTACGGAGCAGATAATGACGACGACAGCAAACGAGTTATCTGCGTCTCTATCTGAGGCGGATAGTTGCAGATACGCTATTTTCCTTGTGCAGTCGGCAGAAGAATGTAAGAACTTTGAAAGAATTACGCAACTCATATTTCTTAAAAAAAGATTTTTCAGCAATTACTTAAGCCTCTTTTTGTGCGTGCGTGCGTGAGTGCCAGCGAAAAATAAGAGATGAGGGATCATGGAGAGAAAAGAGAGGAATGTTGTTATGAGCGATTCATTCTACAAAAAAGTGCCTTTCATAGTAGTTCCTCACCAGGGAGTAGGGACCAATTCAAAATATTTTCCTTCACAAGCGAGAAGGATTGATAAAATTCCAACAGCGTCAACGTCGTCCACGACTTCAAACTGCAACGTGCTCAGGCCAAACAACACCTCAGACAGACGAGCGAGTTGAAGCTCATTCTGATTGCTCCGTCACCCCTGTTGGATTAGGATCCATGATCTCATGAAGCGTGAAGACAAGAGGAGCCCCAAAAAGCTCGACTGAAAACATCTGAGGAAGAAAAAAAAGTCAACGTGTCCGTTGAAGGGGAAGAAGGGAGAAGACGGACAGAGATCAGCAGTATCGCCATTCAGTCGAGAAGCTTGCAAAGATCTGCTGCAAAAAAGTCTCTTAGCTGACCTGAGTCTTCCAGATCTTATATCATCGGACTGAGGAGGAAGAAGAGAAAAAGGATGTTGCCATCTGTCCCATCGAGGCTGAAGAGCATGAGCAAGGATTATTCTTCTCGCTTGGTTTGAGCAGTTGCAAGCGCAGCAATGGCCACTCCAAGACGAAGCAGAAAATAGACCGAATAATGCCACTGCTGCTGCTTATTTTCGCAATGATGCTTCCAGCGTATGCATCTGGAGGGTGGCAGGAGAATTCCCAGCCTGTATCGATCAAGCGCTTCTTGCCTTGTACAAACATTGCTGGGAAGAATCCACACCAGCCTCTTCCAAATGCAGATATGTCCATGTCACTGGCAGATGGGCGAGCCAGAGCCCACTTGAATATGTAGTTGAGGAGGAAAACAAGAGGAGTCGGAACGAGAGAGCTGACAAGAAGGTTGAAATCAGAAAGAAAAGTGACTTTTTTCTCCTTTTTGGTCTTTGCATCCTCGGTGTTGCCACAACTACTTAAGACTTGCGTTGGTTAAGGCATCGTCGACGTCTTCTTCATTGGATCGAAACGTCCTTGAAAGCCAATATGTGCACGCGTTTGAGCGTGCGCGCGCGCGAGTGTGTGTGTGTGTGTGAGAGAGAGACCGACTACTGCTTGGCTGGTTTATAGGAAGGGGGGGGGGGACAAAGAAGCCCCCAGATGACAAATGGAGATAGGGTGGCTCTCTTTCCCTTACCTTGGTAGCAAAAAAAGATCAGCGAACGAGAGAGAGAGAAAATATGGGGAGAGCCTGGGTATGGGACAGAATCATTAAATGGAGAGAAAGGCTTTCCCCTTTTTTGCTTGCGATCTAATCAGGGCAAAAACGGGAAGAAAATGATCGTGTCTCAGGATCGTTAAGCCATAAAGCTCATCGTCGTCGTCGTCGACGACGACGACGACGACGACGACGACGACGATGACGATGACGACGACGACGACGGCCGCCACAACTATGCCAATTGTCAATGTCTTGTTTTATAGCTGCGGCTAAAAACTGTAAGCAATATGAAATTATGACATCATGACATGTTGCAAGTCCCACACGTCTGACACAGGACGACATAAGTGTGGCTGCTTGGCAAGGAGTAGCACGCAAAATTTTCCGACTGTCAAAAATTGCCTCACATGAATTCAGCTTGAAATCCTCCTCCCCGCCGGGGGTGACAGACGTCACTGACATGCTGAAGAGGGAGGAGGAGAAGGGTGGTGCGATTGCTTCACCCCCCTGTATGAGTATCTGTCTGTATGTGGACGGATGTGCGAATCGCCCTGATGTCACTTTTCATACTGTGCAGCCATGACATGGCCAAACCGGCTCGGACCGACATGCTTTGCCATGTCATGATGACACTGCCAATACATACGTCAAATTGTTTCCAGTGTTATTTCCTCTTCGGTCTGGCTGACAAGACTTTATCCAAGGTGTTTTATGGGAGTTGACAGCTTAACCATTCCCAGACTGATTGAACAAACAGTTGATTATCATACTTTTTTGTACACGAGCTTGATGAAGTCTATTCTGCAGATGGAACAGGGACCTTTCAGCGTCAACATGCACAGAGCGCTGGAAGTTTTGCAACATCTGACAGACTCATTCCAGCCGGAAAGTCATGTTCAAATGGGGTTACGTCTGTCAACAAAGATTACTTACTTGGGTGTCGAGCAAAATTGTGGAAGAAATTGCAAGTCAGGCCCAAAGAAATTGCAAAAATGCGAAAAAAAAAAAACCCCGCCTTTTTCATGCGATCACAAGCGACGCCCACAGTCGTCTGGCTGTGATGTACATTTAAACGTGACAGCAGCGCCAGCGCAGGGCGAAACTTTGGCCGCAGCTAAAAATTGACGTCACTGCTTTTGCTCTGTGATAACGCAGACGACGACAAAAGCTTGAATTCGGCCAAAAAAAGGCGAGCCTCTTTTTAAAATAGTCGCTGCTTCTGTGAAAGCGCAATTATTCAATTCTCTCTGGTCTCGTATGTATTCGCAGATTGCTGTTGGGAGTAAAGAAGAATGAGAAGAAGCAGGGGCTTTACTGTGCACCGCATACAATGAAGGCAGCAACACAATAAAGGGACAGCAAAGCCTTATCGTGACTGAGGAATTTCTTTTTTCAGGAAGAGGTTCTGGCGCTACTGCGAGGCTCCCTCGGCCCTAATGTCCTTGCCTGACATGAACATGCATACTAGTCAAACTTATGAGCTATCACGATAATGCATACATGAAGCAAAGTAACGTCCTCCTACACGTGTTTTATGTGTAGACGTCGGAATTTTAGGCAGAAGCCTCTGAACAAATAGGTTCAAACATCGATGCCTCATCTGGAGTCAGGGAGTCGATGACGATGGCTGAAAATGTGAGAAAAAAGTCGAACGGGTTCGTGACATTTGGAAAGAAATTGCTTTGAAAGACGAAACCGCTCGAAGAAAAAATTCACCTAAAAATCCAATTTTCCTCACGTAAATTGCCAAAACTTTCGCCTAAAATTCCTGGGCCAATATGTACACGGACCGTTCGTATGCGCTGCACACGCACAGTCCGTCCGGTTTGTGCAGCACCGATGCCGTGCACAGCACACACGAGTGCGTAGGGAAAGAAGGGCGCCCAACACTTGGTAATTAAAGTGATGATGAAGGAGAAGACACGCTAAGTACGTGCCATTATCGTCGCTGAGTGCGCGTCGCCAACACTTGTTACAGCATTGGCGGCTGATGACCGCATGAGACGAGACCACGTCGATCTGCGTGAGATTGTGAGTGATGTGTGGTGAAAAAGAAATATGGGGGGAGACCGTGACTGCTCTTCACTGAGATACCTCCTCCTGCTCCTCTTAGCAACAACAACCTATGCAAACTGAAGCGTGTTTCGACTACACCAATCTATACATTAGGGGAGAGAGAGAGAGAGGATGTAGTTACAGCCTAGCCTTAAGTTACAACGTTTGCGTTAAAAAGAAGCCTGAAAACTTAAAATTCTACTTCCAAGAACACACAAGGCACGACAAATTAACTGAAGCAAATTCATCACTCGTCAGCGCGTCAAAGCAGTGTTGACAGTGCTGGTGTGTTACTAACAGAGAAACTACTTTTGCGTCGTTCTTCACAGGCTTTTTGTCGAAGATGCTCAATATGTGGCCTTCCATCAGTCATCGTGACACACACAGAGAAAACGAGGCTATCACTTCAGTTGCAGTACAAATTATTATCTTCTTGAGATACAAGAACCACAAGTACTTTTTCTCTGAGAAAAGCAGTCTAATTCTTCCTTGATCCCCCTCACAAAAAAGTCCCTGAATAGGGTGTCCTTAAACTTTTTGCATTCTCTATTTATGATCGCAAAGTTGATACAGGGGAATTTTTTTTGTTGGCATGAAATGCATAAGCACAGGCCGGATAGCAAGAACATTTAAGAAGGATAGGATAGAACTGGGTAGAAATAGAACAGTATAGAGCGTAAAATGTGCACATGAAACAGCTTCAATAGAAATCAACTCATTGACGCATTAGATCAAGTAAGATTTACACCAATGGAAACTTTGTTGTAGTCAAAGTCAACAACCCAGAATTGGATGAAAAAAAGTACTTGCTCCAAGGAAGAAAACCAAACAAGTTACTATTTGT
>JAAUXU010157429.1_pt1 | contig 14559 bp, 15 predicted proteins | sample 7278151 | NCBI WGS metagenome assembly JAAUXU01 (sample SAMN14350113, study PRJNA611818) | marine sediment metagenome | isolation source: surface marine sediment (1.8m) | place: French Polynesia: Moorea | collected 2018-08 | reverse complement strand
TCCCTTTCCCCAGTATATGGGAATATGGGCGCTTAATGCACTTATCTTTACCTACCTTAAACAAACAACCCTTTTTCACCCGCCCCCCCCCCCCCCCCCGATATTAACAGCACAAAAGTGAGTCAAATTGAAGATACTCGCAAAGATAGGATGCCTTTGGGAATTGATAGAACTCCTGTTTCTCTGAGTGTTCTGTTTCTCGAAGGCTGCTTTAATGGGGCCCTGAAGTACACATACCGAATGTTTCGGGATTCTTTAGACAGTTTCTCCTAAATCAAGTTCTCTCCAAAGCATCCGAGGGCTTTCGCAAGCACCCACAATTGTGCATTGTCATTGAAGGACGCATGTTAGAGAAGTACAACAGGTCTAAAAAATTCTTTTAAAATGTTAAAAGAAGTTACTTCACCTGTGCCAGCAGTTGAGATTGATCCTGTTAAAAAAAAGTCCTGAGAATCCAGAACAGTTAGGGATGAAAGCTTAAAAGGATCATTTTGCCACGACGAAAGAGCGGAAAATTATTTCATTTTGCCTTAGACTGCTTGTGTAATCGCACTGATCGCTGGGAACGTTACTGCAGTGCCTTGGGTCGGCTCAGTGAACATCAGTGCAGTTACACAAGCAGTCTATGAAAGAAACATTTTTCCGCTCTCCACTCATGACTAAACACGAATGAGTTGATTTACTATACATAACAGATATTGTCGGACAGGAAAGATGTAAGACTCAAAATTGATCCTCCGATAACATTTTTTGGGGAGGGGATAAAAAGGCAAACTTTAGAACATGACTCTTGATTCAGAACCTTGGGTTGACGGCTTTCTACTCAAGGTTTTGTGCCATAGCCATCTCTTTAAAGAACAGTCTTATGAAGTTACTCATTCAGACTGCTGTCTTTAATTGACCAGGAGGCTCAATTATATCTCTACCACGCTAATAATAATTCAGTGTTTTCTATCCGTCAACACCAGTTTACACGGCCATGACCCGTTGATGCTGTGTGCATATGATGGATTTAGGTGTGTCTTGTTTGTATGTTGATGTGCACCAAGTTTCAATGGGTTTCATGGTATACGTGTGGGTGGCTACACGTACATTCAAATTTCCCGCCGAACCATGCTGCGATCCTGCAGAGGAACAGCTAGACCATTGAGTTATGACTCGAGAGTAATTTGTACGAAGTAAGGCATAGTCTTTGAGCCAATGCCCATTGCACGGAGGCAGGGGCTGGCATTGGTCCTGACATCATTGTCCATCCGTGTCCAAGACCCTTGCCACGCCACCAGCCAGCCAGTTGGCACATACACCTATTTACTCCGACATCTGGACAGACTTCTGTAGTCGTTGGGACAGCATTCCTGTTCTTCTGCCCAGTACAATTTTGCGCTGTCCTCGGGCTAAGACAACTTCCAATTTTCTGCTTAGGTGTGGTGACGTGACATCAGATTTTTCAAAACAAACAAACAAAAACCCTCAGACGGAATTCTTGTACCAACAGAATCCATTCATTGTTCTTAATCACCAAAAATTAAAATTGCCCCATCTAACCCCATTACAGAATTTAGTAAGGCCAGCGGTGTTCAAGGTGGGTCAGATTTAGCTTCCTCTCGAAACTGGGCTACATTAATCTTTGCTAAATAACACGTAGCAGTGGACTAAAAACAACATGCACAGAAAGAAGGGGTTTTTGACCCACTAATGTTACTTCGTGAAGTTCTTGTCTGAAAATACAATTTATGATACATGGCATATGGTTCATTTTCCGGCTATTAACCTCTCATTTCATGCCCTGTGCTTATCTTTAAGGTAGCCTCAAAACATACAAAATTTGATCTCAATTGCTCTCAGTATTGTTTCAGGTGATGTTCAAACGATAGGTCTACGTATGCATTGTTTTCATAGGGAGCCTAATTCTGAGCCACCCTGTTCATGTCAGTTACACTTGAGTAGCGGTAGTCAGGTGATAATGGCATCGTGGATAAATAAGGGTAATTCAAAAATTACTTGAGCACTTTTTTTTTCATGCAACTTGCTCCTATAGCGCAGTAGTTTATTCTCAAACCAGCGCGGGGAATCGGCGAAGATGAGCGTCTTCACTCACTGACTCTGGTATTCTGAGTAGAGTTCCTTGATTTGTCTTCAACTATATCAACTATAGATGGTGAAGGCTGTCTTTAAACAAAGAATTGCGTGTGCGGCCTTCGACATTGTTTTTTAAAAAAACAGCTGCTGATGTTTTTGTGTGAGTTTTTAACTTCTTTTTATTGATTGTGGTGCTACAAAAGCTTCTGCGAGTTTTTAGATCTTGTTTAGACTCGAGGTGATCGGAGTATGGAAAAGTCATGACTGAGTGTCTGATGTGCAAAGCACTGGGTGTTTCAAAATGAGTGACTCACGAGTATTGTCTTTTCTTTCACTAACTTCTGCTGCTCAAATTCAACTGACTGCTTGCATGATTTCTCTGCCAAATTCGATGAAAGGGAATTACTGATCTCTTGATTTCATTTTATGCTCCACATAGAGCAACCCTTTTCTGCAATACGCATCTTTACTCTCTTCATAAAGTGTCGTGTGACCCGTAGAAGTCCTCCAGAATGTGATTTGCAAAGTTTTTCATAACCACTTTGAGCTTGTCCACTGCTGCTGGCTGGTTTTTTTTGCAGCATGGCAGCTGCATGTGCCAGGGGCATTGGCACGACTAACATTTCGTGAATTTTAATTATTGATATTTAGGGCAAGGCAATTTCTGCTGTTCAAATACCGGAGGCACTGAGATGTTAATAGGCATTGCTGTCATCCAACATTTGAACCACCAACTGAAGAGAAACTTCTCCTGCAAAAATAGCAACGAGAAGAAGAGAAGAGAAAAATAGCGGAATCTGAGTAGCCGAAGTGGATGAAAAAGCTCTTTTTGTCACTCATTTTGAAACACCCTTTATTTTCTCCCATCTTTCTGTTACGTCACATTTACGTACTGCGAACTTAGGCCAGCGGGAGCACCCCTTCAGCTAGCTGTCCGAGACAGGAGGAGGGTGAGGGGTCGGAAACGGTGACAGGAAGTGGTAGTTGGGATATACATACATGCACTACCGGGTGTCCCATTTTTTGCTCATATCCGCAGAAAATGCACAACAACTTACGGGGCACCCGTTAGTTATGGCTTCTTTTGTGTGCATTCGTGTGCTGTTCTATGCATTGGTGACAGCGTGGAAATGTCGTCACTACAGGTTGTTAGGAGCCAAACACGTCAAGGGATCTGTGATCACCTTCCTAGACGCCCACTGTGAGTGCACCGAGGGCTGGCTGGAGCCCCTCTTGGCCGAGATCTCCACCAACAGAAAGGCCGTCGTCTGCCCTATCATTGACGTCATCTCTGACGAGAGCTTCGAGTATGTGACTGCCTCAGACATGACCTGGGGAGGATTTAACTGGAAGCTCAACTTCAGATGGTGAGTAAAAAACATTGTTCTTTCTCTCTTCACGCATTTTGACGTGAGTCATTGCCACAACGTCCACATGCGCGATGACATCAAAAGCATGATCTCCGCCCACACCGATACAGACTAGTGTAACACACAAAGATTATGGCGTTGTTCAGGACGTTCGTGATTGCAAATGCTGGCCAGATAGCATGGCCAGACATACAAATCCGTCAGGTTTCATCTGACCAAAGCTGACCTCACGCTCATGTGAGGATTAATTATTGAACATCAGTACAAGGAATTATTGAATGCAATGTGGATCTACAATTTAAGTTATGCTCCATTTCGAAATGTCATATATTTTGCTAACATTTTACGTGTACAATGCCAACAAATAGTAATGCTTGAAGTATCGAACAAATCGACTTGACACGACCGTCAGATGGCTCTGCTTGTCCATAGTGCGGTTGTGACTGCTGCCTCCATCTGGTGGCGACTTCCTGAGCCTCAACCGATGACTCGCTTTCTCTGCGTCCACGCCCAAAATCGAGACTTTCTCGCCCTTTCGAGGCCGAACTAGGTTTTTTTTTTTTGGCGCGGAGGCCATCGAGAGAGAGAGAAGCGATGTTAGGGATGAGTGACTCATTTGGCCTCAAGAAACACCTGAAAAAGAAACCGTCCAAGGCCAACATCTTCAGCATCAAGTTTATCCGCGAGATTTTGAGTCCTGCGCTGCCTGGCCTGCCTGGGAAGGCCCGAATGCTTCTTCTCCCCCCCCCCCCAAAGTGCCGGAGACTCTGGGTTGGGGCCCGTCGCGTTCCTCCTTTACCTCCTGGCTATTGTTGCTGCTGCTGCTGCTCGTTCTGGTCCTGCATGAAGGTCCGCCCAAGAAATTGGTGTTGCCTAACGCACTCGCTCACATCCACACAGGCTTGGCGGCCTGGAAGGGCTTCTCCTTCCTCCTCGTCCCATGCCTGACACAGCGCGGACTAGGGACGGACAATGGGTCGAGCTCGGACATGCGTACGAAGAAAGGTGAAGCTCGAGCTCTGGTCTTTCTGCCACATCGCGAGGTCAGGCGTCAAATCTATCCAGCGGATCGACGAGGACGACGACAGGCATGGGGGGGGGACCCTCGGGCCGATCGAGCGCCTCAACTCTCTTCACTTCCTCTTTGAGTTTTAGCAGGCGACCTGAGGGGAAAAAAAGAAGAAAAGAAGCAGACCGATTTTGGGTACGATTTCGGTGCAGTTTGGGGTTGCCATCGGCCTCTTTCTTCCTCAACGCTTACTCACTGGGTCGTTGGATCCATGTAGAAGTGAGAAAGCGCGAGTACTTTCACTGCTGCAACTGGGAAAGTCATTGGAAAGCCTTTATTCAGGTCTTTTCGCCACCTTTTTTTTTGCAATTTTTTGGGTTGTTTTGACTACTCTGGTGTCGTCGAGCTGGAAGATGTCATGAAGGACCTATTAAAGCAGAGAAACATAATTTTTTAAAGATTCACTTGTTCTAACGCAAAAAACTGAATCATCGTGAACGAGGTTACTTTTTTTTAATGCAGTTTAGTTTGCTGACGTCACTAAAGCACGTGACATTCAAAAGCTTGCAGTTTTCCTGAAGGAAAACATACCTCTTTTTAAAAAAATAAAAAAAAATCGACTTTTTTGATCTACTCATTTTGAAACGGATCGGAAAGGCCGTTTTTGAGAATGTATGGAGAATAAGTCCCGCTTAGCGTTTTTTAAAAATTCGCAATTTCACTTCCATTGGAGCTTGCTGTTCACTTTTTTATGATGTTTCTGGGTCCGGGCAGCTTAAGTCCAAAGTCCATCGTCAACTTGGACTCCGTCCGGGCATGCGAGTACACCCATCCCCCTTCCTCTCCAGGTTGGTTGGACTGTGCTTCTGCAGTCTTCGAAAACTCCCTCCTCTACTCCTTCCAGTGCAAAGTTCATGTGTGCATATGATTCATCCTCGTCGTGTCCGCGTGGGTGCGCATGTTCTACTCGTGCTCGTGGCAGCGCCTCAAAATCGTTGCTCTCGCCGCTGCCGCAGCTGCCGCCCCTGCCGCAGCTGCCGCCACTGCCGCCATTGCCGCCAGCACTGCCCGCAACGCCAGTGCCGCTCGCTCGGCCGTCGTTGTCGTCGTCGTCGTCGTCGCTGCTCTTGGTGGTGCTGCTGCTGCTACCGTCTCAGGCGTCCGTTACTATGTAGACGTTGCTGCCGTTGAGGGTCTGCTTGAGCTGCTGCTGCTACTGCTTCCTCCTCCCCTTTCCTTGCTCGGTTGCTCGGTCAGAGATTACATTAGAAGAATCAAGAAGCTCGTTCAGTTCTTGAAGCCTGGCAGGGGACAGAGGACGGACGGCGACGGGGACGGCGGAGACCTCGAACAGGGACTGCACGGCTCTCTTGACCTTGGAGGACGCCAAGGCTTACGCCTGCCTCGACAAAGGAGTTGCTTCGTGCCACTCTCGACGATCGCAGTGACCACGGTCGAGTCGAGCTCGTCCTTGCCCGAAGAGTCGTCATCTTGTGTGCAGCTTGACCTGCTACAGAAGTACAAGCTCTTGTGCAAACGGGTTCTTGTCGGGCTGCGGCAGCGCCCGACAAGGAGGAGGAGAGGCTGAGCCTCATCTCTGAGGCTTTCCTCTACCAGAAGAAGACGCGTACGCGTTATTTATTGATAGAGGGAGCGACCGCGATGGGCAACGAGGACAGAGTCTTGTTTGTGGAGTCGCCGTCGACGACACTGTCTATAGCGTCTTGCCATCATAGCAGCGAGGCGGCTGCGGCGGCCGACCAAAGTGGCGGCGGCGGCGAAGACGCCTGCACGAACAACAACGCCTCCAAGAACAAGCGACGGAGACCGCAGGATTTGCTCCAGCAGCGACGGACGCACTCGCGCGAGTCCAGTGGCGCTTCCGTCAAGTTCATCAGCGAGTCCAGCAACAGCAGCTGCGGGGGAAACGGGACCGAGGTCGGCGGAGGTGGCGGAGGCGGACACCGCCGCACGGACAGCGACTGCACACTGGAGAGTAGGGTTATTATCTTGAGTCCGGGACCAGAGTTGTCCGACATTGACGACGACGAGGCCGCTATGGCCGACGGCGAGTACGGGTCGTTCGGCCAGACCAATGACGGGGCTAAAGAAGGCATCGGCACCCCCGACAGCAGTGGGTGCGCGGCCGGTTGCGCACCAGGGAGTGACGGCGGCGGCTCCAACAAACCCTTATTGTCTTCCTCGGATCACCACCAGCCGCCGCCGCCGCCGCCACCTCCTGACAGTTGCTCTTCAGACGACGAATTGGGCGCCAACAGCTCAGGCTACACCCGTCATTTATCACGGCCTCAGCGAAGACGTCGAACCAACAACAACTTGGCAGGCGCCGAAGACATCCACATCGACATCGACGTCACGGACGAGGTCGAGGATTCCAGCCAAGACATCCCCGACGAGTATTTCAAGACGTTCTTAGCGGCCATCTTCCTTTTTGTGGGCACGGTGGTGACGACGACGTCTCTGGCGTTGACGCACGAGCGCGTGCCCGACACCGATCCTCTGCCCGATCTCTTCCTGGACAATGTGCATTATCAGTCGTGGGGCCTAGACGCGTCGGAGGTGATCATCATGGCTGCTGCACCGGCCGCCTTCACTCTGTCCGTGTTCCACCGCCACAGGTCGATCGTCCTGCGCCGGATCTTCTTCCTCGGTGGCATCCACTATTTCTATCGCGCCATCACCATGTTTGTGACAGTGTTGCCCAAGCCAAACGAGAATTACGAATGCGCCCCCAAGGCGCAGGGCGAGCTGACTTTCTTGGCCCTATGTCGGCGGGTGGCCAAGTTGCTGAGCGGCGTCGGGCTCACCATCAACGGCGAGCACGTCTACTGTGGCGACTACATCTACTCCGGACACACCATGACCCTGGTCATGACGTACTTGATTGTAATGGAGTATTCACCGAGGCGTTGGTTCTTGCTCCATTGGTTTAGTTTCTGCGTATCCGCCACCGGCGTCCTTACCCTGTTATTCGCCCGCGGCCATTACTCCATCGACGTCGTCCTCGCCTACTGGGTGACGACGAGGCTCTGGTGGATCTACCACACCATGGCCAACGACCGCGGCCTCTGCACGGGCAAAAACAGGCAGAGTCAACTGCACAAATTTTGGTGGTGGCTCATATTCAGGTATTTCGAGGGAAACGTGGGTGGGCGACCGTTGCCGAAGAAGTTCGAGGCGCCGCTACCCACCGTCGTCACCGTGAAGGTGGTCAGCCTGTACGAGAGGATCAGTGTCAGACTGAGGAGATCATCCAACAGCGGCAACAGGGGCCACGACAACGACGACGACGAGGAGCAGGCCAGCATCAACCGGGAAGAAGAGCGTGAGACAGTACGGGTCGTGAACGAAGAAAACACCCACGACAGCAACCCTGCGTGATAGTTGCCATTGCTGTCTGTCCGCTCCTCCTCTTCGTCTTTGTCGTTGTCCTCCTTGAGGTCGTCGTCCTCTTCATCGAGGTCGTCGAACCAACAAGGGAGTGAGTGAGTGAGTGAGTTGGGTGGGGGTGGAGGAGTCTTCTGAGGGCATCTCACACGTTGCCAAAGATTCATACAGGAGAAAGATGTAGTGATAGACGTTAAAGCTTAATGAGTACTGCTTTATTTTACTTGAGAAAGTTATGTCTTCGGGAAAGACTAGAAAGTGTGTGCCTTTCTTGCATTTTTTGTGATCCTTCTTGATGCCACGATGCATTGCAAAAAAAACAAAACACCTGAATATCGACATAGCACAACTGACAGAAGAAGAAAGAGAAAAAACTAAAGGATATAACAAAGCTATAAGATGTTATACTATAATGCTGCTTGGTCATTATTGCATATTATTTTTAGTATGCGAGTCAGGCGGGGCCTATCAAAATTGAAGCCTGACCTACAGTGTGTGTCATAAGAAATGTCCTCGGGTAAGTGGGGGAGGTTGAAAATGGCGTCAGAAAGAAATCTGAAAGTAAACGGGTTCTAAGGCAGAAAAGGAGCATTTTTTGTGACTCGCACAGTAGTTTGCATTAGTCTCTTCTTGCCACGATGAGAAAATAAACGAATTATAATACTGTTTTTCCACAAAGTGAGCGTCCGTTCTGTCGTCGTCAGAGAGAGAAAACAAGGCTTATGATGACGAAGCTTTCAACTATTTTTGTTTCGCTTCGTTTCCCGTTAAAAGTGATAGAGCTGACTGCGAATATTCGTGTAATGCGAGGTGGAGTTGGGTCGGTCCGCGTAATGTGAGATAGAGGTGGGTCGGTGGGTGCAACTGATGCTCACGTGGTGCCTGGCGGCCAGAGCCACTTTTCTACGTACCGTGAGTGCGCACACCAAGTCCACTCCTGACTCATGTTCTCTGTGCATGTGCGCGGCCCAGGGGAAACACACCCATGCACAGGGCTTCACACGCACAGGGAGAAACACTCACATACAGAGCTTCACATGCACACACTTGTTTATTCGGCTCAAAGAATGTGTACAAGTGTTCTGGGAGCGGGAACGAGAGATTTGTATTATTGCACGTAATGCGATCTTGGACACCTCCTTAAGTCTCCTGAGCCTCGACTTAAATCACATGAAGCAGTTCAAGATAAGAACCAGGAGTGAGAAACTTGTCGTATGCTCACACATCAGGGCCTTCATTTTTTTCTTCAAGCACACGCGACTTCGCCAATTTTTATTCCCATATCAGAGAATTCAGACCCTTCAACACATTACGCATTTTTCGGCTGAAAGCAGACTTCAGAGGAAAAAGGAAAGAAAAAAGAGCGGAAACATAAGTGACAACACATTCTAGAAAAACTGGACCTTTGTTCGCTGCTCTCCTTTTTTTGGGTCTACTACACTTTTCAGCCTTATCCATTTTCGTAGCCATGTTTTGTCATTAGCTAAGTGCGTCCCTTTCCTACGTAAAAAGTTGGGCCTAATGATGATGACCTCATTAGGCCTCCCCTTTTTGGCGGGGCGGGTCTTGTCTCCTTCCTGAATTCCGCAGAATTTTTTGTTCCTCTTTTCCAGCTCCTTCTTGCAGATTTTTTTGCTTCTTCCTCCTCTTTCTCCGTCGACAATTCGTCGTTCGCTGCCGTGAGAAGAGACCTTGGGTGGGTTATTATGTACAGTACACACGTTGTTATGTAAGGCCTGCTTCATGTGTTGCACCTCCTACATTGGGCGGGCCCATCACGAAAAGAAATAACGTTGTAGCGTGCGACGCATTAGACTAATTGGTTAAGGCAGCAGAAAAAGGAAGATAAGAGGGTTTCAGCTCAAATATCAGTTAATTTTGTGTAAATGATCGCGCTAATTTCCATTATTGCTAACTTGAATTCTTATGTAGTCCACCATTACGTATTCAGAAGCCAGGTGAAGCACCGACAATTTGGGGCTTTTGACTGAGCGCATCTGGGCCCTTGAAAGGAACTCTTGCCACAAAAATAGCGTGTAGAAGAGGGGGGGGGGTAAAAAAATAACTTTGCTTAGTGTTTAGGTTCATTTTTAGAGCTCTTTGATCAGGGGCTTGAGACTGCGCTTGTTCACTGTTCAATCCGGTTCATCGATTCGTAGGTACCGGGTGCCTCAACGCGAAATGGACCGACGGGGCGGAGATCGATCCCAGCCTCTGAAGACCCCGGCCATGGCGGGCGGGCTGTTCTCTATCGACAAGGAATACTTCTATGAGATCGGCTCCTACGACGAGGGCATGGACATCTGGGGAGGAGAGAATCTGGAAATGTCATTCAGGGTACATACAACACATCCGTACACACACTTATTAAAAACACACAAGCCTCCTTTTCCTGCCCGTTGTGGAAAGGCTGTAGGACACAAAATGTAGCAGGTGCACAATTAGTTTCAATCATAATGACTTAACATAAAGTGGTTAAAAAAAGGTTGAAACGGATGAAGCTCTGAGTCTTTGCCTCATTTTGCTTGGTATCACTTCTTGGAGTAGCTGGAGTGTCCTTTTGGGTCTCAGCGCAGCTTCAGCAAGTGTTTTTCGGGACTTTCAACTGCTCAACCTAAAATTTGTCAGTCAAGCTCGGAGTCTCTATTTTCTTCGCACGTTGTTCCTGAAGTGGTCGAACACGTTGAGTCAATGCCGGCTTCATTCAAAGTGGCGATTGAAACTAATTCGTACACACCCTGTATGTTGTGACCAGTTTTTATTTGTTTCATAGACCTTTAGATCGCAGCATCTAAAAAAAAATCAAGAGCAATACGGATCAGAATCGACTCCTTCCAGCCTGGATCATCACTGACGAGATGCCGATCCAGAGCTCAAGCATGTCCTGTATGCTCTGTACATATATATGTACTAGTGTTCTTGACTCCATAAGCTAGAAACAGCTCCTTCCAGCGTGGGTCATCACTGATGAAATGCCAATTCACAGCGAGAGCACGCATATCTGTCCGTCTGTTTGTTTGTTCTTCCGTATGTATGTAAGCACAGTAGTTTGACTTGAACATCATGTACCAGATCTGGCAGTGTGGAGGCATTCTGGAAATCATTCCCTGCTCCCACGTCGGACACGTCTTCCGTGACAAGTCCCCCTACACCTTCCCCGGCGGGGTGGCCAAGATCGTCAACAAGAATGCCGCCCGCGTGGCCGAGGTCTGGATGGACGAGTGGAGGGATTTCTACTACTCCATGAATCCAGGTAGCGCTCGAGAGAAAAGCAACGACAAAGAAGGCGTCCACAAATCGGCTGGGAACTAACCCGAAACACTCTGTAGACCGTGCTGTATAAGTCCATCTCGAAGCAGTTTAGCCTTGTCATTTCTTCATCTCTCTCTCTCTCTCTCTCTGTCTCTCTCTCTCCCTCTCTCTCTCTGAACGTGTGGCTTGTGGACTTCAGCAAGATTGCAACCATTGTTTGGGTGTTTGGGGGGGCACCGTTTTCTCTGTATATAGTAGGGATACCAGACATCTTACGTAACCTTCGACATCTCTCTCTCGGTACGATGAGCTTGCTAACTTTCCAGGTGACCTTTCTGTCATGTTGCCTTTTCTTTACAGGACTTTCTTACTTTCTCTCCGACGTCGAGCTCTTTTGCAGGAAAGAAAGAAAGAAAGAAAGAAAAGGCATTGCTTCTGATATCACTTCCTTGAAAAAAAGACTCCACTGCCAGCATTTTCGTTTCCTTTTTTTTAAAAAAAAAGAAGAGAAAAGCTCTATTGTATGTACGTATGTGCATATGTACTGTCGATCCTGCTTAGGTTTGGATGTGTGGAGGCGAGGTGTTGATCACCACCTGCTCGCACGTCGGCCACGTCTTCCGCAAGTTGACACCCTACTCATTCCCCGGAGGGACGGCCAAGGTCGTCAACAAGAACAATGCGAGGCTGGCTGAGGTCTGGCTCGACCAGTGGAAGGACTTTTACTTTAGTCTCAATCCAGGTGGATAATTAGGTCCTTTCTTTTCTTTCCCTTTCTCTCTTAAAGTTTTTGAGCATTTTCTTTTTATACACGTATACATATTCGTATATAGAAAGTGGCTTAGTCCTCGACTCTCGCGTACAGGGTGCTGCCGGCAATTCTTCCTTGTGAGTACAGGAGGAAATTCCGTCACACCCTGTCCATGCATGCTTTTCCCTAGCGTAAAATACGTATGCGCATTGTTGAGTAGCTACATGAGTAGCCCTTGCTCTGTATAGAACACACACACGTTCTAGCGTCGAGTAGAACATATGCATTTCACCCTATAGGTAGACGAGAAAGCTGATGCTGTACACACAGGTGTTGGACACTGCGCACATCTGACGTGTTGGTATTCTACTTCTGCTTCGCTACTTTCTACCGCATGACTCCGAAAATGTCCGATGTCCTCTTTTTCTCTGCCTAATTCATCGGCCATTTTGGTCAGTCACCCTGTACATAATTGGACGTTCACATTTATTTTTATAAAAAGTCTCCGGGAAGAGTTCCCAGCCGATTTCTCGCAGAATTAAGGATACGTCGCTGGTTCCAAAAGATGCGCTTTTTTATTATAAACACTTTCATTCTCCCGACAGCAGTCGCTCTATGGCGTAAGTGGAACAGTAGGTTTTCATACTCCACGGGGTGTTTGCAAGTTGTTTGACTCTGTACATAGCGTGACATCAGTAGAAGATTTTGTTGACACTTTCCCTTGGGGACGACTAAAAGTGCACTCTTCATGTCCAGGGGAAGCCAAAGATGATGCAAGTTTGACTAACGTTAGGGGGGGGGGGAGCGAAGTGTGCCCACTTTAGGGTGTCACCTTGAACTGTAGCAGCAGCATCTTCCTCTTCTCCTTCCACGTGTCTCTCATGGACTCTCTTAAAGGCGCCCGCAACGTCGACATCGGCGATCTCAGCCCTCGCAAGGAGCTTCGCGAACGCCTCCAGTGCAAGAGCTTCCGCTGGTACCTGGAGAACATTTACCCGGAGTCGCAGATGCCCCTCGACTACTTCTACCTGGGGGAGGTGAGAGATTTGGTCGAACGCTGTGACCTTGGGATCCCTCAATGCTGTGAACAATTTTGCAAAACCTGCATTTCGGAGTCTGGATGCTTCCCTCTGGTGGGAGGGAGAAGGGTGCGAGGCAGTACAGTACTCAAAACACTTCGTCAGACGTACACGCAGTGCAAAATCAGCTCCTCCAAGAGAAAGTACCAACTTCCCGCACATGGTGAAGACACTTTTCACGAACGTCGATTCACCAAAAATGCAAAAAAGCCCCCCAAATTCGTTGAGATTCAACATCAGTTGATTCAAAATTTTTAAGCAGCCATCCTTTAAAGCCTGATTCTTTTCTTGTCTCGATTTGTGCAGGAATTTTACCGAACTGATATTTCAAAAGTGATGGTTTCAAAGATATTAGCAGCGCAAGCATATTTGCAAAATGTGCGTGCATGGCAATGTTTTGTACTGCTTGACTGTTCTGCAAGTACTTGTACTCCTCCGATACTCCGAACAGTGAGTCAAATGAATGTGCACCCTGCTCACTGACTATTGAGACTGACATTTTGTCCTTCAGTGACACACTTAAACTTAAATACTTTGTGTGGTATTTGCTTTTGATCAGCTTTTGTCAGCTCTGTACAATCTAAACAGATACGCAAAATAAGCATTCACTCGACGACCAGAAAATGACCTCTGAACAAATATCTTTGAAGATGTTTGCGCTTGCACGGCCTCTGCATGCAGGAGATTTGAGGCTGTCATGGAGGCCAAAGGAGGATGAATAGCGTCGAAACTTGAATTTCTGATGTCGTTGCCAGCATCGTTGTCTGTGTGTGTGTGTGTGTGTGTGTGTGTGTGTGTGTGTGTGTGTGTTTTTACATAAGTGTCAGTCTTAGTTTTCGAGCAAGAGGCTCTACAGTGTTGCTGTCACAGCTTGAAACAGACAGAGGAATGTCTACAGGGTGGAGCAGGTAAAAGTGTCAAGCTGATTTTCCTTCCTTTCAGATGAAAAACGACGCCACGCACAACTGCCTTGACACCATGGGTCGCAAGAGCGGCGAGGCCGTCGGGCTGTCCTACTGTCACGGAATGGGCGGGAATCAGGCAAGGCCGAGATCACGTACAGGGTGTCTCATGAGTAGAGGGTGGACGAGTTTCAGGCGCATAACTGAAGAATATTCTTTCGTACTGTTCAGGTCACCCTGAAATTCTCAACATATTTGCCTAGTTTTTTTTGACAGTTCAAGCATTTCATCTAGAAAAATGCCAAAAAATAACTTTTTTGTTACGAGAAATTTTAGGCTGACGCGTGAAATGCAAATATGGTTCATTTAAACTACTTTACACAATCAAAAAAGCATAGGAATTACATAAGAATCCAGATCGCCTCAGAACAATATGATTTGGGCTAGAAATTGCACATTTGCTTTTGACCCTAGGCCAGAAGATATTTTTACGCGAATTTTCTGCCCTTTGTCCTATCCCTTTTTGTCCCTATAATACGCAGAAAATGCACAACTGCTTTATTGGAGTGATTTTAATTCATTGGATGATTCAACTCCAATCTATTGGAGTGATTTTAAATCATTGGATGATTCAACTCCAATCTATTGGAGTGATTTTAATTCATTGGATGATTCAACTCCAATCTATTGGAGTGATTTTAATTCATTG
>JAAUXU010091420.1_pt1 | contig 14566 bp, 20 predicted proteins | sample 7278151 | NCBI WGS metagenome assembly JAAUXU01 (sample SAMN14350113, study PRJNA611818) | marine sediment metagenome | isolation source: surface marine sediment (1.8m) | place: French Polynesia: Moorea | collected 2018-08 | reverse complement strand
CACTGGCATCCGGGTCACTCGAGTCGTTTCTGAACCGGCAGCACTGGTATCCGGGTCACTCGAGTCGTTTCTGAGCCCGCAACACTGGCATCCGGGTCACTCGAGTCGTTTCTGAGCCCGCAACACTGGCATCCGGGTCACTCGAGTCCATCCCTGAGCACCACACTAGTGCACTGTGGCAGTTGACACAGGGTGCACGAGCAGAAATGTGGAAAGTCATCGAGTCTCAAGGAAAATTACATTCTGCATTAAAAATAGGCCTTTCTTGACGTGAGCTGACACGAGCACCAAAGGGAGGCTTTCTCAGGGGGGGGGGGGGGGCTAAATGAAGGGACCAATCCGACCCCGACCCAAAAACAACGGGCAGAGAGATGACGAACTTTGAGCAGAGAAAACTTGATCATTTTTTCGCCCATTTTTTTTATCGAATTCCGAAAAAAAACCCGCACCCGTTGGAGTCATCAATTTCACTCTGGGATCATCACCAAATGGGATTTCAGATTACTTTCCTTGGGTGAGCCCAAGGCGACCTCGCCCAAATTGGACCGATAACAAGGGGAGACGTTGCTCAAGGACCTGTGGCTTCTCCGCAAGGTGCGGGAGCGGCGGCATGTCCAGGGGGGGTCCCTACAGGGTGTGACAGCAACAACTGTGACGTCGTCGAGGCCTGGGCCAGACCTGGAGCCAGCCACTCCAAGGCCTCCAAGGAGCCGTTGGCAAAGATCCTGCTCCACCCCGTCCAAGAAGTGGGCATACACAAACAAGCAAAAAAGAGAAGGCTGATTTGGCCTTTTGGCCTTTTTTCGGGGGGGGGGGAAGGAAGAGGCGGGCAAATAGAAAAGTTTAAAGTGTTGACAACAATTTGAGTTGTACTCTGAGTAGCCCAAATGAGAAAGAAAAAGCCTTGGACAGCTCCAAACTTTATCAGTCGTCCCCCTGGTGGCAGCCAGACAAACTAAGCAAGAAGAGAATTAAAGGCCAAACTTAGAATGAAAACTCGGAGAGACTGAGTTACGCGGAGCCACAAGGCCGAACAGGGTTGCCACTTGCCTGAACGGGAGAGGTGGAAAAACACCTCTTCACCCAGCTAAGCAGAGCACTAAAGTGTACTACTTGGCAGCTCTGCTTTCATTAACCAATCGGGCAATCGGACCACTGTTGTCAGTAATAAGTCTGTATGTCCACCGAGCTCTGACATCCAAGTGCCGATAAGTTAATGAAACCAGAGCTGCCAAGTAGTGCTGACCTGGGAACGACTTCGCCAGTCTGAGGTGACCAATCCAGAACTGACGTGATCTAACGGAGCTGACCGACAATCCTGAAGCCCTTTTATGTCAAGGAAGCTTCCAAACCTGGGCGTGAAAGCAGGAAGAGCGGCCAAGTCGGACTCCGGGTGCTGCTCCCCGATGGCAACCCTGCATGGCTGTTCCGGCCCACTGACAGGGGTTCCATGATTAGACCTAACTGATTCCTCTTCTTTACTCCTTCCAGTACTCCACCCTGGTGCAGGTGATCTTTCTGGTGGAGTTGACGATGCTGCTGCTGTTGTACCACTTCAGCCCAGACATCGACCTCGCGTTCCACGACGGTCTCAGCAGAGGACTCGAAGAATATGGGAGGGACCCAGATGCGACTGCCGCAATCGACGACATTCAGACAACTGTAAGTTGGTTTAATATTCATGGAATTTTTCTGGTCATTTTTTCCCCGCAAGCGCGCGCACACACACACACACACACACACACACACACCAACTGTACTCGCGCGCACCCGCGCGTACTCGGCAGCAGGCTGGACTTGGTCCTTATCACTGTTCAGTGTGGACAAGTTCTTGGACTTCTGATAAAAGTCCATATTTGGACTCTAAAGCGCTGCACAACACAATTTACCCACACAGGCTCTTGCAGCTCTATCTGGAGAAGCTTTGAAGACTCATAGTGCTCAAGGGAGGGCTTTGACAAGAATGTGCTTTCTGCTGAAAAGTCTATATCGGAGTCGGAGCCACAACTTTCACTTTATGCATCTGCCTGTAACTTCTACCGGTTCTTCCACGTGGCCAAATAACGATTTCCAGGCAGACTCCACCTGCACAGGATTGATCTTGAGGGCTGCAGACCTGAAGGAGGCCTCCAAGCTCAGCAGCAGGCTGCTGTGGGGGATGCAGCACACCTCATCCTCCAACTTGCACTACCAGAAGTGACCACAAGGGTGAGGTGGGGGCCACCCCAAAATGCGGAGGCTGATGCAAGCTTCCATGCGAGTCATTTGGAAGGAACACTGGAAGTTGCATCAAATAGCAGTTGTGGCTGAGGCTCCAATATATACTTTCCACCAAAACTTCTTCTTGTCAAACCCCTCACTGGAGCCTGGTCAGCCCTGAACTTTGTCGGGATTCGTGTGCAACGTAAAATGTGGAAGGATCAGGATTTGCTTCTTACGGGAGTTTTTTTATTATACACACACACACTTGGGGGAGAAAGTGTGCAATTTAATGCTTATATGCGGAGATTGTCCTTATAAAGAGGTTCCACTGTAGCACTATGTTGTGCAGTCTCACCGCGGAACCCCTCCGAAAGAATCAGCTTAGGACCGAACGATTTTGATACTCGTTGTCACGAATCTATTTTATGCAGGACCAACAATGAACAGTTCTATGCTAACAGGGATAATGATCATGTACTGGCACACCTCCCTGATCAGCGTGTCGACGACACCCACACCTACACTTGTACCAACCCCAAGTAGCATCCAGACATGGACGCTTCTGTTGTACAAACTCGACTCATTTGGCACAAAACAGGGCTGGTGAGCCTGTCCGGGGCTGCCAAGTTGTACCATGGAACTGAAAAAGTCTCTGTCTCCTTCAGCTTCAATGCTGCGGGGTCTCCGGCTTTGGTGACTGGCAAGCGACCCCCTGGGGTCGAGGCCATGGACCTGCCAAGTTGCCGCACTCCTGTTGCGTCTGGACAGCAGACGGAGTCTGCACTGAGGTCGTCACAAAGGCAACTCTAAACACACAGGTGAGTTGGACGATTCTTCTCGTCCGCAATATTGAAGATCAGCTTACAAAGCCCCTCAGGCCAAGTGTCAATAGTAAGACCTGTCTTATCCTACCAAACCTGTGAGTGAGTCCAGGTTTGCCTGCGCGGAAAGGCTTGCAGAAACACAGAGAAGTTAACCAGCAACAGTTTGTTCAAGAACATCTTGTTTGTTTTTACCCCTTTACCTCACAAAACAACCGAGTAATTTTGAAGCCATTGCTTTTTCTTCCACGTCTGTGGTTAGGGAATTGGTTACGAGCTGGATTCCCGGCCGGGCCCGGGCTCAAGTCATCTTCACGCCATCACCACTCCGGGGCAGTCAAAGTCCTTCATGCTGACTGAAACTTCTGCACTGGAAGCAAAAAAAGCCCTGGGGTTTAGAAGTGTTTTCGGCGGGAAATTTAACTTCAGAGCACCTCTATTGCAGTAAACTTAAATTTCCCTCCAAAACCATTCTAAGCGCTTTGCAGGACAACTTTACAGTCGAATGAACAGAGACTTGCCTGTGAGCCAGAGTTAGATAGGTCTTACTCTACTATGATGAGCCAACTGTCCTCGCAACTGACTCGTAAGTGACCTCATCTGGCCTCGACCACAGCCTCCATTTCCACAAGAATAAAAGGCCTTAGATGTCTCTGTTCCAAGAAATGGCTGCATCATCCAGGATGACTATTTATCTGCTCGCCAGATGCATAGTTACTCGATGTTGGCACTCCACTTTTGGGATGCAGTCAAAAGAAATTAGCTGCAACACCCTGTAGCAGACACCGCGAGAGTTAGAAAAAAACCTACCCGGCAGACAGCAAAAATCAGCAGTTTCCCTGGTTGCTGCCAGACCCCCCCCCCACACACATACTGTACAGCCTGTTTTAGGCCTTAGAAAGGCATGACACCAGTAGCCGTTCCAGGGCATTTACCTAAACTCACCTAAGTTTTTACAAAACCTTCCACTCCTTGACACAACATTTCTGGTACGCAAGATGCGTGACGACAGAAGCATCACCGACGCGTGACAAAAGGCCCTGTTTTGCAGGCTCCACATGAGTGAGAGAAGGTATATGGAAAAACCCCATCCTCTCCTTCTTCTAGGGCTGCTACAAGCTGGTGTCGAACTTCGTGGTGACGAACGTGGTCCCCCTGGCGCTCGGCGTCTCCCTGGCGTGCGCCCTCCACATCGTGGGGGTCGTCTTGGCGTGCGCCCTCGCCCGGTGCATTAGAAAGGCCGAGTACGAGGAGATCAGATGAGGTTTGGCCAGTGGGCAGCAGCAGCAGGAGGGAAAGAAGCAAGCGAGCAGGTATATAAAAGTTAAAAGTTTAACGAAAATGAGCAGCAAAGTCTTTTGGGCAGCGTCAGCGTCATGGGGGAGGCTGAAATACCCTGCCCAAGATGACTTGAGGCAGATGAGTTGAAGGACTCACACGTCTAGAATGGACCCAAAGTTACGGGTTCTGCGATTATTCCGCGCGTATGCAAATTCGCCAGCTTGTGACGTCATCGTGCAAATAAATGGGTGTCTGTGCCGAAAAGGCTTCTCTCGGTTCGATTAAGAGGAAACTTGGCACGTTGGTCTGGTCCTTGGGGGATCAGCAACCCGCCCCCTGCCATCAAAAATGACGCAATGTGTGTGGATGCTTGGGGTGTGGGGTGGAGGAGGTAGAGGGGGTTAACCGAGAAGGCAGACACGAAAACTGCTGGCTACCCATGATCTTTGAGAGAGACACGAGAATATTCCATCACTTGTTCCACAGGGAGTACCACGAGATGGCTTCCAAGGCCTCGGACGCCTCCCATCTCCAGCAGCAGCAGCAGCTCCAACAACAACAGCTCCAACAGCAGCAGCTGCAACAACAACAGCTTCAGCAACAACAGCTCCAGCAGCAACAGCTTCAGCAGCAACTCCAGCAGCAGCCGCTTCTGCCCACGCCGTCGAGGCAAAATCAAGGAAAGCAACCAAGCTCAAAGTCCAAGTCCAAGTCCAAGCAACAGCACCAACAGCGCCAGAGGGCGCAGTCCATAGACTGGAGCTCTCAGCACCAGCAGCTCCTCATGCAGCAGCAACAACAACAGCAACAGCAGCAGCACGCCGAAATGACCCACGCGCCGGAGGTGGCGCTGCACCCCTCGGCGTCGACGCCGGCGACGGCTCCACACGAGGACTACTACAGCGTCCCTCGACGTACCAACAACCGCGCCGCCTCCACCGATTTCCTCTACGCCGCCCAAGACCCCTTCTGCGGTTTCCAACCGATCCCGCCGCAGCCGCCGGCATCGCCGCCGCCCTCGCCACCCGCATTTAGAGCGTCGTGGGTGGCCGCCGGCGGGGCTGAGACCGGCGCCTCCGCCGATTCGGCGGCTGCCCCGGCGCACCAGGACTTGACTTCAAACTTCTACTCCTGATTGACGCTCGTCGTCCCTCCGTAATTGTAGTGTCCACCGCCTACGTACTGTGTGAGTCAAAAAAAAGGAGGCAAAGTGTTCCTTTTTCACTTTTCTCAGTGCAATAATTATATTAATAATTGCGTGCCCTTGCTGACAGCGAGCCTTGAAAAGGATTGCGCAAGAATGAAGATGAGTCCATCTTTCCTGGCACTTCACCCTGTATTCAGGTTCCCCCCCCCCCATGTAGCATTTTGTGTGGCTCACACGGTACGTGTTAGCGCCAACAACCGCAACCAGCAACTCGTCGGCAGTTTTGGCTGTCGCCCACAACTTCAGCAAACTTAAATCGTGTTCACTCACATAGTTTATAAGGCACAATGCACTTATATAAAATTAAGGCTGTTGGCGCTAACACCGACAGGCAAATTAGAGGGATGATTGTTAGTTCAGTTTTCCGAGCAAAGATTTCCTTCCTCCTGTACAATTCGATGTGAACGCCCAAAAAGAGAACAAAAGAAAACATCGAAGATCTTTCATAAAAATGTGCCAATTTCTCTCGAAGTTTTGTATTCCTACGATAAAAAGTGTTCCATATATAATTATATATATATAAGTATACATATACGTGTGTGTGAAAAATTCGCTGCTAAACTTTGCGGTATCGAGCGCGTTTCCAGGAAAGACTTTGAGTGTACAAATAAAGTTGCTTCTTTACCGCGTCACATCAGAGTTGCCATCACGTCACAGAAAAGAGATACACTGGAGAGAACACAGAAAATCTGGAGTGAAGAAATATCCTCAATCTTCTTTTCGCTCCCGGTCCTCATCCTCGTCTTCGTCGTCGTCGTCGTCGTTCTCCAAGTACCCGAGGACCTTCTTCAGGTCCCTGGACATGAAGTAGGGCTTCTCGGCGCTGCCATCGTTTCTCTCGATGTCCTGAAACAGCCATAACGCTGTGCAAGTAATTTCTTATAGATGTAGCAAGAACTCTCAAGTCTCACCTCCAAGAAACAAAGGAATATGGTGTCGACGGCCATTTCGTAGACCTCAAAGAAGGCGTCGGCGATGAAGAACGACCCCAAGGTGATGAGAATCACGGGGATGAAGTAATAGTTGAGATCACCGAGGTCCACGTAACCGATTCGACCTAAGATGATGTTTCTCTGTTTTCACCAGTATCGTCCTTAAAAACGCTCTCATTACCGCTGAAGATGAAGAACGACAAGATGGCCATGGCGCCGACCACCACCACCTTGCCCAGGAACAGCAAGAAGTCGGTAATGCTGTCGAGCACGAGCACCCTGGACAGGAGAGTCGAACATTTTGTGAGTGAAACGTTTGTTTTGCTCAACACGACTTTAATTCCTTTGATACCTAGCGCAGGCGCTCATGTTTGAAGTATTAGTTTTTCTTAAAAAGAAAAAAAAAACCTGCCCTAAGCAATAGTTGAAGTCGCTTCTCTTTATCTTTGCCTTGATCTAAAGATGTTCCAGACCTGACTTTGATCTCACCTTGCAGCGTTTCTCATGAGCAGCGAAAAGGCCTCTTTGGCGGAAGCGCAGAAGTTCTCCCCGTAGATGGCGCACATGATGTAGGCGTTGCGGTTCACGAACCTCATGAACTGCTCCAGGCACCAGAAGCAGCAGCGACAGCAGCAGACCACCGCCTGAAGGAGAGGGGAAGGGGGCAGAAAGCCCCGTCAGCATGAGCAAGATGTAAGAGAGGTCTTAGATCTACTTTATATGCATTGTATAAGTGGATTCGTATTTATCAACGCTTAATGGAACACATTGGCCAAGTTATTTTATACCTTAACGACGACGTTGTCTTCTCCGTACTCCTCGAGCTTTCTCTGCACGTACTCGATCATGATCCTGATCATCCGGATCACGGAGATTATGAGTGAACCGAAGGCCAGCGTGCCCAAATGGTAGCGGAACGTCCTAAAAACAATTGTGCTTTTCTCTGGCCTGAACATGCTGGTCTGATGCACTACCTGCCGGCGCTTGCGCTGATCGGCGTTGCCGTCAACTTGTCCTTGTCCCTGGTGAAGTACCAGTGGGCGAACGCGCCCGCCATCACCATCTCCTCCACCGCGGAGGAGAAGAACAACAGCCACAGCAGACCGAACAGATTGTATAGCTGAAAATCGGCTTAGTTAGGACTACAACTCTCATGGTGCAACACTGACTGACCCACCTGGAGATAGTTGGCCTTCGTGGGGTTTCCGTACTTGAAGAACTCGCAGGTGGTCCCCGCTGGGCAGTCCAGAGAGTCCGGGACGGCCACGTTGTTGTCGACCATCACGCACTCTAGCGAGGACTCGCTTTGCTCTGTCAGACAGGAAAAAAGAGGAAATCTTGATGAGCGTTGACCCCTCCAACCCAGTTGACGTCCTTTGACCCATTTCTGCCCACCTTTAGCGTTCGGACACTCTTCGGTGTTGACCATGTACTGCTGCCTCCCGCTGGAGGCCAGGAACAGCGCGACCGCCGTAAACCAAGCGATGACGAGCAACTCGAAGGCGAACGGGATCAGCGGAAAGAAAAGGCTCGACTTGATCGCGCCCACGGCGTAGGAGGCCTCTTCGATCAACTCGATGGCGAGCTTGATCCTGAAAAAAGTGGTAAACTGTCTGGTCCAATAGTGACGTCGGTTCTTTTGTGCACGTATACGTGTACGCACACTCTACGTGCCTTTTCCTGAGGAAGAAGATGACCAAGACCAGGACGACGATGATGACGATCAAGGCGATGAAGATGACGAGCCAGGTGGTGGACAGGTTCGCGTACACGTTCCAATCACTCGTGAAACCTGCAAAAGAAACCTTTAGAACTTTGGCAGAATTGAGACTCAACCTACATACACAGGGTGAGTCAATAGTCAACATCCAAAAGTACGATGCATCAAAGACTCATTCGTATAACTTGGCAAGTATGAGTTACTACTGAACATCAATGAATTGGTGTGAGCTCACCCTCATCGAACCAGGAGTTTTGAGCGTCTGGCACGTCCTTGAGTTCCTGGTACTTGAAGAAGCTGTATACGCAGCAGGCGGTCAAGAGGGCCAGGGAGATGACGATGGAAGCCCAGACCATGATCTCTGCCACCCACCTCATCAGCACGATCCACGAGAAGGCGAGTAAAGTCGACAGGCATAACAGCACCAGCAGCACCCACCAAGTCTGCGCGAGGTCCGCGAAGATGCGCTCGCCCAAGGTGCGAAGCTCCAAGAAGGTAGCGACCTGTTCAGAAATAAGAACAGGCAAGTTCCTCAAGTGGTTTGACATGAGGTTGGGTTACGTCGGGTTAGGTCACACTCCTCACAACTACCCCTTGGACGTTCCCTAACTTTGAGACTCTCACGTTATGGACGGCGTCTTTGAGGCTCTTGGCCGTGACCTCCTCGTTGGTCGGCGTGGCTGCTCTTTCGACGATGACGGTTTCGTCCTTGAGGTCGTCGTCGTTGGAGTCCTTGGCGAAGAAGGGGATGCAACGCTTCAACAGTGGGGTGGACGGAACCCACCAAGGAGGGCAAGTCCCAGATTGTATCAGTGAACTTGGACTCACGGACGAGTCAGTGATCATCGACTCCGTCATCTAAAACATCATTTCATATTGCATTCTTTGGACATATTTCCAGCCTCACACTGCACGCGCCGCCGTTGGACAAAGGCCAGAACCTCGTGCGGATAAGTTATTTTACTGGAGGCCATTTTGAGGTCATGAATACTTTGATCTTGAGGCCAAAACTGAGGTTCAGAGAGAGAGAGAGAGAGATGATGTGGGAATTTGGCACTGATCTCCAAGTGAATAACTCAATATAGCCATGCCAAAGAGAACAGACCGCATCTGATGAGCCTCACGCCTTTGAAGCAATGCACTTTCAGTTTCAAATCTTGTTATCTTGTTAAAATACCTAAGTTTTCGTCTCAATATATTGTTGTTGGCAAAAGGAACATTCTGTTTCTCCTTCAGTCTCAACGATGCCATCAATGTGGCCTCCATAGAATCTGCATAAGCACTTTGGATGGGTCTCCCTAGATAAAATCACTCTCATACTGACCTCTGGTCCGCAGAAGGGAAACATCTCTTTCTTGACCTCGGTCGGGTCGCCCCCGTCCTCGTACGGGGTCCCGAACGTGGACGGACACTCCTCCACACACACCTAGGCGGTTTTTATGACACTTATGATATCAGTAGTTGTCGTATTGACACACAATACTTTTCGTATCGACAGACCTAAAACCAGGCGATACTCGATACCAGACTCGATACTCTTGTCACTGCTGAGTCGTGTTAAAAATACAGAAAAGTGGTCTTCTTCAGTGCAAATTTTCCCATTTTTCTGCAACTGGGGTCGAGCTCCCCCCTCATTGTTATGGGAAAGCCTCTTCCCGCCGCAATTCGACCCGGGACCAATGATCAAGGCTGCACTGCTCTGTTCGTACTGGAAATTTGTAATACAGAGTCAGTAATCCGGGTCTCAGGTTCAAGCTTCATTATCCAGGATTATCCACTTCAAACTGCAAAGTATCGCCTGACCAACAACGATATTCGGTACGAAATGGATCGAGCTTATCAGGGTTCGAACGATACAAGATGCTCCAAAAAGTGTCGCGATCCAGCGTGGTATGGACTTGAGTCGTGATACTGCAATGCTCTGACACTTGCCTTTGGCGTGGGGCAGCCCGAGAAGATGACGTCGGGCCTGATGCAGCGAGACATGTCGAAGTACAGCAGCAACGGCTTCGTCCTGCACAAAAGCAACCTTTTCAGCCTTTCCTTCCACTGCGACCATGCTTACGGCTCGTACTTGAATTCGCCCCTGCCACAGATTTCTCCCTTGGAGTTGGACGGGTACACGAGCCTGTCCGGGTTCCCGTTGGCGAAGGCGTACACGCCGGTGGCCAACCACCCGCCTACGAACACCAGCAGCAGCAAGAGGCAGATCACATCAGTGCAGGACCTGCTTAAGAAAAGTTACACATAAAATTGAGCAGAGAATTTGAATGTCTCCCCCACCTCTTCTTTATGGGTCCGCTGAACTCGCCCTTGTCCTCGGAGACGTCTCTGACCCGACTCTGGTCGCAACCCATGATTGCTTGATAAACTTGTGCCAAGTTATGAACAAGCAGCACCACCAGCACCCAACAGCAGGACGTCTGAGGCTCGCTCGAATCGCGCACAACAGCGAGATCTTGAGCTCGTCGAACACGTTGACTCTAGTAGCACAGCTCTATTGACGCGAGCGATGGGTGATTCAAATCAACCGACCTATTGGAAAGCACCTTTTGCTTCCTGTACCTGCTGCGCCCGCTGACGGGGTGCGGGTGCATGAACTGAAGCTTCTCTCCTTCTTGTCGCAATCTTAGGAGCTAAAACATATTTATTAAATTTTTATATAAAAAACAAGAGATTCGGTTAAAGTCCACTAAGGTCAACGCACCAACTGTCGGGCAGTGTTTAATCGATCCTTTACTTCTTAGTCATGACAACGTTATTCATATTGTACAAAAAGCCCCAAGTCTTTGAAGGGAGACTTCTTTGGACAGACATGATGACACATTGATTAGATAGAGCATATGTAGTGTAACTTTCTCTGCTACACATGCCTGCTTTCCAGGTATGTTGAAGCCAGTGGAACAAGGAAGAGAGCTGTTTGGCAACCCTCAACCACTACTCAGCCAGACAAAAAATGGATATTCTGTGTGTGTGTGTGGAGATCCCATTGGTCCTGAGCACCCAGACCAAACTCATGATGACGCATCCGGAGTTCTTGAACCGTGCACTTCATCCACTGTTCTCCAGGACTTCATCTTGCCAGGGTTGAAGCGCTGCAACAGTCAGATGCCAACCCGACCTTTAGTGTCCGGAGGAGTGGGACTTGAGCATTCTCGTGGGCAGATACGTGGAGTGACTCTGACGAGCCCTTATTCCTCTCTGCAAGCAGTTCCGATCACAGCCTGAATGATTCAACAGTCTTCAACTTCCCTCCTGAGCCATCGTCGCGGCCCTGGAGGGGATGATCAGGGCGTTCGCGAGCGAGGCCGTGGAGACACTCAAGCTAGCCCAAGGCCCGGGTCCCTCGTCTCCCGGAGGAGAGGCAAGGGCTACTTGTTCCCGGAGAACTACGCGGCGCACGATCCGCGCAGCAGTCCGACTTCTTTAAGGAAAATCAGCCAAAAATTCTGAAAGCTTAATGCACTTCAGTCATACTTTGCTCTTCTCACCGTAGTGATGCAGTTGTGTGAACGCATTAGAGTTGAGAGCCTAGCATATCTCATGTATGAGATGGAAATATGCTGCAAATTTGAATGCGTAACGCGCACAGCACTGTCAGTTCTCCCTCTTCTGATGCAACACACGTCTCCATCCTCAGTGATGAGGCTGGAATTGTAGGTCAAGACTGTTGTCATTACTCTTCTAAGGGCGTTGATTCTGTAAGCTCATCTTGCACAGCAGAGTAGAAAAAATCGTTACCGGGTGTGATCATTGGAAGGATGACAAAACATTATTAGCAGCATTTAACGAGTACCGTCAACTTTCGATCTTGTCAAGTTGGTTTGAGTTGAAAAAGTAACTTTTCTTGTCAAAATTGGGACTCATAAAGTGTGTGTGTGTGTGTGTGATTTTAACATAACAACTGCTTGTCCTTTAAGACCCAACCAAAACTGGAGTTCCAGTTCACGTGACTGAAACAGTTCGACTTCATCAAGTCCAGATTTGGGCCAAGATTTAAAAAGTTAATCCTCCTCAGTGGATAATAGTAAATAGGAGTTCTAACCTCACTTTTTATCTATGCATTGTCATTCTCACCATCACGTCCTAATCACACTAAAAGTCATTCTTTCAATCAACCTCCCCCAACCATCCCCAAAACCTGGACAGTAAAACACCAAGTTTTTCAGAGCTCAAATATGTTTATTTTTGTTTAGAAGGTATTGTTTACCCGACCCACATTGGCATGATTTTAGGGAGGTGCACATGGATGTCCCTGCTAAAGGGTGTGAACCTCCTGCTTGGCATGCATGAGAGGTAGCGCGAGTAAGCAAAATATACAGTGCAAGCCTCATCACTCATTTTGGGAGTGAACATTGTTAATAAGGGTGGCTGCTTTGCGCGGCCCCAAGGACAGACAAGTCCACGTGATATGAGCTGCTCTGTGTGGCCTGTGATATGCTATCACTTTAACTGTCCGCCATCTGCTTGAGGGAGTTAAGATCCTTTTGGCTGACAACAATGACTTCATCAGGAAGCATAAGTCAATTCCATTAAAAACACCTCTTTAACACTGCAAATACATTTATTCCCATTAAGGACGTGTCATTCGCAAGACCCAATTAGCAGAGAACTGAGTGCTGCTCTGGAATGAAATGGAGTGAATAACGTACATGAAACATACAGAATGATTGCTTCAGATTGGGCTTATGTCATGCTTCTTTGGTGCAGTGTGGAGAAATCATAGGCCAGTTGGACACTACTATAGTAGTTTTTTCCAGGTCTCATAGTGCAACAACATTCCTTTTCTACTGCATACACTTGAACTGCAGCTCGTACTCTTGATTTCTTCGTCGGGCTTTTTCACTTGAGCCTGCTGGAAATCTGATGAGATAACCATTATCTCACCCTGTTTTTGGAAATACTTGCTCCTCATGGTGTTTCTGCAGCTGTGGTTGAACCTGGAGTTCCATTACCTCTCATATGTTCTTTGACAAACATATCATTGAGTCTGGTAAAAATCCTTTTGAGTCCGGGTGCTTGGAATATTGACGAAATTGACGACTTTGGTTCGACTTCTCTTCCACATTCTGTTGATTCTGGTCATCCAAAGCCCAGTGAAGGTCCATGTTCGAGATAGAAGTCTCTCAATACTGACTTAAAGTCTGACTGAACAGACTTAAAGTCGTCTGTTCGCCCAAGTGTCAAAGTCAACAAGGAGGAGCAATGTTGAGACACTTAAAATGATATAACAATGACTGACCTCCGGGTGGCCATTATAGCTGCAGCCACCAATGAGAACGATTTCCCCACTACCTTAAATCAGAAGAAATGCACACAGTAAAGGCAAGCAAACCACAGGCAAATCTAGCAGGGCCATCTAAAAGTGCCAACCATATAGTAATTGTGGAGTTTGTCTGTCTACCTTTTGGTGAATATTATCACACTTACAATAGCCGTGGAAGCTTGGGTGGAAGAGGAGATGACTGGGCCTGCATTGCCTGCTCGAGCCATGAAAGCTCCTGTTCCTGGTGGACGTGTGTGACCAACGTGCGTGACCAACGTGCGTGACCACAAGGCGTTGGCCTCCACCCAGAAGATGTGCTACAACTGCCTCTCCCCGTTGCACTTGGCACCGCAGCGCAATGAAGCCAATGCGTGTCAGAAGTGTCGAGGAAAGCAACATCCGCTGTTGCGTCATGAGCAGTGCTCAAGCGGTGGCCAGAGAAGCCGGGCGATATCGGAGTGGCGATGGTGGAGACCCCGGAGACAGCACTGGAACTGGGGCGCGTGCAGCAGAGTGGCCGACACTGGCGACGCCGGGAGCACAATTGCTGACGAGGTCCCCAATGGTCCACGTCAACAGCAGGGGAGCAACAACGTTGCACTTAGTGTTGCTGACGTGGGACAGGAAGAGCAGGTTAGTCTTGGAACTTTGCCTGTCGGGTCCAGAATCCAGTCACAGGCGTGGCAAGGGAGGCAGTGGCACTGTTGGACCCTGGTGCGCAGGCCTCCTACATCACCAGACGGTTGGTCCTCAAGGAATCAACAAGGTCCCTGGGACTGCACATGGCTTTGGTGGACAAACTACTCCATGTGAGTTGGAAGATGTGGAGATCAGCATATGCTCGGCGAGACCAGACCAGACCTCCACCTACACCGGGAGGAGACATGTTTGGTATACTTGATTGACCTCTTATGCATGCCAAAAGGGAGGCTCGCACCTCCCTGAAAACATGTGGTCTGGCACATGATGATTTTTAAACAGAAAGAAGTGTATTTGTGTCCTGAAAAACTTGGTGTTTTTCTGTTCAGGGTTTTGTTTGTGTGTGTGTGTGGGGGGGGGGGGGGAAATTGGTGTTGATTGGGGGCGGTTTTTGAAAAATGGCAAACAAATTTGTAATGGGACCCAAAATGTAAAGAT